>CACRWZ010000017.1_pt1 | contig 1692 bp, 1 predicted proteins | sample 5377041 | NCBI WGS metagenome assembly CACRWZ01 (sample SAMEA6061846, study PRJEB28556) | metagenome | reverse complement strand
ACCCCCGCCATGGCCATCGGCCTGACCAACCACGTCTGGACCTGGCACGAATTCCTCACCCGCCCGGCGCTTCAATATCAATAGGAGTCACTACCCGAATCTCCGGCGGGACCAGTCGGTGGCCCGACCCGGACGACAGCACCTGGTTCAGTATCTCCGTCAGACGCCACCGGAGCGGGCCTGCGCTGAAACGAACTCCCTGACCCGCCTGGTGCAGGAGGGGGATCGCATCATCTTTCTGCATTCGCAGACCGACGAGGGGCGTCTCTGCGCGGAGGCTCTGGCCAGCCACTACGAAGGCCAGAGGTTCAGCACCCGTCTCCAGGAGGTGGCCGACCTGACCTACGCCGAAAACCGCTTCAAACTGCGGGGGCTGCGGTCACTGGTCGCGACGATGATCGCTCTCCTCCGCCAGGAGCGGGCGCAGGGTCGGGAGGTGCTGATCAACGCGACCGGCGGCTTTAAGGCCGAGATCGCCTACGCCACGCTGGTGGGGCTTCTCTTCGACGTTCCGGTCTACTATATCCACGAAGCGTTCCGGGATATTATCGCGATGCCCCCTGCGCCCATCAGCTGGGACTATACGATTATCGCCGATCATGACGAGTTTTTTTTGAATGGCTGCACGAAGATTTCCGTCTGTCCAGAGAGGTTGAGGCGCGCGTGCGCCATCTGCCGCCGGAGATCCATTTGCTGCTGGCGGAGGAGGAAGGGTACACCTTCCTTTCGCCGGCTGGCGAGGCTTTTTACGAAGCCTATCTGGAACAACTGACACGGTCAGCGACCGTACCGCTCTTTCTCTCAGAAGAAGCGCACGAAACTTACGAAAAAGCCTCGCCAGCGGTTCGGACTCGCTTCGCCAGGGCTTTAGAGAAGCTCCGGCTGATAACAGTGCGTCGGAATCGTTCGGATCGCGTTCGTAACTCAGACTGTCTGGTTTACCCGAAAGGTCATTGTGATGAGCGTCTCTTCTACTTCGAAGACGAAGAGGGACGCGTGATGGTCTGTCTGCTCACCCGCCATTCGGATCGCAGTTACGAGCGAGCGATCGAGCGTGGGGTGTATCAACGGTATTTCCACCAGTTTCGTCCCTGGCCCTGAGGCGCGTGATGTGGGTTGACTTGACAAGAGGGGGCCCCCACAGGCAGAGAAGGAGTGAGCTATCACTTCCTGCCATGGAGGCCCGTCCCACTGAGGCCACTGGCCGACCTGTTTGTCCACGTCTTTGTCCTGGTCGACGACGCCCTGCGCACGGGCCGCGTGCCGATCCCTCACCGACCGGGGCCGCCCCCGGTCTGCGCGGATGCCGAGATCCTCACCATCGCCCTGGTCCGGCACCTGCTCCGGCGACCGAGCGAAAGGGCGTTCCTCGCCGAGGTTCGTCAGGACTGGGCCCACTATTTCCCCCGGCTGCCCGTCCAGAGCGAGTTCAACCGCCGGGTGCGCTGGCTCTGGGGGGCGTTCGAGTCTCTCCGCCAGCACGTGGTCAGCCAGCTGCCCGAAGAGGCCTGGCAACAGGTGGACACCACCGCGCTGCCCGTCAAGCACCCCAGTCGGGTGCGGGGGCCAGACAACTGGCACGGGCCGGGGGAGCTGCACGCGGGCTTCGGGCGCGATGCCGCCCACGGCGAGTGGTTTTATGGCTTCCGCCTGGCGCTGCGGACCGGTGAGACGGTCCACTGGACCGTCTCA
>CACRWZ010000013.1_pt1 | contig 2897 bp, 1 predicted proteins | sample 5377041 | NCBI WGS metagenome assembly CACRWZ01 (sample SAMEA6061846, study PRJEB28556) | metagenome | reverse complement strand
CATCCCTCCACCTGGTACCGCGCCTTCGCCACCTCCGGCACCACCGGCCGCCCCCTCAAACGCCTCCTCTCCCACCGCGACTGGGAACTGTGCGGGGCGCTGGTCCGTCGCCGGAGCTACTGGACGCCAGCTGGCGATACCTATCCGACCATCGTCGTATCGCTCCATCCAACCGACGGCCTCTTCGGCCCAACCCTCGGGATGGAGGCCGAACGCCGGCCAGGTACGGTTCGTGTCGGGCTGGGCCGGTACCGATCGGAGCAGAAGGTGCGACTTCTTCACGAACTCCGGCCGACGGTCGTGACCGGCACGGTGTCCTACCTGCTCTACCTGGGACGGCTCGCCGAGGAGATGAACATGCCGTTCCGCGAGGTCGACTCGATCCGAGCGCTCACCACCGGCTTCGAGCCCGGTGCCTCGGAAGAGCACACCGTGCAGCGTATCAAACAGCTCTGGGGCGAGCAGGTCGCCGTGATCGAAACCTATGGGATGACCGAAATTTTCGGCTACGGCGGTGGGTGTCCGGAGAACCCACGCCTCCACATCCCCTGTGACGCCGTACTGACCGAGGTCATCGATCCACAGACCGGCGACCCGGTTCCTCCGGGTGAACTCGGGGAACTGGTCTTCACGAACCTGATCGGTGACACGCAGCCCTTGCTCCGTTACCGCTCCGGCGATCTCGCGCGGGTTGATCCCGCTCCTTCCTGCGGCTGTGCGAGTGTCGTCCTCCTCGGCAGTATCGAAGGTCGGGTCGACGACATGATCGTCTACCGGGGCGTCAATATCTATCCTTCGGCTGTCGAGCGGGTCATCCACAGCTTTCCGGAACTCGCTGACGAGTTCCAGCTCGCGCTACGCGGCCCGTGGGAACGCCCGGAGCTGGTCGTCCGCGTGGAACCGGTGTCGCCCGCAACCACCGTTCCGGTCGAGCGGCTGGCGACAGCGCTCCACGCTGCGCTCGGTGTACACGTCACGGTCGAAGGCTGTCCGCCGGGGACGCTCCCGCGCAGCGACTACAAGGCGCGACGGATCGTGGACGAGCGGATTCGCTCATAACTTTGGTTGGAAGGAGGAGATGGCATGTCTGGAGAACTCACACGACGCCGATTCCTCACCATCGTCGCTGTGAATCTTGCCGGTGGCCTTCTCGCTGCATGTAGACAACAGGAAGCACCCACCCCTACTTCACCAGCCACTCAAGTGCCAGGGCCAGCTCCGGTAACTCCCGTACCAGGGGCCGCTTCACCAACCGCAGCAGCTGCACAGGAAACGCCTCGACGCGGCGGTGTTCTCGCTCTGCATTTCGAGGCTGACCCTTCGACATTCGATCTTCACGTCAACACCTCGGATACGTTCTGGCTCGTGCCATGCTTTAGCTCACTCTTGCGGTTCGACCCACTCGATGACACAAAGATTATCCCGGACCTAGCCGAACGCTGGGAAGTTTCCGACGACCGACTCACTTACACGTTTTATCTCCGACGAAACGTCACGTTCCATGACGGTTCTCCGTTGACGAGCCGCGATGTCCGCGTATCGCTCGAGCGCATCGTCAACCCGCCATCAGGTGTGCGTTCACCACGGCGCGGGCTGTTCGACACTCTCGACCATATCGAAACACCGGATGATTACACGGTGAAACTCGTGCTGAAAGAACCCGATGAGTCGCTTCTAGCCTCCGTTGCTCAGGACTGGATCGCAGTCTATCCAGCCAAATTGATCGAGGGTGGGGCAGACCTCAGTCAACCTGAGAACATGATTGGCAGTGGCCCGTTCAAGTTCAAGCGCTATACCCGTGGAGTCTCCGTTGAACTCGAGCGGAATCCTAACTATTATCTCCCCGACCGCCCTTATCTCGATGGTCTGATTTGGTATATCATGCCGGATCCCAATGCAGTTATCAACGCTTTCATCAGCGGGCAACTTCATTTCTATCAACCACTTTCTCCGCCACCAGTAGACTACATCCAGGCCCAGATTGGGAATGACCTTGTCAACCAGGAATACTTGTCTATTACTACGTATGGAGTGGATCTCAACAGCAACTTTAAACCGTTTCAGGATCCACGGGTGCGTGAAGCTGCCAATATCGTCATCGATCGGAACGCCGCACTTGCCGTCATCAACAAGGGCAAAGGCAAGGTCAGCGGCTATATGCATCCGGACGGCATCTGGGCTCTCCCGGAGGATCGCTTGCGCCAAATTCCTGGTTTCGGCGGTAACATGGACGAGCATATCCAACGCGCCCGTCAGCTCCTCGCTGACGCGGGTTATCCAGACGGTTTCGAAGTCCGACTCCTAACCGCTCGGGGCGAGCGCAGCGAGACGCCGATGAGTTTCGTCCGTGACCAGTGGGCGAAGATCGGCATCCGAGCGACACTCGATGTGGCTGACCTTCCAGTCTTTATCCAACGACGCTATGTTCAGAAGGACTGGGATGCTGTACAGTCGGTACACGGTCCAGCAGTCGACGACCCGAAGGCTGTCTTCGCACCTTTCCTGGCTTGTGGTGCTCCTTTGAACACCACAAATATCTGCCAAGATGATCTCCTTGATTTATTCCGCCGCCAGGCACAAGAGCCTGATCCGCAAAAGCGAAAGGAACTCGTCAATGAGCTGGACTATAAGTGCTTGACCGAAGTCGGTGGAGGACGCATCATGCTCCACCGCTCTCTCGCCTGGCGTCTGTATCGCAATTCAGTAATCGGTGGATGGAAACTCTATAGGCTCTATTATGGCCCCAAGTATGACACTGTCTGGCTGAAGAAGAGCTAAAGAGGGAAGGATACAGCAGATGCGACTCGGCCGCTTCATCATCGACACGCATGTTCACGCCCAGCGCCATGCTGCAGGTTCGCAGCTGCGCGGCAGCACGAAATACGAAGACCTCAGCG
>CACRWZ010000011.1_pt1 | contig 2987 bp, 1 predicted proteins | sample 5377041 | NCBI WGS metagenome assembly CACRWZ01 (sample SAMEA6061846, study PRJEB28556) | metagenome | reverse complement strand
GGACTGGCCTCGGCCATGAGGACGGCTCGGCTCCAGTCGGTTACCCGCTGTCCACCTGCCGCCTCGCTACCGGGTCATCTCCCCGGGGCCTTACCCCCACAACGGGGTGGGACGGCTCATCTTGGGGTGGGCTTCCCGCTTAGATGCTGTCAGCGGTTATCCCGTCCGGACCTGGCTACCCAGCGCTGCCGGTCGGCCGACAACTGGCACACCAGCGGTCCGTCCAGCCCGGTCCTCTCGTACTAGGGCCAGCTCCCCGCAACCGTCCACCGCCCGCGGCGGATAGAGACCGAACTGTCTCACGACGTTCTGAACCCAGCTCACGTGCCGCTTTCATGGGCGAACAGCCCAACCCTTGGGACCTCCTCCAGCCCCAGGATGCGACGAGCCGACATCGAGGTGCCAAACCGGGCCGTCGATGTGAACTCTTGGGCCCGATCAGCCTGTTATCCCCGGGGTAGCTTTTATCCGTTGATCCACGGCCCGCCCACGCAGTACCGTGGGGTCACTTGGCCCGCCTTTCGGCCCTGCTCGGCGTGTCTGCCTCGCAGTCAAGCCCCCTTCCTGCCCATGCACGCTCCGGCCGATTGCCATCCGGCCTGAGGGGACCTTTGGGCGCCTCCGTTACCCTTTAGGAGGCGACCGCCCCAGTCAAACTGCCCACCAGCCACGGTCCCTGGCCGCGCTCCCACGGCCCAGGTGAGGGCGCAAACCCAACCAGGGTGGTATCTCACCGCCGGCTCCACGGGACCTGGCGGCCCCGCTTCCCCGCCTCCCACCTATCCTGCACAGGTTAGGCCCGCACCCAGTGGCAAGCTGCAGTCAAGCTCCACGGGGTCTTTTTGTCCCGCCGCGGGTCACCCGCTTCTGCACGGGTCCAGCAGTTTCACCGGGCCCCCCGTCGAGACAGTGCCCACGTCGTGACGCCTTTCGTGCGGGTCGGAATTTACCCGACGAGGAATTTCGCTACCTTAGGACCGTTATAGTTACGGCCGCCGTTCACCGGGGCTTCCCTTCGGGGCTCTCCACCCCTCCGGTTCACCTTCCGGCACTGGGCAGGCGTCAGCCCCGATACGTCGGCTTTCCGCCTTCGCCGAGACCTGTGTTTTTGGTAAACAGTCGCGCGGGCCTGCTCTCTGCAACCCCCTCGGGCTCTCCACCCTACCGGGGCCCCCCTTCTCCCGAAGTTACGGGGGCAATTTGCCGAGTTCCTTGACGGGGGTTCTCCCGCTCGCCTCGGTGTCCTCCACCAGCCGACCTGTGTCGGTTTGCGGTACGGTCACCGCCGCCCTTCGCTAGAGGCTTTTCTCGGCCACGCCGCCAGATCCGCTCGGCAGGGCCTCACCCCCACCTCGCACTCGCCTGGTGCCGCTCCCCGGCCGGGCTTTCCCTCGGCCCACGACCCAGGCTTGGACGGTCCCTCCGACCGCCGGACCCTCGGCGCGGCGTCCCCCCTTCGCTCAACCGGGCGCCGGTGGGGCCGGAATCTTAACCGGCTGCCCCTCGCCTACGGCTTCCGCCCTCAGCTGAGGACCGCCTCACCCGCAGCTGACGACCATCGCTGCGGAACCCTTCGGCACTCTCCGGCGGGGCGGATTCTCACCGCCCTTCCGCTACTCGTGCCGGCATTCGCACTCGTCGCCGCTCCAGCACGGCTCCCGCCGCACCTTCCCAGCCGACGACGACGCTCCCCTACCGCCCGCCTGACCCCACGCGGCCAGACGGACCCGCGGCTTCGGTGCCGGGCTTCGCCCCGCGTCATTTTCGGCGCACGGGCGCTCGACCAGTGAGCTGTTACGCACTCTTTCAAGGATGGCTGCTTCTAAGCCAACCTCCTGGTTGTCTCCGCACCCGCACCACCTTTCCCACTCAGCCCGGACTTCGGGACCTTAGCCGGCGGTCTGGGCTGTTCCCCTCTCGACCCAGAACCTTTTCGCCCCAGGTCTCACTCCCAGCGACCAGCGACCGGCATTCGGAGTTCGCCTCGGCTTGGTAGGCTCCACGCCCCCGCACCGAAACGGTGCTCTACCTCCAGCCGCCTCCACGCTGAGGCTGACCCTCAAGCCATTTCGGGGAGAACCAGCTATCTCCGGGTTCGCTTGGCATTTCACCCCTACCCCCAGCTCCTCCGAGCCCTTTGCCACGGACACCGGTTCGGCCCTCCACGCAGGTCTCCCCCGCGCTTCAGCCTGGCCAGGGGTAGCTCACCCGGTTTCGGGTCGGCCGAGCGCGACTTCTCGCCCACTTCAGACTCGCTTTCGCTCCGGCTCCAGGTGCCCCCCCCTTCGCCTCGCCACGCCCGGCCACTCGCCGGCTCATGCTCCAATAGGCACGCCGTCACCGCTCTCCGCGGCTCCGACCGCCTGTGGGCGCACGGTTTCAGGCGCTCTTTCACCCCCCTCGCCGGGGTCCTTTTCACCGTTCCCTCACGGTACTCTCCACTATCGGTCGGCCAGGGTATTTAGCCTTGGAGGTGTGGTCCCCCCAGCTTCCCACAGGGTTCCTCGTGCCCCGTGGTACTCACGCACCTGCCCCACGCGACCTGCCCCAGTCCGCCTACGGGACTCTCACCCTCTCCGGTCGCCCCTTCCAGCAGCGTTCGGCTCCCAGGACACGCCGCGCGGCCGCACTGCCGCTTGGCCCGGGCAGGCCGTCCAACCCCGTCGCCGCTTCCGGGCGGCAGCCCTCTGGGCGACGACGGTTTGGGCTCCTCCCGTTTCGCTCGCCACTACTCCGGGAATCGCTCTCTGCTCCTCGGGGTACTGAGATGTTTCACTTCCCCCGGTCCCCACCCTCCCAGTCGTACCAGGCCCAAGCCCAGCACTTCCCAAGAGGGCGACGTGGCTCACCACCACGCCAGGTTGCCCCATTCGGATACCCCCGGATCTCCGCTCGCCCGCAGCTCCCCGGGGCGTTTCGCCGCTCGGCCGCGTCCTTCCTCGGCCCTGGCCGCCGAGGCATCCACCGTGCGCCCCTCACCCCAGTCC
>CACRWZ010000007.1_pt1 | contig 39415 bp, 29 predicted proteins | sample 5377041 | NCBI WGS metagenome assembly CACRWZ01 (sample SAMEA6061846, study PRJEB28556) | metagenome | reverse complement strand
ATCAGCGGCGACGGTGCAGCCGGGACACCGCTCGCGCCGGGCTGGTCCGCACCGGTGCTGGGCGTGCAGCTGCTCCCGACCTGGGACGCGCTCGGCCCGAACGGACAGGCGGACGTTGCGCTTGCGGCCGCCGGGCTGCCCGGCACGCCGCTCGTCATCGAGGTCGTCGGTGACACGGCGACCCTGGGAACCGACGCGAGTTGCAGCACGACGACACCGCTCCAACTCGCCGGTACCGGCATGCTCGAGCGGACGCTCTGGCTCTGTAGCGTGCGCTGGGGCGAGGAACCGACGTTTACGGTCCGCCTCTGGTGGGACCGCGGGACGACACCGGGCACGGTCGATCCGGGCGACACGCTCCTCCACGAGGAGCTGGTCCGCCTGCCGCAGTGAGAGCAAGTCCGGTAACAATTACGAGTTCAGGCTATCCCTCCGAGGCCACTGCCCCGACCAGGAGCAAGGGCTCGTATCGGGCACAGGAGCAGGTAGCGGACTGGGGAGTTCAGGGAGCGATTCCCGCTGTCAGGAGAGAGCCAGTCCCTCACACCGGCCTGGCACGGAACGCATTCGCCTGCGCGGTCAGCCTCAGCCCAGTAGCGGAGAGCACCCGCAGCCTGTCACGATTTTGAGCGCCACGAGCACTCCCCACAGGGGGAACGAAGTGCTTGGTCTTCGATCGGGCAGGGCTACCAGACCGGCCCTCCGTCTCTCCCAGAGCAGGAGCGTACCCACGAGTGTGGTCGGACACGGCAGATTTCGCCATTCCGGAGAGCGTTCTTGACTGACCTTTCCTGATCCGCAAGCCTCGAAGTGGGGGCATGTAGGCAGCATGCTCGCTCCAGACGGCGGATCCGACGCGAGCCTCCGGCTGCGCTGGGAAGCTCGGGCAGGCTGTCTTGCCCTTGATTCGGTTTGCGCCCATGTGGTAGCCGTTCGTACTGATCCACGACAGCGGGGTTCTGATCGTGCCCCGCGCGTGGGAAGGCGAGAGGGTGGAAGGGCCAGAGCGCATTGTAGCAGTCGAACGCTCGGACTCGGAACAATCGCTGCGCTGGAGGCCTACTACGTGGATGAGCGATGATCGATCGGGATAATCGCCCCGCGATACCTCTCACGGATAGTGCTGGGGCAGCACGGTGGGTGTGCGAGGAGTTGTCCGGGTTTCCCATGGTCGGCAGCTGCCGGCCACTCCTTTCCTTGATCATTCCGGCCTATAACGAACGCGACCGTATCATCACGACTCTCGAAACCGTGACCGACTTCCTCGAGCAGGGTGAGATCGATTACGAAGTTATCGTCGTGAGTGACGGAAGCACCGACGGGACAGACGAGCTCGCCAGTCAGTTCGCTCGGACGCACCCACGAGTTCGCCTGGTCGCCTATCGGCCGAATCGTGGCAAGGGCTTTGCCGTCCGTACGGGTGTCGCGGCGAGCCGAGGCCGCTACGTGGCGTTCATCGACGCGGACCTCGCCGTGCCGATCTCGGTGGTGGGGGCGTTTCTCGAGGCACTCCAGGATGGGTACGACATCGTGGTTGCCTCACGCCATCATCCAGAATCGACTGTGGCTGCACCCCCACCGTGGAAGCGGCGTGTCATGAGCCAGGTCTTCGCCTGGCTCGTCCGACGGTTGGTCATCGACGCGTTCCCGGATACGCAGTGCGGTGCCAAAGGTTTTCGTGCCGACGTCGCTCGCAAGCTGTTCGCTCGGCAACAGATTGACCACTTCAGCTTCGATGCCGAGATCCTCTTCTTGGCTCTCCGAGAAGGCTATGCGATCAAAGAAATTCCCATCACGCTCTATTACACTCCGACGACTTCGATCCGGCCAATCCGCGATGCACTCTTGATGCTCCGCGACCTGTTCCGTATCCGACTGAATGCCTGGCGAGGCCGGTACGATCGTGCAGCGAGCGAGTAATCAACCGTACCGCGCAGTGATTTTCAACGCGGACGATTTTGGCCTGAGCCCTGGAGTGAACGAAGGGATCGTCCGGGCGCATCGCCACGGAATCGTCCGAGCCGCCTCGCTGATGGTAGCGGCACCAGCATTTGCCGAAGCAGTGTCTTGCGCTCGTGCGCATCCTGAGTTGGATCTCGGCATTCACCTGACCTTGACGGCAGGCTGCCCCGTCCTGCAGCCATCTCAAGTTCCGAGCCTCGTGACGCGTACTGGACATTTCCCGCGATTCGGTCATTGGCTCCTCCGGGCTCTCTGTGGGAGAATCGACCCGGAGGATATCCGCCGAGAATTCGTCGCACAAGTCGAGCGGGCGCTCGCCACCGGTCTGCGGTTTACGCATCTGGACAGTCACCATCATGTCCACTTGTTTCCGACGGTGCAACCGGTGGTGACGGATATCGCCCGGCAGTTCGGGCTTCCTTTCGTTCGCTCGATCGCGCACCACCACGGCAAGGCCGGGTACAACGGTGTGACGGCTGTCAAGCACCGTATCCTTCGGTGTCTGCAAAGACCGAATCCCACGACCTCTCGGAACGAGAGGGCAGTCCGTGCTCTCCTCATCCCAGCCCCGGGTAGCCCGGCGCGCTGGCGCCAGTTCCTGCAAGCGCTCCCCGAGGGCGTGACCGAGCTCGTCTGTCATCCAGGACTTGCTGACCGCGTGCTCGCGCAGCTCGATCCCTATACCGTGGAGCGCGAGGTGGAACTCCGCTGGCTCACGAGCCGGCAACTCGCGTCGTTGGTGGCGGAGGCGAACGTGGACGTCACGAGCTTTTCGGCGTTGGCTGATCGAGGCGGACGATGATCGCTCCCAACGCATCGACTGCGCCGGCCAACCAACCCCGTGTCGTATCCAGCCGCGCGAGCGTGTCTCGGCTCCGCGGCCGCCCCGACACGGTCCTGGCGATCGCTATTGGCCTTCTGACCATCGGATCCCGAGTACCTTGGATGATGCACCTCCCATGGGCCTGGGATTCGGTCCTCTACCTCCGAGCCATGTTCCTGTTCAATGCAACCATTCACCAACCCCAGCCACCTGGATATCTCTTCTATGTCTCGCTCGCCCGACTGATCGATCTCCTGGTACACGATGACCATCGCGCACTCGTTTGGGTTTCGATACTCGCTGCTGGTCTCGCCACGAGCGCACTGTACCTTGTGGCTCGCTTCCTCTACGATCGCGGCACTGCGCTGCTGGCTGCGGGATTCCTCGCCACGTCGGTCACGTTCTGGTTCTACAGTGAAATCGCCTACCCGTACACGATGCTGGCTGCTGGAACGACGATCCTCGCCTTCGTTACGGTAGCACTTCGGCATGGGCTCTTGCCGGGAGCTCGTGGTGCCGCTGTCGCGGCTCTCGCATGGGCACTCATGGCTGGTTTCCGACAGGATCTCCTCCTCTTTCTGGCACCACTCTTCTTCGCTGCCATGTGGGGACGCCCAGTTCGCGATTGGCTCGCCGGTTGCTGTGCCGGGGCGGTCGGGATCGTCACTTGGCTCGTGCCGACCGCCGCGCTCTCCGAGGGATTCGCCAAGTATCTGCACGCAACCATGCGACAGGGAGGACTCGTCAGTTCGTCCTCGCTCTTCGCGCTGGGATTCGACGGTTTGTCACATAACGCACAGGTGCTCGGTATCTTCCTAGGTAAGGGAATCGGTTTCGCGTTTCCTGGTTTGCTCTACTTCTTGTTCCGTACCGGCCTTCATCCTCGCTTGCGGAACCCAGCGCTCGGCTGGCTCGTTCTTTGGGCTGGCCCGCCCCTTCTCTATCTATGTACTCGTGCACATCGGGGACTACGGCTATACGTTCACCATCCTGCCAGCCCTGATGGTGCTGGCTGCCCGTGGCACGATGCTGGCTGCACACGATCTTGGCCGCGGAATATCCTGGGTCATGATCCACGTCGGCACTGGGCAGCGCTTCAGGTCACAGCTCGGTCGACACGTAGCCACTGTGCTCCTCGCTCTCGTTCTGCTCGGTGGCAATAGCTGGCTTTTCGTCCGTCACCATAGCCAGCTGAGTGCAACCGGAATCACCTGTTTCGACCAGACGATGAGTGCACGGCTGCGTCTCGTCCGGGAATGGTTCCGTCCGGATGAGACACTCCTGTTCAGCTCAGCCTACTATCAGCACGTTCGGTATTTCCTGCCCGAATATCCGACCTGGTTCTGGGATCCTGCCAAAGGGTCCGTCAGCGTGCGCGAGATCGATCCAGGCATTCGCTGGCTGGTGGTCTTCGACGAGCTGGCACACCCTGCTCCTGGTCAAACTGCTTTCCAATGGATGCTCTTGCCGTGTAACGGCGTACGCTTCTATTATGCTCGGGTCTATCCTGGCGACCGTGTGCGCTTCGATGGTCGAGATCTGACGCTCACACTCGATAGGTAAGGAGACCGATGCTCACCCTCATCGATCAGCTCATCCGCACGCTACCACGCCAGCACTGGGACTTCATCGCTCTCGTGCTCGCTGCCGTCAGCATGCTCGTCGTCGTGGGGCTCATCGGCTACCTAGCACGACAACTCGAGCAGCACGAACCTTTTTCTGGTGACCGCTATGCGTGACCGGCGTGAGCTGCTCCGCGCGACCCTGGCCCTGTACGATCAGTCACCGCTCATCGATCGGTGGTTCGTCCGTATTCGCGCTGTGCTGAGCGATCTCATCGCGGTCGAAGCGCATGCCCCACGCCGTGGCACGATCCTCGACATCGGTTGCGGACACGGACTCCTCACCAATCTGCTGGCTCTCGGGAGCCCTGACCGCACTGTCCTCGGTATCGATATCGACCCGAAGAAGATCGCCGCAGCACAGCGGACGGTTCGCGGGAGAGCAAATATTCAGTTTCGCGTCGCTGATGCGCTGTCTCCCCCAGGTGGGCCGTACCAGGCGATCACCGTCGCTGATGTGCTCTACCTGCTCCCCGCCCCGGCGCAACGGCGTGTCCTGGTCAACGCGTTCCGGCTTCTGGAACCTGGTGGAGTCCTTCTCTGGAAGACTCAGGTGCGCCGACCACGCTGGAAGTACCTGATCACCTATGGCCAGGAGTGGCTCATGACCCATCTCGGACCGACGACTGGCACGACGCTCTGCTTCCTGGATCTCGAGGAGTCACTCGCTGCCTTGGACGCTGCAGGCTTCCACACAGAGGTTCATCCGCTTCGCTCATGGCGACCGTATCCGGACGTCCTCTTCATCGCGAAGAAGCCCGACACTGGTTCATAGCCGACGCATCGTGTTCTCGACGTTACCACCCTCCTCTCTCGCCCGGCTTCCACACCGGAGCGCGGGAGACTTCGGCGATCAGGACTGGTCAGTCGTCCAGCCCGCTTGCTGGCTTGCCCTCGGCACCGTTCCCGTGCTGCTGGGCTGCTTCCCGCACCTGCGCACCGTGGTTGTCGCGCGCCGTCTCGGAGACGCTCGAAGCGCCTTCGCCGCCCGCCTGCTTCGCTTTCGCCGCTTCGGAAACTGCGCGCCCGTGGTTGTCCCGCGCGACCGTGCGCACCTGCTCGCCGTGGTTCCCTTCGTCCTCGTGCGACTTGGCGACCTCCGACACGGCCGCACCGTGGTTCTCCCCGGCGACCTCGCGCACCGGCGACTCGGTGGGCTCGGCTGCCGGTGGTGGCTCTGCGGTTTCTGTTGGCACGACGGTCGTCGTCGGTTCGACCGCCTCGGTCGGCTCGGCCGTCACGGTCGGCTCCACCTCTTCGGTCGGTTCCACCGTTGCGGTCGGCTCCTGCGTCGGCAGTGGTTCGACCGTTGCGCTCGGCTCTGCGGTCTCGGTCGGACTGGCCGTCACCGTCGGCTCGACCGCTGTCTCCATGCGTATCTGCTCGCCGGGTGCGGCAGCCTGTCGCACCGTCTCGGTCAGGAGCGGCTGTGCCACTTGCCCGATACGCTCGAACGCACCGAAGGAACCTGGACCGGCCAAAGCCGGCACGCCGCCGAGCGCGAAGGCCAGGAGGGCCGCCAGCACCGCGACTCTCCGGCCCGACCAGCCCAGCTGCACCCGAGCCGACCGCTCCGGCTCCCCTGCGCGGGGTACCCCGTGAGCGCGTGCAGCCTTCTCCGACACCCGCCTCGCTGGCTCGCCCATGCGCCACCCTCCCACCGAGCATCCGTCGCGCGCTGCCAAGAATCGCAGGCGTCCAGCAGGCACACCAGAGTCGAGAACTCCTAGCCCAGACGAGCCAGCAGCCGGGACAGGCGTACCGGACGCAACGGGAACCCCGGCTCCCGCCGCACCCCACCCGCGCGACTCCGCACACCACCAGCGGTGCCACTGAGCATGCGTCGCATCGACTTCGCATTACCGCTGCGCTCTCCGTACGCAGCCATCCTACCCGGCGGACGGCAGCGCGGAAGGTGGCCGCCGAGAGCAGGAAACGCGTGTCGCTTGCAGGGAGTTTGGTTGTCCCGACTTTCACGCTTCACAAGCCAGCCACTGCTCAGGTCCCCGGGCAGACAACCGACCCCTAGCGAGACATCACACCCTGCAACAAGAACTCCTGCTGCGTCATCAGGGCGCGTTGGCGGCTACACTCTCCTAGGCTCGAGGCACGACCCGGTGTCGTCGGTCACGAGCGGTCGCGCCACTGCTAACAGGGGGACTCTCCATGGCGAGCACGCTCCGGATCCAGTCCGCTGGGCGGTCGATCGTCACCATGAGGACGATGTGGCTCACCATCAGTGTCGCCCTCTTCATCGGCATCGTGGCTATCACCGCTGGCCCGTCTCTGCACTTCAGCTTTCTCCTCGATGACTGCGACGCGATCCTCAGCGTGCTGCGGACACCGTATTCTGACCTGTTCTTGACGAGACACGACGGCGGATACTACCGGCCTCTCACGTTCGCGCTCTTCAAGGCAGTCGCCGATCTCACGCGCTCGAGTCCGACCGCTGGTGTCTCCCCAGTACCCTACCATGCTCTCGCACTCAGCCTACACACGCTCAATGGCGTGCTCCTGACACTCCTCACTGCGCGATGGCTCGGCCGCTGGCCGGCGACGCTGGCTGGCATGCTCTTCCTCGTCTTTCCCTTCAGCTACCAGGCAGTCGAGATTGTCGGTGCCACGGCGCATCTGCTCGCGACAGCTGCCATCTTCCTCATGCTTCTCTGCTGGCTCGGAAGCCAAAAGACGCGCGGACCTGTCCGGATTGCCCTGTGCGCCGGTGCGACGCTCGCTGGTGCCAGCGCGCCGGGGTTCCATGAGACCGGACTGCTGGCGCTACCGCTGCTGCTCGCCGCGCGTCTCTTCGGTGCCGATCCAGGACAGAGACCGCCTCGGCGTCTTCAGTGGTACGCAGAACAGCTCGGCCTGCCGTGGAGTGCGTTCGTCGCCGGCGCGCACGCGCTCTACATCGTCCTCTGGGTCCTGCTCCCGTCTGGCCGGCCACTCCGTCTCTCCGACACACTGCCCAACTTCGCCTTTTGGCTTCAAGCCGTCACGTTTCCCGTGACGCGCCTACTCGCGTTCGTGCCGCTGCCTGCCTCGGTCACCCCGCTGCTTCTGGTGAGCGTTACCGGCGCATTGACGCTCGTCATCGCCTTCGCGCTCGCGTGGGCCGGTGGAATGGGTCGCCTCAGTGTGCTCGCCGTCGCTTGCAGCGCTGCGGCCTTCTCGCCATCCGCGCTGTCGCTCTCGGCAGCCTATGTCGCCAATGGACCTCGTCTCCTCTACACTGCCGCACCGGGCATCGCTGTCTTCTGGGCTGCTCTCCTTCCGGCGAGTGCGTGCTTCCCTCGGGGCCGCAGGCTCGTCCAGATCATGCTGTTCGCACTGGTCCTCCTGGCCATCTTCCAGTCGGTGTCCTTCCTTCGGATACGAACGGACATGGGGCGTATCGGTAGCGAGGTCCAGGAAGAGATCGTAGTAGCGTTCGTGGCCGAGCATCCTGGTGTACCAGTCGCTGTCGTCGATGCACCGACGTATTTCCTGCCGCGGAACCCGGAGTTTTTGCTCGGTAACCTCATGCACCATGCCCAAGCGCATTTCCACGGTTTCGATAAGCTCATTGCGGTTCGCTCCGGCCTCGATCAGCAGCGTCCCGTCGTGACGCTTGTCGACCGCTCCGATGACCACGACTGGCCGTACCGCGTCGCATACCACGGGCAGGCTACCAGCGCGGCAGAACTCGCTGCGCTCCAGCGTACTGGTTGGGCAATCGCAGTCGTGCAGTACCGCGACGGGCATGTCCGCGTGGAGGAGCTGCCCCTACCTCGAACAGCAGTCTTTGACCGGCTCCATCGTGCCGCTGACCAAGATGTTTCCAACAGGAGCGGTGCGTAATGCGGTACGCAGCCGTCCCGCCCGGACCGACCCCCTTGACATCCTTCTCTGCCAGCCACCATGCTGCCAACAGTCGGTCGGGCCGAAGGGAGGTCTGTATGCCCGTCCAGCCTGGCTCGGTCGTCCGTTTCCGCTACCGCGAGTGGGTCGTCCTTCCCAGCGGCGACGACGAACTCGTCCTCCGCCCGCTCACCGGAACGACCGAGGACGCCGTGCCGGTCCACCGGCAGCTCGCCGATCTCCTCGCTTACAGTCTCCCCAGCGAGCGGATCGAGCCGGCCCGCTTCCCGCTCCCCGACCCCGCTCAGCTCGCCGACGCCGAGGCTGTCCGCTTGCTCGGTCAGGCCACTCGCTTGCTCCTCCGCGAGGGGGCTGCTCCCTTCCGCTCGCTCGGCCGCATCTCGGTGCGCCCCCGCCCCTACCAGCTCGTCCCGCTCCTCATGGCGCTGCGACTCGACCCGGTGCGCCTCCTCATCGCCGACGACGTCGGCGTCGGCAAGACGATCGAAGCCGGCCTCATCGCCCGCGAGCTCTGGGACAGCGGCGCGATCCGCCGCCTCGTCGTCCTCTGCCCACCACCGCTCACCGACCAGTGGGCGACCGAGCTCCGCGAGAAGTTCAACCTGGAGCCGGTCGTCGTCGGCCCAGCCACGCTCGCGGCGCTCGAGCGCACGCTCCCGCCCGGTCGCTCGGTCTATCGCCACTACCCGGTCATCGTCGCCTCGATCGACTTCCTCAAGCTCCCCCGCAACCGCGAGCCGTTCCTTGCCGAGGCGCCCGATCTGGTCATCGTCGACGAGGCACACGGCGTCGTCCCGGCGACGCCCGCCGAGCGCGACCCGCGGCACCTCCGCTACCAGCTCGTGGCCGAACTGGCGCGCGATGCACGCCGCCACCTCATCCTGCTCACCGCCACACCGCACTCGGGTATCCAGCGCGCCTTCCAGCGCCTGCTCGGCCTGCTCGACCGCGACTTCGAGCAGTGGAACCTCGACCAGCTCGAGCGCGACCAGCGCGAGCGGCTCGCCCGCCACCTCGTCCAGCGCACCCGAGCCGATATCCGCCAGCAGTGGCAGGAACCGGTGCAGCTCTACCCGCAGCGGCAGGCACAGGAGACGACCTACCAGCTCTCCGCAGCCTACAAGGCGCTCTTCCAGGACACCTTCGCTTTCTGCCGCGAACTCGTCGAGCGTAGCCGTACGCTGCCCGACCGCCAGCGCCGCTTCCAGTGGTGGGCTGCCCTCACGCTCCTCCGCTGCGTCATGTCCAGTCCACGCGCCGGCGCCCAGGCGCTCGAACGCCGCGAACTCCCCAGCGAGGAGGAGAGCGAGCTCTCGGTACTCACCGAGGAAGCCGAGGCCGACGGCACCGAGCCGGCCGAACTCTTCGGTCTGGAACCGAGCGAGCAGTCACCGCTCGACGAGGTGCCGGCCCACCGGCTCACGCTCGCCACCGACCGGACGCTCCCGCTCGCCGAGAAAGACCGGCGCCGGCTGCGCGACCTGGCCGTCCGTGCTCGCGCCATCGAGCAGGATCCGGCGCACGACAGCAAGCTCCAAGCGTGTCTCGCTACCGTCCGCCAGCTCCTCGCTGGGGGTTCGGCACCGGTCGTCTGGTGCGTCTTCGTCGAGACCGCCGAGTACGTCGCCGAGCGGCTTGACGCTGCGCTCCGGCCCGACTTCCCCGACCTCGAGGTCGCCTGCCTCACCGGACGGATCGGCGAGGAAGAGCGACGCGAGCGCGTCCGCCAGCTCAGCCAGGCACCGTGGCGGCTCCTCGTCGCCACCGACTGCCTGAGCGAGGGCGTCAACCTCCAGGAGGCCTTCGACGCCGTCCTCCACTACGACCTGCCCTGGAACCCGAACCGCTTGGAGCAGCGCGAGGGCCGCGTCGACCGCTTCGGCCAGCCGAAGCCGGTGGTGACGGCTGTCCGCCTGTACGGGCGCGACAACCCGGTCGACGCCGAGGTGATCGATATCCTGATCCGAAAAGCCGACCGCATCCGCCGCCAGCTCGGCGTCCACGTGCCGGTCCCCGAGGACGAGGGCTGGCTGGCCGAACTGCTCGTCCACCGCCTCTTCGTACAGCCGCGGCAGGCACAGCTCGCGCTCCCGTTCGGCCCTGACCCCAGCGAGGCCTTGCTCCGCCGCTGGGACGAGGACGCCGAGCGGGAGCGCATCCGCCGCACCCGTTTCGCCCAGCACACACTCGACCCCCAAGCGGTCTTGCGCGAGCTCGAGACCTGCGACGCCGTACTCGGCGACGAGCGGGCTGTCCACGACTTCGTGGCAGCAGCGGCCCAGCGCCTCGGCGCCCACGCCCAGCCAGCAGGGGACGGGACACTCGTCCTCAGCGGGCTCGCCACCCTGCCCGACCCGGTCTGCCAGGCCCTACCGCGTGCGGTACGCGAGAAAGACCGCTGGCGGATCGCCTTCCGCTTCCCGCATCCGAGCGGCATCGAGTGGGTGGGGCGCAACCACCCGTTCGTTGCAGCACTCGCCCGGTACCTCCTCGAGCTAGCCTTCGAACGGCTCGATGCGGCGAGTATCGTGGCACGGGTCGGCGTGGTGCGGACCAGCCTCGTCCGCACGGTGACCACGCTCGCCTTGCTGCGCGTCCGTTTCCGGCTCCTGCAGCCGGAGCGACCGGAGGCGGTGCTCGAGGACGTTCTCGTCACCGGCTGCGACCTCTTCGCCGAGCGCTGGCTCGACCCGGCCGAAGCGCGCCGCCTGCTCGACGAGGCTCGGCCGGAAGCCGAGATCCCGCTCGGCGAGCGCCGCGAGCTGGCTACCGAGGCGCTGGCGCCCTGGCGCGACCTGCTCGCCCAGCCCGAGCCGACCGGGCCGCTGGGCGAGCAGCTGCGGGCACGTGCCGACGAGCTCGTGGCGGCGCACCGCCGCGTCCGCGAGGCGGCCAAGGCGCCCCGGCGCGGCCTGACGATCGACCCGCACTGGCCGCCCGACCTCGTGGCCGTGCTCGTCCTCCAGCCGCGGCGCTGAACGGGCCGGTATGCGCTCGCGGCCGACGCACCGGCCCCGGGCAGGCACCGCTGCAGCGCCACCCGCCCGCACCAGGCCAGCCTGGGCGGGCCAGCGGGGCAGATATTGCCTGACCCCTCCACGATCCACCCCTCGCCCGCGCCAGTCCTGTAGGGGCACGGCGTGCCGCGCCCGTGGGGCACCCCTCACCCCCGCCTCGCTCCACTCGGCAGCCCTCTCCCGCACGGCGCGGGAGAGGGGGTGGGGGGTGAGGGAGGCTCCGCCGCCTGCCGCGCCCGTCGACGCCCGAATGTCTGGGAACGGGTCGCTCTTCGGGGCCGGGCGGCCAGCCGGGTCGGGCACGCCCGACCCCTACAGGGGAACGGTGGGCTCTGCAGCAACCGTGACCGTCGCTCGATCGCGGTCGGTGTCTCGTCTCCCGTTCTGTAGGGGCGAGGCGTGCCTCGCCCAGCCGCACCGCCAGGCGCGGCATCCCTCCCTGGCGTTGCCGGCCCTCCGGGCCGGACGGGTCAGGCACGCGTGACCCGAAGGGTCAGGCACGCCTGACCCCGACGGGGGTACGGGGACTCTGCAGCAACCGTGACCGTCGCTCGATCGCGATCGGTGCCTCATCTCCCGTTCTGTAGGGGCGCGGCGTGCCGCGCCCAGCCGCACCGTCAGGTGCGGCATACGGGTGCGCGGTGCCGGCCCTCCGGGCCGGACGGGTCAGGCACGCCTGACCCCTACAGGGGAAACAGCAGGCATCCGAGACTGACGGTGGCCTTAGATCAGTCACGGTCGCCACATCGTCCCCCGCCTTCGTAGGGGCGACGCGTGCGTCGCCCGTCCGCGCCGCAAGGCGCGGGTATCGACCGCCCAGGTCTTCGCACGCGGTGGGGCACCCCTCACCCTCGCCTCGCTCCGCTCGGCACCCCCTCTCCCGCGCGGTGCGGGAGAGGGGGCCGGGGGTGAGGGAGACTCCGCCGCCTGCCGCGCGTGTGGGTGGACATGACGGGTCGGTAGCCTCGTCCCCGGCCCTGACGGGCCGGGCGGGTCGGGCACGCCCGACCCCTACAGGGATGGCGGCGGCCGATAGGGGCCGGTGGGCCGTCGGCAGGCAACCGTCTCCGACCGTCCAAACCGCGTTGGAGCGAGGCGTGCCTCGCCCGACCCCATACCAACCTCCCCTTTCCACCCGCCCGCCACCTCTGCTACAGTCGGCAGGGAAGCGCACCGACCGATCGCGACGCATCGCACGCTGGAGAGGACAGGCCGATGGTGCTGACCGCTGCTCCCGCCCCGGCGGCGACCGAACCGCGCACGCGTGCCGTCCGCCTCGTCGGCAGCCTCTTTTCGCCCGACTTCCTCGAGCAGCTCCGGAACGAGCCAGAGTCCCTCCCCGGCCAGAAGCCGAAAGACTTCGGCTTCGCCGACGACCGCTCCTTCCGCGATGCGCTCGCCGCTGCCTACCGCGACGCCCTCGACCTCTGGCGCATCTTCCAGGCACGCCTCGGCCAGCTCGCCCCCGACGACCGGGCCACGACCCTCACCCGGAACCTCTGGATCATCCCGTTCTTTCAGCTCCTCGGCTACGACCTGGAACGCAACGAACGCGCCTACGAGCTCGGCGGGCTCACCTACTGGATCTCCCACCGGGCCGGCCCAGCGGCCGACGCACCACCCGTCCACGTCGCCGGCGCCCACCAGGAGCTCGGTCGCGTCGACCCCTCCGGTCGCCCGCGCCTCTCGCCCCACGCGCTCGTCCAGGAGTTCCTCAACCGCTCCGACCACCTCTGGGGGATCGTCACCAACGGCCGCATCCTCCGCCTGCTCCGGGCCTCGCCCAACCTGCGCACCGAGTCCTACCTCGAGTTCGACCTCGAGGCGCTCTTCGCCGGCGAGCGGTACAGCGACTTCGTCGTCCTCTACCGGCTGCTCCACCGCTCGCGCCTGCCCCGAGGCGTAGCCGATGCGCACACCTGCTGGCTCGAGCAGTACCACCAGCGCGCGCTCGAGCAAGGCGCCCGCGCCCGCGACCGGCTGCGCGACGGCGTGGAGCGGGCGATCCTCACCCTCGGCAACGGCTTCCTGCGCCACCCGGCCAACACGGCGCTGCGCGCGGACGTCCGCAGCGGCGCCCTGACCCCGGCCCGCTACTACGAACTCCTCCTTCGGCTCGTCTACCGGCTCCTCTTCCTCCTGGTCACCGAGGAACGCGGCCTCCTCGGCGGGAACGACCTCTACCGCCAGGGCTACAGCCTGGAGCGCCTGCGCCGCCTGGCCGCGGAGCGACCACCGCACGACGACCACGACGACCTGTGGGCCGGACTCTGCGCCCTCTTCGCCCTCCTCCGCGGTACCGGCCAGCTCCCGGACGGCCGCCCGCTGGCTGCCCTGCTCGACCTCCCCGTTCTCGACGGCGAACTCTTCCGGGCCGAGCCGTTCGAGGGCTGGCGACTGGCCAACCGCGACCTCTTGGCTGCTGTCGCCGCACTCTCGGTCATCCCGGACGAGCGCGACACGCCCCGCCGCGTCAACTACGCCGCGCTCGACGTCGAGGAACTCGGCTCGGTCTACGAGAGCCTCCTCGACCATGCGCCGCTCCTCGACCTCGCGGCGGCCGAGCCGTTCCGCTTCGCCCCCGGCACCGAGCGCAAATCGACCGGCTCCTACTACACCCCACCGGAGCTGGTGCGCGAACTCGTGGCCAGCGCGCTCGAGCCGGTGCTGGAAGCACGCCTGCGTGCTGCCAAAACACCGGACGAACGCAGGCAGGCGATCCGCTCGCTCAAGGTCTGCGACCCGGCAGCCGGTTCCGGCCATTTCCTGCTGGCCGCCGCCCGGCGTCTGGCGCGGGAACTCGCCCACATCGAGACCGGCGAGGAGGAGCCGTCGCCCGAGGCAGTGCGCAGCGCCCTGCGTGAGGTCGTGGTGCACTGCCTGTACGCGGTCGACAAGAACCCGCTGGCCGTCGAGCTGTGCAAGGTGGCGCTCTGGATCGAGGCGCACGTACCGGGGCAGCCGCTCACCTTCCTCGACCACCGCATCAAGTGCGGCGACTCGCTCGTCGGCGTCTTCGACCTCGCAGTGCTGCGAGAGGGAATTCCCGACGAGGCGTACGAGCGCGACGACAAGGAGGAAAAGACGCGCACCCGCGCTGTCCGCGAGCGCAACCGGCGCGAGCGCCAGCAGCTGCCCTTGAGCGCCGACCCGCTCGACATCGACGAGTCGATCTTCGACCTCGGCCTCCTGACCGAGCAAGTCGAGCGGATGCCCGAGCGGACGGTCGAGGAGCGGCTGGCTAAGCAGCAGGCCTACGGGCAACTCGCCAGCAACCCGCGGATGGTGCGGCTCCGCCGGGCCTGCGACCTGTGGACGGCCGCCTTCTTCGCCGACCTGCGGGACGGCGACGCCGTGCCGACGACCGGGCACGTCCGCCGGGCGCTGGCTGGCCAGGCGAACGAGCCGCGGGTCGAGGCAGCTGCCCAGGCACTGGCTAGCGAGCTCCGCTTCTTCCACTGGCCGCTCGAGTTCCCCGACGTCTTCGCCCGCGGCGGCTTCGACGTGGTGCTCGGGAACCCGCCGTGGGAGCAGCTGCAGCCTGAGGAAGTAAAGTTTTTCGCGTCGCGCGGTGCCCTTCGGATCGCCACCCTGTCGGGTGAGGATCGGAAGCGCGCGATAGCCAAGCTCGCCAGCGGGACAGAGCAGGAGCGCCAGCTGTACGCTGAATGGCAGCGATACCACAAGGCAGTTCATCGTATTGCGGATTTCGTCAAGCGATCGTTCCGCTTTCCTCTCGTGGGTGAGGGCAAGGTCAACACCTACGCCGTCTTCACCGAGCTGGCCTGGCGGTCGCTCGCTGGCTCCGGCCGGGCCGGGCTGGTCGTCCCGACCGGCCTGGCGACCGACGACACCACCAAGCACCTCTTCGGGACGATCGTCGCCGAACGCGCCCTGGTCAGCCTGTTCGACTTCGAGAACCGGCAGCGACTGTTTCCTGCGGTCGATAGCCGCACCAAGTTCTGCCTGCTCACGCTGGCAGCGGGTGGCCATCCGGAGCCGGCGCGCTTCGCCTTCTTCCTGCAGCGGGCCGAGGAGCTGCGCGATCCGGCGCGCGTCTTCACCCTGGAGCCGGAAGACTTCGCCCTCATCAACCCCAACACGCGCACCTGCCCCGTCCTCCGCGACCGGCGCGACGCCGAGCTGACCCGGGCCGTCTACCGCCGGGTGCCGGTGCTGGTGCGCGAGGGCGATCCGGCCGGCAACCCATGGGGCGTGACCTTACGGCAGGGGTTGTTCAACATGACGAGCGACTCTCATCACTTCCGCACGCGCGAGGAACTGGAGCGGGCCGGGTTCACCCTGCAGGGCAACGTTTTCCAGCGGGGTGCGGAGCGGTACCTGCCGCTCTACGAGGCGAAGCTGGTGCACCAGTTCGACCACCGCTGGGCGAGTTACGGTGGCCCGGGCCGCTTGGGCCAGCCGCCCGAAGCGGGCAGGCCACCGTACCTCGAGCGTGCCCCGCGCAAGGCTGACGAGGCGGTCGAGTGCACGCTCCAGGCCAAGCAGGATCCGGCGCTCGTCGTGCTGCCACGCTACTGGGTGGCGGAGCGCGAGGTCGCGGCCAGGCTCGCCCAACAGGGCTGGTCGCGCGGCTGGCTCCTCGGCTGGCGGGATATCACGAACGCGACGAACGAGCGCACCGTCATCGCCAGCGTCATCCCGCGGGTAGCGGTGGGGGATACGTTCCTCCTGATGCTGCCCGATATCTCTCGCCTCGAGTTCGTGCCCTGCTTGCTCGCGAACCTCGATGCCCTCCCGTTCGACTATGTGGCCCGGCAGAAGGTCGGTGGGACGCACCTCAAATTCAATGTGATGAAGCAACTCCCCGTCCTTCCGCCGGATGTCTACGCGCAGCCGTGTCCCTGGCATCCGGGGCAGACGCTGGCCGACTGGCTCCGGCCACGGGTGCTCGAGCTCGTCTACACCGCCTGGGACCTCGCGCCCTTCGCGCGCGACCTCGGCGACCAGGGGCCGCCGTTCCGCTGGGATCCGGCACGGCGAGCGCAGCTGCGGGCGGAACTCGACGCCGCCTTCTTCCTGCTTTACGGGCTGGAGCGGAGCGAGGTGGAGTACGTCCTGGGCACCTTCCCGGTGCTGCGCCAGAACGAGGAGCGGGCCTACGGGGAATACCGGACGGCGCGGCTGGTGCTCAGCACCTTCGACGCGCTCATCACCGCCCGTACGCTCGGCGAGCCCTACCGCTCCCCGCTCGCCCCACCCCCGGGTGACGAGCGGGTGCGGCACGGTACGGTGTGATCGAGCTTCCCAAATATTACTCCGACAGGCCCTCGCTTGCAGCCCAGTTGCGACACCGCTCGACCGCCCGTTCCCATTGCGAGACGAGCGAACTCCGTACCGTTTCTGGCAATGTGGGTTCGAAAATACGACGGTACGTCCATCGCTCTGCAATGGTTTGGAGATCCCACAGACCGAGACCCAAACCAGCGAGCAACGCAGCTCCCCGAGCTGTCGCTTCAGTTTCTTGTGCCACTTCCACAGGAACGCCGAGTATATCTGCCTGAAATTGCATCAAAAACTCGTTCGCCGTCGGCCCACCGTCGACACGCAGCACCGATATGCGCACTCCACTGTCCCGCTCCATTGCCTCGACGATCGCTCGCACCGAGAACGCGATACCCTCGAGGACAGCGCGGACGACATGGGCGCGAGTAGTTGCCCGTGTCAACCCGATAAGCAATCCGCGGGCTCGTGCATCCCAGTAGGGTGCAGATAAGCCGGCCAAAGCGGGCACGAACACCACACCGCCGTTGTCCGCTACGGTGCGTGCCAGGTCGGCGCTTTCAGCAGGGTCACGCAGCAGTCCGAGCCCTTCCACGAGCCATTGGACTGCCGCACCGGTCGTATAGACGCCTCCATCGAGTGCATAGCAAGGGCCGGTGCGCAAGAGCCAAGCGACCGTCGTCAACAATCCATGCTGGGAACGCTGCGGCACATGGCCAATCTGCATCAAGATAAAGGTGCCGGTTCCGTAAGTTGCTTTGGTCATGCCTGGCTCCAGGCATGCGTGGCTCAAGAGTGCGGCTTGCTGGTCAACGGCAAGGCCGGCAAGTGGTAGTTCGATGCCCGGGAGCGGAGACAGCATGCCAACAACCTCGTCGCTCCGCACGATCGCTGGTAACGTGATACCGCTCAGCCCGAACCCGTTCAGTAAATCTTCATCCCAAACGATACGCTCGATATCGAGCAACGCAGTCCGCGAAGCTGTCGTTGCGTCCGTGAGATAGAGTTTTCCCGCTGACCAGTTCCAAATAATCCACGTATCGGTCGTTCCGACCATCAGCCTACCATCTTGAAGAAGCTTTCGGGCTTCTGGAACATGGTCGAGCACCCAACGAATCTTCGAAGCGGAGAAGTATGGATCGAGACGGAGTCCAGTCCGTTGCCTGACCACGCCATCGAACCCTGATGCAGCGAGCTGATCGCACAGATCACTTGTGCGTCGATCCTGCCAGACGATCGCGGGATAGATTGGTCGTCCCGTCAGCCGATCCCAGAGAACCACCGTCTCGCCCTGGTTCGCCAGTCCGATACCGAGAACTCGGGCATCCTTTGGCAGGTGAGCGAGACATTGCTCGAGCGCATCCCTGGTCACGCGGAGAATCTCCAACGGATCTTGTTCCACCCAGCCAGGCTTGGGGAAAGAGGTTCCGAGAGGAGCTGCACCCCCCGCTACGACGCGAAGCTCGCTGTCGAGTGCGATCGCCTTGGTACGCGTTGTCCCATGGTCGATGCCGATCACAACGTCCATAGGTCTCCTCATCCACCCCCGCCCTATCCCGTCGCAGGCAAATAGCCCTTGATCCGCCTGCCGTCAAGATTGATGACCGCAGCGCGGAGGATCCCTTCCCCGTACTCGCTGCCCATATTCACACACAGCGTCTGGCCGATCCGGCGGAATCCTGGAGATTCATGAATGTGGCCGTGGAGGCCGAGTAACGGCTGGAAGGCCTCGATGATCGTGCGCACAGCTCGAGACCCGACCGGTTGGAGAAGAACCTGCCCACCGGCATACCGGATACGCAACTGCTCGTCGAGAACTGGCGCCAAGTCGAGCCCCGAATCATACGGCGGTACATGTACGAGCAGAATCGCCGCGCGTGGATCGGGAACATGGGAGAGGAGACACCGCAAGGTCTCCTCGATTTGCTCCTCCGGCCAATCGCGTGGGCAGTTCCAGGGTGTCGGATTACTTACCCCGAGACCGACAACGGTGTAGAGACCCTCTGCCAAGGGGAGACACTGCCCATCCGCAAAGACGATCGGATCTCCTGCCGAGCGAAGCAGCGCATCGATAAACGGCGGATCGTCATTGCCAGGAATGACATACAAGCGCACCCCATGACGCCGCAAATAGTCAGTGGCAAGTTCGAGCCAGCGCTCGATTTGGCTCTGAATGCAGCTCCGGAACAGGGCGTCGAGAGCGGCCGGATCGCTCGCGAGCGCGCCCACCTCCGCGGCGTCCATCACGCGAGGATAGTAGCCAACATTGGCGATCAACTGCTCGAGCTGGCGCAGCTCGCTGGTCGTGCGGGCGATGTGACGTACCCCAGCCAATTCCGCCTCGTATGTACCATTCCGCCGGACGATCGGCACCAATGCTTTTCCGGTCAAGTCCCCACCGATGAGCAGCGCCTGCGCCTGGTACAGCTCGACGGTTCGCAGGAACTTGCGAAAGACGAGATCGGAGCCATGGAAGTCGGACGCGAAGACGAGTCGAAACAGCGCCACCACGTTGCTCCTTCCCGCAGCGCACCCGTTGCCCTGAATCGTCACACCGGTGGAATCTCGCGGAACGTCCAAGCAAGATCGATCCCTTCCTGCCGCAGCCGATACCAGCGGGCGATACGCTGAACGGCAGCACCGAGCAGGAAGAGCACCGCGAAGACCGCGAGCGTTCCCTTTCCGATGCCTCCGCCGACAGCGGGGAAGAGGAAAGAGGCGACGATCATCCAGATGAGATAGACGAGCGTGATTCCACCGACCAGCGTGATGACCGGAATGGGACCGACCTTCGCTCGGACGATACGCGGCGCTGTCGCCCACAGCTGCGGCTTCAGGAACGGCAGGAGGGTCAGCGCGAGAACCGGCACGAGCTGGGTGATGACCGCGAAGAAGACGAAGTGCAGCTGCGTCGCCAAGATCCCTCGAGTCGCAGCGTCGACAACCCCCACCCAGGCGAGGAGTGCGATGATGGAGACTGCCACGACGGGGCTACCCCATCGCGGATGCACGTAGGCGACCCCACTCGGGATGATGCGATCGAAGGCCCACGAGAAAATAATCCGGCTCGTGTAGAAAAAGTATGTTTGCGCGAGGTTGATCAGCGTGTAGACCCAAGCCAGCGTGATGAGCCCAACGACGATCGGATTCGGAGCGAGGATCGATGCATAAAAGGTTATCCAGGGCATCGCGAATGTCTCGGTATTGTTATACAGATATCCTTCCGCAGCGATCCACTTGAGTGGTACCAACCGCTCCAGCAAGACATCCGCAAAGGAGAAAATTGCCCAGGTAACGAGCAATGAGGCCCATGCACCGATGAGTAAGTTGCGTTGTGCGTCTTTGACTTCACCAGCGAAGAATGTCGGGATGTAATACCCATAATAAATCCAAAACCCCATGATGAGACCGGCCAGAGTCATGATGACGACGTTGGGCGAATACTGCATGCCAGCCTGGACGGCCAGGTCGATGCGCGATGCGTAGGATCCCGGCCCCATGAAACGATCCCAGGCCTCCTGGAAAGCGCTGGGGCCGGGTGCCGTCGCCAGCACGATAAAGATCACGATCCAGGCGGCGACACCGAGGAAGAAGCCGGCTTCCAGAATCCGCACGATCCGCTGTGTCGGCAGGAGCATGGTAATCCAGGTAACGAGCACGCAAATCGTGCCGATGACGAGAATACCGGTCGACGAGGCCGACCAGGAAGCGAAGTCGAGTGCCGCTTGATTCTGGAAGATGATGCCGATCGTTCTCGCCAAGGTCGGCAGCGCCGTGCCAGGAATCCAGGCAATGAGTCCTCCAGCCACAATCCCGCTGAAGATGCCGAGCACCCAGGACGCCGCAAAGGCGAGCGTGGGATGGAGCACGCGGCTGCCCAGCACGTAGTCCGCTCCACTGCGCGGCATCGCTGCACCGATCGCCGCATAACTGTAGGCATGGAACAAGCCCAGCAGCATCGCCACGGTCAGTACCCCGATGATCGAAGCACCCGGCCAGACCGAAGCGACCCACGAGAACGGGATGAGGCCAGAGGAGGACAAGCTGATACAGTGCACACCGAAAACCATGGCGCCGAAGGCGCTGATCGTTCGCACGAGCCCAGAGCTTTGGCGAACAAAGAGGCGGGGTACGGCTGTCATGGCTCTCCCACCTTCCCGTCAGCTCGCACCAAGGGAAATCCCCAAGCGGTCACGACGATCTCTTCCTCACACGGAGCCACCGCCCTCAGGTCGAGAGGCACACTCCGCTGCGGCTTCGCAACGATCTCGGCGGCCCGGCCGAGCACCGCGGTTCCCCGCCGCGCTCGAATCAGGGCTGGTCGGAGTGGTTCTGCGACACGCACAGCGAGTTCGACCGCCGCTGGTCCCTCACCGGACGACCAGCGTAGCCGTTGTGGCACAACAGCTCGAACACCGTTACCGGCCCGGACCGATGCGACGCACGCCGTGACGGCTCCGAAGCGCAAGTAACGCAGCACTCCGCGCGCAGCGCGCTCTCCATCTGCTGCGGCGCGATCTGCAGAGTCCGCAGCGTGCACGAGATTGCCGCACGCGAAGATCCCCGGAACCTCCGTTGTGAACCATTGGTCGATCACCGGTCCACCGGTGGCAGGATCGAGCGGCAGCCCAGCCTGCCGAGCGAGCGTGTTCTCTGGGAGGAATTCGCCACTGAAAATAACCGTGTCACAGGCAATTCTGATCACCCGTGAGCTACCTTCATGCTCATACCATGGTGTCACCTCCAATCCAGTCACCCGCTCATCGCCGAGAATGCGGCACACGCGATACCCGACCAAAAGAGGGATCCTGCGTCGAGATAGTGACCAGAATTGGTTGACCCAGTATCCCTGCCGGTACGGCCGCTCCTCGACGACTGCAACGACCCGACACCCCAATCGGTCGAGTTCCGCTGCAGCAACGAGCCCTGGGTCATCAGACCCGACGATGACGGCATTCCGTCCCGGAAGCACTTCGAGGAACGTCTCTAGCCGCTGCACGATCCCTGTGGTATAGACACCCGCTGGTCGACTTCCTGGCACAAGGCGAGCCGATCGAGGACTCTCGCGGCAGCCCGTCGCGAGAACGACTGCCTGAGCCTGAAACACGTGCACGCCTTGCGGGCTTGTTGTGAGTACGGCTCGATCGGCGCCAATCCTCAGCACAGTTGTTTCCAAGGAAAAGCGCGCACCTGCTTGCGCTGCTTCGTCGGCGAGCCGCTTGGCGAACTCTCTTCCTGGGAGGAGTCGTCGGTAGCGCCAGAGGCCGAACCCAGCATGCAGACACTGCGCAGGCAGACCACCAGGTTCGGGCTCCCGATCCATGACGACGACAGCCAACCCTTCTCGAGCGAGAAGGCTTGCGGCAGCCAGACCAGCAGGCCCAGCACCGACAATGGCCACGTCAACGCGAGACTGCTTCACGACCATGACCATACCCTCGAACAGCTTGTGCCATCTGGCACGTGAGCCAGCTCTGCTCGGTGCTTTTCACCAGGGTCGGGAGAGGCTGCTCAAGCTCCTCGCTCATCACGCGCAGGATCGCAGCCATACAGTAGAACCCCTGACAACGTCCAGCCGTCGCCCAGGTTCGCTTGCGCACCGCGTCCAAGGTGCGGGGACGAATCGGTCTGCGGAACACCGAGCGGATCTCTTCCTCGCTCACCAGTTCACAGAGGCAGAGGACACGGCCATAGCCTGGATGCTCCGCGACACGCTCGGGTACTGTGCAGGGCCGGGGCTCACCAGGCCGCCACGCTGGCTGCGGCCGAGGCTGCAGCGGGCTACCAGTACACAAGGACTCTCCTCGCTCACGCAGCAACTCCACAACAAAGCGCGCCACGGCCAAAGCAGAAGAAAGGCCGGTCGAACGGATTCCCGCAGCGACGACAAGCCGTTCGCGAGGAAAGATCTCGATCTGGTAGTCGCCGCTGGCGTGAACGGCTCGCAACCCAGCGTAGGTCGCGATAACCGGTTCGTCAGCCAAGTCGGGCGCCAGTCGGAGTGCACCTTGGCGGGCACGCTGCAGCCCGGCCCGACTCACGGTCCGGTCATGCTTATCGGAAATGTCGTCAGCCGTTGGACCCAGTAGTACATTACCATACACAGTCGGTGTAACCAGAATACCCTTCGAAACCTCGCTTGGTACTGGTAGTAAGATGCACGGGACTTTGGAGCGAGCTGGTTTATCAAGTATGAGAAATTCACCTTTTCGCGGAGTAAGGTGGAAATTATTCACCCCAGCCAACGATGCGACCTCATCTGCCCACAGCCCGGCAGCATCGATCACCCAGCGGGCAGTAAAGGCACCGCGCGTGGTCAGGACCGTTCGCTGGGCACCATTTGCCGGCTCGAAACCGAGAACACGAGCACCCAGCAGGAATTCCACACCGTTGATCGCTGCTTGTTCAGCCAGAGCGATCACCGCAGTCATCGTGCACGTGATGCTCTCCCGAGGGATAAGGAGCCCACCGCGGACACAAGATGGAGCGAGCGGATACCGCTCCCGCACTGCCTCAGGTGACAAGCGTTCGACATCGGTCACTCCATTGCGTTGGGCTGTCGTCCACCAACGCTCGAGTTCGAGAAGTTCTTGATCGTCGAGCGCGAGCATCAGCGCTCCCACCTGCTGGAGCGGAAGATGCAGTTCATCGGCTGCCTCTTGCCAAAGATGCCAACCCTCCGTCACAAGCCGAGATTCGAGAGTTCCTGGCTTCGTGTCAAACCCAGTATGGAGAATGCTGCTGTTCGCTTTGCTCGCGCCCTCTCCAACATCAAGGGCTGCCTCCAAGACGAGGGTTCGGCAACGCGAGCGGGCTAACTCGCGGGCGATAGCGCAGCCGATAACTCCGGCACCGACGATGATGAAGTCGTATTTTCCTGCAGCCATGCTCGGATCCTTTGCTATCCAGGTAGATGCAGGACCATCGAGAATCGGACACGATCTCCCCGGTAGAGATCCTTTGCGTACTCCACCGGAAGGCCGGTAGCAGTGAACGCAACGCGTTCCCACAGCATGAGGGGAGAACCCTCGGCGATGCCGAGCGCCTCTGCTTCGAACCTGCGTGCCAGGGTTGGCTCGAGCGACTGTTCAGCCCTGACGAGGATGAGGTCGTACTCTTCGCGGAGGACCTCGTAGATTGACCGACGCTCGAGATCGAATCGATCCAGGCCTGGGCACAACCGGACAGGAAAGTGAGAGAACTCGAGTGCCATTGGCTGCTGGTTGCCAAGGCGTACTCGTACGATCCGGTAAACGGACTCACCGACCGTAAGACGCAGCCGCTCAGCTAACTTTCGTGTCGCTGGCACGACCTCGACCGCGACCAGGCGGGCACCTGGTTCGATTCCTTGACGACGCATGGCTTCCGTGAAGCTCAGCAGAATATGGGTGGGCATTTCTACCTTCGGTTCAGCAACGTAGGTTCCGCTCCCCTGGACGCGCCGGAGCAACCCTTTCGCGACGAGATCAGTGATCGCCTGCCGGACCGTGCCACGACTCACTCCGAACTCCGCGGCCAGGTCACGCTCCGCCGGTAATCGCGTGCCAGCAGGCCATTCACCCGATTGAATCCGCTCGATCAGCGACTCGCGAATCTGCACATACAGCGGTACCGTCACACGACGACCCCTATCTCGACTCTCTGCGGTTCAGACCAATTCTCCATCGATCCACCGTCGTTGTCAAGGGAATTCCCGCTGATATCGAACACGGCATTCTACTCGACAAAAATTGGTCCACGTATGTGTCGTGCCACTGAGGCTGCTCACTCCTGTAGTGGGATTGGAGATGCCGACACTCTGCTCCCGCTGCGGCAGACAGCGCCGACTCCGATACTGTCGCAGTCCGCACCCACCACAGCCCATTGCGGCCTCAATGCGCGCCGCAGTACCACAAACAGGCCCGAGTCCTCGTTCCCCTCGGAATCGCGCACCACGCCGAAGTGCCACTGTTCCACCTCTGCTGCTGTCTCTGCGAGCAGCACGCGCTCCTCGCAACCTCGCACCGAGGAGGTGGATCGAGCGGCCAGTGATGTCCTTTACTGTCCTTGACCTCGCCTGGCCGGACGGTTTGCTGACCAGCCGAAGCGAACCGGTCGCGCTGCGGCTCGACGAGCCGGAGGGGGTGCTCTAGGTTTCGCTGCTTGACGAACGTGGAAGATTTCCCGGACGAGATGCGGAACGAGGTTCTGGGCGGGACGCCCGTGAGCGCGCCGAGCGGCCCGCAGCGCCCCCGATCCGCGGAGCGCCGCGCCGTCGTCCCTCTGGTGCGGTTCTCCGGTGAGGCCCCTCGTCCGCAGTGCAGGCGCAACGGGACGGTTACCATCACACCGCGAAACGCGACCAGTCCAAGCGGTCCGGGCACCGCTGGCCCATCCGGGAAACGTCCGATGCCGGAGCTCCTCGCCAGTGCACGCGCTGGTCAACGCCACCGTGACCGGAACCGCTCGGGGTGCAGGGCACGAGCTGCTTGCCCGCGGTCACGGTGAGGCGTACCAGGCAGACCGGTTCGTAGGCCAAGCCGGCACGACCGACGGTACTCGCGACGCGCCCGCATGTACCCAGAAGCCAGCACGAGCGCTCGAGACGGCGCCCGAGACAGCGCACCAGCAACCAGCCCAGCCGGATAGCACCTTCGCCCCAGCCGTCACGCTCCAGTGCGAGCGATCGAGCCCTCCCCAAGCGGGTAGTCGAGCGCCCCGTACCGGTGTGCCGAAGCGAGCGCTCGAGATGTGCGCCAGACTCGCTGCGGACTGCTGACCACTCCGTACGGACAGCACGTCACGGCTAGCACGTTGTCGCGTACGGACGCGGATGCTAATATTTTCACAGGGACAGGACCGCCTGCTTTGGGAGACGAGCAAGTGATTGCAGCAGTGGCCGGACGCTGAAAGCGACACCGGAGCACGAGGATACGCGAGAGCATGCGGGACCGGATTGTCGCTGGCTCACGCTTCGACCTCAGTCGACGGTAGCGCAGCCCCAGCAGCGAGCCACGCCCGGATGCGCTCCAGCGCGTCCTGCAGCGCGCTGCGCACCGCTTCCTCGTCCAGGAGGCCCTCGCTCCGCCAGACCAGCACCGCTTCCAGATCGGCGACGATCTCGTCCGCCCGTGGACCGAGCCGGTGCGCGTCCCAGCCCGGCAGGATCGCCTCGACCAGTTCCTCCCACGATCGTTCACCCGCCAGAACCGCAGCGAGCGACCGGGCAAGTTGCTCGAGAAAGGATCGTTCGTCCATGAAAGACGCTCCTCACGAACGTCGTCGCGTCGAGCCGAGCCAACTGCGGCGCCTCTTCCGGGAGAGCGAGCTGCAAGAACGGCACGAGCGCGGCGAGCTGACCGAACAGGTGAAGCGGAGCCGCCACGTCGCTGACCCGGCTCACCCATTCTCCTGCAGCCACGCCGAAGTCGTGCGGCTTTTCGACGGTGACCGCAAGGTCGCGGTCGTCCACCGCTACCGTCGGGACGACGGCTCGCTCGCGGCGAGCGGTCTTCCCGATCCGAAATTCCTCCGGATCGGCGACGTGCTCGACGCCGCCGATTGACCAGCACCCGCTGCCTCGCCGGCGACATCCACGCCCGCCGCCCTGCTCCCTGCGCCGGACAACGGAGTGCCGTCGTCCGACGAGTCGTTCACATGGTATCTGCGCTATGCTGCACTCGCTGGCCAGAAGATGCCGTGAGGGATGCGACGATGACCGGAGAAGAGACTCACCGCTGGCACGAGCGGATCGCGATCGACGAGGCTGTCCTGGCGGGCAAGCCCGTCATCCGCGGCGCCCGGATCGCGGTCGAGCAGGTCCTCGACGTGCTGGCAGCGGGCTGGACGATCGAGCAGCTACTCGACGAGTTTCCTGGTCTCACCGAGGCCGACGTCCGCGCCTGTTTGGCCTACGCTGCCGAGGTCCTGCGCAGCGAGCGCGTCTATCCGGTACCGCGATGAACCTCCTCGTCGAGGAGAACATCCCCCGCTCGGTGGCCCAGGCACTCGCCGCGGCCGGCCACGATGGACGCGCAGTCCGGACTGTCGCTCGGGGTGCGACCGATGCCGAATGCGACCGATGCCGAAGTCGTGCAACTGGGGATGCGGAAGCGACGCATCATCGTGAAGGCGGAGAAAGATGTCGCCGCGTGCACAGTGCGCCTCCCTGGCGGTCGAGTGTGCAGCCCCCAGCGTCCTTGGCCCTGCTGCCGGCCCGCCTTCCGGTCGCCGCACGGTTATCCTTCTGCGCGAGCACATCCCGTAGGCGCGAGTTTCCCTTCGAACGCCTCCTGCGCGGGCACACGGGTCAGTGATTCGCTGAAGAGTGCTTACACGCCTCGGGCAATGGACATCCGCATGCCCGCTCCTTATTCGCGTACCGATGGCAAAGACCAGAAATCGCGATAGATCCCTGCTGCCAGCCCAGCCATCAGCGCCGCACCGCGCACGCCTGGCTCTTCGATAGGAGGATAGAACACCTCACCGTGCATCCACTGCTTCACTTTCCGCACCAGCGCAGAGCGCGTCCACCCGCCGATAGCCACGATCCGCGCCACCGGACCGGCAACACGCTCCATCGTATGCCGGATGGTCAACGCCTCTTGTGCGAGCGCACGATGTGCCGCCAGCCAGACATGCCCCGGACCGGTGTTCCAACCGATACCACGGAGATCAGCGAAGTCAGCAGTCACACCGTGGACCTGAGGCAAGGGCTCGTCCTCTGGGATGGCCAGAGCGAGCGCATCAAGCTCAGCCTTGTCCGCATCCGTTTTCCCCAAGATCCGCAGAAACCGTCCCAGGGCTTTGCCACCGACGATACCCCCGAGCAATGACCACGAGTCAGGAACTGCATGCCAGCCGACTGCAGCACCACCCCCAACCGAAAGCAGTATCTGCTCATCCGTCAGATTTGTCGGCACAGCTCGGACCAGAGCTTCAGCTGTTCCATTCGAGTCCAATAATGTGTCAGGATTTACAACACCAACACCGATAGCAGCACACGGATGATCATGTCCACCGATGGCAAGAGCAGCACCATCAGCACCCGGCAGAATACCCGCCTTCATTCGCCCAACGGGCGATCCCGCCGGTACGAGTGGCGGTAAGACTGGCATTAGCATTCCGAGCCAATCGAGAGCATCCGACCACCAGCATTTCTGTCGGAGGTTCAAAAGCCCTGTCCGCGTGGCTAACGAGAACTCGGCCACCGGATCAGCGCCCCACGAGAAGGCAACCCACTCCGAGACATTGAGCCACTTCCAACTCTGCCGAAGATCTGGAAACCGCTTGAGAAGCCAACGTAGCTTGGCGAGAGAGCAGAGGCGACTTGCTGGAAGCCCGGTACGAAGCGTGAACTCTTCTGAACCGAACACCTGTGCGATCTCCGCTGCTTCGTCATCACCTCGCTGATCGTGCCAGGCGATCGCTGGAGCTAGCGGCTGTCCCTTCGAATCGACGAGCACACCGGTCTCAGCCATGCTGGTAAAGCCGATCCCGAGGACACGACAGGGACCGATCTGTTCCAGTGCCTGCAGCGCGGCTTCACGCGCGATGTTCACGAATCGACGAGGGTCCATCTCCGCGCCAGTCGGTACGGGGTCCCAAGGAGTCAGCACACGAGCCTGCGCGAGCTCCTGCCCATCGAGCGAGACCACGCCAGCCTTACAAAAGGTGGTACCGAGATCGATCCCGACCAGCACCTCCTGCATCGCATACCCTCCTCAACGTGGCATACCAGGCAAGCACCGCAAGATATCGACATTGCCAGATACTCGGAGTGCACCCGCGCCGTATCCAACGAGAAGGACGTCACCGGCTTCGATTGCCGTTGCCTCGTCACTATCTGGCTGCAGGAGACCGTGCCCTGAAAGGACGATCAGCACCTGATAAGATGCCTCGAGTTGCTCGCTCTCAGTCGTGACGATCCGCTCGGCACGGAAATAGGCATCCGCGGCCTCAGGGAAGAGGCGGTAACGACCGGGTTTGTCTGGTATATGGCGCACATTTTGCGCGACCACTTCATCATTCCAGATCGTGTAATCGAGTAGTTGGACAGCGGTCGGGAGTTGCAATCCGAGATGCCAGGTCACCGCGGCATCGTCCCCGACCAGCCACCACTCGAGCAACACGCTGAGGTCGCTCGCTTGCTGGAGTTCCGTCATCAGGATTCCCTCGCCGATCGCGTGCGGGGTTCCAGCGGGCACAAAGAGTGCATCACCGGGGCGGACAGGAATCGGCCGCAAGACCCCAAGGAGCCGGTCACTGTCGCGACGCTCAATGAGCGTTCCCACCCCATCCGGGTCGATGGCAGCTCGAAACCCCAACCAGACGACACTATCCGGTTCAGCCTCCATGATGAACCATGCTTCCGTTTTCCCGAAGGGATAGTGCAGCAGCGTACGCGCTACCTCATCGTTCGGATGGTAGTGCACCGGCAACCGTTCGCCAGCATCGAGCAACTTCACGAGAAGACCAGGTTCAGGACCGCCATACTGCTGCCACGTCGGGCCAAGGAATCCTTCGGGGTGCTCTTCGAGCATGGAACGAAGTGACTTGCCATCGAGCATAGTCAAGCCACGTATCGGCTCACCGTACACGGTCGTCGTCGAGGCAAGCCATTCCTCCGGTGCACGCTCGGGCCAGACAGGAGTCCGGCGGAAGGCCGCGATCCGAGCCCCGCCACGATAGAACCGTTCGACCGGATTGGTCCCAAGCTTGAAAATCCACATGCAGCCCCCTTCGAACGAGATCGCTACAGGTCAGACGCACAGATCGATTATCCCAAGAGCCGTTCCGGCACCGCTTTTTCCCGGATCACCCGCTTGATTTGCCAGAAAGATGCTTGTGTTACGAGATACACGCCGGATTGTACCCTCACTGGTATCAGCGCACCAGGCCCTTCATTCACGCCCTATTGACAACAGCTCGCTCCAGAGCTATTCTAAGCTGCTGCGGTCTTGAGGTGAAAGGATAGCGGTCGATGCGGAGTTTGCGCTGGTGGCGCCTTTTCGATCCAGGCAGCATGCGTTGCGTCGCTGTTGCCCTGGATCATGGGCTTACCGGAGAGCCGGCCGAATTTCGCGGTCTGGAGCGTTTTCTCGACCTCGTAGCAGCTGTCACTGCCGCCGGACCGGACGCTCTCTTGATTTCCGCAGGACAAGTGAAGCGACTCACCGACCTCCGCCTTCGCTTGCCAGCACTGATCGTGCGCGTCGACGTCACCAATGCCTACCAACGACCGACACCACACCGTATCTTCGATCGCCTCATCCATGACGCCTGCACAATAGCAGTTCGTGCTGATGCGGCTGCGGTTATCGTTAACCTCCTCCGCGTACCTGATCACGATGAAGCGACTGAAGAATCGGTTCAGGCTATTCTCGAAGTCCGTGCGGCTTGTGAGCAGTATGGATTACCACTGATCGTCGAAGTCATGGCGCTCCGTCCCGGGCCGAACGGAATTCTCCAGCCGGGAGCGAGCGTCGAAGAACTCAAAGGCTTGGTGCGGCTCACCGTCGAACTTGGCGCTGACATCATCAAGGTCACCCCGCCAGATGAGCGCGAGGCAATCAGTGAACTCTGCGAACTGGCCAATGTTCCTCTTCTCGTACTTGGTGGTGCCCGCGGTGACGAAAGGACAATCCTGGAGCAGACCGCGACATTGATACGACACGGGGCGGCTGGGGTCATCTTTGGCCGCAACGTATTCCAGCATCCTCATCCACCGGCTATGGTTCACGCGCTCCGCCATATCGTGCACGGAAACGGTGATGTGCAGGAGGCACTCCGGCTGCTTCGTCAGCCCCTGACCGCCTAGGAGGATGCGACCGGTAAGGCGGGAGCTGGGTATGTGAAGTCTGCAGTGTGAGAGGAGGAGACACATGGACAAGTTACTCCGAGCCAGCCTGACACGTCGTCAGATCCTCACACAGATCGCGCTCCTTGGCGCTGCTGCACCGGTGATGGGAGGGCTGCTGAGTGCTTGCCGCCAGCAGGCAACGCCGACACCAGCAGCCGGACAGGGCTCGACACCCGTTTCGACACCCCCAGCTGGTGAAGCAGCCCAGTCCGTGAAACCTGGTGAACTGACTCCTCCGGTCGTCGCGCAGCCGTGCCAGCCAGGTTCTTGTCCATACGCCGGACAAACAGTGACCGTGATCGTCAACGCGGCAGGGGAAAAGGGGCCGATTTCCGGTCCACTCTACGAGATTCGCGAGGAATTTGAGAAGGCTACCGGCGCCAAGCTCAACATCGTTGAAGTTCCCTTTGCTGAACACTTTCCCAAGCTGATGACCGATCTCACGACTGGCACCGGCCAGTATGACATTTCCATTGCTGGTGCCTGGTGGTTGGGTGACCTCGTGGCCGGCGACTACATCTTGTCGTACGACGATTGGTACGATGACCCACGCTTCCCCAAGTTCGATATCAACGACGTGCTCCCTGGACCACGCCAGCTGCTCATGTGGGGCGGCAAAAAGTATATGGTACCGAATGACCACGATGGTCAGGTCATGTACTATCGGCGCGATCTCTTTGAGGATCCCAAGCACCAAGAGGAATTTAAAGCCAAGTACGGGTACGATCTCGCACCGCCGAAGACGTGGAAGCAATTCCGCGACATTGCAGAATACTTTAACGGCAAGGATCTCGACGGCGACGGACAGCCTGATTCTGGCCTCACCATGCACCTCAAGGTGGGCGGCCAGGGGATGTTCCACTTCATGTCCTTCTCCGCTCCCTTCGTCATCGGACCAGAAAATCCCAAGCTGTACTGGTTCGATCCCGATACAATGGAGCCGCTCATCGCAAGCCCGGGCCACGTGCGAGCGCTCGAAGTCCTCGTCGATCTCATTCAGTTCGGTCCTTCCGCAATGCTGGGCTGGAGCCTCGGAGAGAGCTGGGACTACTTTTTGCGGGGCCAGGCTGCGCTCACCTTCACATGGGGCGACCTGGGTGCGCTCGCACAACAAGAAGGTAGTAAGGTGAAGGGCAAGTGTGGCGCCGCGCCACTGCCAGGCTGGGATGAGTATTACAATATTCAGACCGGACAATGGGTGAAGGTCGACCAGCCCAACATTGTGGGGAACACCACTGGCGGATCCTGGGCCGGTGTCATCTCCAAGTTCTCGAAAGCACCTGAAGCAGCGTACTACCTGTTGGCGCTCATGGCCACACCGCAAAAGTCCATTATTTATGCTGCCCGCGGGTGGGATGGCGTCGATCCAGGTCGCTACAGCCACTTCTTGCCGCCCGACGGTACGGCCTCGCTCGAACAATACCTCGCAGCCGGGTGGGACGAACGGGATATCAAGGATTACACGAAAGCATATTTCGAGAACTTCAACAATCCGTTGCAGTTCCCGTACCTACGTATACCAGGAACCTTCGAATATTGGACCCAGCTGGACATCCGCCTCAGCGAGGCGGCAACAGGGCAGGCAAAGCCAGAAGAGGCGCTCAAGCGCTGCGTCGACGACTTTGAGGCGATCACCAACCGACTCGGGCGCGACATCCAGAAGCGCACCTACCGAGAGTCCCTCGGGCTCTAGAAAGGTGAGCGAACGCCGTGAGAGCTGCCGAAAAGCGGGTCTCCACAGCTGGCCAAGCCGCAACGCTCGCAGTGGGCCGCCAGAGAGTGCGGCGGCCCACTGCAGGGATGTTCTTTCTCCTGCCCGCTGTCGTGTGGATCCTTCTGTTCACGATATTTCCATTGATCTATGCCCTCTATACGAGCTTGCATGCCTACCGATTCGGGCGTATTTCGGGATTTGTTGGCATACAAAACTTCCAAAGACTCTTTCAAGACTCTAATCTGCACTCCACCCTCATCCTGACATTACAGTTCGTCGTCGCTTCGGTGACGATCGAGATGGTTCTGGGCTTTGCCCTGGCATTACTCGTGCACCGCGAGTTCCGACTCCGTGGGCTCGTTCGAACCGCGATGATCCTCCCCCTCTTCGCGACGCCAGTCGCGATTGGCTATCTCGCGATTACGATCTTCTACGAGCGTAACGGGCCTATCAACATGCTCCTCTACTCGCTCTTCAGACTCGATCTCCCCTGGCTGTCGCATCCAACCTGGGCCTTGGTTTCCATCATCCTCGTCGATATATGGCAATGGACACCATTCGTGTTTCTCATCAGTCTCGCTGCACTGCAAACGCTCCCTGATGAACTGTACGAAGCCGCTCAGATCGATGGAGCGGGGACCTTCGGTCTCTTTCGGTACATCACCCTGCCGTTGATGGCACCGACCCTGTGGCTTATCCTTCTGCTTCGTCTCGTCGAGGCATTCAAGGTTTTCGATATTCCGGTTAGCCTCACCTTGGGCGGGCCAGGTCGAGCGACTGAGGTATTCAGCTTGTTCACATACCGAACTGCTATGCGGTTTTTCGACTTCGGTTATGCAGCAGCCCAAGGCTTCCTTCTGCTTGTGATTGTTATGACACTTGTAACACTTCTGTTCCGCCGCATCCAGCATCTTTACCAGGAGGAGGCGCGATGGTAGCCTTGACACGCACTCTCAAACAAGCTATCTTCTACCTGATTCTTCTTCTTGTTCTTCTCGTCACGCTGTTTCCGTTTTACTGGGCTTTCGTGAATTCGATCAAGCGTCCTGAAGACACGTTCCAGCCTACCTGGATACCGTTTCTCCAATTCACGCCGACCTTACAGCACTGGGAGAGTGAACTCGCGATCCGGGAGACACGTCGTTCGCTCATCAATAGTCTCGTCATCGCAACCGGCGCAGCAACACTCGCGCTTCTGGTTGGAACCCCAGCTGCTTACGGTCTTGCCCGATTTCGGTTCCGACGCCCCAATAATGGATTCTTCATCACGTGGTTCATTTCCCAGCGTGTTATCCCCCCGGTCGTGGTAGCCATTCCGTTCTTTTTGATCTTTCGCACCTTCGGCATGTTAGACCAGTTACTTAGCCTCGTTCTTCTCAATGCGACCTTTACGCTTCCTTTAGTCGTTGTCATCATGACACAGATGTTTCACGAAGTCCCGACCGAACTTGAGGAGGCAGCGTTCGTCGATGGCGCCGGTCGCCTGCAAGCCCTCGTCCGTATAGCCTTGCCACTCGCCGCACCCGGACTGGTTGCAACATGGCTCCTCTGCTTCGCCTTCAGCTGGAACGAATTTCTCATGGGATTGACTCTCGCCACGAAGAACGCTATCCCTATGCCAGTTTACATTGCTGGTGCCGAACATACCCGCGGCGTGCAATTTTGGTTCGTTGGTGTTCGCGTGTTGATAACGATTCTGCCACCAGCAATTCTCGCTGTTCTCGCACAGCGCTACATCGTGCGCGGCTTGACCTTCGGTGCGATCAAGGGGTGAGTTAGAACGAACTTTGTTCGGGCTACGAGCGGGCCAGTAAGGAAGCATCTGCAAGTGCACGGGGTTGGACACTTTCCAGCCCCGTGCATAGTATTTCGGTATACTTCGCATGAATCTGCTAATTGGCATGTCCATCACGTGACTCCTACCAATAGGTGCGACTGACCACAAGGAACACCCGACCCGTCCACGAGAGGGGGCTCGATGTCCGTCTTCGCGCTGCATCGTCGCGTCCTCGCGGACTACCAGGACTTCATCCGTGCCTTCGTCATCGCCCGCGACCCGCGTATCCAGGACGAGATCCACCGCCTCCTCCTCGACGAGCAACACCTCTGGCCAGAACCGCTCGTCCAGCTCTCCCCCGCCTACCGCTGCGACGCGACGGTCGACGACCTCGCTGCTGAAGGGGTGCTCCACCCGACGACCGCCCAGATCTTCCGTCGACCCGATGGCGATCCCCTCCGCCTCTACACGCACCAGGTGCAGGCGATCCGCGCTATCCAGCAGGGCCGGAGCGTGATCGTTACCTCCGGTACCGGCTCCGGCAAGAGCTACTGCTACTTCATCCCGATCATCGACCTCGCTGCCCGCTACCCGGACGAGCCCGGCCCCTTCGCCCTGGTCGTCTACCCGATGAACGCCCTCGTCAATTCGCAGTTCCACGCCCTCACCGAACTCGCGCGCCGGTACCAGGAACGGACCGGCCGACCCTTCCCCCTCCGCTTCGCGCGTTACACCGGCGAGACACCGAACGAAGAGCGCGAGGCGATCCGTCGCGACCCACCGCACCTCCTCCTCACCAACTACGTGATGGCCGAACTCCTGCTCGACCGGCCCGAGGACGCACCGCTCGTCGCGCCGCGACCCGATGCGCGCACGCCCTTCTTCCTCGTCTTCGACGAGCTCCACACCTACCGCGGCCGCCAGGGTGCCGACGTGGCCCTCCTCGTCCGCCGTCTGCGCGCCCGCTTGGAGCGCCCCCGGGTCGTCCACGTCGGCACCAGCGCGACACTGGTCGCGCACCGCGAGGCGACCGCAACCGAACGGCGCCAGGTGGTAGCCGACTTCGCCTCCCGCTTCTTCGGCCACCCGATCGCTTCCGACGACGTCATCGAGGAGACGCTGGAACTCGTCACCGAAGGCGCCGACCTGCCCGGGCCGGATGATCTCCGCGCCGCCCTGGCCAGTCCGCTCCCGACTGATGTCGACGGCCTGCGCACGAACGCGCTGGCTCGCTGGCTGGAACGCGCGCTCGGCGTCGAGCTACAGCCTGACGGCTCGCTCCGCCGTCGCACGCCTCGCCCGCTGAGTGCGGTCGCCAGCGAACTCGCCGAACTCACTGGTCAGCCGCGCGACCTCTGCGAGACCCGCCTCCGTGACCTTCTCGAGACGGCGAGCAGTCTCCGCCGTGCCGACGGGCAGCCGTTCTTCGCCTTCAAGCTCCACCAGTTCGTCTCGCAGAGTCACGCCCTCTATGCCACGCTCGAGCCCGCCGCCCAGCGCCGCTTCGCGACCGAACCGCGGGCCAGCGGCGACCACCTCCGCGCCCCGCTCGCCTTCTGTCGCGTCTGTGGGCAGGAGTACTACCGCGTGCTCGTCCGGGGGGATCGGCTCGAGCCGTACCCGCCCGGTCTCCCGCTCGACGATGCTGAGGCTCTCCCGGGATATCTCATGCTCGCTGAAGCTGTGCCGGACTGGTCGCGCGAGCGCCTTCCCGACGACTGGCGCGATGCGCGCGGCCAGCTGCGATCCACCTGGCGCGAGCGCGTGCCGCGGCAAGTGTGGGTGTTGCCGGACGGGCGGCTGGTCGAAGGCGAGACGGAAGGCGCACTCCCCGCCTGGCTGCAGACCGAACGGTTCTGGCTGTGCCTCCACTGCGGCAGCTGGTACGGCACACGCGAAGGGGAATACCAGCGGCTGACCTACCTAGCCAGCGAAGGACGGAGTTCGGCGACGACGGTGCTGGCTGTGTCGCTGCTACGCCACGCCCGCGCGCTGGGCGGCCGCGACAAGCTCTTGACCTTCACCGATAGCCGGCAGGACGCTTCGCTCCAGGCCGGGCACTTCAACGATTTCGTGCACGTCGCCGTCTTGCGCTCGGCACTCCACGCGGCACTGAGCGAGCGTTCGCCGCTCCGCTTCGACGAGGTCGCCGATGCGGTCGTCCGCCAGATGGGGCTCTCGCTCGCCGACTACGCGCGCCAACGCGAACTCAGCGAGACAACACCGGTCGCCCGCGAGGTGCGCGAGTGCTTCCGCGACCTGACGGAGTACCGGCTCTACGAAGATCTCCGGCGCGGCTGGCGCGTGGCCCTGCCGAACCTGGAGGACGTCGGTCTGCTCCGGATCGACTACCTGGGACTCCCCGAACTCGCCGCCGACGAGGATGCCTGGCAGGACGTACCGGCCCTCGCCGACCTCGACCCGGTCCGCCGCGAGCGGGTGCTCCGGGCCATGCTCGACCACTTCCGGCGCGCTCTCGCGCTCGATGCACCGCTCCTCCTCGACGAGGATCGCCAGCGCCGTCTGCGCCGGAGGGCCGAGGAGCTGCTCAACGAGTTCTGGGGGATCGATCCGAGCAGCGGGAGCCTGCGCCGGGCCGCAGTCTTCGTCTGGCCTGCCCCGAGCGGCGACGACGAGGACGCCCGTAGCCTCGCCCCACGCACGGCCATCGGGCGCTTTGTACAGCGCGAGCTCGGTATCGACAGTACGACGTACAGCCAGCTCGTTCCCCGACTGCTGGAGCAGTTGGCCCGGCATGGGCTGATCGCGCGCGAGGAACGCAGCGACGGTTCGGTGGCCGTCCGCGTGCGGCACACGGCCCTCCTCTGGTGCCGCGGTGACGGTACGCCGGTCGTCGACCTGGTGCGCGAGCGCGCCCAGCTCGACGAAGACGAACGCCGGGCCAACGCGTTCTTCCAGCGGTTCTACCAGGAAGCGGCGCGCGAACTCGCCGCCCTGGAAGCACGCGAGCACACGGCCCAGGTGGTCGCGCCCGGTGAACGGATCCGCCGCGAGCGGCGCTTCCGCTGGACGGAGGACGACCAGCGCGACCCCTCGCTCGGCCGCCGGCTTCCCTACCTCGTCTGCTCCCCGACGATGGAGCTGGGGATCGATATCGCCGACCTCGACCTCGTCCACCTGCGCAACGTGCCACCGACCCCTGCCAACTACGCCCAGCGGAGCGGCCGGGCCGGCCGGCAGGGCCAGCCGGGTCTCATCCTGACCTTCTGCGGCGCACTCCACGGGCACGACCAGTACTTCTTCCGCCACCGCGAGGAAATGGTCGCTGGCGCTGTCCGTGCACCCCGCCTGGATCTGGCGAACGAGACGCTCCTCCGTACGCATATCTTGGCCGAGTGGCTCTGCGAGACGGGGGTCGCCCTGCACGACTCGGTCGAGTCGGTACTCGACATCGAGCGCGAGCCCGAGTACCCGCTGCAGGACGCGGTACGCGAGCAGCTCCAGCTCACGCCGGCCCAGCGGCAGCGGCTGCAGCGACGCCTCGAGCGCATCCTCACGCCACTCGACCAACAGGAGCTGGCTCGGGTCGGTTGGTTCTCCGACCGCTGGCTCGAACAACTGCTCGATTCGGCACCCGAGCGCTTCGACCGAGCGTTCGACCGCTGGCGCGAACTCTACCGCGCCGCGACCGAGCAACTCGATCGAGCGCAGCAGCTGCTCCGCACCGCCCGGTCGAGAGCCGAACAGGACGAACAGGTGCGTCGGCAGGCTGAGGCTCTCCGGCAACGAGACCTGCTCCTCCAACGCGACGTCGCCCGCGAAGAGAGCGATTTCTACCCTTACCGGTACCTGGCGACCGAGGAGTTCCTGCCCGGCTACAACTTCCCGTCGCTGCCGGTGCGCGCCTGGGTACCGCGCGGCGAAGGGGAATTCATCGCCCGGCCGCGCTATCTCGCAGTCACCGAGTTCGCGCCCGGGACGACCGTCTATCACGAGGGAGCCAAGTGGCAGTTCGCTCGCTTCTTCGTCCCGATCGGCGCGGGATCGCTCGAGCAACGTGTCGTCACCCGCAAGCTCTGTCGGGCCTGCGCGGCCTGGGCCGACTCGCACGAAGACCGTTGCCCGAACTGCGGGCAGGAGCTGGCCGGGCAGGCCGTGGAGATCGTGCGGATGCTGGAGATGCCCAACGTGCGGCTGGAGCGGCGCGAGCGCATCACCTGCAACGAGGAGGAACGCCAGTTGCGCGGTTACGACGTGCGCGTGGCCTTCCGCTTCGCACCGGCCGAGAGCGGTGTCCGCTCGGTCGATGCCGACGTGCGGACGCCGGACGGTCAGCCGCTCCTGGCGCTCCGCTACGCACCGGCAGCGACGCTCCTCACCCTGAACCGCGGCTGGCGGTTGAACTCCACGCCGGACTTCCTCGTCGATCTCGCCACCGGCGAGGTGGTGGGCAACGAGGAGCAGCGAGGCCGTGGACGGCGCTCCCGCACGACGCAGATGGGCGAACTGGCCCGTCTGGCACTCGCCGTGCAGGAGACGCGCAATCTCCTGCTCCTCCGCCTGCTCGACCCGCAGCTGCGCGAGAATCCGGTGCTGCGGACGACGTTGCGCGTGGCGCTCCACCGCGGACTCGGCCAGGTCTTCCAGCTGGAGGAGACCGAGCTCGCGACCGATGAGATCGGAAGCGGTGAACACCTGGCCCTCCTCTTTATCGAAAAAGCTGAGGGTGGCCTCGGCGTCTTGCGGCGGCTGGTCGACGAACCGGATGCGCTGGCGCGCGTGGCCCAGGAAGCGCTCCGGCTCTGCCACTTCGCACCCGACACCGAGCGGCCGGACTGCGACGGTGCCTGCTCGGAGTGCTTGCTCACCTACAGCTCGGCACGGCTGGCGCGGTACCTCGACCGCTTCGCGGTACGACCGGTGCTCGAGCAGCTGGCCGCGAGCCGGGTCGAGCCGCGGACGGGAGAGCGCCCGCGCGCCGAGCAGTTCGCCTGGCTCTCCCACCGCTGCGAATCGTCGCTCGAACGGGAGGTTCTGGAATACCTCTTCGACCATGACCTGCGGCTGCCCGACGACGCGCAGAGAGTGATCGAGGAACCGCGTTGTCGAGCCGATTTCTTTTATGCGCCGAACGTCCTGGTTTTCGTCGACGGGCCGCGGCACGATGATCCGAGCCAGCAGCGTCTCGACGAGCGGACACGCCGGAACCTGATCGCGCGGGGCTACCGGGTCATCGTGCTGCACTACGAGCAGTCGCTCGACGAGCAGGTCCGAGACTATCCCGAGGTCTTCGGCAGTGGCCTGGGCAGCGCCGGCTCGTAGGTGCGAGGCGTGCCGCGCCCAGGGGAACACCCCTCACCCCCGCCTCGCTCCCGCGGCATACGGGTGCACGTGCCCGGCCTCCGGGCCGGGCGGGTCAGGCACGCCTGACCCCGACGGGGGAACGGTGGGCTCTGCAGCAACCGTGACCGTCGCTCGATCGCGGTCGGTGTCTCGTCCCCCGCCTTCGTAGGGGCGAGGCGTGCCTCGCCCGTGGGGTACCCCTCACCCCCGCCTCGCTCCGCTCGGCACCCCCTCTCCCGCGCGGCGCGGGA
>CACRWZ010000006.1_pt1 | contig 44117 bp, 34 predicted proteins | sample 5377041 | NCBI WGS metagenome assembly CACRWZ01 (sample SAMEA6061846, study PRJEB28556) | metagenome | reverse complement strand
CAACGACCCATCGCAGCGGCGGCATCGCGCACCACCCTCTCCCTGGACGAACGGGCGCGTGCGCTCTGCCGCGCGCCCGATTTCGATTCCGGCAGAATCAAGATACCGGCAGGGTGCCGGTCTGTCAAGAGCGGACGATGCGCGGCGCGAGCTGCGTGTCCGGAGTTCTTCACTCCCAGCGGAAGCGCCAGGCAGCGACCGCGAGCGAGCCGATCGTCCAGAGCGCGAGCGCAAGGAGCGCGTGCGGCTCGTTGCGCCACCAGGCGGCGTTTTCCCAAGCAGCGCGGAGCAGCGTGACCACCGGCGTGGCTGGCAAGAAGGTCGCGACGCGCTGGATGCGTTCGGGCAGGATCTCGCGCGGCAGCGCCATGCCGGAAAGGAAGAGCATCGGGTAGAAGAGCAGCATCGAGGCGACCTGGGCCGTGCGTGCCGTCGGTGCGAGAGCAGCCAGGGCGAAGCCGACGGAAAACAAGGTGATGCCACCGAGCGCACCGGCCGCGATCGCGCTCGACAGCGAACCGAGGAAGCGGAGGTGATAGCCGACTTTCGCGACCAGGACGAGCAGCAGGATGCCGCAGATCGTGAGGAGCGCCAGCGAGACGAGGTGGGCGAGAAAGACGGCGAACGGAGAGAGCGGCGTCACGGCCAGGCGGCGCAGGATGCCACGCTCGCGATAGCCAGCGAGCGAGATCGGGAGATTGAAGATCGCGACCGTGGCGATGACCATTCCGACGTAGCCGGACACGGCCACATCGATGGTTCCCAGCCCACCCAACTCAGGCTTCGGCTCGTTCCCGTAGATACTGCCGAACAGGAGGACGAGCAGGGGCGGAAAGGCGAGTGCGAAGAAGGCGGCGAACGGCTCGCGGAGTTGCAGGAGAAACTCGACCCATATCAGGCGAACGAGACCACGCATGGCTCACGACTCCTCTCGCACCAGCGGCGTACCCGTCAGGGTGAGATAGGCGTCCTCCAGGCGGCCACTCGAGACTCGAAGCTCCCGGAGCGGGACTCCCTGCTCGACGAGCCGTTGCACGACGGCGGCGACCGCGCGGTCGTCTTCGGCATAGACGGTGAGGGTCTCGTCGCGGTGCTCCACACCGCGGACGCCAGGGATAGCGGACAGCGGTGGTACCGGGCTGCCGTCCGGAATCCGGAGCGTGACGAGCAGGTTCCCGACCGTGCGTGCGATGAGACGCGAGGGTGAGTCGAGCGCGACGATGCGGCCCCGGTGGAAGACGGCGACGCGGTCGCAGAGTGCCTCGGCTTCCTCCATGAGGTGGGTGCTCAGCAGGATCGTCTTGCCGCGAGCCCGGATCGCGCGGATGAGTTCCCATACCGTGCGACGGCCGTGCGGGTCGAGACCAGTCGTCAGCTCGTCGAGAAAGAGGACAGTCGGGTCATGGACGAGTGCGAGGGCGAGGAAGAGCCGCTGCTTCTGCCCGCCGCTCAGTTTCGCGAACGGCGTGCGGACCTGGTCGGCCAGACCGAGTTGGACGAGCAGCTCGCGCTGGTCCAGCGAGCGCGGGTAGAGGGAAGCGAAAAGCGCGAGCGCCTCACCGACGCGCAGGCGCTCGGGGAGCGCGCTCTCCTGGAGCTGGACGCCGATGTGCACAGCGAGCTGGCGGCGCTCGCGGGCGGGGTCGCGACCGAGGACGCGCACGCTCCCACCGTCCGGTCGGCGCAGGCCCTCGAGACATTCGATCGTCGTCGTCTTGCCAGCGCCGTTCGGGCCGACGATACCGAAGATCTCGCCTTCCTCGACCTGGAAGGTCACCCCGTCGACCGCGACAGTCGAACCGTAGGTTTTCCGGAGGTCCTGGACGTCGATGACCGGGCTACTCATGCCTGGTCGCTCCTTCCGGTATCGAGTGACGTACCGTCAGCGTGAGGGATCGCGTTTTCGGCCTCTCGTACGGCCCACTGGCCGGAGAGCAAGCGCTCGAGGGTAGTGCGGTACTCAACGAAGGCCAGGCGGCCGCGCGGCGTGAGCGCGATGTAGGTGCGCGGCTTCCGCCCGACGAAGGTCTTGCGTGTGCGGATGTATCCGGCTTCCTCGAGCCGGAGGAGGTGAGCTGAGAGGTTCCCGTCGGTCAGATCGAGAAGATCGCGTAGGTAGGTGAACTCGACTTCGCTGTCGGGTGAGAGTGCCGCCAGTGCTGCCATGAGCTGCAGACGCGTGGGCTGGTGAATCAGCTCATCGAGCGTCATTGCGGCCGCTCCACCAGAGCCGGAGGCCACCAGCGATCAGTGTGCCGCCCCCGAGCAGGCCAACCAGGAGCGCGAATGCCGCTGGCCCGAGGAGAAAGCCGATCGTCGCGACAGCGGTGACGAAGAGACCGAGGACCAGCATGAGGCGCGTCAGCCAGATGCCGATGAGGACGTACCCTGCCATGATACCGGTAACCAGCACGAAGCTGGCGATATGCGGGTCGCGCGGGAAGAGGAGCGACGACCAGAGCGCGAGATAGCCGCTGGCGACCAGCCAGGAGAGATCGATGCGGCGGCCGACCGGTGAACGGACGCGCCGCTCGTAGAACACCTGCAGGCCGAACGTCACGGCGAACCCGAGCGCGACGAGTCCGGCCCAGAGGTAGGTGAGCGCGGTGCGAGCGAGAAAGAGGGTGCCGAGGTAGCCCACCAGCCAGACGATGCCCCAGGTGACGAGCGTCGGAGCGACGGTCCAGCGGAGAACTGTGCGGCGGACGGCCTGCTCGGTGCGGGCGATCGTAACGAGGGCTGCTCGTACGTCTTCTGGCTGCATCATGCGTATTCCTTCGTCTACACTCAATGGTAGAGTGCTCTGCAACGCAGAGTACATTGTAACGTCTGCTGAGTCAAGAGGGCCGGTGGGTGCTGGTCGTGGGCCGCCCAACTGTCCGCGTAAGGGCTTGCCCGGTGAGGCCTACCCGTCGGGCAGAGCGAGGGACGGAGGAGATCGCGCACGATCGCTTCGGCCTGAGGATGTGGTAGGCACGAGCGTGCTTCTGTGGTATGCTGGGTGCCAGGAGGAGTTTCGGCGTGGCCTTCACGGTTCAGGACTTCGAGGATCTGGTTCGGTTGCTGGAGCTGCATCCGGAGTGGCGGGCGCAGCTGCGGCGCTTGCTCTTGACCGAGGAACTCCTGGTGATGCCCGAGCGGCTGGCGCGCGTCGAGCAGCTCCTGGTCGAGCAAGCTGGGCAACTGCAGGAACTGCGGAGGATCGCCGAGGAGCATACCCGACAGCTGGAAGCGCTGCGGCATATCGTCGAAGGGCATACGCAGGAGCTGCGGGAGCTCCGTGCCATCGCTGAGGAGCACACGCGGCAACTGCAGGAACATACCCGGGAACTGCGGCGCATTGCCGAGGAACATACGCGGCAACTCCAGGAACACACCCAACAGCTGCAGGAACATACCCAACAGCTCCGGGAGCTGCGTGCCATCGCTGAGGAACACACGCGGCAGCTGCAGGAGCATACGCGGCAGCTCCAGGAACACACGAAGGAATTGCAGGAACTCCGGCGCATCGTCGAGGAGCACACGCGACAGCTCCTCGCGTTGACGCGCGAAGTCGGCGAGCTGCGCGAGGCAGTCCGCGTCCTGGAGGAGCGGCTCGACCGGCTGTCGCAACGGGTCGACGCGGCCCTGGGGCAGGTGTTCGAGTTGCGTGCCCAGCAACGGTTGAGTTCGTGGCTCGGTCGCTTGGTCCGCGGTATGCGCGTCCGCCCACCCGGCGAGTGGGAGCAGGAATTCCGAGCACGCCTCGGGGACGAGGCGTTCGATCGGCTTCTGGATGCCGATCTTCTCGTCCGGGGGAGGCTCCGGAACGACGATGCACGCGAGGTTTGGCTGGTCGTCGAGGTTTCCTGGGTCATCGACCTGCGGGATGTCGATCGTGTCCTCGAGTGGGCCGCGCTGCTCCGCGCCGCCGGCTTGACGGCCGTACCGGTCGTCCTGGGGTCGCGGCTGACCGACGAGGCTCGCCTCCTGGCCCAGCGTGACGGCGTGCTGGTCGTCGAGGCCGACGAGCAGTCGGTCCGCAGCGAGGGGTGGGAGCGCGTACAGGAGCGTTGGGTCGCCTGAGGACGCACGGAGTTTCGTTCGCCAGTCATTCCTGGCGGCGAGCGCTGTGGGGACGAGGGAAGCGATCCGCCCAGTTCGCTTGTCACTCCGGTACACAGCAGCATAGGCGGATGTGCCAGCGTCCGTTCCACCAAGTCTTTTTCCTCTTGCCTGTCTGGCTTTCCTGCGTGCTGCAGAGTCGCCTGCCTGCCGTCACGCGCCCTCCTGTGGCCGCTCCAGAGAGCGGTGGCATGGGTACCGCACCGCTCGGCACCGGCGCGGCAGCCAGCCCGTCGCTGGTGCCACGCGTGCGTCGACCTCTGTGCCCTCGGGGACAGGCCCGAATGCCGGCGGAGCCCCGAGAGGCCGCGATGGACGCGAGTACCGCGCTGCTCGTCGGGTGACCGCACTCCAGGCCCGTCGCGGCGTTAGAATGAGGCCGAGAGGCGTGTGTTTGCGCGTGTCGAGGAGGCGCACCATGGGTGCTGTGGAGTACCGCCCAGGGCTGGAGGGGGTCATCGCCACCGAGACCGCGATCTCCTACCTCGACGTCGAGCACGAGGAGATCGTCGTTCGTGGCTACAACCTCCTCGACCTGGCGCGCCAGCGGACCTACGTCGACGTGGTCGGCCTGCTGGTGAACGGTCACCTGCCCGATGCGGCCGAGCGGGCTGAGCTCGAGCGGCAGCTGCTCGCCGTCGCCAGCGTACCAGCTGAACTCTGGCAGATCCTGCGGCTGCTGCCGCGCGAGATGGACGCGATGGATCGCCTGCGCACGGCGATCTCGGCGCTCGGTGGCTGGGACCAGGCGGCCAACTCGGCTGACCCCGAGCAAGACCGGCAGAGCGGCTTCCGGGTGATTGCCCAGTCGGCGACGATCGTCGCCAACCTGCTCCGTGTCGCCGAGGGGGGCGAGCCGAATCTGCCCGATCCGCGCCGCTCCTATCCCGAGAACTTCCTCTGGATGATCACCGGCCGCGAGCCGAGCCCAGCTGAGGTGCGGGCCTTCGACCAGACCTTGATCGCCTATGCCGAGCACGAGTTGCCGAACTCGACCTTCGCGGCGCGCGTCATCGCCTCCACGCTGGCCGATCTCTACGGTGCGTTGACTGGCGCGGTGGCCTCCCTGAAAGGACCGTTGCACGGCGGTGCGAACGAGGCGGTGATGGAGATGTTGCTCGAAGCGGGCGACGAGGACGGTCTCGAGCGGCTGATCCGCGAGAAGCTCGCCCGCAAGGAGCGGATCATGGGGTTCGGCCATCGTGTCTACATGCGTCGGATGGACCCGCGCGCCCAGCTCCTCAAAGAGACCCTCGCCCGGCTGGTCGCTGAGAAAGGTGACCCGGAAGGGGAGAAGCTCGTCCGGATGTGCCAGCGCGGCGAGGACGTGATGCGCCAGGAGAAGGGGCTCTTCCCGAACCTCGACTACTACGCGGCGCCGGTCTACTGGGTACTCGGTATCCCGATCGATCTCTATACGCCGATCTTCTTCGCGGCGCGGACGGCCGGGTTGGTCGCACACGTGGTCGAACAGCACGCGCACAACCGGCTTTTCCGGCCGCGGGTGCTCTATACCGGCCCACGTGGCCTCAAGCCCTGAGACCGGTGCGGAGCGCAGGGAAGGAAACGGTCCGTGGGAGAAGTGACTTCCAGCGCGCGTCCGGCTCCGGATGCGGTCCTGATCGAGATCGCGCGGTATGTCCTGGAGAGCGAGATCACGAGTTCGGTCGCCTACGAGACGGCACGACTGGCCCTGGCCGACTCGCTGGCCTGCGCCTGCGAGGCGCTCCTCCACCCGGACTGTACCGAGCTGATCGGCCCGGTCGCGCCGGGCACCATCGTGCCCCAGGGTGTCAAGGTGCCGGGAACCGCGCTCGTGCTCGATCCGGTGCAGGCGGCGTTCGCCATCAGTGCGCTGGTGCGCTGGCTGGACTACAACGACACCTGGCTGGCCAAGGAGTGGGGGCATCCGTCCGATAACTTCGGCGCCATCCTCGCTGTCGCCGACTTCGTGAGCCGGCAGCGGCGGGAGCGGGGCGAGTCACCCTACCGGGTACGTGACGTCCTCACGGCGGCGATCAAGGCGTACGAGATCCAGGGCGTGCTCGCGCTCGAGAACAGCCTCAACCGCGTTGGATTCGACCACGTGCAGTTCGTCAAGGTCGCCTCGGCAGCTGTCGCCGCCGCGCTCTTCGGCGGCGGGTTCGACGCGGTCGTGAGTGCGCTCTCCAATGCCTGGGTCGATGGGCCAGCGCTCCGGACCTACCGGCATTACCCGAACACCGGACCGCGCAAGTCGTGGGCGGCAGCCGATGCGACGAGCCGTGCGGTGCGGCTGGCCTGGCTGGCGCTGCGCGGCGAGCCGGGCTATCCGACCGCGCTCAGTGCGCCGCAGTGGGGGTTCCAGGACGTGGTGCTCCGGGGGCAACCGGTCGTCCTGGCGCGGCCCCTCGGGAGCTACGTGATGGAGAACGTGCTCTTCAAGATCGCCTTCCCGGCTGAGTTCCATGGCCAGACTGCAGTCGAGGCGGCCTTGCGGCTGCACCCGGTGGTGCGCCAGCGGCTCGACGAGATTGCCGAGATCGTCATCGAGACGCAGGAATCGGCCAAGCGGATCATCGACAAGCCAGGGCCCTTCGCCAACCCGGCTGACCGCGATCACTCGATCCAGTACATGACGGCAGTTGCGTTGCTGTACGGGGAGTTGCGCTACGAGCATTACCTCGAGCCGGTCGCCTCCGACCCGGGCATTCCGGCCCTCATCGCCAAGATGCGCGTCGTCGAGAACCCGGAGTTCAGTCGCGACTATCTCGATCCCGACAAGCGTTCGATCGCCAATGCCGTCCAGGTCGTCTTCCACGATGGCAGCCGTACCGAGCGGGTGGTGGTCGAGTATCCGATCGGCCACCCGCGGCGCCGGGCCGAAGGGCTGCCGCTCTTGCGGCAGAAGCTGGCGCGGGCGCTCCGACTCGTCTATCCGGAACGGCGCGCCGCGGCACTGGAAGCGCTCCTGCTCGACGATCCGGCTTTCCCCGATTGGCCGGTCGATCGGTTGCTGGATGCGCTGCACCGGGGGTGAGCGATGAGCTGGATCCGGGAGCGACCGCGTTCCCAAGCGGAGTTGGCGCAGGCGTTCCGCGCTGCGGTGGGTGCCGGGCTGGTCGTGCTGCCGGGCGTCTACGATGGGTTGTCAGCACTCCTGGCGCGGTCGGCGGGATTCCGGGCGCTCTATCTCTCCGGTGCTGCGTTCACGGCCAGCCGCGGCCTGCCCGATCTCGGCATGGTGGGGCTGGAGGAAGTCGTCGAGCGGGCACGCGAGATCGTGCGAGCGACCGAACTCCCGTTGATCGTGGACATCGATACCGGATACGGCGGCGTGCTCAACGCAGCACGAGCAGCGCGGGAGTTCGCCGAGGCGCGGGTGGCGGGGGTGCAGATCGAGGATCAGCAGCAGCCGAAGAAGTGCGGGCATCTTTCGGCCAAGCTGCTCGTGCCACCGGAGGAGCTGGAGCACAAGGTACGAGCGATCAAGGAGGTCGCGCCGGAACTCTACGTCATTGCTCGCACCGATGCCTACGAGCAGGAAGGGGTGGAAGGGGTCGTAGCGCGGGCGCGGCGGTATCTGGCAGCCGGTGCCGACGCCATTTTCCCTGAGGCGCTGCCGGATGAGGCAGCGTTCCGGGCGGTCGCCGCAGCGTTGCCCGGTGTCACGCTTCTCGCCAACCTGACCGAGTTCGGGCGGACGCCAGCCTTCACCGCCGCACAGGTAGCCGAGTGGGGATACCGGATCGCGCTCTTTCCGGTTTCGGCGTTGCGGGTCGCGGCGAAAGCGATGGAGCGGCTCTACCGGACACTGGCGACCGAGGGAACGACGCGAGGGCTGATCGGGGAGATGCAAACACGAGCCGAACTGTACGAGCTGCTCGGCTATTTCGCCTACGAGGAGTTCGACGCGACGCTCGCGCGCTCGACGCTGCCGGAGTGGGAGGGGTGAGCGGGCAGGTGTGTCAACCGAGTCGTCCTCTGTCTCCTCGGTTATTCTGAAGAATGAACGGCACAATCTTGCCAGGCTTTGGGTCTGACAATTGATTGGTGCGATGTAGATCATCGGTCTGCTGACATGATATTGCCTGATAGGAATATTATGATATTAGCATTATACCTCACCCATGCACTCTTGTATCAAGGTTCAATACTGTTAGTGAAGTATATCAGCACTTCGTTTCGTTGAAATTGCCACAAATCTATCTGTACCTCAAATCCTGAAGTGTCTCCTGCTTTTCGTGCCGACTAACAGTGTCGGGCTGGCCTCGCTCGGACGTCCCTTTCCTTCGCATCGAGTGTCCATTGGCCGCTTGACGCGCCCTCGTGAACGCCGCAGGTGTCACCACAGCGGGTTTGCCGCTGTGTTGTCATGGTGAACCTGTGGAATACTATGGCCGATAATACCCAGGGGTAGGCCAAGTTTCAGTGCGGGCTCTCTGACAGGAGAGCGTGTGACAGCACCGGAGGCCCATGATGCGGAGAGGGAGAGCATGGCTATCATTCGGGCAAGTTGCCGCAGCGTTCGCCAAGGGTATCGGGGCTGTACTTCTGGCGATGGTCATTCGTGGGAAGCGCAAGCGGCAGAGGAAGACAACACCTGCACGTGAGATAGTCCCCGGTTCCGAGGCACATCATGTGGCCCACGGAGCTGAGAGATCCACGGTGATCGCGGATTCCACTGAAGGTCTCAGTGACGGTGCTTCGTTGACCGTGTTGCCCGATCGAGACTCAGACGCGTCTCCGGTGACCTCTGCTGCATGTCGAGGCGCGTGCCAAGAGGGAGATACCGGAGGACTTCCCGTCCAAGAGCAAGGCGGTGCAAGTGTCTTATATAGACGATATAGTGATGATAATCGCGAATACATGCTCGCAGAGCGAAGTGATAGCGAGGCTCGTAGCGGAGATATCGTCATCGCGTCTTTGCTTGCTCTTCCTGCCCCGCAGTACCCAGTGGAAAGTGTGCCCGAGAGCCAAGTGTCCGGCGTCAAGGGCCTGTGGCAAGGGGCTGCTGAACAACAGGATGTTCGCCGGAGGCACCGACCGCCAGAGCGACGGGGTGGGCGACCGCGACGCGAGATTGTAGAGCAACCGAGGCAGCGACTACGGCGCCCATCTGCTCGGCGCGTTGATGAGCGACCGTTCCTCGTTCGATGTCGCCGTGAGGAGCGGGGGTGGGTTGTTGGGCTCGAACCACTCGACGATGATCTCAGCTTCCTCCAGGACGGGCAGCCGCTCGAGCCTGAGCGTATCGTTGAGACCTTCCTTCCACTGCGTAGTGATTCCAAGGTGGTTGTGTCAGATGGTCGAGGGCGGGAGCTGTCTTACATTCCCCTGAGAGGTTCTTGCTACTGCTTTCGCCTCGAAAGTCCCACAGAAGGGATTCTTGTTGAAGATGAGGAGTTAGTAGCAGGGCAAGTATATCTCATAATAGTGCGGGGAAGATTAGAGACTGTGAATGACATGGAAGAAGAGCCGATTGCGCTTCCTGGTTGGTCGGCCTACTATTTCGCTGGCGCTCACGCGACTGAGAAAGTGACCATCGGTGCGAGAGTCATGCCTCTTCGCCTCCGCCGGCCATCCGAACCAGAGCTCTGGATTGTGGGTCATCCGGTGGATGGGGTGGACGAACGCTACCACGCCTTTTTTGACGTGTCCAAAATCTGCTGGAGTAGTTTACTTGTGGACGTTCGCACGGTCGTCATACGACTCGAGCGGGGCTCTCGGGCATTCTCCTGTTCCTGGGAAGTATCCGGTGACGAAACTGAGATCCCGGACGATATCCGAGCTGAGCTGAGGGGTATCGGTGCGGGGCGCTTTGCTGTCCGATGCTACGATGGGGACCAGCGGCTGGTCGTGAGCAGGGATTTCCGTCTTGCTGTTGGGCTCAAAAAGGTATCACGAACCGTGCTCAGCGATGGTTCCGTTCGGGTCGAGTTCGACCTCGATCCCAATTTCCGTGTCGAAGCAGTCGATGGCAGCGTTGAAGTATCCTGTGCTGATCCCTCCGCCTTCGTCATTCGTCCGCACCAGCGTCAATCACGGCCAGAATGGTGGGATCTCTTTGAGTGGAGGGTACATGCGCCTTCTGGGAACACTGTTCTTCTCGGCGTGGATCTGGGGCGAGCAGTCTGGGCACTCGGGGTAGGGGAACGCCCCCCAGCGGCAGATCAGTGGGGAAACGAGCTCCTACAGCTTCAGCGCTCGGACTTCGCTGCCACCTCGGCGAACGTTGTCTGGATTTGGGTTCCGCCCTCCTTGAGGGGCGACAAGGTGGCGGTGTGCATCGCGCAATGTAACCGAAATGAGCAAGGAAGGACACTGGCTGGGCGAAAGGTTGTAAAAGATGGTCATTTCTATCGCCTGCCGCTACGAGAGATGGAGCATTTGATTCCCAAACAAACTGGTGAGTACGCAGTCATCCTACAGCATGCCAACGGCATGTTGGAGATTGGTCGCTTCGAACTGCGCTGGCAGTGCCGGTTCTGTGGCTTTCGTGACCGAGAGCAACAAAGAGTTCTCCATCATGTCGCTGTTCAGCATTTTTCAGAGTGCTTCGAGCAGATCTCGGCAAACGAGCTTTGGAAATGTATGGGAAAGCTGCTCCCTAATCGAGTGTATGTCTGTGGATACTGCGGGAAAGGGTTTCCGGAAGATGGGGCAGAGAACGGCAATACTGCCGTGAGTGAACACCAGTTGTACGAGTGTTCGCGGGCCCGTCAGGGAACGAATGCGGAGCCTGTTACGGTGAAAATTCACATTCTTGAGCGAGGAAAGGACGATGAGCGAATGATCAAGGCACTGGTTGGTGACAGATGGCGTTGTCGGTACTGTGCACTCGAGATTGATATCCAAGAAGTCCGGAATCATTTACGGAATCATACTCTTCAACTCGTCGAGTTTTGCTGAACGGAGGGTGTGAGGGACGATGCATTCGGGTGCTCTCTGGCATTTGGCCGATCGACTACGCGATCAATATCGATCCTTTTTGGAGACGGAATTTTCGTTCCGGCATCCGATCCTTCGGCGCTCGTTTGCCGAAGCCTTGCGCAGCCTTGAGTTGGTTCGCGAACCGTATCTGGAGCTGTCGCCGCGTTATCACAGGAGCAATCCGCCGCGTGCTCTCTTTCAAGAGTTATTGGGCCAAGATGGCTTGTCCGGTCTTTTGAAAGCGTTGCATGGTGAGCGGCCGCTGTATTCCCATCAAGAGCAGGCACTCCGCCGCGTGTGGTCTGGCAACAATGTGGTCGTGGCAACCGGCACTGGGAGTGGGAAGACTGAAGCATTTCTCCTGCCGATTCTTTTGTCGCTCTATGAGGAGTGGCGCCGGGGGACGCTCGGCCCGGGCGTCCGCGCGCTGATCCTCTACCCGATGAACGCACTCGCGTTCGACCAACGGGCAAGACTCGCGGAGATCGCGCGTGTCCTCAAAGAGGAGGGATCACCGTTCCGTTTTACTTTCGGCCAGTACACAGGTCAGACGCCAGAGAACGAGCGCGATAAGGAGCGAGCCGCGTTGGATTGGGAGGAGGTGCGCGCGCCACACACGATCCGAGAGGATGGCCGAGTCGTTCACGGGGAGCTTATCTATCGGCGGGAGATGCGGGATACGCCACCACATATCCTCATCACCAATTACTCGATGCTTGAATATCTCCTCATCCGTCCGTGGGACAGTCCCCTCTTCGATGGAGAGGCGGCACGGCACTGGCGCTTCCTTGTTGTCGATGAAGTGCATACGTACTCCGGCGTCCGTGGCCAGGAACTTGCGCTCCTATTACGACGGTTGAAGGTTCGGCTTCGCCAGGCGGGGAATCGCAATCGCCTGTTCTGTATTGGTACCAGCGCTACGCTTTTTACCGGCCAAGAAGCGAAGCAGGAGGCAGCTCAGTTTGCAGAGCGGCTCTTTGGGGAGCCGTTCAGTGCGGACGATGTCATCCTGGGGCAGCGGGCCGACTTGAGCGAGGTCTTTCCTCACGATGAGTTGGGTGATCTAGGGGAACCGGTGTCCCGGCTGAAAGCAGTACTCCGAGATGGCCCGCAACCCCTCGACACTCTCGCACAGGAAGTGTTTCCGGAAGAAACCGATTGCGAGAGAGCAAAGACACGGTTGCTCAGCCTCATCAGTCGTTTCGGCGCGCAGCGGGGAAGAGATGGTCAGTCGCTCCTCTCGACACTCCGTCTCCATATCTTCGTGCGGGGGCTGGAAGGGGCGTATGTGCGTTACGTTCCAGAAATACGCGTGACGCTCTCGGATCAAAGTGATCAATTGGGCAAATGTTTTGAGCTCGCGCTCTGCCGTTTTTGTGGTCAGCATTATCTCGTGGGACAAGTGAGTGGCAATCGCTTTGTTGCGGCGAATCGAGACTATTCGAGTGTCGGCTACCGGATCGACTATCTTCTCCCGCTCGAGAGCGGTGAGGGAGGGCTTCAGCCGAATGTATGGCTCTGTGCTGTTTGCGGCACGCTCAGTAAGTCAGCACAGTGCTCACGTGGTTGTGAAGATGAGATGATTCCAGTGCTCTTTCAGGAAGAAGCGCATGATCGGGATTCTGGTGAACTGAAGTACTGTCTGGTCTGCAACGTGGCTGCTTCTGATCCCGTCCGTGAACTGGTCTACGGTGGTGAGCGGGTGCAGGCTGTCATCGCCACGACGATTCTCGATCTGCTCCCGAGGGAGCGACAAAAGCTGCTTGCGTTCGCGGATGGTCGACAAGACGCGGCGTATTTTGCCGTGCGGTTAGACGAATGGGCGTCACAACTTGCGTTCCGGCGTGGAATCGTCCAGGCACTGAAGGCACTGACGACCACAGAGGCTCGAGAAGGTCTTTCGCTTCGCGAACTGCACGAGGATCTCTTGTCGCTGTTGCCACAGCTCTTTGAGGATGCAGAGCATCGTACACAGCGAGAGCGGAGAAGGGAGCTCTGGAAGCTTCTCTTGCAAGAGCTACGGTCTTCAGAAGAAAATGGTTCTCTCGAATCGTCTGCGATTGCATTTTGGCGCCTCGGCTGGCCGCGGTTTAGGGAACTACCTGAGAGCATACTTGCGAAGCCCTTGCAGCTCGAGCATCAGCGAGCTGTTGAAGTTGCGGAGTTGCTGGTGCTCTCGCTCATCCGGAGTGATTCGCTCGCGATCGAGAAGCTCGATCCCAATGTCAAGCTCGGAAGCGATCTCTCGATAAATCGCCGTTATGTGCGAATCGGTTCGCCGGATGGGGACAAGGCCGTCGTCAGTTGGGATGGCGTAGTGCGAGGATCGCCGAACCGGCGTGTGGAATACCTTGTCCGCTACTTTCGCCGCCAGGATCCGTCACTTCCCGTTCAGGAGGCACGGGCAAAAGCGGGCGAGGTCTTGCGATCGCTCTGGGAATGGATGCGTCGCCGAGATGAAGAGCTGCCGGAGCAGGATCGAATCCTCATTCGCGAGCCTGGCAAGGGCTTCCAGCTCAATCCGCTCTGGCTACGTGTTGTCCGGCCAGACGGGCAGCACTTCTACCGCTGCGATTGCTGTGGCCGACCCAGTGCTCTTCTTGGAGCGGGCCCGTGTCCGCGCTACGGTTGCCCCGGTACACTGCAGCCGACCCACCTCTCAGGGGAGGAGTCCCAGTTTTATCGCGAGTTGTATAAATCATTCTCTGGGGAGCCGCGCCGGTTCCTCGTCGAAGAGCACACAGCTCAGCTCACTACGCAAAAGGCTCAAGAATATCAGCTCCGCTTCAGTCGCGGTGATCTCCATATCCTGAGTTGCTCGACTACCTTTGAGCTCGGTGTCGATCTGGGTGACATCGATGTGGTTTTTATGCGGAATGTGCCTCCAGAGCCGTTCAACTACGCACAGCGAGCTGGTCGCACTGGTCGACGGCAACAGCTTGGTCTCGTGGTCACATTCTGCCGGCGGCGTCCCCACGATCTCTATCACTTTCAGTTCCCTGAGCGACTCTTGCGGGGTGAAGGCCGCACAATGGTTCCGCGTCACTGGAGTCGACGGGTGATCCAACGGCACGTGAATGCCGTCGTCTTTTCCCGCTTCTTCCGGGCTTGCCCAGAGCGCTTTCGCAACGTCGAGGCTTTGGTCGGTGAACACTGGGCTCCGCAGGAGCTGGGCAACCAGCTCGGAGCATTCATCACGTCCCATCAGCGCGATCTGCTTGAAGAGATGCGGGCTGTGCTGCGGGATTGCCTCGACCAGGATTCAGCTGCAGTGATTGATGCAGAGACGCTCCTTGCCGGTGTCACAGAGTCAGACGGTGTGCTCGATCGTGCGGTTGCGGAGGTCTGTGAGGACTACCGTTTAGTGCGAGAACTTGAGGAACAAGCACGGAACGAGCGGCGATACAGGGACGCAGACTGGGCTCGGTGGCGGGCTGAGACTATCGCGCGAGAAGATGTGTTGTCGTTCCTCTCTCGTAAGGCAGTGATACCGAAGTATGGATTTCCTGTCGATGTCGTTGAGCTGACAGTTCCAGATAACTCGAAGGGGGTCGAATTGACGCGTGATCTCCGCTTCGCGATCAGCGAGTATGCTCCTGGGCAGTCGGTGATTGCCAACAAGTGGAAGTGGGAGTCGGGTGGCGTGAAGATACTCCCAGCTCGGGCATTACCACGGCGTCGTTTCCGCTATTGTGAACAGCATCGAAGCTACATTGAACGTGACTATAGTGACGAAGCCGAACTCCCACCACTGCCGTGTGGTTGCAAGGGGCACAAGGGGCAGTACGTACAGCCCATCTTTGGCTTTTTTGTGCCGCGGGCCAGCGTGGAGCCAGCACGGGCGCGACCGAGACATACGTTGCCCCTCACATTCTTCGTCCATCTTGGAGAGTCCGCGCCGAGCAGCTATGAGGAGTATGGTGCTCCCGCGGTCATTCGCGTTGCAGCGGTCGAGCGGAGACCCGTCGTTGTCCTGAGCCAAGGGGCCCGGGCGCAAGGATTCACGATGTGTCTCCAATGCGGAACTGCGGGGACAGCGCACTCAAAGCAGCACCTCCGTCGCGATGGCAAGCAGTGCGACGGAGAATTCGAACGTGTGATGCTCGGACATTCGTTCCTCACCGATGTCGTACGCGTCGATTTCCTCATCCCCTCCTCAGAAAGCGATCTCGTTGCCTTGAACCACGGGTTGGTTGCGGTGCTTGTGGCCGGTCTCAGCAGGGCCTTGGAAGTGCCTGTGGCCGAACTCGGCGGAGTACCAGTGTTTACTTCGGGTTATCCTTCGGTCGTCTTGTTCGACGACGTTCCGGCCGGTGGTGGGCTCGTTGCCCGTCTTCAGGAAAAACCGATTCTCGAACAGGTCCTCCAGTATGCATACGAACAAGTGGATGGCCGGTGTGGCTGTGGTCCTGAAGGTAGTTGTTATTCCTGCCTTCGGACGTTTACCAATCAAGCTGTTCACGCCTCGCTACGAAGAGAGCTGGTCCGCACATATCTCGAACAGATTCTTCAGCGTCTGGTCTAGCTGCCGATTGTCGACTGCATGGCCGGGCGCGAGCAGGATCAACGGCGCTCTGTCGTCACGGGGGACTGTATCACCCAACGCTTGGGCCGAGAGGTGGCGACACTCGCGTAGGTGCTCGCGGCGATAGCGGGCCTGCACATGATCGTTTGCGATCCACAAAGCGACCGACTGGGTCTACCGCTTGTCGCGTCTCGGCAAGGGACTGACTTTGCGGGACTCAGACAGAGATGGTGGCTGCAGTCCCGCAAAGTCTCGTCCACACCTGAAAGGAGCGGCTCTGAAGATGAGGCTCCTCAGTGCCGGCCCCGTCGCGCTGTGGCGGCGTCGACCGAGAGGCGAATCTCGTCTTCGGTGACGCTGGCGATCCAGGCAGCCGGAATGTGCAGGTGCTCGCCACCGAAGAGGCCCGGGTCGACGGCCAAACTGATGATCTCCCCGTCCTCGTTGAGGTGGACGTGCTCGACTTTGCCGATCCGGGTGCCGTCGCTGGCGATGACTGCTGTCCCGCGGTCGATCCGCACCGCTTCAGCCGGCAGGTTGCTCGCCGTCTCGATCGGCTCGGCCACGGGTGGTGGCGAGCTCGGCAGGGTGCCGCCGGTCGGATCGAACTGGGCGAGACGCGGCTCCGGTATCGTCTGACCACTGGCCGGCGTGCCCCAGACGAAGGGGACGGTGCCGAGCCCACCGCCGCTCGGCCAGACGTAGGGAACCGTCGCCGCTTCCTCGGCGGTGAGCCGGACGAACTCGGTCTCGACGAATTGCGGGAGTTCGTCGGCCTGCGCGGCGTCGAGAACGAGCCAGACTGTCCCGTCCGGTGCGACCGCGTCGATCAAGGCCCGATCGACGATCCGGTCCTCGGTCAGAAGGAATCCACGATGGACGATGATCGCTTGCACCTCCCGTGTTTCCGGATCGAGGACGAGTTGGTCGACCGTGCCGATCCGCTTCCCGTCACGACTCATCACCGGGCGGCCGAGTTCGATATGCATCGCCACTCCTCCCGCGCTCGTCGGTGGTGCTCATACTCAAGAGGATAACTGGACGGCGACACGGTGAAAAGAGCACGCGGAGCCGCAGCGGACGCCGAGCGGCGCTATACTGGGGGCGAGGGTGCGCATGCGGAGGCTCGAGACGGTTCTCGAAGCGATGCACGAGCGGGGCTGGCGTGTGACCGGTCCGCGCCGGGCGATCGTCGAATGCATCCTGTCGCAGCGCGAGCCGTTCTCGGCGGAGGACATCTTCCGGACACTGCGGCGCCGCCAGCCGACGATCGGGCGCGCGACGGTCTTCCGGACCCTCGATCTCCTGGCCGAACTCGGTGTCGTCGAGCGGGTGCATCACCCCTCCGGCGTGCATCGCTACGTGGTCAGCGGCGACGGGCACCGGCATCACGTCGTCTGTGTCCGCTGCGGGGCGGTGGCCGAGTTCGCGGGCTGCAACCTGGAGCCGCTGTTGACCCGCGTCGCCGACCAGACACGCTTCCGGATTCTCGACCACTGGCTCGAACTGAGCGGCCTCTGCCAGACCTGCCAGCGAGACACGCGTGCTGCCTCGTGATGCGCTTGCTGGCTGCGGGCTGGCGATCCGCACGGCGGTCTTGTGCGCGTAATTGATACGCTGTATCATGTGCTGCGTGGCGTGCATCGGCCTGCCTTGCCGGTGAGACGACGTATCATGAGAGTGGAGTGCAGATGATGGCGGTTCGTCGACTGCTCCTGGTGGGTCTGCTCGTCGGTGCGCTCGCTGCCTGTCGTGGCGCGGGAATACCGCCCGCATCGCCGGGAAGCTCGGTCACGCCGACTGGCACGCCGGCTCCGTCGAGCGGGCAGCGTGTCGTCGTGGTCGCGAGTCTCCCGATCTTCGCCACGATGGTCGAGGCGGTCGGTGGCGACCTGGTCGAGGCGAGCGCCGTACTGCCGCCTGGTACCGATCCGCACACCTACCAGCCGACCCCGCGGGATGTCGCCAAGCTCGCCGAAGCAGCTCTCGTGGTCTACAACGGAGGGGAACTGGATCCTTGGATGGAACGGCAGATCGAAGCAGTCGGGAGCCGCGCGCGGGTGGTTGTCCTGTCGGAGGGGTTGGAACCCCCGCCTGGTGTCGTCGAGGAAGAGGAGCCCGTCGGCGAAGCGCCGACCGCCGAGCACGACCACGGTGTGAACCCACACTTCTGGCTGGATCCCGATTTCGCTATCGTCTACGTGCAGCGGATCGCCGACGGTTTGGCGACGGTCGACCCGGCGCACGCGGAGACGTACCGGGCCAATGCCGAACGCTACGCGAGCGAGATCCGCGCCTTCGACGCCTGGGCGAAGGAACAGATCGCGACGATTCCGCCGGAGCGCCGCAAGCTGGTCACCTTCCATGATGCGTTTCCCTATTTTGCGGCACACTACGGACTGGAACTCGTCGGGGTGGTCATCCTGAGTCCGGGGCGCGAGCCGTCGCCGCAGGAGGTCGCGCAGCTGGTCCAGCGGATCCGCGCAGAGGGAGTGCCGGCTATCTTCGTCGAGCCGCAGTTCAATCCCAAGCTGGCGCAGACGATTGCGCAGGAGGCTGGTGTCCGCGTCCTCGAGCTCTACAGCGATGCCGCACCACCGGGCATGGACTATCTCGGTATGATGCGACAGAACGTGACCAATGTGGTCGAAGGGTTGCGTGGGTGATGGGACGCGGAACGGTCACGCTGGACGCGGCGACGCGGGCGACGACCGCGCCGGCGATCCAGGTCGAGGGTCTCACGACCGGGTACCGGCGGGGCGAGCCGGTGCTCCGCGACATCAGCTTTCAGGTCGAGCGTGGTGCGCTGGTGGGCGTGCTCGGGCCGAACGGGAGCGGGAAGTCGACGCTCTTCCGTTCGCTGCTCGGTCTGCTGCCGCCGTGGCAGGGACGCGTCTTGATCGATGGCCGGCCGGCCCGACCGAACCCGGACGTCGCCTACATCCCGCAACGCGAGACGATCGACTGGGATTTCCCAGTCACGGTGCTCGATGTCACCCTGATGGGGCGCTATCCGCGCCTCGGCCTCTTCCGCCGCCCAGGAAAGGCCGATCGGGAGCTGGCACTATGGGCGCTCGAACAGGTGGGGATGGTCGATTTCCGCGACCGGCTGATCGCGGAACTGTCCGGTGGGCAACGGCAGCGGGTCTTCCTGGCCCGCGCGCTGGCGCAGGAACCTGACCTCTTCTTGCTCGACGAACCGGTGAGCGGCGTGGATGCTCCGACCCAGCACTTCGTCTTCGAACTGTTGGAGCGCCTCTGCCGGCAGGGGAAAACGGCGCTGGTGGCGACGCACGACCTCTCCTGCGTGGCCCAGCGCTTCGACCGGGTGCTGCTGCTCAACCGTGAAGTGATCGCCTACGGGCCACCGCAGGAGGTGTTCACCGAGGCGCTCCTCAACCGGACGTTCCAGTCCCACCTCTTGCTCCTGCGCTACGGCGACCGAGTGATCGTGGTGGAAGGCGAGGAGGGTGATGGGCGGAGCTGTTGACCTCCTGCTCGAACCGTTGCGGTACGGTTTCCTGCTGCGGGCACTCATCGCGGCGATCCTCGTCGGAGCGACCTGTGCGCTGGTCGGGAGCTACGTGGTGCTCAAAGGCCTGGCCTTCATCGGCGATGCGCTGGCGCACGTCGCGTTCACCGGTATCGTCGTCGCCTTCCTCGCCGGGTTCAGTTTCTACGTGGGGGCGCTTGCAGCGGCGATCGCGGCGGGACTCGGCATCGGCTGGGTGACGCGCCGGGTGGGGCTGAGTACCGATACGGCGATCGGGATCGTCTTCAGCGGCGTGTTCGCGCTCGGTGTCGTGCTGATGGCCATCGGGATCCGCACCTATACCGTCGACCTCTTCAGCTACGTTTTCGGCGATATCCTGGCGGTGCGGGCGCGCGACCTGTGGCTGATCGCGGCGGCCGGTGCGCTGGTGCTCACCGTCATGCTGGCGCTGTACAAGGAACTCCTGTTCGCCCACTTCGACCCGGTGGTCGCCGAGGCGGCTGGGCTGCCGGTCGGGAAGCTGCAGCTCCTCCTCTTGTTGCTCCTCTCGATCACCGTCGTCGTCTCGGTGCAGGCGGTCGGGGTGGTGCTGGTGCTGGCCATGCTGGTGACGCCCGCGGCGACGGCAGCGCTGGTCGCACGGCGCATGCCGAGCATGATGGTGCTGGCGGTGCTCTTCGGCGCTGTCGCGGCACTGGTGGGGTTCTACCTGAGCTACTACCTGAGCGTTCCCTCGGGCGGAGCGATCGTGCTGGTGGCGACGTTGCTCTTCCTCGTGGTCGCGGCGATCGTGCGCGGGCACGGTGCCTGGCGACGACTGATGGCCGCGCGGAGCTGAGGTGAGACGGTGGTACCAAAGGAGGTCGCTCGTTTCCTGTGTTTTTGAGACGCCGTCTCATGAGATCGCGCGGGAGCGCGACCAACTCGGTCGGACGGGAGGAGGCGAGCGGGCGAGCAGATGCTGGAACGGTTCGGTAATGGTCGTGTCGAGTCGGGCCGAAACGGAGAGGAGAGCGCGATGCGCGTTGCCTATGTCTTCGCCACACCGCGAGCCGCCAGCTACAAGCTGGGCCAGATGATCTTGCCTCAACTCGAGGCGGGAACCCACGGTGTCGAGGTGGTCGGCATGTTCTTTTTCGACGACAATGTCTTCGTCCTGCGGCGCGGGGATCCGATCGGCGAGCGGCTGGCGCGGGTGGCGAAGGAACAGGGCATTTTGCTCATGATGTGCGACATGTGCGCGCTCGAACGCCACCTGGCCGAGGGACAGCCGCGCTGGTGCGACCCGGTAACGGGGCAGGGGTGGGTCGAGCCGGCCGAAATCCGTCCGGTCGGAACGGTCGAGGGCGTCCAGGTCGGCTGCTTCCCGGATCTCTATGCCGCGCTCGCCCAGAACCCGCCGGATCAGGTGATCACGCTCTGAAGCCGCACGGTGTCGCTCACGGATCGCCTGCCGCTCCCGCTGCGCGTTCCGGGAGCGGCGGGCCTCCTACAGCCGCGTGCGCTGCTGCTCGAACCGGTAGACACCGGCCAGCACAGCGAGCGTCGCCACGATGTGCATCAGGATGAGAGCAACCTGGGTGCCGGTCTCGTCGGCCGCGCTGAGCGGTGGCAGGAGCGAGAGCACGAAGACGACCAGCGCGATGACGAGGAAGACCAGGAACGGTCGGCGGGTGACGCGCTGGAGCAAGACGTACAGACCGACAGCAAGTAGGATCGGCACGAGCGTGATCAGGATGACTCTGAGCAGGTTGACAGTGCTCTCCGTTTGCCCAGGAGGCTGGACGCGGAACGAGACGCCCAGCGCGCGGGCGATGAGCCAGATGATCGCGTTGATGACGGCTGCGATGACCGCAGCGAGCACACCGTAGCGCCAGACGAGCATACCCCAACCCCTCCCGATGGTGCACACCTGTGGTTCGAAACAGTGACTGACCGAACCTCTTCGATGTTTTCAGTATCTCATGATGAACGCAGAGTGCGTAATATCTGGGGAGAGAGGGTCTCGTTGCATGTTCTGTCGACGATAGGGCGACGGAGAGTTGCTATCGAGTGCAGGAGCACTGGTGGGGTGCAAGGATAGGAAACGGTGCTGGTCGAGCCCGGTGCACAGAGGGGGAGCAGTCTCCGTACTGGAGAGGGTCGAGGGGGTGCTGCAGTTCTTTCCGATGCGGCCCAGCGGAGCACGCCCGTGCAGCACGAAGCGAACCGCTGCGTGATCGCGTGGCTGAGGCTGGCCCGATCGCTGGTTTGTGCCCTCGCGCTCGCCGCGCTGGCCGAACGCACGGGACTGTGTGCCGTGGCCGGTGCGGGACCAGCGTGTCGGCCGGAGCGACGCCCTCCCTCGGCCCGAACGCTGCTCTTCCGGCCTGCACCGTCGTGGCAGCGCGGTTGTTCAGCGGGGGCGCTCGATCGGACGCGCCGAGAGTGCGTTCCAGTCGAGGAGCTCGCCGCCGAGCGTGGTCTGGCGGGCGCGAGCGGCGTCCGGTGACGAGAAGGCGGCGATGCCGTAGCCCATCGGCGAGCGGATCGCCGGGCTGACGAGATACTGGGCCGCCTGTGCCTCCAGCCATGCTTCGGTCTCGTAGTCGTGCACCCACACCGCGACCCACTGCGGTTGCCGCTTCTCCCGGTAGCGCAGGAGGCAGCCGATGTCGTCGAAGACGACCGGGTCGCCGTTCGCGGGCGCGGCAGCCGCGGCGAACCGCGGGTCGGAAACGATCATCCCGCACTCGGCGCACACGTCACGCCCGTAGCGGATCGGTGGCGGTGTCGGTGTGCCCTGCTGTCGACAGGCGAGTGCCGGAAGGCTGGCGAGCAGCAAGGCGAGGACGCTCCGGCGGGTCATCGCAGCACCTCCCGGCGGAGGAGCGCGTACGCGACGCTGGTACTGACGAGTGTCCAGAGGAGCAACAGAACGGTGAGGAGAAACGGCAGCACCGGGCCGAACCGCTCGTCGGCGTACAGTCCGGCCGGGCCGAGGAGTTCCAGCGACCCGGCGAGCAGGCGCAGAGCAGCGATGCGGTACGCCTCGACTGGATTGCCGAGCGCGAACGCCAGCAACCAGCCGGGCGGAAGACGGACGGCGAGCGCCGTGCCTATCAGCCCCAGGTCACCGAGGAGCACCAGGAACAGCCACAGGCCGACTGCCAGGCTCACGGCCGTGCTCGTCCGGGCACAGCGACTGGAGAGGAGCAGCCCGAGCGCGAGCGAGGTCCAAGCGAGCAGCACGGTCAGCCCGGCGAGGACGAGGTAGGCGAGTGGATCGGTCGCCCCGACCAGGAGCAGGAACACGGCGCTGGCGCCGAAGCCGAGGCTGACTGCTGCTGCCAGTGCACCACCGAGGCCGATCGCTTTGGCCGCGAAGTACGTTCCCGTGCTGATCGGCTGGGTGAGCCAGAATTCGAGCGCACCCCGCTCGCGATCGCCAGCCAGCGCCAGTCCGCCGAGCGTCAGCCCGATGAGCGGAACGAGCAGGAGCATGAGGTTGACCAGGCTCGCCGCGGTTCGGCCGAAGCCGCTCACCGGACTGGTTGCGCCGGTCAGGTAGACGAGCAACGAAAGTGCTGTGCTCAGGACGAGCAACGCGGCAGCGTCGGCGAGGAACCAGCGGTTGCGCAGCGCATCGCGCAGTTCTTTGCGTGCGAGTACGGTGAGCGCGTTACCAGCCATCGGTCTCCTCCAGACGAAAATCCTGGACGGCGATACCGACCCGCGCGAGGAGGAAGAACGGCTCGCCCTTGCGACTGGCCGGGACGACCACGCGCAGGCACTGTCCGTCCCGGTGCACGCTGAAGCCGTGCGCGGTCAGGAGGTGCCAGGCCGGTTGCAAGGCGTCCGGTTCCAGGTCGAGCACGAGGAGAACCTGCTCGTCCTGGTGTGCCTGCAGGGTCACCGGTGCCTCGCTGACGACGCGACCGGCCTCGATGCGCACCACCCGTGTCGCCAGCCGCCAGATGTCATCCGGCCGGTGCGAGGCGAAAACGATGGTGCGGCCGCTCTCGCGCAGCTGCTCGAGCGCGGCGAGCAGGTCTTCCCGCGCTGCGGCGTCCAGGTTGGCGGTCGGCTCGTCGAGGAGCAGGAGCGGGGGATCGCCGATCGTCGCCAGCGCGAGTGCGAGACGCTGTTGCATGCCACCGGAGAGCGTCCGGACTGGTTGGTTCCACGCGTGCTGGATGCCGAATCGCTCCAGGCGTTCCCAGGCGCGCTCGAGCGACTCGCCCCGCAGGTCAGCGACGATTTCGACGAGCTCGCCGACGGAAAGATCGAGGAGCGGCAACTGCTGTGGCACGTACCCGATACGTGCACGCACCGCCGGCCCGTCGCGCAGCGGCGACCGTCCGAACACTTGCACTACGCCCTCGTACGTCGTCCGGCCGAGGAGGCAGCGGAGGATGGTTGTCTTCCCGGCCCCGTTGGGGCCCCACAAGGCCACGGCCTCGCCTGGAAAGACACGGAAATGGATCCCGTCGAGCACCAGGTGGTCGCCGAACCGCTTGGAGAGATCGCGCACCTCGATCACGGCAGCGGGAGCCGCCGACGGCGCCGGTCGCTCGTGCCGGGGCACGGTGCGGGACTGTTCCGCGTTGGAACTGACCGCTGTCTTGGGGGCGGACACGATCGTGCCGCTCCCTCCTGCATGGACCGGGTGCGGGCGGCGCCAGAGGACGGCGAACACGCCCACCGTTCCTGCCAGCAGGGCGAGCGCGAGGAGCGCTCCGAGCTGGCTCGCTGGGCTGGGCTGCCACGCCACAATGGGCCAGGCGACCGGCTGCACGAGCGGTGCTGGATCGACGAAGCGGGGAGCTGGTTGGAACAGCGGGATGGCACGGACGGCCAGGTCGAGCGCAGCCATCGCTAGGCTGAAGCGAAAAAAGGCGAGCAGCGGCTGACGGTCGGTTAGGGCGCTGGAGAGGGCGCGGCTGGTGTAGGGGAGATCGCCGATGCCGTCGCGGTCGGTATCGTATCCCACGTAGTCGCTCCAGAAGTTGCCGCGACCGTTCTCCGCCCAATCGATCTGCTGCAGCGTGCCGCCGCCTTGTGGGGCGGCTTGTTCGAGATTTTCCAGGAAGACATTACCAGCGATAACGTTGCGCCGGGTCGCTGGCGTCACCAGGAGCCCGACATCGTTGTACGCGATCCAGTTCCCGCTGATCCGGTTCGCGGCGTTTTCGGAGATCGGCGAGTTGTCGATGTAGACGCCGACGCGATTGCGGAGCATGAGGTTCCCTTCGATCGTCGCCCCGTCCGTCTCCTTGAGCGCCAGACCGTAGCCGGACGGACCGCGGTTGTGGAGGAAGACATTGCCGCGCACCGTCTGGCGTGCGCCGTACATGAAGTAGATGCCGACCGAGTTGTCGCGCAGGAAATTGCTGTCGACCGTACTGTCGTTCGAGTACATGACATGCACGCCGTACCGGCCCCGCTCGACGATATTGCCGCGGACGAGGGTGCCGTCGGAGTACCAGACGAGGACATCACGGCTATCCTGGACATGGTTGCCGATGACGCGAGCTCGCGGGCTGTACCAGAGCTTGATACCGTCGCCGCGCTGCGGTTCGGGTAGCGGCTTCCCGATGACCAGGTTTCCCTGGACGAGTCCGTCCGGTGCGTCGAGGAGCTGGATGCCGAAGAGGCTGTCGAGTACCTGGTTACTGACGATCTGCGCACGGGGTGCGCGGACGAGGATGCCGCTGTCCTCGTGATCGTGACTCGTGCCGCTGCCGCGGATGACGAATCCCTCGAGATGGACGTCTGCTGCGGTGATGGTGACGACCGTTCCGATTCCACCGCCGTCGATCACCGGCCAGTCCTCGCCGAGCAGCGTGAGCGGTCGGTCGATGACGATCGGCCCGGAGTAAACGCCGCCGCGCACGCGGATCGTCGCGCCGGCCGGTGCAGTCGCAAGGGCGACGAGGAGATCGTGCACGGGGCAGGTGGGGCAGACGAGGAGTTCGGCAGCGTGGGTGACCGGTGCGGTCTGGTGCCCGAGTGCGGTGGCCAGGACCAAGGCGGCAGCGAGAACGAGCCGGCGCATCGCTTCACCCCCGTTGCACTGGCCCGCGCAGGCGGGCGACGATGCCAGCGATGGTGCTCAGTGCGGCGAGCACAGCGAGGTAGAAGCCACTATCGAAGCGGGTCTCGACGACGAACTGGCCGACGCGCCCCGTTCCCAGCACGGGTGGGGTGAAGGGGCGGATAGCGCTGGAGAGCGCGGCGTGCGGGTCGAGGTGGTGGCCGAAGTACCACAGCCAGTACTGGAGATCGGCGACGAAGACGAGCGGGAAGATGACGACGAGGACGGTCAGCCAGGCCGTCCAGCGGCGTCGTAGGAGAGCAGCCAGGAGCGCGAGTCCGGCCAGGGCAGCGACGCCGTAGGGGGCGATGGCCCGCTCGAGCGTCGCAGCTTCCTCGAGCTTCATCATGCCGATGTAGTGGTTGAGACCGTTGACCTCCTGAACGTCCCCTTCGAGCTTCGTGAGATAGACCCACACCCGCAGGCCGCCCGGGTATTGCGGTGCCAGCAGCGTCATGTGCCAGTAGGGAAGCGCCAGCGAGGCTGCTAGTGCGACCGCAGCCAGGAGAAAGGGAACGCGGTCGCCGATACGAGCGATCGCTGCGCTGAGGGCCTGGCGGATCCCAGTTCGCGTCATCGCTTGCGTCATCGAAGCGGTCATCGTCTGCCATCCTTTCGTGGCACGAACGTTCCCTGTCGACCGAGTGACCTGGGCTGGGGAGGAGACACTCCCCAGCCCAGGTGTTGCGGGGTCAGGTCGGCTTCACCAGGAAGTAGCCCATCATCTCGAGGTGCAGAGCCGAGCAGAACTCGGTGCAGTAGAACGGGAAGGTGCCCGGGATATCGGCGACGAAGCGGATCGTCTGCGTCTCGCCCGGCTCCAGGCTCAGGTTGATGTTGTAACCACCGAGCGCGAAGCCGTGGGTGGCATCCTTGGCCCGCTCGATATTGGTGAGGTGCCAGATCACCTCGTCGCCCTGTTCGACCTCGATGAGGTCCGGGCGGATCTGGCTGCGCAGGAGCACGCCCCAGATCTCGACGGTCTTGCCGCGCCGCTCGATCCGCTCGTCACCGACCTTGAGGACGGCGTTCGGGTCGACGCTCTGCGTATGCGGATTCCAACCAACCTCGGGGTAGATCTCCCAGGCCTGGATCCGCTCCCGCTTGATGATCTGTGCGTAGTGCGGCTCACCGATGCCGATCGGGGAATCGTACAGGACGCGCATCGGTTGGCCGGACGCGATGGAAATCAGCTGCGCGTTCTGCGGCAGGAGCGGTCCGATGCTGGCGAAGCGATCCACCGACCACTTGTTGTGCGCGACCAAGAAGCGGCCGGCTGGCTTGGCTGTATCTCCCTCGACAGCCGCGAGGTGCCCGATGTTATACTGGACCGGCAGCTTTTCGACCAGCTTCCAGCCGTCCTCGTGGTACGGCGCGCCGAGCGACCACTTGGCGATTGCACTGTCGAGGAACAAGCTGGTATATGCGTACCCCTGATCGTCGAACTGCGTGTGCAGCGGACCGAGTCCGAGCTCCACCTGTGCCTCGACGCACTGGTCGAAGGGGAGGATCGGGATACCGTACTCGTCATAGTCCCAGTTGCCGGCCTGGATGGCCTGCTGGATCTTGGCGAAGCTGTAGACGGTCACGTGCGGGTCGAGCTTCCCTGCCACGACGATGTAGTCCCCACCTGGCGTCACGTCCACACCGTGCGGGCTCTTTGGTTCTGGGATGAGGAACAGGACGCCCTCCTTGGCAGCGACGTCCATGCGGAGCACCTTGAAGCCGTTGACGACCTCGTACTTCCCAGCCGCGACGAGTTCTTCGGCCTTCTTCCAGTTGACGACATGGAGGTAATCCATGTCGCGCTGGGAGGCCGCGATCTCCATCGCCGGACGGCCTTCGAGGATCCCTGGGATGGCGAGTTCGGTGTTGATCGAGTTCCAGAAGGCCCAGCCGTGGGACGGTCCCTTCCCGGCATCGGCGAGGTCGTGCCAGTACGGTGGCGTCTCGATGGCGAACGACTGCTCGAGAATGAGACGACCCTTCTGACGATCGAACTTCCAGAAGACGAGCACGCCGCGATACTTTTCCTTGTATTCGGTGATCGGCGCGTAGACACCACCGAGCGGCACCGAGTATTGGTCGGCCTCGAGCACGTACTCGGTGTTGGGGGTGACGAAGCAGCCGCCGTGCTCGTTGACCAACAGCGGGTTCTTGACGATCTGCTTGGTCTCGAAGTCGCGCAGGTCGATCACTGCGATGCGGCCGTTCGCCTTGTCGTTGATGAAGAGCCACTCGCCGTCGTACTCGCCGTTGGTCTCGCTCAGGGCCGGGTGGTGGGTATCGCCCCACAGGATCGGCTTGCCGTGGAAATAGCCGCCCTCGAGCACCTCGTTGGTGGAGCCGCCGTACCCGTAGCCCTGCCATGGCTCGGGAGCGAAGACGGCGATCACCTTGAGGAGACGCATCGAGGGCAAGCCGTGCACCAGTACCTGGCCACCGTGACCAGTCGAGGAGAACATCAGGTACTCGTCGTACTTTCCAGACGGCACGTACGTCATCAGGGCGGCTGTGACGTCCTCGGGTGTCAGCTGTCGCTGCCTGATGATCTCTTCCGCGCTCGTGCCCAGTTTCGGTGTCTCCTCACCGCGCTGCAGAAGGCTGCAGCTGGCCAGGAGCGCCCCGGCCGAGACGCCGGCCGCAGCACCGAGCAGCCCACGGCGACTCACCTTCCGCTGTGCGATCGGCGGTCGATCGCGATGCTCGCTCATCGTCCGTCCCTCCTCGACGCTTCCCCTCGCGGGGCCTGCCACTCCCGATCGCTATTTCCAGTCTCGCCATGTTCCAGATAGCCGAACACACCCGAGCGGGTAGTCCGTGCCTGCCTGGCTGGGTGGTTTTTCGGCCTACCCGTTTGGGTAGGGGGTGAGCGTGTCGCACACCGCTGCACAGACCAGGCACACTGGAGGGGAAGAGCGGAGGGAGCGATGTCGAGCGCACTCGCCATACTGGCAGCCGAGATCGTTGCCTGCCGGCTCTGCCCGCGGTTGGTGGCCTATCGCGAGGCGGTCGCGCAGCAGAAGCGGCGGGCTTATCGCGACCAGGACTACTGGGGCCGGCCAGTGCCTGGCTTCGGCGATCCGCAGGCGCGTCTGGTCGTGATCGGCCTCGCGCCGGCGGCGCACGGGGGCAACCGCACCGGGCGGATGTTCACCGGCGATACCTCGGGCGACTGGCTCTACCGGGCGCTCTATCGGGCGGGCTTCGCCAACCAGCCGGTGAGTCGCGCACGCGACGACGGGCTCGAACTCCGCGATGCCTACGTCACTGCCGCGTGCCGCTGTGCGCCACCGGACAACCGTCCGACGCGCGAGGAGCTGGATGCCTGCCGACCCTACCTCGTCCGCGAGCTGCAGCTGCTGGAGCGCGCCCAGGTCCTCGTCTGCCTGGGGCAGGTCGCCTTCGCGACAACGCTGCTCGCCATGCGTGCGCTGGGAGCCGGTGTGCCGGAGCCGACGAACGAGGCAGCAACGGCGCCACCGCGCTTCCGGCACGGGGCACTGTATCGCTGGGTATCCGTTCCGGCACGGGAGGGCGAGCTTTGGCTGCTCGCGAGCTACCATCCCAGCCGGCGGAACACCCAGACCGGCCTCCTCAGCGAGACGATGTTCGAGGCTATCTTCGCCCGAGCGCGGGCATTGCTCGATGCGAACTAGACCAGCTCGATAGGGCGAGGCGCGACCGCCTCGCCCAGCAAATCAGCCAGGCCGATACCGAGCGACTCCGCGATTGCATCGACGCGGCTGTCGATCGCCCGACCGAAGAGGTACGGTGCCACTGTGCCGCTCACCCCGTGCTTTCGGAGTGCCTGGCGGATCTTGTCGCGCTGGAGCCGGCCGGCGAACTCGACGACATCACGTGGGTGGAGGCGACCCTTCGCCTCGACGAGGAGCCAGCGCGTCCCGTGCTCAGGATGCTCGAGTTGCACGACAACGTCGAACTCGCCATTCAAGGCGACGAAGCGCGGGCGCGTGATGACCCGCCAACCGGCTGCCGTATGGAGGGCGATGAGTCGTTGAGCAGCCTCTGCTCCTGCTTCCGTACTGAGGAGCAGCACGAGTTCGTTGAATGCCCGGTCATGCTCCGGAGACTCGCGCACCAGCTGTTCGACCGCTTCGCGCAGTCGCTCGACGACTTGGCAGAGTTCGGCGAACGCCTGCTCGGCCTGCCGGAACTCCTCGATACTCGCTGCCACCGCGAGCAGCTCCAGTGTACCGCTCCAGTGTACCGGATTCGCCATGCAACGAGAAGTCGATCGGCTCAACCGCGTCGTGGTGGATCGTCGTGCTGGCGGAGGCACCCGACCGGCGCGCTTACCGGATGGGTGACGAGCGGCCGGTGTGCTCGCCGCATCGCCGGCCGCTCGTCACCGGGAGTGCGTTCCGGAACGTTACCGTGCGACCTGCGGGAGATCAGCCAGCGCGGCCTGGACAGCCTCCTCGGGATACTCGTAGTCCTCGAGCTTCCCAGCGAGATACGCCTCGTAGGCGGCCAGGTCGAAGTGCCCATGCCCGCTGAGGCCAATCAGGATCGCCTTCTCCTCGCCGGTCTCGGCACAGCGCCGTGCCTCGTCGATGGCTGCCCGCACCGCGTGGGCCGACTCCGGTGCCGGGACGATCCCTTCGGCCCGTGCGAAGAGCACCGCTCCTTCGAACACCTTGGTCTGCGGCAGCGCGATCGCCTCGATCAGCCCTTGCTCGTAGAGATGGCTGACCAGCGGCGCCATCCCGTGGTAGCGCAGGCCACCGGCGTGGATGCTCGCCGGGATAAAGGTGTGCCCGAGCGTGTGCATCTTGAGGAGCGGCGTCGTACGGGCGGTGTCGCCGAAGTCGTAGGTGTAGACGCCACGCGTCAGCGAGGGGCAGGCCGTCGGTTCGACCGCGACGATGCGGACGTTCTTTCCCGCGAGTTTGTCGCGGACGAACGGGAAAGTGAGCCCGGCGAAGTTGGAGCCGCCACCGACGCAGCCGAAGATAACGTCGGGATAGTCACCGGCCAGCTCGAACTGCCGCTGGGCTTCCAACCCGATCACCGTCTGGTGCAGCAGCACGTGGTTGAGGACGCTACCCAGCGAGTACTTGGTATCAGCGCGCGAGGCGGCGTCCTCGACCGCTTCCGAAATGGCGATGCCGAGGCTACCCGGATGGTTCGGATCCTGCTCGTAGAAGCGCCGGCCGGACGCGGTATCCGGGCTGGGGCTCGGTACGCACTGGGCACCCCAGGTCTCCATCAGGATGCGCCGGTACGGCTTCTGCAGGTAGCTGGCTCGCACCATGTAGACCTTGAGCTCGAGGTCGAAGAAGGCGCAGGCCATCGCCAGCGAGCTGCCCCACTGCCCTGCTCCGGTCTCGGTCGTGAGGCGCTTCACGCCGGCCTGCTTGTTGTAGTAGGCCTGGGCGACCGCGGTGTTCGGCTTGTGGCTACCCGCTGGGCTCACGCCCTCGTACTTGTAGTAGATGCGCGCCGGTGTGCCGAGGACGCGCTCGAGGCGCCGGGCCCGGAACAGCGGCGTGGGATGCCAGAGCCGGTAGACGTCGAGCACTGGCCCGGGAATCTCGACCCAGCGCTCCTGCGTGACCTCCTGCAGGATCAGTTCCATCGGGAACAGCGGCTCGAGGTCGGCCGGCCCGACCGGTTCACCGGTCGCGGGATGAATGGGTGGCGGGGGCGCGCTCGGCAAGTCGGCAGCCAGGTTGTACCAGTGGGTCGGCAGGTCGGCCTCGGTTAGCACGAACTTGACGGTTTCTCCGGCGCTCACGCTCGTCCTCCGCTCCGTGCAGGCTCCGTTCGTCGCTACAGGCATTGTAAAGAAATGGCTGGAGAGCGCAAGCCGGAGCTTCACCCGGCGAGAGCGCTCCAGGCGTGCCTCCTGCTTCCGCACACCATACTGGCTTCGCTTCCCTGCTCTCGACCGCGGTGCCCGTCGGCAGCACCCGCACCGGATCGTGTCGCGTTCTGCACCCCCAGTATCGCCACACGTACCCCGCGCTCGGTGTACTCGTCACAGCTCCCTTTCCGGGATCAGGTCGCTCCAATACTCAGTGGCGGTACGTCGAGAGCGGGGCGTCATCGAGCGGCAGGAGGCAGCTGCGCAGTCCCTCCGGCGACTCGAGCGAACAGCCGCGGAAGGCCTCAGGCAGCGCGGCCGGGTGCTCCGGCTGCAGCGTGACGTGCAGGATACCGAAGCGGTCACGGAGCACCCGAGCCAGATCGAGCAGGACGTCCGGCCAGGCTCGCGTCTCGTCCACCTCGACGTGCCCGCTCAACGCGACGAAGCCGCTCGTCACCGTCCAGACGTGGAGATCGTGAACGCCGACGACACCGCGCACGGCCAGCATGGCATCCCGTACCGCCTCGGGATCGATGTGTGCGGGAGTCGCCTCGAGCAAGACCTCCACCGAGTCCCACAGCACGTGCCAGGCAGAGCGGAGCACCAAGAGGCCGATGGCAGCCGAGAGGATGGGGTCGATCGGCGTCCACCCGGTTGCCCAGATGACGACGCCCGCCACGATGGCCGCGACCGACCCCAGCAGGTCTCCGACCACGTGGAGGAACGCGCTGCGCAAGTTAACGTCGTGCCGGTGCAGTGCGCCGCGCGTCAGCAACCAGGCCGCTGCACCGTTGGCGGCGAGTCCGGCGACCGCGATCACAACCATGAGCGGTGCATCGACTGCCCGGGGCTGGAGCAGCCGCTCGAACGCTTCCCAGAAGATCCAGGCGCAGACGACAACCAGGAAGGCAGCGTTAGCGAGCGCCGCCAAGACCTCGGCGCGGTAGAAGCCGTACGACCGCGCTGGGGTCGCTGGCCGGCGCGCCAGCCAGCTGGCGAAGAGGGCTAGGCCGAGCGCGGCAGCGTCGGTCGCCATATGGGCGGCGTCGGCCAGGAGCGCGAGCGATCCGGCTAACCACCCGCCGACCGCCTCAGCCAGCATGAAGGTCAGCGTGATCGCCAGCGCCCAGGCGAGTGCGCGCTGCTTGTACTCCGCCCGCATGCTCGCTGGCGTGTGCGCGTGGTCATGTCGGTGCATGGGTTTCCCGTACTCCGTCACGCACATCGCTCGCCGCAGCGAGGTCGGCCAGCCGTTCGGCCACGAGTTCCGCGACGTGGAGCGCCCGGAGCGTGCTCCCCCGCGCGTGCAGGCCGCCGCGGATCTGCATGAGGCACCCCGGGTTGTCGGCCACCACGATAGGGGCTCCCGTCTCGGTGGCCGTCCGCACCTTGCGTTCTAGGATCGCGGCCGACAGCCGCGGGTAGTCGAGGCTGAACGTCCCACCGAACCCGCAGCAGAAGCTCGACTCCTGCATCTCGGCGATCGTGCATCCCAGCACCTCGGTGAGCAGGCGGCGCGGCTGCTCGCGCAGGCCGAGCGCGTTCGCCGACTGGCAGCTGTCGTGGTAGGTCACCGTCGGGCCGGGCCGCGCCCAGTCCTGTGGGCCGAGGCGCGCGACCCGATCGAGGAAGGTGACGAAGTCGACCAAGCGTTCGGCGACCCGGGCAGCGCGCTCTCGCCAGGCCGGCTCGTTCCGGAAGAGGTGCTGGTAGTCCTGGGCGATCGCCGCGTAGCAGCTCGTCGAGGGGGTCACGATCCAGTCGGCCTCGACCTGCTCGAGCACCGCGATCGTCTGCCGGGCCAGTTCCAAGGCATGCGGCCGGTCGCCGGCGTTGCTCGCCACCAGCCCGCAGCAGTGCTGGTCGAGCGGGAAAACGACCCGGCAGCCGCAGGCTTCGAGCACCCGTACCGTCGCCTCGCCCATCTCGGGCAGCAGGCGGTCGATGAGGCAGCCGGGGAAGAAAGCGACCGTCTTCCCGGCGACCTGACTCCCAGCCAGCAGCGGCTCGGGTGCCGGGCGATCGAGCGCGGCGGGTGGTGCCAGGTGGCGCAGGCGGTCACGCAGCGGACGGCGGGCCGGGGCGACGAGATGCCGCTCGCTGGTCGCGCCATCGACGAACGGCAACGAGCGGAGGAAACCGTCCCGGTCGGCGAGCGGAGCGGCGGCCAGTGCAGCCAGCCGTGCCCAGCGGTCGCCGCTGCGTGGGTCGCTCCAGCGCTCGAGTGCTGCGCGCTTGACGAAGGGGAGCCCCAGCTTCTCGGCGACCCGAGCGCGCACGTCGAGGATGAGGCGTGGGATCGGAATTGCGACCGGGCAGACGGTCTCGCAGGCATTGCAGGACACGCACAGGCTCTGCGGGTCAGCGACTGCCTCGAGGCCGTGGTGGATCGCGGTCAGTGGCAGGCCGATCGGGCCGGTATAGATGTGCCCGAACAGGTGGCCGCTCACCACCTGGTACGGTGGGCAGACATTGGAGCAGGCACCGCAGCGGATGCAGTAGAGCGCGTCGACCAGTTCGGGATCCTCGCGTGCGGCCAGTCGGCCGTTGTCGAGTAGGACGATATGCTGCTCGCGTGGGCCGTGCGCACCGCGGACGAGCTGGATCTCGATATCGGCCGTTCGGGTCGGGCCAGTGAGGAAGAGCACCCGCACCGTCATCTTCTGCCCAGCGCCGGCACGCGGCAAAGCGCGCACGAGCGGCGGGATATCGTCGAGCGAGGGGACGATCTTGTCGATACCGACGATCGCCACGTGGATCGGCGGGAGCGTCGCGACCAGCTCGGCGTTCCCCTCGTTCGTGACGATGACCAGCGTACCTGTCTCGGCGATCGCCGCATTGGCGCCGGTGATTCCGACGTCGGCCTCGATGAAGGCGCGTCGCAGTTCCTGGCGTGCCACCTCGACCAGTTGCGGCGGGTCGGGCGGGACGGGGCGTCCGAGGACGCGGGAGAAGAGTTCCGCGATCTGCTCGCGCGACTTGTGGATCGCCGGGCCGATCAGGTGCGAGGGCCGTTCCCCGGCCAGCTGGACGATCCACTCCCCGAGGTCGGTCTCCACGACGCGCGCACCGGCATGCTCGAGCGCTTCGTTGAGCTGGATCTCCTCGGTCGCCATCGACTTCGACTTCACGACGAGCCGGGCACCGCGCTGCTGGACGAGGTCAGCGACGTACCGGCGAGCGTCCTCGGCCGTCCGGGCGAGGTAGACGGTCGCGCCGACTGCTTCCGCTTCGCGCCGGAACTGTTCGATGAGTTCGGGGAGCCGCGCGATAGCTGCCTCCTTGCGACGGCGTAGGTCGCTGCGGAGGGCGGCGAAATCGAGTTCGGCGAAGGCCTCGGCCCGGCGCTGGCGGTAGCGCGTGAGTGTCCGCTCGAGCGCTTCGCGTTGCGCGCGGTTGGCGAGTGCGCCCTCGAGTGCCCGCTGGAAAACCTTGCTCCGTGCTGGCATCGTCCGTTCCTCTCTACCCCGAACCCGTCCGCTCGCCTGTCAAGTGTAACGCTGTTTCGGGCAGCGGGGAGCACGGAATCCAGCGCCGAGTCGAGTCGTCCCTGTCTCTGGGCAGGCTGCGTGACCCATCCTGCCCGCGAGAGCCGGAAACCGAACCCGATTCCCGCGCCTATCGGCACGGCTGGGCGACGCACGCGTCACCCCTACACGGAGAACGTGGAGAGGATGCCGAGCGTCAGCGAGGTGGGGGTGAGGGGTGCCGAGGCCGGTGCGGCAAACGCTGACCGTTCGATGCCCGCGCCTTCGGCGCAGCCGGGCGAGGCACGCCGCGCCCCTACAGCGGAAATGCGGGCGAGGCATGCCTCGCCTCTACAGGACGGGGGAGGAGGTGCCGACCGGGATCGATCATCGGTCCCGTTCGCCGTTGCAGCCCCACCGTTTCCCCTGTAGGGGTCAGGCGTGCCTGACCCGTCCGGCCTGCCAGGGCCGGCAAACCCTGTTCGCATGCCGAAGTGCCGGCACTGAGAGCACAGCGGTGCGAGCCCCCTCACCCCCAGCCCCCTCTCCCGCACCGCGCGGGAGAGGGGGTGCCGAGCGGGGCGCGGCGGGGGTGAGGGGTGTCAACCGGGTGCGAAGACCTGGGCGGCCGATTGCCGCGCCATTCGGCGCGGCTGGGCGAGGCACGCCGCGCCCCTACGCAGATTCGGGTGTTCGGTCACGGTCGTCTGCCGGTCGTCGACCAGCACTCCCGGGTCACGGCCGTCCGATAGGGGTCGGGCACGCCCGACCCGTCCGGCCCGCCAGGATCGCGAACCAATACCGGAGCGCGCCACCGGCTCGGCTGGGCGGAAAACGCTCTGCCTCCCTGTTGGTTGGAGCGCGTTACACTTTCTCCAGCGTTGTCTTGGAGACAGGAACGGAGCACCTCCGTGCGCGTCGCCGATCTTCTCGAACTTCCTGTGCTGCATGGTTCGCGTGTCGTCGCTGGAGAACGCGGCCTCGATGCGCGCATCCGCTGGGTGCATGTGGTCGACCTACCGGATCCGCTTCCCTGGATCGACCGGGGGATGCTGATGCTGAGCACCGGCATCGCCTGGCCGCGTCGCGACGACGAGCTGGCCGAACTGGTGCGCCGGCTCGCCGAGCATGGGGTCGCGGCGCTCGGGCTCGCCGTGCCGCATTACTTCTCTCGCTTTCCCGATGCGATGCGGGCCGCAGCCGACGACGTCGGGCTCCCGCTGCTCGAGATCCCGTGGGAAATCCCGTTCGTTCGGATCACTGAGACGGTACACCAGGCCATCCTGCGCGAGCAGTGGCAGGAACTCGAGCGTGCCGAGCAGCTGCACCGCGAACTCATGCGGGCAGCTGCGCGCACGCGCAGCTTGGACCGGCTGGTACGCACGCTCGGCGAACTCCTCGGCCGCTCGATCACGGTCGAGGAGCCCGATGGCACACTGCTCGCTTACTACCAGCGTGGTCCCTACGAGGACGCGGCCCGGCGGGTGACGATCGAGTCGGGGCGGGCCCCCGACTGGCTCCAAGAGGGGCTCGCGGCGTGCGGCTACCTCCCACCGCAAGGGACGCAACCGTATCGTGTTCCGGCGATCCCGGAACTCGGTTTGCGCGAGCGGGTGGTCTGCCCGATCTGGCTGCACGGTGAGCTGGTCGGACTCGTCTGGATCATCGAGGGGGACGAGCCGCTGAGCGGGCTCGATCTCCGGGCAGCCGAGCATGCCGCACTCGTCTTCGCGCTCCTCTTCGCCCAGCAGCGCGAGCTGGCACAGCTCGAGGCTCGGCTCGGCTACGCGTTCCTCACCACGCTGCTCGAAGGCCGCTTCAGTGGCTCGCCGCAGGAGCTGGAGCGTGCCCGCTCGCTCGGCTAGGACCCAGCACGGCGATACCGTGTGGCCGTCGTGGCGCTCGGCGAACCGCCGCTCACGGTCGAGGCGTTCCAGCGACGCGAGCAGATCGCGCTGCGGGTGCGCCGGGTGCTCCGCCAGCTGGGGAGCGCACCGCTCGTCGCGACGCTGCACGACCAGGTGATCGCCCTGATCGAACGCGACGACCATCTGGATGAGCTCTGGCGGGAGCTGGGAGACTGCGGACTCACCGCGGTGGCCGGTCGACCGTACGAGGGGCCGGACGGGGTGCGGCGGAGCTACCGCGAGGCCTGTACCTTGCTCGAATACGTCGATCACCCCGGCTGCTACCGCTACGAAGACCTGGTACTGGAGCGGGTGCTGGCGGGCGACCGCGAGGCGCGGCAGGCGTTCGTCGCGCTCTGGCTCGGTCGGCTGGAGCAGGCCCGGCACGGCGATCGGCTCATCGAGACGCTGCTCGGTTGGGTGCGGGCGCGCTTTTCGGTCAACGAGGTGGCCGAGCAGCTGGCGGTGCACCCCAACACCGTGCGGTACCGGCTCGAGCAGATCGGCGCACTGCTCGAGCGCGACCTCACCGATCCGGAGACACAGTTCGAGTTGCAGCTTCTGGTGCGCCTGCTCGCCCCGGAAGCCAGGGCCGGGGCCGCGCTCACAACGGCGGACGGATCGGGACAGCCGGCCGGTACGGCCGGTGCACAGCAGCGCCTACCGCACTGAACGCCGAGCGCTCCTCTGCCGAGATATCAATCCGTAGGGCAGGATGGTCTCGTCTGTCTCGGGAGGGGACATGCGCAGGCGCTGGTGGCTCTGGACGGCAATCGGACTCGTGGTGGCTTGGTACGCGTATGGGCATCTCGCCGACGGACTGGCGGAACGTGCGCAGGGCGGCGCCAGATCCTCGCGTGGCACCTCGATCACGTCCTCCGGGTGGTCGACGTCGGCTGGTTGGGAGCAGTCGTCCGGCCGCGCGGGCTGGACCGAACCCGCGCAGGAGTCGCGTCCGGCCTGGCGGATCACGATCACGAACGGTCGGCCGGCCTCCTGCCTCGGTGAACTCGGACGGGACGACCGGGGACGATGGGTCTGTCGCGAGCGTCTCCCCTGGGGTGAGTCGGGGACAGAAATCTGCGACGGGCTGTTTGGATCGTGTCGACGAGCTGACCCTTGGGAGGCATCGATCGCGACATCGGGAGTCGATTGGTGCGACACTCCCTGGGGACCATCGAGCTGCGAGAAGGACGACCTGGGACCCGGCAGCGGGCCGTTGTTCGGCAGCGATGAGACGGACGACACCCGATGGCCCTGGCAGCGTCAGGACGAAGGCGAGCCGCGGTTCGGCCCCTCGGAGCCGTATCCGAGCGCTGATCCGTGGAAGCGCGACACGGGTGACGATGGGTGGTTCCCGCGCGTGCAGCCGCCGAGCCGAGAGGAGCAGCGTTCGCTGTTTCCCGTACCCGGTTCTGCTGGTGACGGGCGCGACCGCTGGCCGTAGGGCCAGCATGTCTTGCAACGGCGCTCCTCTCCCACCCGTCCTGTAGGGGCGAGGCGTGCCTCGCCCGGTACGACACCCCTCACCCCCGGCTCGCTCCGCTCGCCACCCCCTCTCCCACACTGCGCGGGAGAGGGGGCCGGGGGGTGAGGGGGCTCACACGGGTCAGGCACGCGTGAGCCCTACAGGGGCAAACGCCGCCCATTGTGGGGACTGTGACCGACGATCGGTCACGGTGGGTGCATCGCCGGCCGTTACCCTGTAGGGGCGAGGCGTGCCTCGCCCGGCCGCGCCGAATGGCGCGGCCCGTGTCCTGCCCTAGCAGGTCGTCCGGCCTAGGTTACGTACCACCAGGGTCACCATTGCCGGCCCTCTCGGGCCGGACTGGTCAGGCACCGCCTGACCCCTACAGGGTGCAGCGGCGGGGCTCTGCGGCGACCGTGACCGACGAGCGATCCCCGTTGGTGCATCGTCCCCCGTCCCGGGGGCCACGCGTGCCGCGCCCGGCCGCACCAGAGGTGCGGCATCCCACGTCGCATTGCCGGCCCTGGCGGGCCGGACGGGTCAGGCACGCCTGACCCCTACGGGGGAGTGGTCGCCGAATGGCGTCCACGGTCGCATGCCATCGGTCACGGTCGGTGCATTGCTACCCCTTCGTAGGGGCGAGGCGTGCCTCGCCCGGCCGCGCCGAATGGCGCGGCAGTCGGCCGCCCAGCTCTTCGCACCCGGTTGACACCCCTCACCCCCGCCTCGCTCCGCTCGGCACCCCCTCTCCCGCACCGCGCGGGAGAGGGGGCCGGGGGTGAGGGGTGCTCCATCGCCTACCTCGCCACGCCGGGATGTGTGGGAACGTGGTCGGTTTCCCGGCCCTCTCGGGCCGGACTGGTCAGGCACCGCCTGACCCCTACAGGGGGACGACCGCGGTCTGTTCGCCCCGGGTGGTGCGCCCGCACGCGACCGTCGGCTGTCTACCACGCGTCGCCCGTCCTGGAGGGGCCACGCGTGCCTCGTCCAGCCGCGCCGGAGGCGCGGCACGGTGGCGATGCTTGCCGGCACTGTCGCGCCAGCGGGCCGGGTACACCTGACCCCTCCACGACGTACCACCCCTCACGCCAGCCACTGCTGCGGCACGACGTGGGCGGCTCTCAACCCTCGCGGAGATGGCGAGCTAGCTCGCGTTGGCGCTGGAAGACGAAGCGCACGATCGTGTCTTCCGTGCGGCGGTCGAGCCGCTCGAACTGGCACCCGTGGTCCCAGCGCGGTGGATCGGCGTGCTCGACCGGTGCGACGCGCCGCACGACCGCGACGACACCGACCGGTTGCACGGTCCCGGGCAGCGCGAACCGGACAGCCAGGCGGTCACCGGGCCGGAGTTGCTGTGCCGAGCGCAGGCGGATCCCACCGGCACTGAGGTCGACGATCGTGCCGCGGAGCGGTTGCGGGTCGCCGTCGGCGGGGAGCAGCAGGAGTTCCTCGGGAACCAGTGTCACCGGGACGCGGCAGTGCTCGCGACGCTGCATCCGCTCCCAGGGGCCGACCGGTGCCAGCATGAGCCGCGCCTGCGGCTCGAGGGCCGTCGCCACCACCTCACAGGGAACCACATAGAGCGCGTCGTCGGGCACCGTGGTCCCCAGATAAACCAGGTCGCCACGGTGTACCGAGACGTAGGCGAGCTGGACCATCGGCCAGCCGACGACGACCCGCTGGCCGTCCGAGCTGAAGTCCTCGACCCGCGTGCGGTGCCAGGTCAAGCGGCCGTCGCGGTTCGGAACGCCGAGCTCGGCCGCCTGCCAGACCGTGAATCCCTTCGGAGGTTGCGTGACCGAGCGTTGCACCACCGGACGCTTCCTTGCCCTTCGAAAAAGATCGGTCGCCAGTCGCACTGGCTGAAGTCGTGTTCAGTGTACCGCACGAGAGCGAGACCGGCGCAGCCGGCTCGCGCCAGCGCCTCAGGCATGGCCAAGCGCGACACCGGTCGCGAAGACGAGCGACCCGCCGAGGATCACCTGGACGATCGACCGCACGAGCGACATCCGGAAGAAGCGGAAGCGGATCCAGGCGATGGTGATCAGCTCGATGCCGACGACCACATACGCCAGCACGAGTGCAGCCTGGACATGCGGAATGAGGAAGGGCAGAGAGTGCAGGATCCCGCCGAGGAAGGTGGAAACAGCCGTGATCAATCCACGCTGGACCGGCCCGCCGCGGCCAGTCAGTTCGCCGGTGTCGGAGAGTGCCTCGGCGAATCCCATGCTGATGGCCGCGCCGATCGAGGCGGAGAGCCCGACGAGGAACGCGACGCGGGATTCGTTCGTCGCGAAGGCGCTGGTGAAGATCGGTGCCAGGGTCGAGACCGAGCCGTCCATGAGGCCGAGGAGGAACGGCTGGACGACCTGGAGGACGAAACTGCGCTCGTCGAAGCGGTTGCGCAGGATCGGAAGCTGGATCCACCACGGTCGCTCGCGTGTCATCGTCGCCTCCCTCCCGTTCACGCTCTGCCCAGCATGAAGCGAGAATGAGACTCATTCGCAACAACCGAAACAGGATAGTACGAAAAGCGTGCTGCGTCAAACAGCTGATGGTCGAGCGACACGGGTCGTCGCTGGAGCGGTGGCCGGCTCGTGTTCCCGCGCCGGTACGGTGTGCCTGACGCGGTGGGCCAACGGGAGTCCCTTGCCCACGGCCACGCGGGTGCGGGGCGGTGGGGATGAGGGGGTGCCGCGACAACGGCGGGCGTGAGGCGTGGTTTGCGGGCGACGCACGCGTCGCCCCTCCAGGGTTCGGCTGGTACCCGACGATCGCATCGGCATCGTCTCCCTGCACCGCGCACACGACCGTTGCCCCCTGTTGGGGTCAGGCGTGCCTGACCTGCGGAGCCCCCTCACCCCCGACCCCCTCTCCCGCGCCGAGCGGGAGAGGGGGTGGCGAGCGGAGCGAGCCGGGGGTGAGGGGTGTCCAGCCTGGCGCTGTGCCACCGCGGTTCGCTGTCCGCGCCTGCGGCGCGGCTGGGCGAGGCACGCCTCGCCCCTACACGGTTACAGGGCGGGGAACGATACGCCGACCGTGGTCGGTCGTCGGTCACGGTGGCTGCTGCAGCGCCGCCGTTGCCCCCTGTAGGGGTCAGGCGTGCCTGACCCTTCGGGTCACGCGTGCGTGACCCGTCCGGCCCGCAAGGGCCGGCATTGCGACGGAGCGATGCCGCGCCTTGCGGTGCGGACGGGCGAGGTACGCCGCGAGGCGCCCCTCGCCCCGACACAACGGGGGACGATCCACCGACCGTGACTGATCGCAGGCCACTGTCCCCCTCAGACACCCGCCGTCTCCCCCGTCCGGGCCAAACGTGCCTGACCCAGCCGGGCCGTGAGGGTCGGCAACGCGACCGAGGGGTGCTGCGCCTTGCAGCGCGGCTGGGCGAGGCACGCCTCGCCCCTCCAAGGCGGGAGACGATGCACTGACCGTGATCGCTCGTCGGTCACGGTCCCCACAACGGCCCCGGCGTTTCCCCCTGTAGGGGTCACGCGTGCGTGACCCGGCCGGCCCGGGAGGGCCGGGAACCTACGTACCCGCGCCTGCGGCGCGGGCGGGCGACGCACGCCCCGCCCCTACGGGAAAACGCGGAGGGGGCGGCCGCGCCAGCGGCGGGGGTGAGGGGTGTCGCACCGCGCGCCGTGGTGCCGCGGTCCGCTGTCCGCGCCATCCGCCGCGGCCGGGCACGGCACGCCGCGCCCCGACAGGGCGTGGTCGATTGGCGATGGTCGCCTGCCGATCGCCCACCTCCGTTCCCCAAACCACGAATCCCCCGCGCGGGTCACGCACGCGTGAACCCGTCGGCCGCAGGGCCGGGAAACACGATCCAGCAGGGCCGGGCGCGGCGTGCTGCGCCCCGGCGACCGAAGCCGACAGGACGGCGCTGGATACGGCACGTGCTACCGGACGACCGCACCCTGCCTCGTCGCTTCGCCACGCAGGAAGGACAACGCCAGGAACTGCCAGTCGAGCGTCAGGCGCGTAGCACGGATCCGCTCGAGGAGACCGCTGTCCTCGACGCGCAGGAGCAGCTCGGCCTGCTCGCCCTGAGCCGCTCGAGCACGGGCAGCCGAGACGCGCAGCCCGCCCAGGTCGACGGCGGCCCGCTCGACGGTCGGCTCGCGCTCCTGCGATGGTCCGGGCGTCGGCAGCTGGGCCACCAGTTGCTGGAAGATGCTGGGAGCTGCCGCGAGCCGTCCCTCCCAGCCCCGGCCGTACGCGTCGCGGACCGCGACCCGCTGGCTGGCGAGGTCGACCAGGAACCAGGTGGTCACACCGTGGACCGCCAGCGCGCCGCGCACCCGGAGCGGGCGGCCATCGGCGGCCCGATCGACCGTCAGCTCGGCGAGCGCGACGACCGGTGCCGGCGCTGGCCGGCTGGCACTCGCGGTGAGGCGCCAGCGGGCCGCTGCGAGGTCGAGTCGCTCGGCGAGCGTCGCGCTCCTGGCTATCGTGGCTGTCCTCGGTACGGCACTCGTCACGCTCACTGCTCCTCACGCACCGCGTGTCACCGCTTACCTCGTCGTACGGGGTACCGCGGTTCCCTGCCCCGTCTCGAAGACGACGATGCCCCGGCCGGGATACCGGCCGGGGCGTGCTGCGCCTGCTCGCTTAGCGCAGGAGCTGCAGGACCGACTGCGGGATCGCGTTGGCCTGGGCCAGGACAGCCACACCGGCCTGCTGGAGGATCTGGTTGCGGGTGAAGGTGACCATCTCCGCCGCCATGTCGACGTCGCGGATCCGGCTCTCCGAGGCGGTGAGGTTCTCGTTCTGGACGCCCAGGTTGGCGATCGTGTGCTCGAGCCGGTTCTGCGCCGCACCAAGCTCGGAGCGCACTTGATTCACATAGCTGATCGCTCCATCAACCGACGTCACCAATGCCTGCGCTGCGCTCACCTGACCGGAGTTCGTTCCGCTCAGGCTCGTGTTGAAGGCATTGAGCGCGTTGTTGAGGTTTTGCATTTGGGTTGACTGGACCGCGGCGCCAATTTGCACATCGGCAAAAGCGACGAGGTAGTAGTGGGAAGCATTCGGACCAACCTGGAAGTTGGCAGCTCCCCCAGTAACAACAACTGTTGTGTTGTTTAGTCCGGCTGCGATATCACTGCCAGCAACATTTCCCGTGTTTGTAGTATCTGCCTGTATCGTGAGAGAGATCCCGAGCTGATCGAAATCCAGGGTGTATGTTGCCCCGGGAGCGATAGAAACGGACGAAAGATCAAGCGTTTGGCTCGGTCCACTGGTTCCCAGTTGGAGCGTCAGATTCGAACCACTAGTACTGAATGTATAAGTACCAACAAGTGCATTCGCACTTACAGTCACCCCAGACACGTTCGCGGTGTTAGTACCGCTGGTGATCGTTGCATTATCAGCAGTGCTCGTCGCTGCATCGAACTGTGCGGTCAGCGCTCCCGTCAGCAATGGCTTACCGTTGAAGGTGGTTCGCTGGGCGATCGCATTGATCTCCTGCCGAAGGTTGTTCAGCTCGGCGTAGATCGCCTGCCGATCCTCGGTCGTCAGCGTGTCGTTGGCGGCCTGGACGGCCAGCTCGCGCATGCGCTGGAGCATCGAGTGCACTTCGTTGAGCGCACCTTCGGCCGTCTGGATCATCGAGACGCCGTCCTGGGCGTTGCGCATCGCCTGCTGGACACCGCGGATCTGCGCCCGCAGCTTCTCGGAGATCGAGAGCCCAGCCGCATCGTCGGCCGCCCGGTTGATGCGCAAGCCGCTCGAGAGCTTCTCGATCGACTTGGCCAGGGCGAATCCCGTGATCGAGAGGTTGCGCTGCGCGTTGACCGCGTTGACGTTGTTGTAGATCCGCATCGTCGGCCTCCCTTGCCGTTCGATTCACGACCAGCACGTCCCTGCGCTGGCCCATCGTTCCCGAAAGCCTCGCGACCGTTTCGCCGTCGCGCGCGGTCGACCTCGTATCGTGCCGCCTCACCCGGCGGCGGGGCCTCCTTACTGCTCTGGTGTTTCGGCAGGCCAGGCGCTGGGCTCGATAGGGAAGGAAGTACCGGTTCTTACGCGGCATGCGCTGACGCCGGCGATCCGGAACCGATCGATCGGCACAGGACACCACGCGTGTCGTCTGCGGCCGGGCGAGGCGTGCCGTTCCCGCGGGGACACCCCTCACCCCCGTCGCGACCGCGGCCGCCCCTCCGCGTCTTCCCCGTAGGGGCGACGCGTGCGTCACCCGCAAACCACCCCGCACCCCCGGCTCGCTCGCGCTCGCCACCCCCTGTCCACGGTGTTCCTGTAGGGGCGACGCGTGCGTCGCCCGCCCGCGCCGCAGGCGCGGGTACGTAGGTTCCCGGCCCTCCCGGCCC
>CACRWZ010000004.1_pt1 | contig 80596 bp, 72 predicted proteins | sample 5377041 | NCBI WGS metagenome assembly CACRWZ01 (sample SAMEA6061846, study PRJEB28556) | metagenome | reverse complement strand
TCCGACCGTCCAAACCGTGTAGGGGCGAGGCGTGCCTCGCCCGTCCGCGCCGCAAGGCGCGGCATACGGGTGCGCGGTGCCGGCCCTCCGGGCCGGATGGGTCACGCACGCCTGACCCGACGGGTCACGCACGCGTGACCCCTCCAGGGGGAAACGCCGGGGCCATTGTGGGGACCGTGACCGACGAGCGATCACGGTCGGTGCATCGACGCCCGTCCTATAGGGGCGCGGCGTGCCGCGCCCAGCCGCACCCAAGGTGCGGTAATCGACCACGCGGGTCTTCGCACGCAGTACGACACCCCTCACCCCCGCCGCTCCCGCGGCACCCCCTCTCCCGCGCGGCGCGGGAGCGGGGGCCGGGGGTGAGGGGGCACACCCGGGTCACGCACGCGTGACCCCCTACACAAACGGCCGGTTGCTCACTGGCCATGGTGTCCGATCGACTCCCGGGCGTGCAGCACGCACCACGTCAGCCGCTCGCCACGTCGAGGAGCGCTCCGAACGCACCGAACACCGATACCAGGAGGCAGACCAGCGTGAGCATCCCGAGACACCCCACGCCGCCCAGACCGAGCACCGCGCCCCAGCTCCCGGTACTCCCTTCGGCCAGCACCGTCCGCCGCGCGAGGAGCCCGGAGACGATCGGCACGACGACCCAGATCGGCAGCACCAGGCAGCCGAGCACACCCAACGTCACCGTCGTCAGCAGGGCCAACAACGCCAGCACCAGCAACCAGCCGACCAGCAGGACGACACCACGCACCAACCGCCCCGCATAGGCGTGCCCGACGCCGAGGATCCCGAACCAGCCGAAGATCGTCTCCAGCGCCAGCGCGATCCATCCGGCCGTCTCCACGTCCACTGCTCGAGCCCGCTGCTGCCAGCCAGCCACCCCGCGCGGTTCCTCCATCGCCAGCCCCCGCTCGTGCACCGTGTCGAACGCAGCATGACACGCGCTGGCAGCAATGGCAACCGATTGGTCGAGCGGGAAACGCACGGCCGTTGAGCGTCGGAGAGCTCAGCCGCGCTGTCACGCGGAGAACCGGAGACAGGGGCGAACCAGCGTCCGACCGTTCGCGCTCACCAGCGGGCACCGCACCGCCCGGCCGAACCAGGCGCCCGATCGAGCGCGGCGTGCAGCGCTCAGTGCGAGGCAGCCAGGAGCGTCGCCGGACGCTGTGCGCGCGCCACCGCCAGCACGTAGTCGGCGACCCGGCCGGGAATGTCCACGCCGGTCGGTGCGATCGAGTTGCGGAACTCCATCGTCGCGTTGACCTCGTTCACCAGATAGCCGCGCTCCGGATGCTCCAGCACGTCGACCGCCAGCACACCGCCGCCGACGACCCGTGCCACGCGGCTGCACAGTTCAGCCAGCTCCGGTGTGACCGGGCAGTTGGAAGCCGCCGCGCCCCGAGCCGTGTTCGTGACCCAGTGGTTCGAGCTCCGATAAATGGCGCAGATCGTCTCCTCACCGACGACGAAGGCCCGGATGTCGCGCCCCGGCTTGGGCACCCACTCCTGGATGTAGATCGTCCCGTGGTGGAACCCACCGAGCAGCCGCTTGTGGCGCAGCAGCTCCTCGGCTGCGCGCCGCGAGTTCACGCGCGCCAGGAGGCGCCCCCACGAGCCCAATGGCGGCTTGATGACGACCGGATAGCCCAGCTCATCGGCAGCCGCCAGCGCTTCCTCCGGACTGAAGGCGACCATGACCCGCGGCTGGGGAATGCCGGCGCCGGCCAGGAGTGCTGTCGTGCGCAGCTTGTCGTTGCATACCTCCAGAACACGTGTCGAGTTGACCACCGGAATACCCCAGGCCTCGAAGACGCTCGCCACGTGCAGTCCCCGCTGCTGGCTCACCGAACGGCCGACTACGACGTCGTACTGCGGCGGCGGTGCGGTGACCTCCAGCCGCATCGTCCGGTCGAGCACACGCTCGACGACCGCACCACGCTGCTCGAGTGCCGCGATCAAGAGGCGCTCTTCGGTTCGCAACAGGCCATAGACGATACCGACTCGTACCCGCTCCACGACGATCCTCCGACTCCACCAGGCTCCAGCCACATCAGCACGACGAGACGAACAGCGGATAAGGCCGAACGTTTCGTCCCGCGTTTGTGTGGCTGCGCTCCGTGGGTCGTCTGGAGCCGGGACGCAGCGATCGTCGGCACCGGGGACACGTGCCGAATCGGGGAAACCGGTCCGGAGACGGCCGCGAGCCCGGCCAGGAACGTACCGGGCTGGCTGCACCCGGTACAGGCCGGCGCTTCGACCACACTTGCCAAATGCTCGCTGCCGCTCCGTTCCATGCGTAGTACTCCAGAAAACCGAAAACCGCTCACCCCGGCGGGGGCGAGCGGTGCCGTCTCGCGGTACCACCCCGCTTCGCCGCGCCCTCACGGGCCGCGGCCTCGACCACTCGGCCGCTCGGCCGAGTGCAGCCCGATAACGGGGGCTACCGTCGTCGCCTACCCCGCGCTCCGCGCGGATCGGGACGCAGCTCCGAGGCCTTCTTCCCCAACGGTAACGGGCCGCCTTCCCACCACCCGCGGCTCGCTGGACCGATCCCGCTGGGTACTCTCCTCTTCGCCGCCTTTGCGGCGCTCGGTTGTTCACTGCTCTAGCATAGACGAGAACACGCTATCTGTCCAGAGCCGGAACGAGAGAGTCTCGACGGGCACGGCGGGCAAAGTTGCGCTACCTCTCGCGGTCCGGCGTCGTCTGACCTGTCCGCCGCGCCAGCACCGGCACGTGCTGGAGAGCCTGCTGTACCTGCGCGCTGCTTCCCCCGACACGGTGCCGACGATGTGCCTCCGTGACTGACCGCCTACCATCCTCACCCCCGCAGACCCAACCGTTTCCCTGTCGGGATCAGGCGCTACCTGACCCGTCCGGCCCGGCAGGGCCAGCAATGTGAGGGAGGGATGCCGCGCCTTGGGCGCGGACGGGCGCGGCATGCCGCGCCCCTACAGAACGGGAGGCGAGGCACCGACCGCGATCGAGCGACGGTCACGGTTGCTGCAGAGCCCACCGTTCCCCTGTAGGGGTCAGGCGTGCCTGACCTGGCCTGGCCCGGAGGCCCGGCACGTGCACCCGTATGCCGCGGGAGCGAGGCGGGGGTGAGGGGTATTCCCCTGGGCGAGGCACGCTTCGCCCCTACACGGTTTGGACGGTCGGAGACGGTTGCCTGCCGACGGCCCACCGGCCCCTATCGGCCACCGCCATCCCTGTAGGGGTCGGGCGTGCCCGACCCGCCGGGTCACGCGTGCGTGACCCGCCCGGCCCGTCAGGGCCGGGGCACGAGGCCACCGACCCGTCATGTCCACCCACACGCGCGGCAGGCGGCGGAGCCTCCCTCACCCCCCGGCCCTCTCTCCCGCGCGATGCGGGAGAGGGGGTGCCGAGCGGAGCGAGGCGGGGGTGAGGGGTATTCCCCTGGGCGAGGCACGCTTCGCCCCTACGAAGACGCAGGCGATGCGCCAAGGGTGACCGACGGCATGCGACCGCGGTCGCTGTGTCGGTGTAGGGGTCACGCGTGCGTGACCCTTCGGGGCAGGCGTGCCTGACCCGTCCGGCCCGATAGGGCCAGCATGCCCCGCGCGGGGGTGCCACCCTGCGCACGTGGTGGCACGGGAACGGGACGGATCCTCTGCGCGCGAGGGCGGTGCCACCCTGCGCACGTGGCGGCACGCCTGGTGCGGTGCGTGTGCCGCGCCGTGCGGCGCGGCCGGGCGCGGCACGCCGCGCCCCTACAGGGCTGGCGGCGTTGGCGAGCGCCGCACGATCGTCCGCACCGGTTCCACCGGCACCGGTCGACCACCGTGCCTCCGGTAGGGGTCGGGCGCGCCCGACGCGCCAGCTCAGCGAGTCGCCAATCCCAGCTAGCCGGCGGTATCTCCAACGCGGACGGACAATGCACGCCCCGCCCAGGCCAGGTAGACGAGAAACACCTCACCCCGCCGCACCGACGATCCTGTCCATCGGTCACCCAGCCCCGCTCGCTTGTACGGGCGAGGCAGGTGCCGGTATCCGCCAGCCCACGCCTTACACGATCGGCCGATAGGCCGCTGGATCCAGCGGTACTTCGATGACGAACGGGATCCCTCGCTGGGTCGCCTCCCGCGCCTGCTCCGCTGCCGCAGCCAGTTCCTCGATCGTCCGCGCCACCGTGCCGGCACACCCGCACGCCCGTGCCACCAGCACGCTGTCGATCGGCTCGAAGTCGACCCCGTACCGTGGGAGCCCTCGGTTCTCCTGCCCGATCTGGATGAGCGAGTACGAGCGATCGGCGATCACCAGGACGATCACCGGCGCACCCACCCGCCGGGCTGTCTCCAGTTCCTGGCAGACCATCGAGAACCCACCGTCGCCCAGCACCGCGAGCACCGGCGCGTCCGGTCGCGCCAGCTTCGCCCCGATCGCCGCCGCCAGCCCGTACCCCATACCGGAAAGACCGTTCGACATCCAGAACGTCTCCGGATGCCGGCTCGGCCAGAACTGCCCGAAGAGGTACTTGTGCGAGCCGACATCGGTGGTCACGATCGTCTCCGGCGGCAGCACCCGAGCCAGCGCCGCGACGATCCGCACCGGTGCGAGCCCCTGCGCCGGCGCGCGACTCCGCCCCGCGGCGATCGCCGCACGTTCTTCCTGGATATCCCGGAACGGTCGCTCCCAGTTGCGCGGCGGCGTCAGCTCGTCGAGCGCTGCCAGAAGCGCACCGTGCTCGACCAGGAGAACCTCGCGTCGCGGCAGCACACCGGCCGCCTGGGCCGACTCCAGGACCCACAGGATCGGCCGGTGCACGTGCCACGTCTTGTCCACCTCGACCGGATCGAAGCCGAAGCCGACGATGAGGTCAGCGCGCTGCACCGCCTCGACCATGAGGTCGTCGATCGCCATGCCCCCGACCACACCGACGAAGTCGATCGCCGGATCCTGCTCGTCGACCAGCCCCTTCGCCTTCGGCGTCACCGCCACCGGCAAACGCCAGGCTGCGAGCCAGCGTCGCAGCGCTGGTGCATGGTCCGGGCGCACGCCGAGCCCGAGGACGACCAGCGGACGCTCCGCCTCGCCCAGGCGTCGCGCCAATTCCTCGACCGCCTTCCGCGCTTCCACCGGCGAGCTGATCGCCTGCACCGACCGCGCTTCGTCGCTCACCAGCCGGGCAGGCTGCGCGGCATCCTCGGCCGAGAGCGTGAGGTAGGCCGGTCCTTGCGGCTCGGCTGTCGCCGCAGCGAGCGCTCGCCGCACGGCCCGGTGCGGATCGAGCGGCGTCACCGCTTCGCCATGCTTGACGATGGGACGATACACCTCGTGGAGCGGTAACCGCTGGTGGGTGTGACTGGGTGGCCAGCTAGCGGGAAGGTCGGCCGTGATGGCCACGAGCGGCTCGCGGTCGAGCCAGGCATTGGCCAGCGCCAGCATCAGATTGGCAGCACCAGGACCCAACGTCGCGACCGCCACCCCGGCCGTGCGCCGGAGTTTCCCGTAGACGCCAGCCGCAATCCCAGCGACCGCCTCGTGCCGGCAGAGCGTGAACCGGATCTCCGACCGGCGCAACGCATCGATGAGCAGCAGCACCTCGCCACCAGGGAGGCCGAACGCCCGGTCGACCCCCGCTGCGCGCAGCTCCTGCGCTACCACCTCCGCCACTGTCGCCACTGGTCACGCTCCTCTCCAGGCTGGTCCGGTGCGTTCCGCGCCCAGCATACCCGACCCCGGCTGGCCTGAGACAAGCATCCGTCCGAGAAGACGAGGGAGCGATCCCTATGAGCGCGTGTCCACGACCTGGTGACGCTCGAAGAAGTCCCGGACCCGTCCGGCACTCGCGACTTTGACCAGGACAGTCAGCCGGTCACCTGCCTCGATCCGCGTGTCACCCCGCGGGAGCAAGGTCGTACCGCCACGCCGGATCGCGATGACGAGAGCATCGGACGGCAACCGAAGATCCTTGAGCGCTCGTCCGACAGAGGGTGACGACGATGGAACCGAAACATCGAGGAGAACATGCTCCGTCGTGACCCACTCGAGGTGCCGTACTGCATCGCGACTCGCCCGGCGGTACGCGGCGAGGATACCGCGTGGCGTGACGATCCCCTGGAACTGATCGTTCTCGTCCACAACGGCAAGCCATTGGGAGGGTTGTTCGATGACCCGCTGGAAGACTTCGTCCAGCCGTTCCGTCTCTTGGGCTCTGGGACCTCGCACCACCGATCGCTCGTCGAGCCGCGCTCCATCGCTCAGCCGCTCCCGGAACACGACACCGACGAACCGATCGTGGGCATCGACGACCGGCGCGGCCGAGAGTCCAGCCGACTCGAGCTGGCGGAGCGCCTCGGCCGCTGGCATGCCGAGCCGCAACACGAGCGGCGGCGTCTCTTTGGCATCGCGCACCTGCAGGCCGCGCAACAACGGGAAGCTGTACTGGAGCCGGAAGGCTGGGGAGTCCGCCCGGCGCGGGACCTGATTCCGGTAGATCGTCCGGTTTCCGACGACGATGCTCGCGATGCCGACAGCGAGCATCGCCGGCGCGAGGAGCGAAAGATTGCCAGTCATCTCGGCGACCATGAGCATCGTCGCCAGCGAGGCATGAGCGATGCTCCCGAAGAGCGCCATCATGCCGATGATCACCAACGGCGCGACGCCAGGCGTCCCGGGTACTCCGAGATCGGTCAAGATGCGCCACCACGCCACACCGAGGAACGCCCCGATCACGACGCCTGGGCCGAAGATGCCACCCGAGCCACCCGAACCGATACTGCATGCCGTCGCCAGGATCTTGACGAACGGGAGCAGGAGCAAGACGCCGAGCGAGAGCGCAGCGGCATGCGCCGGGTCCATCAGCCATTGCACCCAGCCATAACCGGTACCGAGCGCTTGCGGGAACGCGAGGCCCAGGAGACCCGTCAAGAGACCCCCGAGCGCTGGTCGCAGCCAGGCCGGTAAGGGTAGGCGACGGAAGCCGTGCTCGACACCGTAGAACGTCTTCGCGTAGACGATCCCAACGAGACCACAGAGGATCCCGAGTCCGGCATAGGCTGGCAATTCGCTAACCGAAGCGAAGCGGAGATCCGGTCGCGAACCGAAGATCGGCTCCCAGCCAGCCCAGCTTCCGAAGATCGCGAACGCGACGATAGAAGCGAGGAACGCTGGGAAGAGCACCGCCGCCTCGAAGTCGTGCAGGTAGAGGATCTCGGCAGTGAGAACAGCACCACCCAGTGGTGCACGGAAGATCGCTCCGACGCCAGCCCCCATCCCCACCGCGAGCAGGATCCGCCGGTCCGCCGGGCGCAGTCGCAAGAGTTCCGCCAGATACGAACCGAGCCCGGCTGCGATCTGCGCCGTCGGCCCCTCGCGACCGCCCGAGCCACCCGATCCGATGGTGATCGCCGATGCGATCACCTTCACGGGAATCACGCGGAGCCGCACCCGCCCCTCACGATGATGGAATGCCTCGATCGCTGCATCGGTACCATGCCCAGCTGCCTCCGGAGCGAACCGCTGCACGAGGATGCCGCTCACGAGACCACCGGCTGCCACGATGAGTGGCACGATCCACAATGGGGGCAACTCGCTCGGCGGCCGATTCCCTTCGGCAGAGGGGGCTGGCGGTTCGTAGCCACCGATACCAGCGAGCAGCCAGTGCGTCCCCTGTTCGAGGAGCCAGTAGAAGAGGATGGCACCGAAACCAGCGATGATCCCGACGAGGAGGGTGAGGAGACTCCAGCGAGCGAGACTCGAACTCGAGCGCAGCCAGACCAGGAAGCGGATCAGGAGCCGTCGCAATGCGTCTCACTCCTCTCGCTGTGCACCGATGTTCGACGTTGCTCCTCCTGATTCCACCGTACTCCCAAGCGCACCCCTGGCACAAGGCTTCCTCGAAGCCGGAACACTCCTGTTTGTCGTTCGACCTCGTTAACCGTAGAGAAATTCGACCAGCATCCCGACCTCCAACCCCCGCTCGGCGCCGTTGGTGAACCGCTCGCTCCGCACCACGATGTTCCAGTGGTTCGGCGCGTGCACGCCGTCGAAGCCGACGACCTCGCCGATGATCTCTTCGCCTATCCGGCATGTCATGCCGACCGCAACGATGCCACCCTGCGCGAAGCGCACGAACCCTAGATACGCCGCCCGGGGAACCCGGCGACCCGGCTTCGCCTCGCTGTCGTCGGTCACGCAGACTTCGGCGATCGCCCCATCCGGAAAGGCCCGCGAACCGAACGCTTCGAGCTCCAGGTTCCGATCGGGAAAACTCACACCGAGCACCGCAACGACCTCGCCATGCAGCGGCCGCACCGCGACGAACGGCCGTTCCGGTACGATCCCACGCGCGTACGGTTCCTGCCGGTTCACGGTCACCTCCTCGCCTCCGTGTCCCCGCGCCGGCCTTCCGTCGTATCATGGCTCCGGCTCGGCTCGAGCCGAGCTACCAGAAACGGTACCGTACGGAACGAGCGAGGAGTACGCTCGATGTTCGGCAATGCCCGACACGTCCTTCAGGTCTGGGATTACCACCACGGACAAGCGACCCGGATCGTCGTCAGCGGTTGTCCACCGCTCCGCGGCCGCACGATCCGCGAAAAGCAGGATGACCTCGCCAGCCGCTTCGACCATCTCCGCGCACTCATCTGTCGCGAACCGCGCGGGCACCGCAATATGCTCGGCGCCTTCCTCACGGAGCCAGAACGCCCAACGAGCCACGCTGGCGTCATCTTCGTCCATCCCGATGGCTATTTCGATGCCTGCGGCGACTCGACCTTCAGTGTCGCTGTCGCCCTCGTCGAGAGCGGTCTCGTTCCCCGCACGACCGACGACGGCGAACAGGAACTCGTTCTCGATACCGTCCTCGGCCCCCTGCCCGTTCGCGTCACGCTCCGCGCCGGGCGAGTCGTCGCGGTCACCATGGCGAGCGGCCCGACGTACGCACTCGGCAACGCCCAGCTGGAGACCGAACTCGGCACAGTCCCAGTGACGCTCGCCTGGGGCGGACTGCTCTACGCCTTCGCCGATGCAACGGCCCTCGATCTCGAGCTCGGTGCGCAGCAGTCACCAGCTGCCCGCGAGCGCGTGCTGGAGATCGGGACGATCCTCTGGCAAGCAGCCCGCGACCAGCTGCGCGCTGACGTTCCAGGTGTCGCGGCTGCGCGCCCGGTCGATCTGGTCACGCTCGTCCAGGAACTCGATGCGGATGGCACACCGCTCCCACCCAGCTCCACCGCCCAGCCGGCCGGCGCCCGCGTCGCGAACTTCTACGCACCACGCACCATGGGCCGAACACCGTCGGGTACCGGTACCGCGGCACGCGTCGCAGCGCTGGTCGCAGCCGGACGGTTGCCCCTCGGTGCACCGTACTTCCACGAAAGTCCGGTCGGCCTCCGCTTCACCGCTCGACCGCTGCGCCGCGATGGCGAGGCGATCCACAGCGAGATCAGTACGATGTCCTACTGCATGGGTATCGCCACGCTGGTCCTGCGCGACGACGATCCCTTCCCGACCGGTTTTCTGGTGTGAGGAGGATACCGTGCGAACGCACCAGTCAGCCGGTCGGGTACAGCCGGAACCGCCCCCTCACGACCAGCGAGCACCCACGCTTCGCCGTGGCGGGCTCTCCCAGGCGAGTGGTGCGCGGGCAGCCCGGCCAGCGCACCGGGACAGCACAGCCTGAACCAGCCTGGCTGCACCAGCACGGCTAGTCGCATGCCGCCCACACCGGCAGATCGAGGCGTCCGTACACCGGGCATTCCCCCTGCACGAGGGCTGTGCCGCTGGGGCATACTCGTCGCGGGACACTCCGGGGGAAGGGATGGGGATCACGGACCGTACCGCTGCCGATAGGTCACCAGCGTGCCCGAGCGGCTGGTGCGAGCGCCTCCGTGCCGCCCAGGCAGCGCTCCACGCGCTCGTGGACCTCGACCAGCTCGCCACGAACGTCCGGGCACTCCTGCGCATGCTCCCCCCGAACGTCGAACTCCTGGCCATCCTCAAGGCAAACGCCTACGGTCACGGCTTGGTGCCAACGGCCCGCGCCGCGCTCGCTGGCGGCGCCCGCTGGCTCGGTGTCGCACGCATCGAGGAGGGGCTGGTACTCCGCCAGGCTGGGATCACCGCGCCGGTCGTCGTGCTCGGCCCACCGAACCACGACCGGCTGCGCGAGGCGGTGGCCTCCGACCTCACCATCGCCGTCGGCTCGTTCGCCGATGTCGCGGCGGTACGTCGTGCTGCGCTCGCGCTCGGCCGGCGCGCTCGCGTCCACCTCGAAGTCGATACCGGGATGCACCGCTTCGGCGCCGACCCAGCGGAAGCGATCGCTCTCGCTCGCGCGCTCCACCACGATCCCGCCCTGGAGTTCGAGGGTGTGTACACCCATTTCGCGACCGCCGATGCCCCCGACTGCCGCATGCTGCGGCTCCAGCAGGCACGCTTCCGAGCAGTCCGCGAGCGCTTGCTCGCCGAAGGGCTGCACCCGCCGGTCGTCCACCAGGCCAACAGCGCGGCGACGCTCCGCGGCGCGATCGGTGACCCGGATCTGCCCGGTCGTCGGGTCGTCCGGACCGGTATCGCCTTCTACGGACTGACCCCTGACCCGGCCATGGCGCTCCCGCCAGGCGTCCGACCAGCCCTGGAGCTCCGTGCGCGGCTCGCGCGCTGCTTCACCGTCGATGCCGGTGAAGGCATCTCCTACGGCCATACGTACGTTACCGACCGCCCCACCCGTTGTGGACTCGTTCCGGTCGGCTACGCCGACGGGCTCCCGCGCTCCCTCTCCAACCGTGGCTGGTTCCTCGTCCACGGAGTCCGCTGCCCCATCCGCGGCCGGGTCTGTATGGACCAGACGATCGTCTCGCTCGAGGACGTGCCCCAGGCCCAGCTCGGTGACCCGGTCATCGTGCTCGGCGATCCAGCGAGCGGCGCCATGTCGGCCTGGGAGGCAGCCGAACTCAGCGGGACGATCGCCTACGAGATCCTCACCAGCCTGGCAGCGCGCATCCCCCGCATCTACCACCGCGCCGGCGAGCCGGTCGCGCTCGCAGACTCCTTCGGCCTCCTCGAGCGCGACGAGACCGTCACCGAGTAGCAGCGGACTGCCCGGACATGGGAAGATTGTCCCGAGAGAACGCTGCCGCAGTCACGGCGACCTGCCGGCAGCCGCAGGGACGGCAGGCATGGCCGAGCGACCGATCCGCATTCTGCTCGTCGATGACCACGCACTCTTCCGGCAGGGGCTGCGCCAGCTCCTGGCGACGACCGAGGATCTGGTCGTTGTCGGCGAAGCCGCATCCGGCAGCGAAGCGCTCGAGCTCGCCGGGACGCTCGCCCCCGATATCGTCCTGATGGACATCGCGATGCCTGACCTGGACGGGATCGCCGCGACGGCCGCCCTGCACCAGCGGTTCCCGCAGGTCCGTGTCGTCATGCTCACCATGTACGATGCGACGACTCATGGTGAGGCCGCTCGCGCTGCCGGTGCAGTCGCCTACGTCGTCAAGAGCAGTCGGCCGGACGAACTCTTCCAGGCGATCCGCTCGGCGGCGAACGGCTCCGGACCAACCCGACCGGCCGAACCGCTCCGCCCGCTCGCCCCGGCAACGACCGATGAGGCTGACCGACTGGCCCACCTCGAGCGACGCCTGCGCTGGCTCGAAGAACAGTTCGCTGCACTCGCTGCGCGTTCCAGCGCACCAGCGCTTCCACCCAACGGCCGGAGCGAGGAACGCACCGCAGCAGTGTCGGCCGAGGCCAAGCCGAGCCCACAGCCACCGGACCGACCAGCAGCGGAGCATGCGCCGCCAGCACCTGCAGCAACCTCGGCCGCACCAGTGACGGTGCCGTCCCGTCGTCGCGCTACGCTCCCGGTCGCCCGCCGGCTCCTCCCCCTGTGGCTCGGGGCGATCGTCGCGCTCGCAGCCCTCATGACTATTGTCGTCCTCCGACCCAGCCTGGCCGGACCGGTCGCTCCCTGGATCACGCTGGCCAGCACACTCCTCGCCAGCTGGCTGCTCCTCGCGCTCGCCCTGCCCGGGCGATCCCGTCCGACGCAGGCGCACGTCGCCCTCCTTCTGGCGATCGGCCTGGTGCTGGCCTGGAGCCTCGCCGTCACCCACCTCGACACCGGGCTACCGCGCGGAGCGGTCACGACCGGCATCCTCGGTGTGTCGCTGCCAGCACTCGCGCTCGCCTGGCGACGCGACTTTTTGCTCGCTGCAGCGCTTGCACTCGCAGCGACAGCTCGTGCCCCCGCGCTCGAAGCGCTCCTTCCACCCGTTTCGTCCGTCGCCTGGATCACCGCGCTCGTCCTCGCAGCCACGCTGCTGGTGCGCCGCACGCTGCAAGCATCCCGCACCGAGGTCGCCTGGGAATGGCTCCCGCTGGCGCCCCTCGCTGCGGGAATCCCGTCGCTGATCGTAGCCGGACACACGGGCGACCGGCTGACGCTGCTCGTTCTCAGCATGCCCTGGGTGGCGACTTTCCCCAGCTGGTGGTGGGGAGTCCGAACGGGCCGCTCCGTCACGCTGCCCGTGACGGGTGCAGCACTCCTCGCACTGGGAACCTTCGGCTGGCTCCTCCGGGCAGCCCCACCGGCGACACAGGCGGCCAGCTCGGTCGTCTTCGCGCTGTGCGCCGCAGTGCTGGCCCTCCTCCTCTGGCGGGCCGCACCGGACGCCAGCGTGAGCCGTCGGCCGGTCGCGGTGGCAGCAGCGCTCGCGGCCGCGGGCCTCCTCTTCGCGTCCACCCGTCACCCCGAACCGATCCTGGCACCACTCACCTGGCTCGCGCTCGCGGTCGTACTGGCCAGTAGCGGCCACCAGCGCATCGGATGGCACTGGGCTGCACTGGCCCTCTTCCTGGCTGGCTGTTTCGCCAGCTTGCGGATCGTGCTGTCGCCGCCCGGACTCGAGCGGTTCGCGCTCCTGCTCGCCGTCCTCACGCTGGCGACGACGAGCGGGGTGGTGCGCCCTCCCCGATCGTGGGGATATGTGGTCGGCTGGCTGACTGCCGGGACGACCACCCTCGCTGCTCTGCTGATGGCAACGGTGGACGGCCTCCTCGAACTCGCCGCTCTGAGCCTGCTCGCGGTCGGCGCCGTGAGCCTCGCCCGCCTGCACGTGATACGATACCGGCCGGCTCGGCCGGCCTGGTTCTGGCTGCCGGCTGCCCTGGCCGGGCTGCTCGCGCTCGCCCGCGCCCTGGCCGGACCGCTCTCCCCAGCACGACTCGGTCTCGTGCTCGCGCCAGCCATCCCAGCGACGAGCGAACCGGTCATCGCGGCGAGTATCCTCATCGCCGCGGCGCTGGCGATCGGGCGGCTGCTCGGTCGGCGCTGGCGCTGGGCAGCGATTGCCGCCGCGCTGCTCCTCGTCGCCTATACCTTGCCCGCCGTCATTCCCGATGCCGCGCTCGTCGTGAGCTGGCTCGCGCTGGCGATCGCGCTCATCCATGCCCTCGGCGGTCGTCCCTGGCGCTAGGGGACGCCGCACACCGTAACGCAACGAGCTATCACCGAGCGTTCACACCGCGAGAACAGAATAGGCTCTTTCGTCCACCTGCACAGCGGAAATCAAGAGATCCCTGGCACCGTGCACGGCACGAAATTGGCAAACTGTTCTGCGTGGCGAAACGGACCGTTCACGTTCGCCACACGGAACGCGGTACACTTTAGGAACGAAACGAAAGACCTGTGATGAGCAGGATCGAGGAGTGTGCGATGATGAGAGCGACACAGGTCACCGGTAAGCCGATCACCCAGGCACGGCTCCACCAGCGCGTGGTGGAAGAGCTGCTCAAGCAGATCGTCAGCGGCGCGCTCCCGCCGGGCACGGCGCTCCCCTCGGAACCAGAACTGGCCCGGCAGTTCGGCGTGAGCCGCATCGTGATCCGCGAGGCGATCCGCATCCTGGCCGAGAAAGGGCTGGTCGCTGTCCGCCACGGGAGCGGGATGTGGATCCAACCCCCAGAACAGTGGGACCAGCTCGACCCGCAGATTCTCTTCGAGCGTCTCCGCTCCAACCGTGATCCGAGCTGGCTCGAGGAGATCCTGGAACTGCGCAAGATCCTCGAGTTGGCCGCCGCGGAACTCGCTGCGCAACGCCGTACACCGGAGCAGCTAGCCCGGCTCAGCGAGATCCTGGAACGGATGCGCACGGCAGTCTCCGACCCCTCCACCTATGTCAACCTGGATATCGCCTTCCATGAGGCGATCATGGAGGCAGCCGGCAACCGTCTGCTCCGCGAGGCACAGCGCCCGCTCAGCGAGGTGCTCTTCAGCAGCTGGCTCATGACGAGCCGTTCTGCAGAGCGCTTGGCCCGCACCCACGAGGGGCACGAGGAGATCTACCGTGCCATCGCTGCGGGCGACCCGGTGGCGGCGCGCGAGGCGATGCGACGCCATATCGAGCACTTCGAGGACAACATTCGCGCCGACCTCGAGCTGCCCAGCCGAGAAGTCACTGCTGCAGCGCGCAACGGACGCGAGGCAGCCGACTGACCAGCTTTCCGCACAGCAGCAATCGGGGCAGGCTCAGCCGCCTGCCCCGGTTCTCTTGCGCCAGAACCAGGACCCGAAGGCTGCCGGTCCAGCCCCGAGTATCCTCACAGCACGCCCGCCTTGAAGAAAGCCAGGGCAAAGAGCCCGGCGACGACGCCGAGGGCAAGCAGGATCCCGAGAAACCGCACCAGCCAGGGCGACATCGCGCCCTCCGCTTCAGCCGATCCCACGCTGCTCGGCCAGCTGACGCGTCAAGAGCGCCTGCCCGATATGCTCGCGGTTGTGCTGGATCGCATGCAGCAACCAGCGGAGACCCGTGAAGCTCCGCCCCAGACGGTCGTTCGGCGGCGAAAACTCCTGAACCAGCGTCTCGGCCGTCAGGCGTGCCAGACGCCCGAGCGTCTCGCGCTCCACCTGATCGATGAGGTCGAGGAGAGCGGTATCGCTCGGTGCCTCGTACCGGAACCACCGCTCGCGGTCGCGCTCGATCGTCTCGCCGAGTGCTGCCGCCACGAGATACCGTTCGGCATCGAGCAGATGCCCCACCAGGACGGCGATCGAGTTCATTTCCGGGCCGGGCGACCAGTTCAAGACAATCGGCGTGAGGCCGCGCACGAGCTCTCGCAGCACGTCGTGCTGCTCGCGCAGCGTCGACTCCACTGCTGACCGTACTGCCGCGACGAGATCTGCACTCACCGTGTCCCCCTTCCACGCCGTAGCCGCTCGATCTCCCAGCGCCCGTATCGCTCCGCTTCCTCCTCGAGCTCGCGATAGATCGCCCGGTACCGCTCGTAGCGTCCCGGGTCGATCTCACCAGCTTCGACCGCCGCGCGAACCGCACAGTCGGGTTCGTCCAGGTGCCGGCAATCGCGGTAGGCGCAGGCACCGAGATATCGGCGGAACTCCCGGTAACACCGCCCCAGCTCTTCCGGGAGAATCGCCCACAGATGCAGCACGCCGATACCCGGTGTATCGACCAGAAAGGTCCGCTCGTCCAGCTGGATCAGCTCGCTCGCCGTCGTCGTGTGGCGTCCCCGCCCAGTCGCCTCGCTCACTGCCCCGATACGCAGATCGAGTTCCGGTCGGAACGCTTTGACCAGACTCGTCTTCCCGACACCGGACGGCCCGGCGAGTGCCGAGAGCTTCCCTTCCAGCGCCTGCCACAGCTCGGCGAGCCCTTCGCCGGTCACTACGCTCGTCTCCACCACCGGATAGCCGATTGCGCGGTAGGGCACGAGCGCGGTCCGTGCCCGCCCTTCCGAATCCAAATCGACTTTGTTCAGGCAAATCACCGTCGGCAGATCTTGCGATTCGGCCACGACCAGGAAACGGTCGAGCATCCCGAGGCTCAGCTCCGGCTGCGCCGCCGCCATGACGACCACCAGCTGGTCGAGATTGGCGACGATCACCTGCGCAGCCTCGCGGTCACGGGCACGCCGGACCAGCGCCCGCCGCCGCGGTGCGACTGCCTCGATCACTCCTTCACCGGGCGCGACGACCCGGACCTCGACGCGATCACCGACGACAACGAGATCCTCGCGTCGCCGCTCCTTCTTCAAGGCTCCACGCACGACGCAGCGGAGCACGCCCTGTGGCGTCAGGACGTCGTAGAACGGCCCGCGCACGCGAATCACGATATTGTCTGGCCACGCTTGGCTGGTGTGATCTGCTTCCTCCGTCACTCCTTCCCCCCCGTGCGGTCCATGCTGCGCTCAGCGCGACACCTGCACTGGCTCAGCGACCGCTGCCGAGCGGCGCACTGTTCCCACCCGCACCGGCAACGCCTGATAGGCAAGCACCGAGAGCACCCCGAACAGTAGCGTCACCACCGCCGCGTGTGCCAAGATGCTTCCGAGACTCATCCGGCTGAAAACGACCCAGGCACCGGTCGCCGACTGGGCGAGCAGGAGCAGGAGCGCGAGCGTACCGCTCCGCATGATATCCGGCCGCGCGCGGCGGAGTGCACCGTCTCGCCACAGACGCACGACGAGACTCGTCAGGGCCAGCGTCAGGAGCAGCGCGCTCGACCGGTGCAGGAAGACGATTCCCGTTGGGCCAGCGAGGTCCGGCACCAGCTTCCCCTGGCAGAGCGGCCAGTCGAGGCAGGCCAGGCTCGCGTTGGCATGCCGGACGTACGCGCCGAGATAGACTACCGCATACGTACCGACCAAGAGCCCCCAACTCGCCCAGCTGACCGACCCGGGAAGCGCCACGCGCCGCCGTTCCCGCAGCGACTCGCCGCGCGTCAGGATGAGCGCCAGCAGGAGCGCGCTCGCGAAGACCGTGAGCGACACCCCGAAGTGGACAGCCATCACCGGCGGGTAGCGCGGCGCCAGCACGGCCCAGGCACCGAGTGCCGACTGGAGCACGAGCGTACCGACGAGAAGCCCCGCGACGATCCGGGTCTCCCAGCGGGCGAAGACGGACCGGCGCTCGAGCGCGACGAGGAGAAGGAGCGCCACGAGGACCAGACCACTCACCAGCGTCGCGAGCCGGTGGCTGTACTCGATGATCCCTTCCACAGTCAGGGGCGGGAGCAACCGCCCATGGCAGAGCGGCCACGACTCGCCACAACCGAAACCCGATCCCGTCGCCGTGACGGTCGCGCCGAGCAAGAGCACCAGTCCCATCGCCAGAGCGTTCGCCCAGGCCAACCAGCCGATCCACCGCGCTCGCCGTTCCCGTCTCATCGCACGCCTCCCGCCGTGCCGACTCGACAACACTGCCGGAAGGATAACCGAGACAACGCCGTACGACACCTGCACGTGCAACCACCAGCCCTGCCGTGTCCTACCGGGAAAACCGCAGACACAGTGTTTTCGCATTGCCGTATGTGTTAGAGTGAGTGCACGACGGCATACATGCGACACAACGGCACAAGCGAGGGCACCGACAGAAGACGAGTATTCGTATCGGGGTATGCGACCCACGCACCACGCTGCCGAACGGAGGGAGATCCCCCATGACGGAACCGAATCGCACACGCGTCACGCTGACAGTCGCGGGAATGACGTGCCGGGACTGCGAGCGACGAGTCGAGCAGGCACTCGCGCAGGCGGGAGCCATCCATCCTCAGGCCGACTGGCAGCGCAGGCTCGTCACCTTTTTCATCGAGCCAGGAGCCGACCTCGAACGGTTCCGCGCTGCCGTCCGCGCCGCGGGCTCACCCAGCCACCAGTATGTCCCCGGTGACGTCACGGTCTCGCCAGGTTCCCGACCTCGTGAGGCAACCGGTTCGTCCCAGAGCTTCGACACCGATCTCCTGATCATCGGCGGCGGAAGTGCCGGCTTCGCTGCCGCCATCGAGGCGCGCCAGCTCGGTGCCCGCGTCACGATGGTGGAACAGGGTATCCTCGGCGGCACCTGCGTCAATATCGGCTGTGTCCCCAGCAAGTTTTTCCTGCGCGCAGCTGAGGTTGCCCACCTCGCTGCCACTGCCCCATACCAGGGAATCCGGACGCATCTAGACGGCATCGACCTCCCGGCGCTCCGCAGCCAGCAATGGTCGCTCATCGCCACGCTTCGCCAGGAGAAATACGAGGAACTCGTCGACTTTTACGGCTGGGAACTCCTGCGTGGCACTGCTCGGTTCCTCGATCCCGAGACGGTTGCTGTCGGGGAGCGCCGCATTCGCCCCCGCACCGTCCTGCTCGCGACCGGTGCCCGCCCAGCGATTCCGCCCATTCCTGGATTACCTAATGTCCCCTACCTCACCAGTACCACCGCGCTCGAACTCGAGCAGGTACCCGGCTCGCTCATCATCCTGGGTGCAGGGTACGTCGCGCTCGAACTCGGCCAGGCCTTCCTGCGACTCGGCACCGCCGTGACGCTCCTCCAGCGGCGGCCACGTCTCCTCCCTGACCTCGACGAGCGACTCGCGACCGGCCTCCAGGAACGGCTCGCAGCCGAGGGGATGCGTTTTGCACTCGGCACGACCGTCCAGCGCGTCGAGCGCACCGCAGGTGGGGTGCGGGTCGTCGCGCTCCGCGCCGGCCGCGAAGAGATCGTCGAAGCCGAAGCACTCCTGGTCGCCACTGGTCGCACGCCGAACACCGAGTCGCTCGATCTGGCTGTTGCTGGTATCGCAACCGACGAGCGCGGCGCGCCCCTCGTCGATTCCACCCTGCGCACCACCAACCCACGCGTCTACGCAGCAGGTGACGTGACGCGTCTCCCGCAGTTCGTCTACGTCGCGGCAGCAGCCGGTCGCCTCGCCGCCCGGAACGCCCTTCTCGGCGAGGAACGCACGCTGAATCTCCGCGCTGTCCCGGCTGTCGTCTTCACCGACCCACAGGTCGCGACGGTCGGGTTCTCGGTCGTCGAGGCAGCGGCCGAGGGGTTCTCGGTCGTTACCGGCTTCGCACCAGCTGCCGCGATCGCTCGCGAGCGCGTGAACCTGCAGGATGCTGGCGGTGTGCTCGTCGTCGCCGATGCCGAGACAGACCGGCTCCTGGGTGTCCAGGCTGTCGCCAGCGCAGCTGGTGAGCTGATCGATGCTGCCACGCTCGCTGTCGCGAGCCGGCTGACGCTGACCGATCTGCGCGAGCACCTCGCCCCGTACCTCACCAGCGCCGAGGGGCTGCGCCTCGCCGCCCTGGCCGTGACGCAGGACGTCAGCCACCTCTCCTGTTGTGCCTGAACACCGGTCGTTTCCGCAGCGACCCGAGCAGGCACCACCAGCGACAACAGCGCGGGCGGTCGCTATCCACTGCGCGACCACCCGCCAGCGAGGAGACCGACCGAACGGCGTCAGTGGCGCGCGATGCGCCACGCGAGCAGAGCACCGAGGACGGTGCCGAAGAAGAACGTATGGGCAACGAACTGCACGAGGTCGTCAGCCATGCCGAACCAGGGGAAAGCGACCGGCGCGATGACGAAGAAGTTGAGGATCCAGAGTACGAATCCGTAGATCGTCGCACCGACGACCAACCAGAGCGGCTGCTGCAGGAGCGTCCAGGCCCGGACGACCTGCGCCATTACCAGACCGTACACAGCCGAAAGCATCATATGTACGATCAGGCCAGCGACGACCGCACTGGTGAGCGACGAAGAAGGCTCGAGCGTTCCCTCTCCCAACACGATCGCTGCGATCATCCGCAGCGGCGCGAAAAAGCCCATCCCCTGGATCGCAGCAACGATCATTTCGAACATCGCGAACACGATTCCCGCGACGATCCCAGCAACGATCCCGGTCGTGACGACGCTCGAGCGAGCACCCATCGTTGCGAGCGGCCGACTTTCCATGCGTCACCTCCTGCTTCCTCCGCGAAACCAACGCGATCGTCCCCTCGCACCTCTCACCCTAGTCATGGAAAGCGTTCCGCTCCGTAATCTCGCTTACCGAGCGAGCACGTTCGTTGCTCTCCGGCGGAATCCGAGCAGCGAGCGTCTCGTCCCTGCGATGACGATGCCCCTCAGCCGAGGACAACGCAGAGGAGGACGAGCGGCGTGCCCGCCCTCCTGCTCGGTATCTCGGATCGACCGGAGCGCCTGAAGGCCGTGTGCCCCACCCCGGGCGGAGCTAGAACGTTACGATCTGATAGTGATGCTGCAGATACTGCCGCAAGCTCGGATGACGGTGGAACTCGCTGAGCAGCGGAATACCAGCTGTCTCCAGTTGCTTCTGAACACCGAAAGCCGCTGCGCAAGAGGCACACGCCCCCGCCACGCGTTCACGCAACGCCAGCAGCAGACGGTGCGCAGGATTCTCCGGATCCACCAGCGCAGCGGCTGCGACTGTCCCCGCGCCGTCGAACACGATCGTCACCTCGTCACGCGCATCAGCGAGTTCACGAGCGAGCTGCAGACCATTGACGACGCGACCGAACCCCTCATGCGTCTCCGGACTGGCCAGAACGACGACAGCGACGCGAAGTCGCTCGTTGTTCACGGGACACCTCCGGCAGTCCAGACCGACACTGGCAAGGCGCACTGCCCTGCCCTCTCATGCTGGTACGCGGCCAGCCCGCGAATCCGTAATCACGGTTACAGAAGAGCCGCAATCAAGCACGCTATGTCTCGGATCCGGCGATGCACCCGGCCAGGGACGCCACCACCGAGCCACCTGGTCGCTTGCGTCGCAATGACAGGGGGCGTAGGATGCACGGCAGCGTTCTCGATTCCCGGAGGCTTCGACGCAGCATGAGCGATACTTCCCTGGCGCGCCGGCGGACGTTCGAGTACCTCTCGATGATGGAGATCTTTCGCGACCTCACAGCGGAAGAACTCCAGCAACTCGACCAGGCACTCGCTGCAGTGATCTACCACCGCGGTCAACTCATCTCCCCATCCGGACTCACCAGCCGAGCGTCTCTTCCTCCTCAAAGAGGGGGAGGTCGAGATCTCCCGTCTCAGCCCAGAGGGGAAAAAACTCGTCCTCGCACGCCTCGGCCCCGGATCGCTGTTCGGCGAGATGACCATCCTGGGGCAACGCCTGCACCGCACCTTCGCCGAAGCGCTCACCGATTCTCTGGTCTGTGTCATGACACGGGCAGACGTCGAAGAACTGCTCCTCGGCGACCCACGCATCGCCCGACGACTGCTCCCGATCCGCGGTACGCGCCTTGCGGAGGTCGAAGATCAGCTGGAGGAACTCGCCTTCAAGAGTGTCCCCTCACGCCTGGCTGGACTCCTGCTCCGTCTCGCCAATCGCCGCGACTGGCGAGGTCGCCAGATCATCGATGGGCTGACGCACCAGCAACGAGCCGAGCTGCTCGGCACCTACCCGGAGACCATGACGACGACCCTCAACAGCTTCCGCGACCGGGGTCTCGTCGAGATCGGACGGAAACGCCTCGTGTTGCTCGACCCGAAGGCGCTCGCACGGATCGCCCAGCGCGACGGATGATGCCGGTCCGGAACGGACTCAGCTCGCGAGAATCAGTTAATCGCGGCGCGCCTGGAGCCAGCGGCGTGCTGCGTGCCAACCCAGGAGCTTTCGGCAGGTATGTCGGTTCGGAACGAACGAACTCAGTGCCTGTCCGCTCCCGGCACGATCCCGAGTAAGCGGAAAAACGCCTCGATCTTCTCCAAGTCCCACGCCGTGAGGTCGACCGTTACAGTTACGGCGACCTCGACACCACCCGCTCCGGCCAGCTTTCGCTCGAGCACCGGCGAGACTCGGCCTGGCTCAGCCGAGGGCGCTGCGCTCGCTGGCTCAGCAGTCTCTGCAGTCTCACCCTCCACAAGCCCGCTACGCTCCTCCACCAGCAGCGGCCGCAACGCGCGCACCTGCTCCTCGATGTCGGGTGCCAGGATGAGCCGCGAGGGCTGCCCGCGAACGCCGCGGCGGAACACCCCCAACCCTGCCTCCTCTGCGAGCTTGAAGAAGAAGGTTCGCGCTTCCTCGACCCGGTTCCGCGGCTGGCCCAGCCGCATCTCGACTTGCCACACCCGCTCCACCCACGGACCGTCGATCACGGTGAGCCCCTCACGGAGCGCCCGCTCGATCGCTCCACCGTACGGTGGATAGCTGAGGACCGCGCGGGCCAGTTCGCGCCGCCGCTCAGCGGCATCCGTGGCATAGGCGAGGCGCCTCCCCGCCTCCGTCAAGCGAATCTCCGCATCATCGCGTTCGATCAAGCCAAGCTGCTCGAGCGCATTCAGCGTCTCGCGGAGCGGCTCGCCCCCGCCCAGCCGGGCCTCCAGCACGCTGCGGTCGACCCCACGCCCCTTCGCGTACTCGAGCACCTGGAACAGCAAGCGCGGATCGGTTCGATACGGCAGCAAGATCTCCATCGCCATTCCTCCAGCACCATCGCTCACGCGGTTATTCTAGCAAAACGGCACGCGACCCAGCAAGCTATCGCCCCACTGCTCTTCCAGCAACTCAGCACGCATGATCTCCTGCGCATGCATGGTAACGCGAGAGCGCGAGTTTGCGTATTCGCACACGCGCCGGCGCTGCACTTGGATACACGCGTATCGAGAACGCGTGAGGAATCGCGCGAGGGAGTACGTTCGGCGATGGTGTGCCATACCGTGCGCGGTGTGCGCGAATAGGGCACGTGTCCCAGTCGCTGTCCCTGCAGCGAACACGCACACGCTCGATCGGGGCTCGTGCTCCTGCGGATCTCGCCATCCGCCACGTGCCAGCATCTGGAGCACGGCAACGCTTCGCCGCACTGGAAGAGTCTTACTGTCGTCGTGCGCGGGCTATCCAGCACGCAGCGTGCGCCGATGACCGTGTTGCCTCCGCGCTGTTGCCGCGTCCGCTTTCGCTCGTGCTGCAGTGTGTCCTTCTTATGGAGGGCAGTGTTCGACTGCCCCCAGGTGCAAGCAGATCACAGCGAGAGCAGCCCAGCCACTCGCCGCACACCGCTGCTGGCTCGCTGCAGCAGGCGAGGACACGCGAATGGGGCACGTCAGCTGCAGGCTCCAGACCATGACCTGCTCCGAACCGCCCTCTCATCGCAGCGACGGCGACCACCGGCCACACAACGCACGCGGCGACCAGCGCGCGGCCCTGCTCGAGCGCACCCCATTGCGCGGACAGCAACGGCGAGCCCTCGCCAGGACACGTTGTAGCCCGGCCACCGACCGCCGCAGGGCAGTGTCGCCGGCACGGGAAGTAGGAATGGAGTAATCGCGGAAGTACGTGCACCAAAGCCGTCAGGACTTGACTCCAGTGTCACGTGGAACTATGCTGTGTCAGCAGCAGAGCGCGGGAAGGAGTCGCCGTATGGCCGACCCGCCGGCCGAAGCGACCGCGCAGCCAGAACGGAGCGGCGAGGATACCCGGCGCCGCGGCTGGTTCTGGCACTGGAACACCATCATCACGCAGTTCGCACCCTTGATCGGCCTCAAGGGTGTGGGGTTGCTCAACTCCTATACGGTCTGGACCGATCGTCGCGAGAACTCACCGTACCGGGGCTATGCGTTTCCCTCCCAGCAAGCCGAGGCGGCCTTCTACGGCGAGGATCGCGGTGAACTCATCACGATCAACAAGATTCTGGTGGCGCTCGATCTTATCGAAATCCGCAAGGAGATGGTGACCCGGACTGACGAGGCCGGCCGGCGCTGGCGTGTCCCGCACAACTTCTACCGCGTGAAAGATCGCCCAGAGGGTTTCGTTCTCACCCCCGAAGCCGTGCTCCGGGTCGTCGAACTCGCCGCCCGCGACGACGCGGTCTATCGCTACATCCGCCACATCTTCTCGCCGCGCTTCGCACCGATCGACCGCGAGAACGTCTGGCACCAGATCCTGCCAGTCGTCCGCCGGCACCCCCTTTGGCAAACACTTGCTGCCCGCGCCGCTGCCGAGGACGCGCGCTTCTCCGCCCGCACCCGCGCCGGCCACGCACGCCGCAAAGCGGCTGCCCTGGAGCAGGCACCCGCTGCTCCGACCGTTGTTGCAGCGAGCGACGACGGTTCAACGACCGATGTTGCACCGACCAACGGTGGTTCACAGGCCGTTGTTGCAGGGAGCGACGATGGTTCGCAGGTCGAAGCCCCAACCACAGTTGGCCCGTCCAACAGAGAGGAGGCAAGCAGTGTTGCTCCGACCGACACGACGTATGACGAATCTCTTGCGACGACTACGACAACTGCTGACCCGATCAGCGACGGACCGCCACCCGATGCGGCCGGTCCGCTGCTCGAACCCTCACCGGAGGTCGTCGCCTGTTACGAGGCAGCCAACGCCCGGCCGGCGTCGCCGCTCGAGCGCTCGTTGCTTGCCGAACTCGAACGCGAGTTCGTGCCCCTCGCTACCGCGCGCGGTGAGCGACCAGCCGAGGTGGTGGTCGCCGCGATCCGCGAGGCGGTCGCCAGCGGCTCCCGGTATGTCGCACCGAAGCGCATCCGCGAAATCCTCGCTCGCTGGTCGCGCCAGGCCGTTCGGTCGCGCACTGCGTCCACCCATGGACTGACGCTGCGCGGGGAAGCAGCCGCTCCTACCCAGTCGGGCGATCCGCGAGCGAGTCTGGAGGGCCTCATGGCGCCGGAGACGCTCGATCGTCTCATCGCGCTCCTGGAAGAAGCGGTCGCGGCCCGGCTCGTCCGGACTCCGCCGATGCCCTCCGCATCGGCTGCCCCCTCGTCCCCTGTCTCGGTGCCTGCGGAACCTGCGGCGGGCCTCGCGCCCCTCTGGTCGCTGGCCCAGGAGCATCTGAACGAGCGGTTGCCTCCCGCTGTTTTCGCCGAGTGCATCCGTCCGGCTCGCCTGCTGGCAGTGCGCTCGGACGGGGAGGTCATGCTGGGGGTGCCGAACGCATCGGTACGTCGCAAGCTCGAGCGGCACTGGCTGCCATCGCTCGAGGACGTGCTAGCGACCCTACTCGCCCGCCCTGTTCGGGTTCGCATCGTCACGTTCGCTGAGTGGGGCGAGCACGATGCGTCTTCGGCCTGATCGCTACCAGCCTGTCTCGAGTGGCGCGCTCCGTCCAGTGTCGCGATCCCGCGGCACCGGCGGAGGTATGGGCGCCTTGCCGGAGAGATCGCCATGTCGCTCGGTCGCCAGCCAGCAGCCGGCCGCGGGTGCGGGTCTCGTTCGGCAGCAACGCCCGCTCTCTCGTGATCGCGCGGTCGCCAGCCGAACGTGCCGGCGCCTGGTCATGACAGGCCGAACGGGCTGGGCATGCCTGGGCGTGCACCACCGGCTGCCGGCGACCCGCGGCGCGGGTCGAGCAACTGTTCCCCGATCCTGCGCACCGGTCGGTGCGGACTTTCCAGCGCTGCGCGGGCCGGCAGCGGATGCCGATGCTGTGTCCAGAGGATCTCGGCCGCTGCTTCGGCGAGTTCGCGATCGGGATGCACGACAGCTACAGCCAGGATCGGCGCGATCTCTTCGGTCGTCATCGCCTGGGCCAGTGCCCACAGGGCATCGCTCCGGATGCTGACCGGGACGGCTTCGCTGCTCACCAGGGCGATCGCGTGCTCGCGGGCGTGCGGATCGCTGCGCAGCGCGAGCTGCCACACGGCACGGCGTGCACGCTGGCTGCGGTCCTGGACCCAGCGATGCCAATGCGAAAGGAGAAGGTCCGGAGCACGTCGTGCTGCGGTGGCGACCGCGAGCCCGCGAACGGTGTCGTCGGGATCCGCGAGGGCGATCGTGAGGAGCCCACGCTCGATGCGAGCCGGTAGCCGGATTTCCCGATTCGGATCGGCAAGCAGAAGCGTCAGTGCCACCTCCCGTGCAACCGCTGTGCCCTCCCGCAGAACGCGCGTCGCGACCGTTACCAGGGTCGCTGTGCCTTCTTGCTGCAGGCGTACCCACAGGGCGAGGGCAGCGTTGCTCCCCGCCAGCCAGACAGCGTTGGCGAGGAGCGCTTCCCGATCTATACGGTCGATGACGACCCAGGTGGACCGATCCCTCCGCCAGCGCAGGAAGTCGTCGCGGTAGGCGAGGAGCGCGGCTGCGAGCAGGCTCGCCTGCGGGCTGGGCAGCGCCGGGAGGACGAAACGCCGCAGCCAGCGACGCCCGGCCGGCGTCGCCAGTCCCGCAGCGAGGTCGGTCGGTTCGATCCTGGAGATATCGGAGAGGACTCGATGGTGCTGCATCTGCTGGTACTTTTCCTCCTCCCCGAGTGTACGGCGCCGCTGGCTGGAGCTGCAGCATCGCGCTTTCCTTCGCCTCCAGGCTGGGGCGGCGCCGGGTGACTGGGTCTGTCCCGACCGGTTCTCCGTCCTCTGGTACCATTCCGGCCGGAAGGCGAGCCGACGCTTGACGAAAGGGCTGGACGATGTCGACATCGCGAGAGCTACCACCGAAGGCGGGAATGCGAACGGAGAAGGAACGACTGTCGCGCCGTGCCCAGCGCAAGCTCGAGGCCGAACGACGCGCCCGCCAGCGTCGTCTCCTTTTCATCATCGTACCGGTCGTCCTTGCTGTCATCGCAGCGGGGATCGGGATCTGGCTCAGCCAGCGCAGTGCCGAGCAGGTCGCGGCTGTCCAGATGCCGGACGTCTCCAAGTACACCAGTGTTCCGCACGACGGTCGCATACTCGGTGACCCCAATGCACCCGTTCACGTGATCGAATGGGGTGACTACCAGTGCCCAGCCTGCCGGAGCTTCGAGCAGCGCTTCTTCCCCACCATCCTCGAGCAGTACATCGCGACCGGCAAGGTGCGCTGGGAGTTCCGTGACTTCGCGTTCATCGGGCCGGAGTCGACGCGGGCTGCTGAGGCGGCCTACTGCGCGCTCGACCAGGGGAAGTTCTGGGAGTTCCACGCTGCGCTCTACGCTAACCAGACGGGTGAGAATGTCGGCTCATTCAGCGATCGCCGCCTGGAGGAGATCGCCCGCGTGGTCGGGCTGGATGTCGACGCCTTCCGGAGCTGTCTCCGTGACGGCACGCACAAGGACGACGTCCAGCAGATGGTTCGCGAAGCCCAGTCGCTCGGCGTGCGCGCCACGCCGTCCTTCAGCGTGAACGGAAGCGCACCGTTCACGATCTCGAGTCTCGCCGATCTCACCAGCCGGATCGAGGAAGCGCTGCCGTGAGCGTGCGACCGCGTTGGCTACTGCTCTCCATCGTTCTCTCCCTGGTGGGCAGCGCGGTCGCTGGCTACCTCACTGTCGTTGCCTTCGACGACGCGCTGCTCGTCTGCGGGATCGGCGATTGCTCGACCGTTCAGAACAGTCCGTACGCCAAGATCGGCGGGATACCGATCGCTCTCCTCGGTCTCGGGATGTATCTCGTGCTCCTGGCACTCGGCATCGCCCGCTGGCGCTGGTGGCAGCAGCGCGAGTTCCTCACCAGCGCCGCCGCGGGTATCGCGCTCGCTGGCACGCTCTACTCGGCCTATCTCACCTACCTCGAACTCTTCGTCATCCACGCTATCTGCCAGTGGTGCGTCACCAGTGCCATCCTGGTCACCGCACTCCTCCTCGTCGAGGGCTGGGGATTGAGCAGGGTCCTGCGTGGTGACGCACACGGGGTGACCGGTGCCACGTTGGAAGCACGCGCTCGCCGTCAGCAGCCCGCACCGTAGCGAGCGAGCAGCGCCGTCCGACTCATCCAGGCGCGTCCGGGCCAGGCCCGCTCGCGATACCGGTCGGCCATCCGCCAGCCGAGCGGATGGTAGACAGCGATCAAGCCGATGAAGAAGAAGCGCTGCAAGCGGTGATACCAGGTCGGCGGCAGCGGCTGCACCTCGAAGCCCAGCCGCCTACCGGCCCGTGCGAAGAGCGTGATCCCGACCAGTGCTCGTACCTCGCCGAGTTCTCCGCGTGCGATCTTGCAGGCGAGTTCAGCCAGGTCCAGGCGTGCCAGACGCAAGAGGTCCCACGGGAGCTGCGCACCGGCGAGCGAGAGCGCCAGGAGCCAACGATTGTCGAAGTGGAGTTCGACCACCAGGTCACCTGGCTCCACCCGGGTCCCATCGGCCAGCACCGCCACCGGGCCCCGGTAGCGGACGATCCGGTAGCGGAAGAACCCGCCTGGCCGTACGGGACGCGGTCGCCAGACGAGTTCCGTCAACCGCTCCCAGCCCAGCCAGACAGCGAGCACCCCGATCGCCCGGCCGCCGCCTGCCCGGCCGAGCCGGATCAGCCACCAGGGAAACGCTTTCAGTAGCGCCAGCGCCGACCGACGCCGAGTTCGGCGAGAAGCCAGCGGAGGAAGGTCGCCACGAGTCCCAGTCGGAACGGGAGGCGACGCAACCGGCGCGGCGACGTCGCGATCCAGCTCGTCGTCAGGTGGCAAACCGCAACGCCCCTTCCCTGGAGTCGCTGGAGAAACTCTCGGTCTTCCGCGATCTCAAGCGACTCGTCGAACCCTCCGCTGCGTTCGAACCATTCACGGCTACAGTACAGCATCTGTGCCCGGATGCGGAAGTAGGTCTTGCCGATCTCCATGAGCTCGAAGAACCAGCGGTCGAAAAAGTCGGTCGTCTCGGCGATGACCCGCACGCTCCCCGCTGGATAGCCGATATGCCGGTGCGCGATGATCTCCGCTGCCAGTGTCGGTGCCATCACCGAGTCGGCATCGAGGAAGAGCAGCACGTCGCCTCTCGCTGCTGCCGCTCCGCGATTCTTCGCTCGGCTACGACCGGGCCGTGGCTCGCGGACCAGCATGATCCGGAGCGGTGTCACGTGCACGGCCAGCGACTCGACGACAGCCGCGGTGCGGTCGGTCGATGCGTTGTCGACGACGATCGCTTCCAGCCGCTCGAGCGGCCAGGCTTGTCGGGCGACCGACCGGAGCGCGCGGCCGATGTACGCTTCCTCGTTCCGTGCCGGGATCACCACCGAGAGGTCGATCCGGTCGTCCACGCCGTGCCTCGTCTCAGTACGGCCAGTCCCGTCCGATGCCGGCCAACGCGAGCAGCCAGTGCAGCGTCGTCACCAAAACGCCCATCCGGAGCGGCCAGCGATGCAGTCGCCGGGTCGAGGTCAGCACGGCACTCTCGGTGACGAACGCGACCCGGTAACCAGCATCCCGGATCCGCCGCAGGAGGTCATAGTCCTCGGCGACACGGAGCCGCTCGTCGAAACCGCCCACTGTCCAGAAGACGTCACGGCGCACGGCACAGAGCTGCGTCGGCACGCGTACCCGCTCCTTGATCCAGGTCGCCAGGAAGAAGAAAGCACGGTCGAGCGGGTCGTTGGAATCGGCGACGACCCGGAGACTCATCGCCGCTGCCCCACGGTGCAGATGCGCGAGGACGCTCGCCACCATCGTCGGGGAAAGACGCGAGTCGGCATCCAGGAACAGGAGTACCCGACCGCGAGCCAGGCGGGCACCGCGGTTCCGGGCCCGGCTCACGCCCGGCCGCGGCTCGCGCACGACGCGCAGGCGGAGTTCCGGATGGTGCTGGGCGAAGCGGCGGGCGACGGCAGCTGTCCCATCACTCGAACCGTTGTCGACCACGATGACCTCGAGTCGCTCGACCGGCCAGGCTTGCGCGAGCACCGAATCGAGTGCGCGGACGATCGTCGCTGCCTCGTTACGAGCCGGGATGACGATGCTCACCTCAGGGCGTTGCGATCGCTGCCGCATAGGTGACCGGTTCGCCTCCCCGTTCCAGTTCGCGTGCCAGAGCATGCAAGACCTGTCGGCAGACCGGTGAATCAGGCGCCCCCTGCGGGTGGAGGAACACCGAGATGCGCAGGGCTCGTGCTCGCCAGGGAGCGAGCAGTCGGGCGCCGAGCTGGGCCAGTTGCTCGTGCAGCCAGGGGGTTCCCATGAAGCCCATCCAAGGGGTAACTAGTCGGCGCTGGTCGCGGACATCGACGAGGGAGAGCATCTCGACCAGGTAGGCAAAGCCGAGTTCCGCGAGCAAGCCCGGCAGTTCCGTCGTGTGGAGCCACCCTGGTGGACAGAACCCGACTGTCTCCAGGTCACAAGCGGACAAAATCTCGCGTCCAGCGAGCAAGCGAGCCCGCTGTTCCGGCCACTCCAGGCTCGCGAACTCGGCGACTTCCCGGGCGAAGAGCGCCGCCCGGGCCACGGTGAGCGGGTCGCCCCGCCAGCGGCCGGCCCGCGCGTGCGTGAAGCCGTGGAGCACGATCTCCGAGCCGTTGGCGACTTCTTCCTGCAGCAACGCGACCAGTTCCGGGCAGTTCCGGAGGTCGTCGCGCCCATTGTGGTACGGGATCACGAGCAGGCTGCGTGGCCGGGCACCGATCGCGTCGAGTTCCCGCAGCAGCCAGCGGGTTTCCTCGATCCATGCCGGTGCGACGTCGTGCACCGAGACGAGCACCTGCTGCTTCATGCCCCTCCCCCTCATCCCGGCGCATATCATACGGCAGGCCGATTGCGCCGTGATTCGTGGTCGCCAGCACCGTCGTTGTCCGCAAACAGGCGAGTACCCGCCGACCAGAGCGAGACCGTTACGGAAGATGAGCAGCCTGGCTGACCAGCAGCTGGCCATGCTTCGCCTAGCCGAGCGTCACGCGTCATCGTGCCTGATGGTCCCATCGCCCGGGCTGCTCGAGCCCGGGACGCGGGGCCAGAGCGGGCTGTCCAGGCCGTCGCGACGGTGTCCGTCGCTCGGTCGGCTGGCGGACGCACGACGAGGGTATGGACGAAGCTGTGGTCGACCGGTCGCCGTCGCGATGGCTGCGGGACCGTCTCGTGCTTCCCGAAAGGCATCGGACCGGCAGCGAGCGCACCACTGGTGCGCTCGCTGCCCCGTTGAAGGTGACGCGAGCAGGGCGCTGGCTTCACCGCTGCCTGGCGATGCGGCGCTTCACGCTGCGCGAACTGCCGTTACGCGCAAGGACCTTGCGTCGTCTGGGCTCGCCCGGTCAAGAGGTCGTTCCCCGCTGGTTGCGGAGGTCGATCGTCACGAGCGGGGCAGAAGTCGGCTGGGGACTCCCGAGTGGCCCCGGTTCGACGGTGATCGCCAGCGTGCCGAGCTGGCTCGGGTCGCCGATCAAGGCAATGCGGCTGGCTGAATCGGGCAGCGTTCCCATCGGGACCGGTGTTCCGGACGGGATCGCCCATACTTGATAGACCGTTCCCGGCGGCGGGTCGGGCAGACCACGCAGGTCGATCACGAGAACTCGGTCACTCGGGAAGTAACGGACGTGCGCGGTCACCGATCCGGACACGACTCGATACTCGTCTCGTTGAAGTTGATGCAGCAGCGTCACGTTCCAGACAGCGAGCGCGATGACAGCGACCACGGCCACTGTCGCGAGCCCCCAGCCGAGTACCGCACGCTGACGGAGCCAGGATCGCCATCGCTCGGCTCGTGACGGAACGGCTGGCTGGCTGGATGAGCGGACCGCTCTCTGCAGGCGACTCCGGAGCCTGCTGGGTGGTTCTCGCTCGGGAGCAGCGAGTGTGAGTGCGAGAGCTGCGATACGGTGCCGACTGAGTTCGGTCGCGCAGGTGGTGCACGTAGCGAGGTGGGAAGCGACGAGTGCGTGCTCCTCTGGGGTGAGGATACCGAGCGCATAGCCAGGCAAGAGCTCGCGGATCTGGTCATGGCTGGATTCGGTCGTTGTCTGCATCAGTGAGCTCCACTTCCCTGTTGCTCGAAGGCACGCCCCAAACGCTCCAGCGCGAGACGGAGCCGGCTCTTGACTGTTCCCAGAGGGATGCCGAGGGACGTCGCGATCTCCTGATGCGTCAGTCCAGCGAAGTAGGCCAGTTCGATAATCTGGCGCTGTTCCGGCGGGAGGGAGGCGAGCGCCTGCAGGACTGCCGACTGCTCGAGCCCGTCGAGTGCCTCCTCCATCGTCTCGCTTGGAGCGAGAGGCATAGTGACCGCGTCGAGGTGGAGAAGTTGTGGCTGGCCCCGTCGCCGGCGAAGCAGGTCGATCGCCCGGTTCCGCACTACGGTGAGCAACCAGGCGCGAACGGAGCCGCCACGTACTGTCAGGGTTCGTGCGTGTTGCCAGAGGGCGAGAAAGGCATCCTGGACGACCTCCTCCGCTGTCGTCGCATCCCCGAGGATCCGGTATGCCAAGCCGAACGCTTGTCGGCTGTATCGGTCATACAACTGGATGAGTGCCTCCTCATCGCCTTGCGCAACGGCCTGCAGGAGCGCGGCCTCGTCTCCGCTCGACATTGCCAGTTGTTCTCTCCCTCATGACGTCGTGGGGTGGCTGCTGGATCACCACCGTGCGGACACGACCCAGTGTAGCAGGGCCAGAGACCGTCCTGGGAGACTGCGGCAGTGATCCGCCGGGATGGTCCGTGCGTTTCCCTCGTCGAGCGACGTCTGCCTGATGGGAACGGAGGGGAAAGCTGGAAGCGAGCGGATCGTGAGAGACCAGTGCCGTTGGAAGGTTGTCGGTCAGTGAGGAAAGGACGGGAAGCCATGCAGTGCCAGAGCATACAGGACATGCTCTCGATCGCGGCGACAGCGGAAGCTCTCGCTGTCACGGTCATCGGGGAAGCGCTCGCTGCTGCAGAGCGCGGTGACCTGGCCTTGACCGAGGACGAGCGGGTGTTCCTGCGGGCCGCGCGTGCAGCCGAGCAGGCGCACTACGAAGTGCTGACAGCTGCCGGTGCGCAACCGCTGACGCTCGTCTTTACGGTGCCCGATACCCGTGCGGTGAGCGATCCGGTCTTGCTCCTCCGGACAGCGATCGGGCTGGAGGAGGCGTTCATCGCTGCCTACTGCGCAGCTGCCCAGCAGTTCGCCAGTCTGGGCCGGGCCGATCTAGTGGGTGTCGCGCTGCAGATCGGCGGTGTTGAGGCCGAGCACCGGGCGCATCTCCGCTTTTTCGCGAGTGCCCGCGGCGCTGTGACCGGTGTACCGAACGATGTCGCCTTCGAGAAGGCGCTGTTCACGAGTGTCGGGGCGGCAGCTGATGCGCTGGTCCAGTTGGGCTGGATCGGTGGTACGGGTCCCGAAATCCGGTATCCGGGTCCGGGCGCGATCGATACACGCGGCGTCAAGCAACTGCGCCCGTAAGGGTGGAAGCGATACCGATTCTCTCGATGGAAGGAGGAAAAGCAATGGCTGGTGAGTTGACCCTTCCTGGCTCCCTACAGGAGCACCGCTTGACTCGACGTGGCATCTTGCGCGGGACGACAGCGCTCGGGGCAGGGCTCTTGCTGGCGCGTCTCGGTCTGCTGCGCGCTGTGGCTCAGGAAACCGAGTCCGTCAAGCAGATCATCGATATCGCCGCGACTGCCGAGGCGATGGCCGTGACGCTGCTCGGTGGGGCGATCGATCAAGCACGCAAAGGCGCATACGATCGCCCGATTCCGGATGCCGTGATCCAGATTCTGGAGGCCGCGCGCGCGGCCGAGCAGTTCCACTACGAGTACCTGACTGCTGCCGGTGCTCAGCCGCTTACCACCACGTTCAATGTGCCGGATACATCGATTCTCACCAGTTCCAACGCGCTCTTCAAGACGATCGTGACATTGGAGGGTGCGTTCATCGCTGCCTACATCGCGGCTGCCCAGCAGTTCACGCGCCTCCAGCAACCGGAGCTGGTGAAAGTCGCCTTCCAGATTGCTGGTACCGAGGCCGAGCATCGCGTTCTGGCCAACTTTGCACTCGGTACCCGGCCCGCGAACGATGTGGCCTTCGAGCCGGCGCTCTTCCAGTCCGTTGCTCAGGCGGCTGGGGCGTTGCAGCAGCTCGGCTATATCGGTGGGCGAGGCCCAGCGGTGACCTACCCCGGACCTGGTACGATTCTGCGCGACCTCGTCACGGAGCGCACTCCCGGCGGACCGTCCGCTGTCTGCGAGCCAGCCCAGCCCGGCCGCGGCCGGATCGTCCCTCCAGCCGATGCCCTGCGACCTGCCCAGCCGAAGCCTGGTGCGATGTTCTTCCCCGAAACGAGTCACAATGTGAGCGGTGCGTTCCTGCAGTACTGGCAACAGTACGGTGGCCTCGCGGTGTTCGGCTATCCCCTCAGCGAGGAGTTCGAGTTCGAGGGGCGGCGGATGCAGTACTTCGAGCGAGCCCGCTTCGAACTCCATCCTGGCGCCTGGCCGGAACGCTGGGATGTACTGCTCGGCCTGCTCGGCCGCGAAGTGACCGCCGAGCGTCAGAGCGAAGGACCCTTCCGCTCCGCCGTACCGCTGCCGGGTGCTGCCGTCTGGGGACGTGACACCATTACGGAACGCACGACAGCAGTCTATTTTGCCGAAACGCAGCACAATCTCGCGCACGGGTTCCTCCGCTACTGGTGGGCCTATGGTGGGCTGCCGATCTTCGGGTACCCGATCAGCGAGGAGTTCCAGGAACGGAACCGCGATACCGGGAAGGAGTACGTCGTGCAGTACTTCGAGCGAGCTCGCTTCGAGTGGCACCCAGGCGAGTGGCCGGAGCGCTGGGACGTGCTCCTCGGGCGACTCGGCGCAGAATTGCTGAATCTGTAGCTTGTTTCAATATGCGATACTGGCGGCCGTGGCTGTGCGCGAGCCACGGCCGCTTCCCTATTGCGAGCGGCGTTCCGAGCGGCATGGCAGCAGCGAGCAAGCGTGGGACTCACTGCTTCCGATCGCTCACGCGGAGGCCCCGCGATCGATTCACCACAGTCGTCTCCACAGAGGCGAGACGGGTTTCCCTCGCCGCGAGCATCACGCGGTCCAACGCGGCCCCCTTGCCGTACCGGTGGCATCATCGGAGAGCATGCGGTCGAGTTCGGCTTCTCGATGCGAGGCTAGAGAGGGAGGTGACGACGATGTTCCTCCCAGAGCGCGAGTATCGGTGCGACGATATCCACCGGCTTCTCGGTGGTCAGCGCCGATCCGGCATCGTCACCCCGCGCGGTCGCCGTGTCGTCTTACTCTTCGCGTCGCCTCGCGGCGAAACCGACGGCTACCAGGATGGCTGGAGCGAAGACGGTCGCTTTTATTGGTACACCGGCGAAGGGCAGTACGGCGACATGAGGCTCACCCGCGGTAACCGCGCCGTTCTGGAACACCGCGAGCAGGGGCGTGCGTTGCACCTCTTCGAGCAGACGCGCCCGGGAATGTACCGCTACGTGGGACAGATGGAATGCGATGGCTACGAACTCCGTCCCGGTGTCCCCGATCGCTCGGGCCGGCCACGCACCGCCATCGTCTTCCGGTTGCGACCGGTTTCACAGTGATGGGTGCGTGTCGGCTGAGCGGGCAGCTGGCTGCTTGGACTTCGGGTAGTTACTCCCTCATCCCGCTCCGGTGGCCGAATCACGGTGCCGAGGTGCGTCGATCTTCGCCCGGCCGGTGGTGATGGTCCAGCGAGTCAGGGTGTTCTTCTCTCAGGCGGCGCGTACCCAGCGCTCGATCGCTTCCTCCCACCCGCTGATTGTCCCGTCGCGCACGATCACGACCCGTTCCTCTTCGGCGATCAGGCGCGCCGGATCCGTCAGCTGGTCACCGGCCACGACGGGAATCACGTCCGGAACGACGCGCCGCAGGAGTTCGGCACGCGCCAGCGCGCGCTCGACGTCGGTCTCGTCGACCGTCGCCGACACCTCGATCACCAGCCAGATCGTCGGTGTTGCTGGGTGCTCGTCCAGTACACCGCTCACGATGATGTCAGCAGAGAGCAACCGTTGCAGCTGGCTACGTGAGAAGGTGTCGCGGACCAGTTTGCGGACTTCCATCGGTGGGACGACCCGTGTCGCGTCCATCCAGATGCCGAAGATGGCCGGTGCACGGTCGCGCATCCGTACCTCGAGGTACCAGCCGCGCAACTGTGCCAGGTTATCGGTATGCCGCTGTACGACCGAGGTAAGCTCCGCGATCTGCCGCTCGACCCGCTCCATGCGTTCGGTGAGCTCAGCGACACGCTGGGTGAGTGCCTGGATCTGGGCGGTGGTTGCGGCCTGTTGCTGCTCGACCCGCTCCATCCGTTCAGTGAGGAGGCGGATCTGCTCGGTGGTCGCCGCCTGCTGCTGCTCGACGCGGTCCATCCGCTCCGTGAGCTCAGCGACACGCTGGGTGAGTGCCTGGATCTGGGCGGTGGTTGCGGCCTGTTGCTGCTCGACCCGCTCCATACGTTCAGTGAGGAGGCGGATCTGCTCGGTGGTCGCCGCCTGTTGCTGCTCGACCCGGTCCATCCGCTCGGTGAGCGCATGGAGCAGATTCGTCGTCTCCCGCTGCTGCGCTGCCAGCTCCTCGACGATCCGGCTCAGGTCGGCCAGTCGCGCATCGACCAAGGCGAAGCGTTCCCCGATGACGCGAAAACCGTCCTGCACGGTCTCGGCCAGCCGTCCGAGAAGCGTCGTCAGCTGGCCGATCTGTTCGGCGAACTGCACGAGCTCCGGCCCGAAGACGAGTTGAGCGAGTTGCCGACGGAGCTCGGGATCCTGCCGGATCCGCTCGAGGAGCTGTTCCACCACGTTGTCGATCGCCATCTGCGCGTCGCCTCCCTCGTATCGAGCATACAACGGCGGACGGCCGATGAAAGGAAGGCTACCATATCGCCGCTCAGTCGACCAAGCGTGTGTGGTCCAACACGTCGCCGCGAGCACCATCCCAATGCTCGCGATACCGGTCACGAGCAACTTCCGTCGAGCCGCAACGGGTGCGCTCGCGCTGCGGCTCGACGGTCAGGAACCGGTACAGGACGACGCGCGGCGCGCGGACATCGACTTCCGGTACGGGTGCCTCGCTGCTCGCCTACCAGGCCACTGCCGCTCGGCTCGCCTCGGCCAGGCGTGGCAGGAGCCGCACGTAGGCGCGTGCCATCGTCCGGAAGTCTTCGATCCGGTACGACTCGTTCGGCGCGTGCACGCGGTTGTCCGGCATCCCCCAGGCGAAGAAGAGCATGTCGGCCCCTAGCTCGCGCTGGAACACCTCGGCCACCGGGATCGTGCCGCCGACGCGGGTCATCAGCGGCTCCTTCCCGTACAGCTCGCGCAGTACCTCGCGGGCAGCGGCGAGAGCCGGGTGATCGCGCCGGATCGCGAACGGGCGAGCCGAGCCGGGGAAGCGGGTGACGCGCACCTCGGCCCAGGGCGGGCAGTGTGCCTGCACGTGCCGCTCGATCAGGTCGAGAATCTCTTCCGGATCCTGGTCGGGAACCAGCCGGCAGGTGATCTTGAGGTGCGCCTCGCAGGGGGTCACTGTCTTGATTCCCTCGCCCTGGAAGCCGCCCCAGAAGCCATTGAGATCGAGCGTCGGACGAGCCCAGGCGCGCTCGAGCGGCGTGTAGCCGGGCTCACCCCAGAACGCTTTGGCACCGACGTTGGCGAGGAACTGCTCCGGATCGAACGGGACCGCAGCGATCTCCGCCCGCTCCTCCGGTGAGAGTTCTCGCACCTTGTCGTAGAACCCCGCGACCGCCACTCGCCCCTCCGGCGTGTGGAACGTCGCGGCCAGCTGCACCAGCGTCTGGACCGCGTTGGCGATCACCGCGCCGTACTGGCCGGAGTGCATGTCGGTCGCGGCTGTACGCAGGTCGACCTGGCAGGCGCAGATCCCTTTGGAGGAGAGTGTGAGAGACGGCTGGTCGTGCCCGTACATGCCGCCGTCAGCCGAGATCACCACGTCGCAGGCGAGCAACTCGCGGTACTGCCGGATCGCCGCGGCCATGCTCGGCGAGCCGATCTCTTCCTCACCCTCGAAGAAGAACTTGAGATTGATCGGCGGCTGACCGATAATCCGAACGAGAGCCTCGATTCCGCAGAGCGCAGCGAACAGGTTGCCCTTGTCGTCCGAAGCGCCGCGGGCATAGAGGCGACCGTCGCGCAGCGTCGGCTCGAAGGGAGGTGTCTCCCAGAGATCCAGGGGGTCGGGTGGTTGCACGTCGTAGTGGCCGTAGACGAGAGCAGTGGGCAGGGAGGGATCGACCGGCCAATGGCCGAAGACGATCAGGTTCCGCTCTGTTTCGAGCAAGCGCACGTCCGGGACGCCGAGTGCCCGCAGCCGGGCTGCCACCCATTCGGCAGCCCGCTGGACGTCCGCCTGATGCTGCGGCAGTGCGCTGACGCTCGGGATCCGCAAGAGATCCTGCAACGCGCCGAGGTGCTCCGCTTCGTGCTCGGCCAGATACGCATCGCAGCGCTGAACCAGCTCTTGCATCGTCGGCCCCCTTTCCGGAGCGGAGTATCGCAGACTCGGTGCGATCGCGCAGCACGGGAAGACCAGTATTCCCGTCGCTCTGCCATCCTGCATGGTGTGCATTCGCGTCGAGGAGGGAGAGGGTGATGATGCGACGGTCGTTCCTTCTGGCTGTGACGCTCGCCGTACTCCTGGCCGTGGTGGTGCCGCCGTTCCCGGCTAGTGCCGCGCAGCAGCCGGGGCTCAACGTCGCCTTCTGGCGCACCTGGGCCCGGGCCGACCGCCCGGTGGCCGAGGGACGCGCTGCCCGCACCTGGATGTGGGGACCGGCACCAGTGACCAACGTCCTCGTCGAGGAATACGACGAGGGGACCGATATCCAAGGTGGCCCCGCTGGTCTGCGCTTCGTCCAATACTTCGACAAGACACGGATGGAAGTCACCGATCTCGCCGCAGACCCCGTCAATCCCTGGTACGTCACCAACGGCCTCCTGGCCAAGGAGCTCATCACCGGGCAGCTCCAGGTGGGCCACAATCGCTTCCGGCAGGCACCGCCGGCTCAAGTACCGGTCGCCGGTGACCTCAACGACCCCAATGCGCCGACCTACGCGACCTTCGCCCCCTTGATGGGGTATCAGCCGTTGCCCGTCGGCATGACGATCATCCAGACGGTCGACCGCAACGGTACCGTCGGGGCCGACCAATCGCTCGCCCGCTACGGCGTGACTGCCGCTGTGCTCGTGCCGGAGACGAACCACACGGTCGCCAGCGTTTTCTGGGACTTCATGCAAGCGCGCGGCACGGTGTACGCCGATGGTGCCTTCCGCGAGGATCGGCTGTTCGAGAACCCGTTCTACGCGACCGGTCTGCCACTGACCGAGGCTTACTGGACGACGGTCCTGGTCGCGGGAGTACCGAAGCGCGTGCTGGTACAGGTCTTCGAGCGGCGCGTCCTCACCTACACGCCGGAGAACCCGCCTGGCTGGCGCGTCGAGGCTGGCAACGTCGGACTCCACTACTACCAGTGGCGGTACGGGCAGTTGGGTGCGCAACCGATCACTTGGCCGTTCGCGCGACCGGAAGAGCGGCCGTACTACGACGCCATGTTCCTCACGCTGGTGAGTTTGATTCACAACTTCGAACCACTGGCATCGTTGCTCCAGTACCCCGCGCTCGACAGTCCGGGCTGGCGCGCTGATGTCGAGCGTCGTCTGATCTTCTTGCAGGACTGCGCGCGGGCGATGCGGGAAGCGTCGCCGCCACCGACTCTCTCCGGCTTTCACTCCCAGCTGATGGCTGGCTTGAGCCTGGTCGAGCAGGGGGCATCCCGGATTCGCCAGGGCCTCGACACCCGCGACGCGCTGCTGCTTTTGCAAGGGCTCGACGATCTGGGGCGTGGGCTGGAGGCGATCGGAGCAGCGCTCGATGCGTTGCCGCTCCGGCATGAGGGAACCGTCGCGCTCGGGGAAGGGAGGCTCGTCGCGTGATGCGCTGTGCCGCCTGCGGACAGGAGCTGGTAACCGGTATGCGCTTTTGCCCGGCCTGCGGCCGCCGGGCCGAGAACGCTTCGTCAGTGACTGGACGGGTCGAGGCCGGGTCCGAGGCACCAGCAACCAAACCGCTCGCCGACGAAAGCGAGCGACGGGAGGAAACGGAACGCATCGTGATCGACGCGTCACCGGTTGCTGGTGCAGCCGACCCTCGCGAGCCAGTAAGCGTCTCTTCCGCTCTCAGTGAACCGAGCACAGTCTCCGAGTCGGGAACGACTCCACCGTCTCGCCGGATCGTCACGCTCCTCGGTGTGCTCAGCGGCATCCTGGCGCTCGCCCTCTTGGCCGGAGGAGTACTGGCGTACGTGGAACTCGACCGGCGGGCTGACCGCGAGGCGACGCTCCGTGGACAGGTTGCCAGCCTCACCCAGGCCAACCTCGATTTCCAGGCGCAGGTCAGCTCGCTCACCGGCGAACGCGACCGTCTGGTCAGCGAGCGCGATGGGCTGGCGGCCGAGCGCGATCGCCTGCTCGCCCGCGTGGACGAACTGGAGAAGACGAACGCGGAGCAAGAGAAGCGGATCCAGGAGCTGACGGGTCAGGTCGAGGAACAAGGTCGACAGCTCAGCCAGGCACGCGAGGAAGCGACGCGGAACCAGCAACGCGCTGAAGCTGCGACCGGCGTGAGTGTCATTCTCGCCCAGGTCGTCGCGATCGACGACGAGATCCACGCCGAGTTCGGCCGCTTCTTCGAGGCGGTGATCGAGATGCAGGACGCCTACTACCAGCGGAATAGCCTGGCGTTCGAGAGTGCAGCACGCCGCGCTGACCAGAGTGCTCAACGCCTCGAACAACTCTTCGCCGAGCGCGACCAGCTCCTGGCGCAGCTCGGTTACTAGGGGGCGGGCATGGGGCGGGCGAACTGGTTCCTGCTCGTCGCAGTGATCCTCGCGGGCATACTGGCGCTCACGCTCGGCGGCCTGGCGGTCGCGCGCTGGCGTGCACCGACAGCGCCCCCGACGCTCGATCCCCGGGTCGTGCTCACGGTCACGCCGGTGCCGACGGTACCACCGCTCCCGGCGGTGCCTGCCACACCGTCGGCGTCGCCCACCGCTGCGGCGCGTGCCCCGACCACGGTGAGCGTCCAGGATCTCTCCGCGACAGTGGCCCGTGCCTTGCGCGGTGTCGTCCAGGTGCGGACGGCGGATGGCCTCGGCACCGGTTTCGTCTGGTCGCGCGACACTGGCCGGACGCTCGTCGTCACGGCTGCGCATGTCGTCGCGGGCTCGACGAGCGTGCAGGTCGTCGCACCTGATGGGACAGCGCATCCAGCGACCGTGCTGCAGCGTGACGAGCGGCGTGATGTGGCGGTGCTCGAGGCGCCAGTGCTGGCCGGTGTGGAGGCGCTGCCGCGCGGTGCGTCGAGCCGACTGTCGTTGGGAAGTCCACTGACCGCGCTCGGGTATGCGCTCGGTGACACGCTTCTTGGTGAACCGACGGTGACGCGCGGTGTCCTCTCTGGTCGGCGCACCTTCGATGGGTTAGAGTTCTTGCAGACCGATGCAGCGTTGAATCCGGGTGCGAGCGGCGGCCCGCTGCTCGACGAGCAGGGGGCGGTCGTCGGGATGGCGATCGGGGTGCTCGCCTGGGCTGGCGAGATCCCGGCGCAAAACCTCAACTTCGCGATCGCGATCGAGGAAATCGAAACGGTCGTGTCGGGCTCGTAGAAGGGATTGGGGAATGAGGAGCAGTGAAAGTGTCCCGTCGCTTCGTCTCCCCCTCGTCACCCTCACCCCGCTCTTCCTGGGCGGTGCCGACCCGCGTGGCGATCCGGAGTTGCGCGCGAGTTCTGTGCGCGGGGCGCTCCGGTTCTGGTTGCGTGCTCTCCTGGGCGGTTGCTACGGGACAGACGACCAGGCACTCGCCGAAATCCGGCGGATCGAGGCCGAGACGTTCGGCGAGGCCGGGGGTGAGGACAAGGCCGGTGCATCCAAGATCGTCGTGCGGGTACGGGGTGGGCAGTCGCGTGGCGCTCAAGATTGGCGAGCTGCACGCGATACAGGCCGGAGCTACCTCTTCTTTTCCATGGCTTCCTCGAAAGTGCGCGGGGCGGAGGTGCCTGCCCGACGCGCCTTCTTCCCACCCTATTCGTTCGATATCGAGCTGGCGGCTCGTCCCGGTACCGACGAGAAGGAGGCTCGCGAGGCGCTCTACGGCGCTGTCCGTGCCTTCTGGCTCCTGATCCACCTCGGGGGGCTCGGCGCGCGAGCTCGCCGGCTCGGTGGTGCGCTCGCCCATCGTCCGGTTCCCCGGAAAGCACCGGACGGTAGTTCGATCCAGGTCGTGCCGTCGCATCTCAACCTGCCCTTCATCTTGTCCCCCGACCCATCGCGGGCCGCCCAGCAACTCGGCGAAGGGCTCACCGCGCTGCGCCAGCGACTGCGGGTGCGTCCGAACGCGAACCCCAGACGTCCTGAGTGGGAGGTTCTCGACCCGCGCTGGTGCCGCATCTGGATCTTCGGAGAGCGCGACTGGACGAGCGGCGAACGTGGTTGGCCGGTCGCTGCCGATGCGATCGGAACGTGGCTCCGCGAGACACGCCGCCAGCTGCCGACCGAGCAGCGGCTGGTATTCGGTGCACCACTGGTCATTCCGCAGCAGCACAAGACGATCGAACCGCCCAGCGGGTACGAGCGCCAGGAGCGCCGTCCCTCGCCACTCTGGCTGAGTGTCACGCGAGCGGAGAACGGCAATCTCCTCGGGGTGGCCACGCTCTTCCAGAGCCGATTCTTCCCGCTCCGTCGAGGTGGCGAGGAGCAGCTCGAGCGGCTCTACGAACAGATCGCTGCCGCGATCGCACAGCTTCCCAATGTCGCGGAGGTGCGCTATGAGTAGTGCGGTCCTCCGCTTCACGTTCGGCCCCGTTCAGGGGTTCATCGCCGAAGCGCGTCGCACGGCCGATCTCTTCGCTGGTAGCCGGATTCTGGCCGAGTTGGCCCGCGCTGCTGCCCGGGCACTCCAGGAGGCCGGTGCCGATCTCGTCTACCCGGCCGACCTCGTCCCCGGCGACCCGCCCAACGTGATCGTCGCCCGCGTACCCTGGGACGATGCCGAGCAGCTCGCGGAGCGAGCAGCAGCCGCCCTGCGGGCCCGGTGGCAGGAGCTGGCCAGCGACGCGCTGGCGGAACTCGAACGGTACACGCGGATCGACGATGCCCTGCGTGCCCAGTGGCGGGCGCAAACGAACGACTTCTGGGAAATCTACTGGGCTGCTGCCCGCATCGAGCAGGACGACTATGCGACCGCCTTCCGCCACGCCCAAGCTGGTGTCGCGGCGCTCAAGAAGACACGGACCTTCGGACAACTCGAACAGGCTGGTCCCAAGGACGTGCTGAGCGGCAGTCGTGCAGCGCTCGCTCCCGCTGGGCAAGACCCCCGTACGTTCTGGCGTGCGGTGCGCCGTCACCCGCAGGGGGCCCGGCTGGTCGGCGAGCACGAGCGGCTGGACGCGATCAGCGCAGTGAAGCGTTTCGCGCGTTTTGGTGACGGTAAGGACGCGTATCCGTCGGTCCCGACCATCGCTGCTCGGCCCTTCGCTCGCCTGGCAGCCGAACGAGCACTGCCGGCGCTCGAGTCCTACCGCGATGCCTTCGAGCTCCTAGTGACAGCGTTCGGCGAGCGGTTGGAGCGATATCGCCGGACCGGTCTCGGCGTCGAAGGCTTCCCTTACGACGGTGCCTTCCTCTACGAGTCGACCCTCGAGTGGCCAGCGCTGGTGGAGGAACTCGGTCTCGATCCGCAGCAGGCCGAGCGACAACGCAGCCAGGTCGATTCGCCGCTCCGCGTCGCGCGCGATCGCCTCGCTGCGCTGTACCGCGCCGCCGGCCAGCGCCCATCGCGCTACGTCGCGGTGCTGGTACTCGACGGCGACTCGATGGGGCAGTGGCTGACCAGTGCGCTCAGCGACGGTGGCGTCGAGGCGCACCGCGAGGTGAGCCGCAAGCTCGCCCGTTTCGCCGCCGCTTCCGAGGGAGTCGGTAGGCGCGCGGCACCCGATACGGTCTTCGTCTACCAGGGAGGGGACGATGTCGTGGCTCTGGTGCCGGCCGAGCAGGCGGTCCCGCTCGCCCTGGCGCTCGCTGCAGCGTTCGCCGAGGTGACGCAGGGACGCTCCGCCTCGGCCGGGATCGCGATCGGCCACTGGCTGGAACCGCTCGGCGACCTCCTCCAGAACGCGCGCGAGGCCGAAAAGCGTGCCAAGCGGTTGCCGGGCAAGAACGCCGTCGCCGTCGAACTCCAGCCGCGCGGCGGCGAGATCGTGCGCGTCGTGGCCCGCACCGACCAGCTCACGGCGCTGGACCTGGCTGACCTCGTCGACCGTTTCCGCCGCGACGGCGCGGGGAGCCTTTCCGGTCGCCTGCCGACCGATCTGCGCCAGCTGGCTCGGGCCTTCCCGCAGGCCGATGCGGCCTTCCGTGCCGTCCTCGTCCGGGCGGTGAAGCGGCAAGGGGAGTGGCCGAACGGGACCAGTGCGGAACGCGAGCAGCTCATCGAGCGACTGTATCGCTTCGCGACCAGCTACGACCAGCTCCGGACCAGCTTAGTGGGTGCCGCGCAGCCAGCGGAGAGCGAGCGGGTGCCGCCTGGACCAGCGCAACTGGCCGACTGGCTCGCGCTGGCGCGGTTCCTGGCGAGAGGAGGTGGCGAGTGAAGACGTTGTTCCTGGAGCCGCTCGACGTCTGGCTGTTCCGCGACGGCCGCCCCTTCACGGCGGGTGAGCAGTTCCGCGCCGCCAGTCGCTTTCCGCCCAGTCCGCTGGTGGTGCAGGGAGCGTTGCGCGCCTACCACCTCATGGTCCACTCTCGCGTCCCGGCCTGGGACAACGCTGCCGTGGCTGGCGTCGTCGGCGGTCCGGACGACTGGGGGCCGCTGCGCCTGGCCGGGCCGCTCGTCGCACGCCGGACCGAATCCGGCCAGGTCGAGGTGTTGCTCCCCCCGCCGGCCGATGCAGCCTTTCTCGGTCGCCAGCTGCGACGCCTGCCGGCGCCCGAGAAACCACCGGAGTGGCTGCGCGTGCGAGCGCCGACCGCCGCGCTCTTCCCACTGTGGCACGCAGTCGAGCCAGTGTCCGAGAAGGCGAGCCAGCCGCTGTGGCTGCGCCTGGCCGATTTCGCTGCCTACTGCCGTGGTGAGACGGTTCCCGGAGTCCCACCGGAGGAACTCTGGACGGAGGAGGTGCGCATCGGCATCGCCCAGGATTCGTCCCGCCGCACCACGCGCGAGGGGCTCTACTACGAGGCCCGCTACGTCCGCCCGTATCCGGGCGTCGGTCTGCTCGTCTCCTTCACCGGCCTCGACTGGCCGGAGGAAACCGGCGTCCTGGCGCTCGGTGGAGAGCGGCGCTCGGCACGTTTCGAGGCGCTTCCGGCGCTCGACGTGCCGCCCGTTCCCGAACCACTACCCGAGCGGTTCGTCCTCGCCTTCCTGACCCCCGCTGTCTTCGAGCGCGGCTGGCTGCCGCGCGATTGGCGTGCGTTCTTCGAGGGTTCTGTCGAGCTCGTGGCTGCCGCACTCGACCGTCATGACACGGTCGGTGGCTTCGATCTCGCGCGCGGTCGCGAGCGGCCGGCTCGCCGCGCCGTGCCGGCTGGGAGCGTCTACTACTTCGTCGCCCGTGGCGAGGCCCGGCTTCGCCGCACCAGCGACCTTCCCTGGCCGACGGTGAGCGACTGGGGTGCCGAGATCGGTTTCGGGACAGTGCTGATCGGAGGATGGTGAGATGGCCGAAGCGAGTGCCTTGCTCTTCGCCTACTGTGAAACACCGGTGCACGCTGGTACAGGCCGGGCGGTCGGCACGGTCGACCTGCCCATCCAGCGCGAGCGGATTACCGGTTTCCCGATCGTCCAGGCGTCCAGCGTCAAGGGCGTGCTCCGGGCCACGACCCAGGCCAATGGCGCCGATGCCGAGCGTCATCGCGCGCTCTTCGGGCCAGATCGCCCCGAGGAGGCTTCGAGTCACGCCGGTGCGCTCCAGGTGACCGACCTCCAGGTCGTCCTCTTCCCCGTCCGCTCGCTGGCTGGTGTCTTCGCCTGGACGACCAGCCCCTCTGTCCTGGCCCGGCTCGGTCGCCTGGCCAAGCTGGCTGGGATCGAGGGGCCAGTCGACCCTACCCGCTTCGCTGGTCTCCAGCCGGGCCAGTGCGCGGTCGCGAACGAGAGTACGCTCCTCATCCAAGCCGGTCAGCAACTCGGGGTCGTTCTCGAGGAGTACAGCTTCACGCTAGCCGGTGAACTGGCCGGTCTCGTCTCGGCGTTCGCCGAGTGGTTGGCAGCGCATGCCCTGCCCCAGACGCCGGAATATGCCTGGTGGCGGGACAACCTGGCACGGCATCTCTGTGTCCTGGCCGACGACGACTTCCGCGACTTCGTCCTCTACGGGACGGAGATCGAGGCACACGTGCGACTCGACGACACGACCAAAACGGTCGAGCGGGGTGCGCTCTGGACGACCGAAGCCCTGCCGGCCGAAACGCTCCTGGTCGGTCTCCTGGCGGCGACCCGCTCGCGCTACGACAAGGTGAACGAGGACGGCCGGTCGCTCCTCGGCTGGTTGACGAGCAAGCTCGACGGGCGTCGTGTCCGCCTCGGCGGTGACGAGACGACCGGCCGCGGTGCCGTCGTCCTGCGCGTCGCACGGGTGTGAAGGGAGAGTGAGCGATGAGCCAGCCGGCACAGCGTACGACACGGCAGCGCACGCTCGAACAGGAGCGTGCAGCGCGTGCCTGGGAATGCGTCGCTGCGGTCAAGGGAACGAGCTTCGCGTCGGAATATGGCCAGCTCGCTCGCGAGACCGCCTCGCTCGTCCAGATGCACGGCCTCGGCCAGACGCTGGCGTTCCTGATGTCGAAGAAGCCGAAGAAACAGAACGAGGTCAACGAGCACCTCCAGCTTGCCCGCGACCTTTCCCGGTGGGTGAGTCAACGGGTGCTCGGCGAATCACGCGACGACCTCCGCGAGTGGATCGTCCGCCAGGCCAGCGTCGCCGAATACCGCCGCGCCACGCTGGAGGCGCTCGCCTTTCTCACCTGGCTCAAGCGGTTCGCCGAAGCCGAACTCGTGAAGGAGTGAGCCGATGCGCGAGCGATCACGACCCGACCAGCCGCGCGGGAACGGTCGCCCACCCCACCGCGGTGCTGGACGGCCGCCTGGGGATGGACGATCCGGTCCACCGCGCGAGCGCGATCGGTCAGCGGCACGTCCCAGTGAGGAGCGTGGCCGATCGCACCCGCTCCTTCCATCCGCCACGCGGACACTGTGGAACAACGCAGGCGACCGGGTGACGAACCCGGCGCTCCTCTTCGACCGCTTCGCTCCAGAAGATGCGGTGTTCGGCGACCGTACCGACGCGACACCGCGCCGCGACTTCCTGCGCGAGGTGATCGCATCAGCCGGGCGGCTCGCCGCGAGCGCTCTCGCCGAGCAGATCCTGGCGCGCTGGGAGGCCACGGTGCGTGCAGCGGAAGCACAGCCGTTTTCCGTCGAGCTCGAGTCCCGCCTGGTCACCGGTCTCGGTGCGCACGGTCCGCTCGAGATCGGCTTCCGCTTCGACCGGCTCGGCTTTCCCGTGCTGCCGGGGAGCGGCCTCAAGGGCGTCGCGCGCGCCTACGCGCACCTCGTCGAGCGACGCGACGAGTCGGATCCTGACTTCCTCGCCGTCTTCGGCCGCGTGCCCAGGTCGGGAGAAGCGCACGACGTCGGCCAGGCCGGTGCGCTGGTCTTCTTCGATGCCTACCCTGAGCCGGGCTGGCGGCTGGAACTCGACGTGATGACGCCCCACTACCCGGACTATTACAGCGGGAAGGAGCCACCGACCCCCTGGCAGAACCCGAACCCGATCACCTTTCTTGCCGTCGCGCCGGGTACGCGCTACCGGATCGCCATCGGGCTCCGCCAGGGAGCCAGCGATCCCGATGGTCGCCTGCGTGCGCTGGCGACGGAATGGTTGCGGAGGGGACTGGCCCAGCTCGGTTTCGGGGCCAAGACGACTAGCGGCTACGGAGTCTTTCGGATCGGAGGGTGAACGGTGAGCCAGCCGGTGCGTCGCGTGCTCGTCCTCAACGTCGGGAAGCCGCTCGACGGCGACCCGGCCGAGCGTCCGGAGGCGTTCGCGTTGCGCGAAGCGCGGCCGGACTACGTCGTCTTCGTCTGCTCCCAGCCGGGCGACACCCAGACCGGGAGCCTCGACTTCGTCGACCGGTACGCGACGCTGGCTGGCCTCGCGCCCGAGCAGTACGAGGTGCTCGCGCTTCCCGATCCCGATGACCTCGTCCGCTGCTACGAGGCGCTCGTCGCCCGGTTCGCTGACCTCCGCCAGCGCTTCCCGGGTGCCGAACTCCTGGCTGACTACACCGCTGGGACCAAGTCGATGAGTGCGGCGCTCGTCCTCGCTGCGCTGGACAGCGAGGGTGCGCCCGAGGTGCAACTCCGGCTGGTGCGCGGAGCGCGCGGTCGCCAGGCGACCGTCATCCCGGGCACGGAAAGTTTCGCGCCGGTCTCCGGCGTCCACGACGTGCGGGCGCGCCGTTTCCTCGGCCTCGCCCGGAGCGCCCTCGAGCGTTACGACTACGCCGAGGCAGCCGCGACGCTCGACGAGGCGATGCGCCGCGAGCTCTCACCCACACTGCGGAGCCAGCTCGAGCGGGCCCGCAACCTCTGCCGGGCTTTCGACGCCTGGGACCGCTACGAACTGCCAGCGGCGATCCGACTGTTCGAGCTGTACCGCCGCGACTGGCACCGGCAGCACACGGTGCTCGAGCAGCTCCAGGGGGTGGTCGCTGCCTTCTCGCTGGTCGAGCAACCACCGACCGACCAGCCGCGCCTGGCTGCGCTCGACCAGCTGCGCGATCCCTACCTCGCGGTCGAGGACGTGCTCTATAACGCCGAGCGTCGGGCTGCCCAGGCGCGATACGACGACGCCATGGCACGGGTGTACCGCGCGCTCGAGCTGCTCGTCCAGTTGCGTCTCTGGCTGGGGCATCGTATCGATACCGCTGACGTCGATCTCGCCCGAGTTCCCGAAGAGCGGCGTGCCCAGCTGGCAGCACGCGATCGTGGGAACGGGGCGGTGCGCCTTGCGCTCGTCCAGGCTTGGGATCTTCTGGCCGACCTGCCAGCAGAGCCGCTCGCCGATTGGCTCCGTGCCGAGCGTGGCCGGCTCCTCGATTGGACGAAGCACCGCAACGCGTCGCTGCTCGCGCACGGGTTCTCGCCGGTGACGGCGGCGATTTGGCAGCAGCACGGGCAGGCTGGTCTCGCACTGTGCCGCGCCGGACTGGCCCAGCTCGCCGCGCGTCAGGTACGCCGGCCACTGCAGCACGGCCAGTTCCCCCGGGCTGAACTCCTGAACGGTCTCGGCTAGCGAGCTGCGGAACACAGTGTCCACCGGGCGACGCAGACCTGGAGCCCCCCGGCTCCCTTTCCCACGGCCGCCCCTGTAGGGGCCACGCACGCGTGACCCGTCCGGCCCGAGACGGCCGGGAACCGAACTGCGGGTGGATACCCGTGCCTTCCGGTGCGCACGGGCGGCGCACGCGTCGCCCCTACGGAAAATCCGCGTCATGGTCTCCCAACGGCCACCTACCGGTCACCCACCGGCCCCTCTCGACCACCGTCGTCCCTGTAGGGGTCAGGCGTGCCTGACCCAGCCGGGCCGTCAGGCCCGGAAAACCGGGCCACGTTCCCACACAATCCTGCGTGGACGAGCGGCGCAGGCGATCGAGCCCCCGGCCCCCTCTCCCGCACCGTGCGGGAGAGGGGGTGGCGAGCGGAGCGAGGCGGGGGTGAGGGGTGTCCCCCGGGCGACGCACGCGTCGCCCGGGCGCGCGTGTGGTCGGCTACCGACGGTCGTACGTCGATCGCCCACCCGCACCCGTTGCCCGCCGCCATCCCTGTAGGGGTCAGGCGTGCCTGACCCATCCGGCCCGACAGGGCCGGCACGCGTCGCCACCGTGCCGCGCCATCCGGCGCGGATGGGCGACGCACGCGTCGCTCCTACAGGGGGAACGGGCAGGGGGCCGCGGTAGCAGCGGGGGTGAGGGGTGTTCAGGCCGATGCGGCGATCATCGATCGGTGTCTTTCCGTGCCTCGCGGCGCGGACGAGCGCGGCACGTCGCACCACTACACGGCAATTCGGGCGACGCACGCGTCGCCCCTACGGAGAAAACGTGGACGGGGTGCCGCGCCAGCGAGCTGGGGTGAGGGGTATCCCCGTGGACGCGGCACACCGCGTCCCTCCACTGGAAACAGGCGTGGCCGGTCGCCGACGGTCACCTGCCCATCGCCGACCGGCCCTTCCCGACCACCGTCATGCCTGTAGGGGTCAGGCCTGCGTGACCCGCTCGGGGCAGGCATACCTGACCCAGCCGCCCCGCCAGGGCCGGCAAAAGAACATGCGGTCGAGCCGAAACTGCCGACGCGCCTCGTCCGTTAGAAACAGTGGGTCGCTTCCCTTGGGGTCGCCGACCTCGGCATGAGGACTCGAAGGAGGGAGACGCCGCGGTGCGGTGGCTGGTCGGCCTGACGGTGCTCGGCCTCTTCGTCTCGCTCGCCGCTCGACCGCTCGAAGCAACGAGCGCTCAGGCGGCGCCGTCGATCGTGTATTTTCCGGCGACGGGCCACCATCTCGCCGAGCCGTTTCTCTCCTTTTGGCGCAGCCACGGTGGGCTCCGCATCTTCGGGTACCCGCTCAGCGAGGCGCACGAGCGCGAGGGGCTGCTCGTCCAGTACTTCGAACGCGCTCGGATGGAAGCGCCATCGGGCTGCTGGGGACATGCTGACTGTCCGGTCCAGCTCACCCGTATCGCTGCGCTCCTGACTGCTGGTCGGGTCGACCCGGCGTTCGCACCGCTCTCCCTCCAAACACCGCCACCCGAGACGCCGCTCCGTCGCTTCTTCCCTGAGACAGGGCACTTCCTCTCCTACGGCTTCCTCCGTTTCTGGCTGCGGAACGGCGGGCTACCGGTCTTCGGCTACCCGATTTCCGAAGAGTTCAGCGAGGTCGACCCGGTGACCGGGCAGACCTTCACCGTCCAGTACTTCGAGCGGGCCCGCTTCGAGTGGCACCCCGAGGCGCTCGGTACGCTCTGGGAAGTCCAGCTCGGCCGCCTGGGTGCCGAACTCGCCTTGCGCGACGGTATCGACACGAGGCCGGTTCCCCGGCAGGACGGCGTACCGGACTACGATCCGGCCCTCTTCCTGCGAGCGTTCCGTTTGCCAGTGCTCATGTACCACGACATCGGCGAGCCGGCTGCCCGGTACCGTATCCCGCTCTGGCGACTCGAGCAACAGCTGGACTGGCTGCTCACCAACGGCTACATCACGATCTCGCTCGAGCAGGCTTTCGAAGCGTTGCTCGCTGATGGCCCGCTCCCCGAACGGGCAGTCGTCATCACGTTCGACGATGGCACACGCTCCCAGCTCGCCGCTGCTCGAGTGCTCGCCGTACGCAACATGACGGCGACCTTTTTCGTCGTTCCTGGCCGGAGTGCGCTCGGACCGGCTGAGCTGCGTGAGCTTCGCACCATGGGTCACGAAATCGGCTCGCACTCCGTGACGCACCGTGCGCTCATCCGGCTCGACGACGGCGCGGTTCGCTGGGAAGCGCTCGCCAGCCGCCAGCAGCTCGAGGAGTGGCTCGGTGAGCCGGTGCGTTTCTTCGCCTATCCGGGTGGGGAATGGGACAGCCGGGTCGCTGCGATCGTCGCTCTGACGGGCTATCACGGAGCGATGGCGGCCTGGGGCGGGACACGCTGGACGCGCGAGCGACGCTGGGCCGAGCCACGGATCGAGATCGATGGTCGCCTCGCGCTCGACCGGTTCGCCTGGTACGTCGAACGCTTCTGAGCCGGTCTCTTCTCGACCACGCTGCCGCGCGAACGCCGACCGGGCCACCATGCGGTGGCCCGGTCGGTGCCCATCCCTTCCCTCTCCCGCGTCGCGCGGTATCTGTGGGGAGTGTTCAACTGCTCTGCTGCTTGGCGCGCCGGCGCTCGAGGAACGCCTGGATCGCGCCTTGCGCCTCCGGCGTCGTGAAGGCGCGCAGGAACAGCTCGCGCTCGAACCGCAGCGCCGCGTCGAGCGGCATTTCCAGGCCGTGCACGATCGCTGCCTTGGCCGCTCGCACTGCTGCGGGCGAGTGCTGCGCGATCTGTCGCGCCAGTTCGAGCGCCCGGTCGAGATATTCCTCCGGCGGCGTCACGATATTGACCAGTCCCAACCGCTCGGCCTCTTCGGCGGAAAACTCGCGGCCCGTCAGCACCAGTTCCATCGCCCGGTACTTGCCGAAGCGCCGGGCCAGGAGCTGCGTTCCACCGGCGCCGGGAATGAGTCCGATCCGGATCTCCGGTGCCGCGAACCGTGCCGTCTGCGCAGCGACGACGATGTCGCAAGCCAGCGTCAGTTCCAGCCCGCCACCGAACACGATCCCGGAAACAGCCGCGATGAGCGGCTTCGGAAAGCGCCGGATCGTGTCCCACTGGGGAAGGTCGGAGCGGCTGGTCGCCAGCTCTTCGACGGTCACGTTGGCGAAGCCGTCGATATCGGCTCCGGCCGAAAAAGCCCGCTCGTTCCCGGTGAGAACCACGACGCGCACCGCGTCGTCGACTCGTGCTTCCTCGAGCGCGGTGCACAGTTCCTGCATCATCTGCGCGTCAATCGCGTTGAGCTTCTCCGGCCGGTTCAGCCGCAGCAGCAAGACCCCGTCCCGGAGTTCCTTGACGATCCGTTCCATTCTCGCTCCCCTTTTCCCTCACCTCAGCGGCGCGGCGCCGTGAGCGCTTGGAGCGTCGCGCTGGCCTGGCTGCGCAGATCCGCTTGCTGCAGTACCTCGAGAGCCGCGTTCCGTTCCGCGACGAGCAGATCCGCCAGTGTCCCGGCGCGTCGCAGCGCCCGTGCCAGCGCCTCGACGACGCGCCGCGCGGCTGGCTCCAGCTCCGCTAGCTTCGGGCCCGCGGCCAGCGTCTCGCCTGCTTCGGCCAGTGCTTCGCTCAGCGCGAACGGTCGCGTCGGCACACTGCGGGCCAGTGCCCGTGCGATCCCGGCCGCTGCATCAAGCAGCCCGTCGCGGTCGGCAGTCGCCAGCCAGAGATCACCGAGGAGCCCGAGCGCGCCGGCGCGCGCGGCCGAATCGACCCGTTCGGCCGCGAGGAGTGCAGTGAGGGCGCGTGCGGTACTCAGTTCGGCGCGGAGCGGTGCCGCGATCGTGTGCTCGCGTACCTCGCTGCGCAACCGCAGTGCAGTGGCGGCTCCCAGCGGCAAGAGTCCGGCCGTCGCACCCGGATAGCCGGTCGCTGCCGTCAGATAGGCGACGGTCGCGTCGCTCCAGAGCGCGAGTGTCGTCGCAGCTCCGCGTGCCTCGCCGTCGAGTGCGGTGACGACCGGTATGGGCAGCTCCGAGAGGGTCTGCAGCGTCTGCTGGAGCTGCTCCAGGCGTGCTTCCAGTTCCGGCCAGTTGCCGGCCTCAGCCAGCTCGAGCAACTCCCCGTACGGGTAACCCAGCCCCTCGAAGGCAGGGACGAGAACCACAGCGCTCGGCCACCGAGCCAGGGCACGTTCCAACGTCTCGGCGAGCGAGGTGAGTGAGCGGACCCGCACCGCTACCACGCCGTCGCCGAGTTCGCGCAGCCCCTCGCGGTCCAGCGCTTCGCGCGTCCGGATCTGCTGCGTCCGCCGCGTCGAGGGGAGCTGCTCCTCCGGCACCAGTTCGCCGGTCGCTGGGTCCAGGACGTGACCGTCGACGAAGAAACCGCCACGACGCTCGGCGAGGTCGAGGAGCCCATCGGCTGGCAGACCGGCCTCGGCGACCAGTTGCCGAACCCGCGGGATGCCGAGGAACTGCATCTGCGCGTACGGCCCGGCTGCCCAGCCGAACCCCCACTCCAGCGCCCGGTCGACGCTCGCTATGTCGCGCGCGGCGTCTTTCGTCCGCAGCAGGACGTAGCCGAACGTCCGACCCAACAGTTGCCGGACGTAGTCGCCGTAGGGGGATGGGAGTTCGAGTGCACCGAGCAGGCGCTGCGGGAACGGCTGGCGCAGCAGCTCTTCCAGCCCCGGAATCGCCGGCGGCCGGGAGGGCCGGTCGGCCCGCTGGATCGGATCGTAGGTCAGTTGCTGGTCGCCCTCGCGCCGGAAGATCCCGCCTCCCGTCTTGTCACCGAGCCGGTTTGCCTGATAGAGATCGAGGATCCAGTCCGGTACCGCGTAATCGTCACCGGTCGATTCCTGCAAGCTACGCGTGCCCAGGACCAGGATATCGAGTCCGGTGAGGTCGATCGTGCGGAAGGTCGCCGAGCGCGGTCGGCCCAGCAGCGGACCGGTCAGCGCATCCACGTCCTCCGGCGCCAGGCCCAGCTCTCCGGTCAGCCGGACGGCATGGACGAGCGCGTAGATCCCGAAGCGGTTCGCCACGAATCCCGGCGTGTCGCGCACCAGAAGAACCCGGCGTCCCAGCCGCTGTTCGAGGAAGCGGACGAAACCGTGGAAGCGCTCCGTCTCGCCTTCCGGGAAGGCAGTCACCTCGCAGAGGAGGAGAGCACGCGGTGGATTGAAGAAGTGCGTCACGAAGAAGCGCTCGCGCCAGTTCGCCAGCTCCTCCGGCAGGAGCTGGTGGAGCGTGAAGGTCGAGGTATTGGTCGTCACGATCGTCTGCGGCGGGAGGACGCGTGCCAAGCGGCGGAACAGGTCGCGCTTGGCATCGCGGTTCTCGATGATCGCCTCGAGCACCCAGTCGCAGCCAGCGAGGAGTCCCAGGTCGTCCTCGACGTTGCCGACCCGAACCCGTTCTATCGCGCTCGGGTCGAGGAAAGCTCGCTGCTTGGCAGCCCGCTCCAGCCCACGGCGCGCCGGACCAGCCGGGTCGTCCTGTCCCTTCACGTCGAGCAGGATCACCTCCAGCCCGGCCGATGCAGCGAGCGCGGCGACGGCCGCACCCATCGACCCGGCACCGAGGACACCGATCTTCTCGATCACTTGCTCTCCTCCCACTTCCAGTCACGGAACCGCTCGCGGAGCGTCGCCTTGGCGAGCTTGCCGGTCGAGGTTTTCGGCAGTTCGTCGACGAAGACGAATGCATCCGGCACCCACCAGCGGACGAACCGCTCCCGCAAGTATTCTTTCAGTTCTTCCTCGGTGACCGAGTGGCCCTCGCGCAGGACGACGATCGCGATCGGCCGTTCCTGCCAGCGCTCGTGCGGTACGCCGATGACAGCGGCTTCCTCGATCGCCGGGTGGCTCATCAGCGCGTTCTCGAGTTCGATCGTGCTGATCCACTCGCCGCCCGACTTGATGACGTCCTTGATGCGGTCGACGAGCTTGACGTAGCCCTCGGAGTCGATCACCGCTACATCACCGGTGCGCAGCCAGCCGTCGACGAACGAGTCCGGACTCTCGCCGCGGTAGTAGGAGTCGGCGATCCAGGCGCCCCGCACCAGGAGTTCGCCCATCGTCTGCCCGTCCCAGGGCGCTTCCTTCCCATCGAAGGTAAGTACCTTGGCCTCGACGAACGGGCAGGGCATCCCCTGCTTGAGCAGCCACTGCATGCGCTCTTCGGGCGGGAAGTCGTTCAGCTTGACGTGTGCCTGGAGCCCGAGCAGCACCTCGCTCATGCCCCAGCCGTGGATCACCGTCACGCCGAACGACTGCCAGCGGCGGATGAGCGCCTCGGGGGCCGCGCTGCCGCCGAGGATGAGCCGCAGGCGCGGCGAGAAGGTCCAGCGCCCGGGGTACTTCTCGACCAGGTTGGCGGCGTCGTGCCAGACGGTCGGGACACCGGCCACGAAGGTCCCCTGCTCATCGGAGAGCAAGTTCAGGAGGTCGACCGGCTGCGGGTGCGGACCGGGCAGGACCAGCTTGGCGCCTACCACCAGGCCGGCGTACGGCAACGCCCAGCTGGCCACGTGGAACATCGGGACGGAGAGCAGGATCGAGTCGTCCTTGCTCACGTAGTAGGTGATCGTCGAGGTGAGCGCCAGCGCAGCCAGCGCCAGCTGCGCATGGACGTACAACACGCCTTTCGGCCGGCCGGTCGTCCCCGACGTGTATAAGAGGAACGCTGGTGTGTCCCAGTGCACCTCGGCCAGCGCGCTCCGGTCCGGCTCGTGAGTGCGGATCAGGTCGTCGTAGGACAGCGCACCCGGTACCTTCGAAGCGTCCCCGACGACGATCACGTGCTGGAAGGGTGCGTTGTCGCGGAACCCCTCGTAGAGCGGGAGCAGCGACTCCTCGACGATCAAAACCTTGTCCTCGGCGTGGTTGGCGATGTAGGCCAGGTCGTTCGGATGCAGGCGCAAATTGAGCGTGTGGATCACTGCACCGATATTGGGGATCGCGAGATACGCGACGAGATGCGGCCAGGTGTTCCAGAGGAGGGTCGCCACCCGGTCACCCTCGCTGACGCCGAGCTGCTTGAGCGCGTTCGCCAGGCGCAACGCCTCCTCGGCGAGCTGCGCGTACCGGAAGCGGCGGACCTGTCCTTCGCCGACCCGCTCGACGATCTCCGATCGCGGGAAGTAGCATTGGGTCCGGAGCAGTACGTGCCGGATTGTCAGCGTATCGAGGTTCATGTTTCCAGTCCCTCCTGCCTCGCTTGACGCTTCGTACCCGCGTCGACGCGCTCGTTTCGCGAGTACCCTCTCGGCTCACGTGCGATCCAATGGAGGACAGCTGACTCGGGCATAATTTATTCATGCATAAAATAGCTGTCACCTCTCGCTGCGTCAAGCACGGTGCTGCGTTGCCGCTTCCAGTGCGTGTCCAGCGTTCCTGCTCGCTGTGATGCCGGTGCCCAGGATCGGTCGCAGCCGGTGGGGCCCTCGATATCGTTGGAATCGTGGTAGCAATCGGGCTCCACTGCTCGCGCAGGCGCGAGGGCACTGGTGCCCTGGCGGAGCGGATAGCCGCAGCGTGTCCGCAGACGAGGGTACCCTCCACGTCTTGTCGAGCCGGCGAGCTGCCGCTAGAGTTTTTGGCCGTACACCGGGCGGATTCTGGAAAGGAAGGCAGGTGCCCATGAGCCAGCGTTCGTTCTTCACGCGTTTCGCGAAGTGGACAGCATGGGCGAGTGGTCACCCGTTGACCTTCGGGCTCGCTCTGGCAGTCGTCGTGCTCTGGGCAATCACCGGCCCGCTCTTCGGTTTCAGCGATACCTGGCAACTCGTTATCAACACCAGTACGACGATCGTGACGTTCCTCATGGTCTTCCTCATTCAGAACACGCAGAACCGGGACAGCGTCGCCATCCAGCTCAAGCTGGACGAGTTGATCCGCGCGCTGGAGGGTGCGCGCAACACCATGCTCGACCTCGAAGAACGAGAGATCGAGGACTTGGAGCGGCTTCGCCGGTACTACGAAGCACTGGCGCACCGCGAATCGAGGCCGAACCCCGATCTTGACGATGCACCTGTACCGCGTGACAGCTCCGGCGAACGTCCCGAGGCATGAGCACGCACGTCGCAGCGGTGTCGTCGCACCGATCGGTCCACTCGTTCAGGACCGCTGCCCCGCTGGTCAGATTGCCGACCGGCCGGATCGGCTGGGAACGCACTGTGGACTCTTGAGCGCTCGGTCGGATTGGTGCTAAAGTGACGGCAGTGGGGTACCGGAAGACCGGTACCGTACATCATGTGGCCTGTCTGTACCCGGCGCTGACCGACAACTCGAGGTTCGAGTAGTGGAGCGCGGGTTTTCCGTCTAGCCGATGCAGGTGGTTGAGCAGGTGCGTTGGTAGAGCCAGTGTCAGGCCGGCGCGGTGAGCGACGTAGAGCGAGGGAGGCACGGACAGTGACGAGTCCACGACGGATCGAGATCATCGATATCCACGTCCACGTGCGGACCGGCGACCACGCCAAAGTGTGGGAGCGCGACCGCTACGTGCCGATCACGGCCGAGGGCTTCAGCGACCACCCCGATGCCATGGCCGATATGTATCGCGAACTCAACGGCATGGCCGTCATCTTCGATATCGACGACGAGACGCGTACCGGCCTCAAGGCGTCCAACGAAGAGGTCGCGCAGTGGGTCGCCAAGCACCCTGACGTCTTCATCGGTTTCGGCTCCGTCGATCCCTGGAAAGGGAAGGCCGCCATCCGCGAGGTCGAGCGGTGCGCCGATCTCGGGCTCAAGGGCATCAAGTTCCACCCCGCTGTCCAGGACTTCGCGCCGAACGACCCGCGCTTCTTCCCGCTCTGGGAGACCTGCGCGCGACTCGGCCTGGCCGTGCTCTTCCACAGCGGGACGACGATGGCCGGCGCCGGCCAGCCCGGCGGTGCCGGTATCCGGCTCGAGTACGGCCGCCCCATCCCTTACATCGACGATATCGCCGCGCGTTTCCCGGAGCTGCGGATCATCATGGCTCACCCGGCCTGGCCCTGGCACGAGGAGCAGCTGGCTATCCTGCGCCACAAGCCGAACGTCTACATGGATCTCTCCGGCTGGGCCCCCAAGTACATTCCGGAGAGTGTCATCCGCTACGCGAACTCGCTCGTCCAGGACAAGGTGTTCTTCGGCTCCGACTTCCCGATGCTCTCGCCGCACCGCTGGCTCCGCGAGTTCGCTGAGTTGCCGATCAAGGACACGGTGCGGCCGAAGATCCTCCGCGACAATGCGGCCCGTTTCCTCGGGCTGACGCACCTCGTCGAGGAGAGTCCAGCTGCCAGCGAGGCGCGTTGATCCTCGGCACGGGGTCACCCACCCAGGGCGCAGAACGCGCTGCGTCGCAGCGTGCGGAACGGGCCGTTGCTATACTGAACGCACGAGGGTGATGAGGCTCACCCGGTGGCACGCGCCACCGAACTGCCGGTCTTCGGCTGATAGCCTCTGTCGATCGCGCTCGGTCGGCAGAGGCTTTCGCTCTTCTGGGGAACACGATGGTCGAGGGAGTCCAGCAGCGAGCCTTGGAACTCTTCCGCCGTCTCACCAGGCAGGCACCGCGTCCTGCGCTCGATCGCTGGCTCGCGGCGCGGCTGCGCGAGGCGTTCGCGATCCCTGGTTGTCCGCTCTGTCGCCTGCTCGAGGAGAAGGAGCGACGACTGCTCCCTGCGTTGCTCTGGGAACAGGTCAACGACCCGGCCACAGCTGCGCGTCTGGTTGCCTCGCGCGGATTCTGCTGGGAGCACGCCTGGGCGCTCGTTCCAGCCGGTGCTGCGGTCCACAGTCACCTCGGGGTCGCCCTCCTGCTCGAGCGGCTCCTGCGCGACGCGTACCGCACCTGCCCCGATCAGGCAGCGCTCGACGACTGGCTGCGCCCGCGTGCCCCCTGTCCGGTCTGCCAGTGGCTCGCTGAGGCCGAGCAGACGCTCCTCCTGGGCGCGGCCGAGCTCCTCCGGCACGAGCCCCTCTTGCTCCGCACACAACCTGGCCTCCCCTGCCGACCGCACGCCGCTGCACTGTTCCCATCGCTCCCCGCGGCCCTCCGCAGAACCTGGGAGGCGCGTTGCACGGCGGCGTGCGCCACGTGGGCACCGGACGACCAGCTGGCACACGCGTTCGGTCGGCGACCCTGGGCGTTGCCCGCATTCTCCCAGCTCCCGGTGCACTGCCCTGATTGTTCAGCTGCACCGTCCGGTGACGGGCGACTCTGGCAGTGGCTCGGTACCGTCGAGCGCGTTGTCGCCCAGCCTGCTCCAGCCGAGCAGTGTCTCGGTCATGCCTGCCAGACCGTTCCGGGTGAGCGCTGGCGGAGTGACCTCCGTCAGCTCCTCGACGACCTGGCTGCGTTCATCGCGGCACATGACTACCGGTTCCGCGGCACGTTGACACCTGCCCAACGGACGAGCTGGCTGCGTGCGATCGCCCGCCTGGTCGGCACCGTACCGGCAGCAGGGGCGCACGAGCGCCGAGCACCTCCGACCGTGTAGGATGGAAGGGTCAGCGATGGACGACCGACCGGGTGACCACTACGAGAGGGCCCTCATGGAGGGACTTCGACATCCACGGCCAGATATCGCCCAGACCTGTACCTGGATCCTCGGGCAACGGCGCGTGCGTGCGGCAGTGCCGGCGTTGCTCGCCGCGCTCGAAGCGCGGTCGTGTGACATCGACGTCCAGGCAGCGATCGTGACCGCCCTCGGTCAGATCGGTGATCCCCGCGCCTTCCCGGCGCTCGCCCGTGTCGCGCGTCAGGGAGCTGTGCCGGTGCGCCGCGTTGCCCTGGCAGCGCTCTGGGCGATCGACCAGGAGCGTGCTCGTCCCGTTCTCGAAGACGTCCTGGCGACTGACTCGTCCGCTGGTGTCCGTTCCGAAGCTGCTCGGCTCTTGCGAGAGGAGACTCCGGGTGCCCGTGCCCGTTCGTCCCCCAGCTGAACCGCTCCCGCCCGAGCGCGTGCAGGCCGTGCAGGCGCTCCTGCACCGCATCCGCGATGCTGTCGAGCGAGTGATCGTCGGCAAACGCGACGTCGTCGAGCTCTTGCTCGTTGCCGTCCTCTCCGGCGGCCACGTGCTCGTCGAGGACGTTCCCGGTATCGGCAAGACGCGGCTCGCCCGCTCCTTCTGTCAGGCGATCGGCGGTGTCTTCCGGCGTATCCAGTTCACGCCCGACCTCTTGCCAGCCGATGTCACCGGCTCGCTCGTCTACGAGCCGGGTCGCGGCGCCTTCGTCTTCCATCCCGGGCCGGTCTTCGCCAACGTCGTGCTCGCCGACGAGATCAACCGCGGGACTCCGCGCACCCAGTCGGCCCTGCTGGAAGCGATGGAAGAACGCCAGGTCACGGTCGAGCGCGAGACGTACCGGTTGCCTGATCCGTTCCTGGTCGTCGCGACCCAGAATCCGATCGAACTCGAGGGGACGTTCCCGTTGCCCGAAGCACAGCTCGACCGGTTCGCCATGCGCCTGAGCATCGGTTATCCCGCACCGGCCGACGAGGCTGCCGTCGTCCGCCGCTTCCTGGCCGGTGATCCGCTGGTCGAGCTGGAGCCGGTCACCAGCCCGACCGAACTGAGCGCGGCGATCGCCGAGACGCGACGCGTCTTCCTGGGCCAGGCGACACTCGACTATCTCGTCGCGCTGGTGCGACGCACGCGCGAGCGGGAAGAGATCGAGCTCGGTGCCAGCCCGCGTGCCACGCTCGCACTGGCCCGGGCTGCCCAGGCGCGGGCGCTCCTCGACGGTCGTGGTTTCGTCATCCCCGACGACGTGCAGGCGGTCGCTGTCCCGGTGCTCGCCCACCGGCTCGCTCTCGCGCCACGAGCTACCCTGCACGGCACGACTGCCGAGAGCATCGTCCGCGCCGTGCTCGCGGAGGTACCGGTTCCGGTCGAGGAACTCGTCGAAGGTTCCTGACCATGGAGCGTGCACCGGCGGTCGTCCCGCTCGAGCGCGAGGAAATCCTACCCGGGGCGCTGGTCGCCGCGCTCCTCCTCGGCCTCCTCGGTGTCGCACTCGGCCGGCCTGTCCTGGCGCTCGTCGCCTTTTCGGTCGCGACCGTGCTGGCGCTCGCGCTGCTCTGGCGGCGGTTCGGGTTTGCCGGTGTCCGCTACCAGCGGGCCGTCGACCCACCGCGTGCCTTCCCCGGTGAGACGGTCACGCTGAGTCTCGTGATCGAGAACGCCAAGCCCTTGCCGCTCCCGTGGGTCGAGGTCGTCGAAGAAGTGCCGGCTGCGCTCGCCTTGCCCAGTGTCCCGCTCGGCCCCTCACCCAAGCCGGAGCGCAAAGTGCTGCGCACGCTGCTGGCGGTCGGCGCTGCGGAACGGGTCGTCCGCCGCTATACCGGCCGGGCTGTGCGTCGCGGCGTCTTTCGGTTCGGCCCAGCGCAGTTGACCACGGGCGACCCCTTCGGTCTGGCGCGTGCCCGCCTCGATGTGGAACCGGGCACGACGCTGCTCGTCTACCCGGAGGTCCGGCCGGTCGACTCCTTCGGCCTTCCGGCCGAGCGCCCGCTCGGCGATGCGGCGCCGCTCCGTCCTCTCCTGGACGATCCGCTCCGCATCCAGGGTGTCCGTCCCTACCAGCCGGGCGACTCGCCGCGGCAGATCCACTGGCGGGCGACGGCGCGACTCGGTGCGCTCCAGACGCGCCTGCTCGAGCGGACTGCTGCGCCCGCGCTGGCGCTGTTCCTGGACGTCAACACGTTCGAGCACTTCTGGGAAGGGATCCGTCCCGGCGAGCTGGAGTGGGCGATCTCCCTCACCGCCTCGCTGGCGGCCTGGGGGATCGACCAGGGCTTCCCGGTCGGGCTGTGGGTCAACGCACCGCTCATCGGTGGCGAGCGGATCGTCCGGGTACCACCGAGCCGGCATCCGCGCCAGCTCGAGCGCGTGCTCGAAGCGCTAGCGATGCTCGTCCCGCACACCGGTCACCGCATCGAGGCGCTGCTCGCCAGCGAAGCCCGGCTCCTGCCCCGTGGCGCGACGCTCGTCGTCGTTACTGCACTGGTGACCGACCCGCTCCGGCGGACGCTGCTCGCGCTCTGGCGCCAGGGATACGGGATCGCGCTGCTCGCGGTCGCCTGCCAGGCCGGTCTTCCCGCCCGGCGGGGGCTCGCAGTGTACGAGCTGGAGGCCGACGGTGCGCTGGCGCGTTGACCCGCTGTCTCTCGCGCTCACGGTGAGTGCCGCTGCCGCTGAGGCGCTCGCCATCGCTCCCTGGGTCACCTGGCTGGCTGCCCTCTTCCAGGCTGACCCAGCGACCGCGCCCAGCTGGCTCTCGCTCGCCGGTACCGGGCTGGTCGCCTTCGCGCTCGCCCGTACGGTGCTCGCGCGGACTGCCGACCTCGCCTGGGCACGTCTGCTGGCTGCCGGCGGCTGGCTCCTCTGGACGTGGGGCTGGTGGGCGGTGCGCCATCCCGGGGAGCCGTTCTGGGGGTACGTCCCTGCTCTCTTCCGGCTCGACTCCGGTGCGGTCGGGCTCGCGATCCTGAGCGCGCTCGCCTGGTGGCGAGCGCTCGTGCTGGCGAGCGAGCCGCTTCCGTTCCAGGGTGACTACCTCCGCTGGGCTGTCCTCCGTGACACCGCAGCGATCGGTGGTGTGACGCTCGTCGCCGCGCTGAGCGGTGGCACGGTCGCCCAGGCGGTCTGGGATCGTCTGGCGCTCGGCGTGCCGCTGCTCCTCCTCTGCCGGCTCCTCACCGCCGCGCTCGTCCAGGCGCAGGCGGTGCGGCTCGCCTATCCGGAAGCCGGTGCGTCCGGTGGCTGGGTCGTCCGGGCGCTCCTGCTAGCCGGGACGATCCTGGCTGTCGGCGCCGTAGCCAGTCTAGCTGCCGGCCCAGCACTCTGGCCACGCATCGCCCAGCCGGTCACCTGGCTCTTCACGCTCGTCGTCGCCGTGCTGGTCACCTTCGCCGTCGCGCTCGCGGTGCTCGTCTGGTGGGCGATCCAGTTCGTGGCCTGGGTGCTGCGGTCGTTCGCTCGACCCGGCGAACCAGGCCCGCCGCCGAGCCTGCCGGCGCTGCCGGAACTCCTCCGCCCGCAGGAAGTCCTGGCAGCGCTCCCGGTGCCGGACTGGCTCTTCCAGGGCCTCGCCGTCCTGGCCGGTGCGGCGCTCCTCGCTGTGCTCACCCGCCTGGTCGCTCGCTCCGTCCGCCGGATGCGGCGCGTCTCCGACCAGTCGGTCGCCAGTGAGGAACGCGAGCGGATCGCGCTCGATCGGACGCTCTTGCTGCCCCGCTGGCGCCGTCCGGCCCGGTCGGGGGTGGCGCGCCGTGGCCTGGCTCGCCCACACGACGTGCGCAGTGCCTACCGGGCGGTGCTGCAGCTGCTCGCGCGGCGCGGCCTCACCAGGATCCCGAGCGAGACGCCACTCGCGTTCGCCCGGCGGGTGATCGAGGCGCTTCCCCAGACCCTGCCGGCCTTCACCGACCTCACCGGTCGCTACCTGCTCGCCCGTTACGCGGAACGCGAGACACCCGCAGACCGGGCTGCAGCCCTCGCCGACTGGCAGGAGCTCCAGCAGCGGCTCAGTGCGCGCGAATGAGCGCCTCAGCTGGCTGCCGCCAGTGCCTGGCCGAGATCGCGCCAGAGATCCGCCGGGTCTTCCAGACTCACCGAGAGCCGGAGGAGGCCGTCCGCGATACCCAGCGCTACCCGTTCAACCGGTGCGAGCGATCGGTGCGATGTCGTTGCCGGGTGCACGACCGTCGTCACCGTTCCACCCAGCGTTTCGGCGAAGCGCACCAGCCGGAGGGCGCGCAGGAAGCGCCGTACCGCTGGCTCGCCCCCCGCCAGCTCGAAAGCCAGCACTGCGCCGAAGCCGCCGGTGAGGAGCTGCCGGGCCAGCTCGTGCTCCGGGTGATCGGCCAGTCCCGGATAGGAGACCCGCCGGACTGCCGGGTGGCTCGCCAGCCGGGTCGCCAGGTCGAGCGCGCTCGCACTGCTCCGCGCTGCCCGGAGCGGGAGCGTCGCCAGGCCGCGCTGGATCAGCCAGGCATCGAAGGAACCGCCGCGACCTCCGAACCGGATCACCTGCCGCCGGATCGGCTCGACCAGTTCGGTCGGGCCGATCACCGCACCGCCGCTCGCGTCGTGGTGCCCACCGATCAGCTTGGTCGTCGAGTGCACGACCAGGGTCGCGCCCCAGGCGAGCGGCCGGCAGTGGATCGGCGTCGCGAACGTATTGTCCACGACGAGCAGCGCGCCAGCCGCGCGGGCCAGCTCGGCGAGTCGGGGGAGATCGCGTACCCGCAGCGTCGGGTTGGTCAGCGTATCCACCCAGAGCAGCCGGGTCGGGCTGGCCAGGGCACGCTCGACAGCCGCCAGGTCACCGCAATCGACGAACTCGACTGTCACACCGAAGCGCGCCAGGTCGTGCGCGAGGAGCAGGTGTGTCCCGCGGTAGACCGCGATGTCGGCGACCACCCGCTGGCCGGGCGCGGTCAGCGCGAAGAGCGTCGCGGCGATCGCGCTCATCCCGCTCGCCGTCACCACCGCTGCTTCCACACCCTCGAGCCTGGCCAGCGCTCGCTCCAGCTGCACATGGTTCGGCACCCCGTACCGGGCATAGACGAAGCCGGGCTGCTCACCGGCCAGGATCGCTTCCATCGTCTCCAGGTCGGGGTAGGCGAACGCCGCCGCTGGCCAGATCGGTGGTGCGAGCGGTTCGGTGACGCTCGGGGTCGGCTCCAGGCCGGCCTGCACGCACAGCGTGGTCGCGCTCGGCTCGGTATGCGCGTCGGACATCGCCTCCTCCTCTCGGCACTCGCTCGACTCGCTCGCTGCGAGCATACTCTCAGGCCAGAGGCGGACGAGCCGACGAGACGGGTGAAGAAGGGTAGGTGGGACGATGAGCCGGCTCGGCTATTCGGCGAGTTTCGAGCAGTTCCATCCGAGCGACCTCTTGCGCTGGTGCCAGCTGGCCGAACAGGAGGGGTTCGATAGCGTCCTGGCGGCCGATCACTTCCATCCCTGGACACCGGAGCAAGGGCAGAGCGCCTTCGTCTGGGCCTGGCTGGGGGCACTCGGCGTGACGACACAGCTCCGCTTCGGCACCGGTGTGACGCCACCGATCGGGTACCGCTACCACCCGGCGATCGTCGCCCAGGCAGCGGCGACGCTCGAAGCGATGTTCCCGGGTCGCTTCTGGCTCGGGGTCGGTGCGGGCGAGGCGCTCAACGAGCACATCGTCGGTCGCTACTGGCCGGAGCCGGCCGAACGGATCCGCATGCTCCTCGAGGCGATCCAGGTGATCCAGAAGCTCTTCACCGGCAAGGTGATCCGGCACGACGGCACGTACTTCAAGGTCGAGAGCGCCAAGTTGTACACCCTACCGGAGGTGCCGCCGCCGATCATTGTCGGCACGGCTGGGCCCTACATGGCCAAGAAGACAGGCGAGCTCTGCGACGGTATCCTGACGCCTGGTGCCAACGACGAGAAGCTGCGCATGCTGCTGGCCCGTTTCGAGGAAGGCGCACGGGCAGCGGGTAAGGATCCCAGCCGGATGCCCCGCATGCTCCAGGTGCACGTCTCCTGGGCCGAGACCGACGAGCAGGCGCTCGAGAACGCGCTGCGCGAGTGGCCGAACGGCGGCATGGCCTTCCCGAAGGGGGATATCCGGAATCCCGAGGACTTCCAGGCCATGGCCAGACTGGTACGCCCCGAGCACTTCCAGGGGCGCGTGCTCATCTCGGCCGACCTCGACCGGCACGGCGAGTACCTGCAGCACCTCATCGACCTCGGCTTTACCGAGATCTACGTCCACAACGTCGGGCGCAACCAGGAAGCGTTCATCCGGGCCTACGGGCGCCACGTCATCCCGCACCTGCGCTGGCCGGAGGACGCTCCGGTGGCGCAGGCGGCTCGACTGGCCGCTCGCTGAGCTGACGGCCGCCCGGGTGCGGTCGGCCGGTCTCGTCGGAGCGGAGCGCAGCCGCTCCGTCGGCCGGTGGGAAGGTCTTGACACGTGACCGGATGGGTCTACAATACGAGCAGCGGCGAACCTTGACAACGGAGTACAGACCGAGGGAGCGAGAGCGCGAAGGTGAAGGCGCGATTCGAACATGCGCTCCTCACCCGAAAGTACTACGCGAGTAGCCAAAAAGTCCGGGGTCAGTCGCAACAGCCTCAATCCCCTTCAGGGGATTGCAACGAGTCGACATTTTCCTGAAACTCCCGGAGGAGCATGATCTCCGTCGCAACAGCCTCAATCCCCTTCAGGGGATTGCAACCTCTTCTCTACCCTCTCCTCCTCATACTGCTCTTCCCTTCTGTCGCAACAGCCTCAATCCCCTTCAGGGGATTGCAACGCCCGGGAGCTCCTGAGCTAGCTCAGGAGCTCCCACACACACCGGTCGCAACAGCCTCAATCCCCTTCAGGGGATTGCAACGACCCTCTGGTTCGACGGCTCGGCACGCTGGATCGTTCGCGTCGCAACAGCCTCAATCCCCTTCAGGGGATTGCAACGACTAGTGCACCCCCTCGGCCTCGAGCTCCTCGTCGAGCTCGTCGCAACAGCCTCAATCCCCTTCAGGGGATTGCAACGGGGAGACGTAGGATGCCGACACCGATCCTCGGTCTTGCTCGTGTGTCGCAACAGCCTCAATCCCCTTCAGGGGATTGCAACTCCCGTCCCTGGCCTGGGGGAGGGGGTAGGGGGGAGGGGAGGGGCGTCGCAACAGCCTCAATCCCCTTCAGGGGATTGCAACCAGCGGGGGCAGTAGAGACGCATGACACCGAAGCTATTGTCCCAAGTCGCAACAGCCTCAATCCCCTTCAGGGGATTGCAACGGCCCGGTTTTTTTTGTCTGGCCTCGCGGGTCTGGATCCTGGGAGTCGCAACAGCCTCAATCCCCTTCAGGGGATTGCAACGCTCCGAACATTCGATGCAGACCACCGGCGGCCGTCGGTATACCCGTCGCAACAGCCTCAATCCCCTTCAGGGGATTGCAACTGACGATATTCAGCAGTACCGGAGCCCGGTCTTGGAACCAGGTCGCAACAGCCTCAATCCCCTTCAGGGGATTGCAACTCCGGTAAACCGAATGCGGACACCATATGCGTGTCAATGGTGAGTCGCAACAGCCTCAATCCCCTTCAGGGGATTGCAACCCGGTGTCATCCCAGCCCGGACCAAGGCCGCTGTGACCTCGGCCGTCGCAACAGCCTCAATCCCCTTCAGGGGATTGCAACCTCTCCTGGCGGCGTGCCAGAAGAGCCTTGAGCAGGGCGTCCCGTCGCAACAGCCTCAATCCCCTTCAGGGGATTGCAACGCCTTTTCCCGGGGGACCAGGCTAACCGGTCGATCCTTCAGGAGTCGCAACAGCCTCAATCCCCTTCAGGGGATTGCAACTTCTCGTTCCTCGAGGAGCTTCTTGAGCAGAAGCTCCTCGGGAGTCGCAACAGCCTCAATCCCCTTCAGGGGATTGCAACGCGCCCGGCCCGCTCCAGACCGCGCTCCTGCGCCTTGCGCCGGGTCGCAACAGCCTCAATCCCCTTCAGGGGATTGCAACACCTCCGGCGTCACCTGATCGCCGCGGCGGGGACGAGGAAGACGTCGCAACAGCCTCAATCCCCTTCAGGGGATTGCAACGAATTGGGCTTCGACGGTAGACAGAATACCTTCTCGCCTGGCCAGAGTCGCAACAGCCTCAATCCCCTTCAGGGGATTGCAACCCTCGGCGAACTCCGCACATGGCCTATCCCTCCTATCCTAACCGTCGCAACAGCCTCAATCCCCTTCAGGGGATTGCAACTCGAGGTAGCGGCGCGCGACGGGGTCACTTCGCTGGGTCGCGAGGAGTCGCAAGAGTCTCAATCCCCTTCAGGGGATTGCAACGCGGGCGTCTCCCGCAGGCACGAGTCCTTGCAAGAGTTCATACGTCGCAACACGCTCGATCCCCTTCGATCGCAACGCAGGCCCCGTGTGAAGCTGCTGGCGACGAGGATCGCCGTGGTAGCGGGAGCAGTACAGTCCACGCTGTCCTTCTCGCAGCGACAGGGACGCACCAGGCTCAGACTGTCGCGCCGGGGGCGTGTCGCGGTACGGGGGTATTCGGTTTCTCCATTGGCAGACTCTCTCCGGCAGTCGCGGCGGGTCGACTGGTTCCGCGTCAGTACGGGTCGTTCGTACGAGCCTGGCTGGGGCGCAGGGGCAGACGACCGGGGGCGCGGCGCACCGTGCGTTCGTGTGCTGGTGCGGTGGCCCCTCTCCGCGCGGTGCCGTGTCTTCCACAGGGTTGCACTGCTGGTTCCTGGCTGCGTCGTGTCCCTGTGGAGGGGCGAGGTATCGCCACGCCCACGCCACCGGCGCCGCCACCCAGCGATGCTGGCCGACCCGGCGGACTGGACGGGTCAGGCAGCGCCTGACCCGAAGGGTCACGCACGTGTGACCCCTACAGGATTGCCTCTCTCGCCCCTTTCTGTATCGGCAAGGCGTGCCTCGCCTCGCCGCGCCGGGGGCGCGGCATCCCACGTCGCATTGCCGGTTGGGTCAGGCACGCCTGACCCCTACGGAGGAAACGGCTAGGCTATGTGGTGACCGCGACCGGCGATGGTGCACGGTCGGTGCATCGTCCGCCACCCGGTAGGGGCGAGGCACGCCTCGCCCGCCCGCGCCGCGAGGCGCGGCAAGGGTCACGCATCGCCGTGTCCTTCGTGCCGGCACTTCGGCATGCGAACGGGGGTTGCCGGCCCTGGCGGGCCGGTTGGGTCAGGCACGCCTGACCCCTACAGGGGGCACGACGGCGCTGCAGCAGCGACCGTGACCGGCGATCGATCCCGGTCGGCAACTCGTGCCTCACCCTGTAGGGGCGAGGCGTGCCTCGCCCGGCTGCGCCGTAGGCGCGGTAATGGTCACCACGGTTGCCGACCCTACCGAGCCGGACGTCACGCACACGTGACCCGAAGGGTCAGGCGTGCCTAACCCCTACCAGGGGCAACGGCGGGGCTGGAGCCGTGAGCGTGGCCAACGATCGATCGCGGTCGGTGTGTCGGCTTCCGTTCCGTAGGGGCGAGGCAGCGCCTCACCGGTCTGCGCCGCCAGGCGTCGCCACCCAGCGATGAGAGCCGGTCCGGTCGGGCTGGATGGGGCAGGCACCGCCTGGTTCGACACCGCTGGAACGGGAATGCACCTGCGCAGTGATGCCGTCGACTTCCGGCCATGTCGTCGGGACGAAGAGTGACGAAAAACGCACGACCCCCGCCGGGTCGCGCTCCCGCGGGGGTCGACGGATGCTGACGGTGACCGTCAGGCGGTCACGAACCGCTCGTCGAGCGGTGGTCGCGGACTGCGTTGTGCAGGACGTGCTCGCGGTGCTCCCGCTCCTCGCGCCGCTGGCTCACCTCCTGCGGCGGTGGTGCCACACGGGCAGTCGCCGGGTAGACGACGCGCACGGCGCGGATCACCGGCTGTCCGTCCTGGTTGAGGATGGTGTAGCGAATCAAGGTGCGCATCGGTTCACCCCCTTTCCGTCAGGTGTGCTGCTCGACCTGACCGGCTGCCCCCGGACCGACCGGGGGCGCGGAGGTGCCGTGCGCCTGGGGCGCTCTGCGCGGCTTACTGCTCCGACCCGGACGGCCCGCGGGAGCCGGTACTGCGTTCTGGAGGCTGACTACGTTCCATGCGCTGTACCCTCCACGTCGGACCGACTCAGGACGCGCGACCCGTCCGGGCCGCAGCGCCCAACCTTTCACAGTATACGCGCTCGCAGACTCAGGGTCAAGCGAACGCTTCTTCGTGTTCCGCCCCGCCGGGCTCGCTCCACGCGCTGCGCCACTGGACGGCCTCTCGCCCTGCTCCGCCGGCCTAGTTGCCAGGTGCGCGATCGGCTCAGGTGGACGATCGGCAGGCGACTGTCGCCGACCGACCGCGCCCTGTCAGGGCGCGGCGTACCTCGCCCGCGTTATCCTCGTAGGGGCGACGCGTGCGTCGCCCGTCCGCGCCGACAGGCGCGGGTACGTGGTTCGTTCCCGGCCCGGGCGGGCAGGCCACGCACGCGTGACCCGTCAGGTCAGGCACGCCTGACCCCTACCGGAACGACGGTGGTCGATGGCTGCCGGTGAACGATCGGCAGGCGATGGTGCCCAAACCACCCATTTCCGTAGGGGCGAGGCGTGCCTCGCCCAACCGCGCCGAATGGCGCGGAAACTCCGATGGTGCGAGGTTCCTGTTTGTTGGACACCCCTCACCCCCGCTCGCTGGCGCTCGCCACCCCCTCTCCCACGATCGTGTGGGAGAGGGGGTCGGGGCACACGCGTGCCGCGTCCGTCTACGTAGGATGGTGTGGGAACGGGTTAGGTCTTCCGGGCCTACCGGCCCGGCTGGGTCAGGCACGCCTGACCCCTACCGGAACGACGGTGGCCATGAGGGGCAGGTCGGCGATGCGTGCGTGGCCGCCGCCGAGAGATCACGCCGTCCATCCGTGTAGGGGCGATACGTGCGTCGCCCGTCCGCGCTGCGAGGCCCAAGCATCGAACGGTCGGCGTTCGCCGCACCAGCCCGACAGCCTCACCCCCGCTGCTGACGCGGCACCCCCTCTCTCGCACTACGCGGGAGAGGGGGCCGGGGGTGCGGGGTACCCCAGCGCGTGCCTCACCCACCCGTGCCGGGGGCGGGGGACTGGAATCGGTTCCCGGTCCAGGTCTCGGCGGGTCACGCACGCCTGACTCTTCCAGTGCACGGCCGGTGGGCTCGCGATTGCCCGCACCGGAGGATCGAGAAGGCGGGGAACCAGGCGCGCTTGCAGCGGGTCCCCCTTGCCACTCCCCTCCCGCGTATGCTATCCAGAGGACACACCGACCACATGGATCCGTTCGCGTTCGTTGCGGGGGGAACCCCGATGCACCGGTCCGGAGCTTGGGACGATCCGCTCTCCGAGTTCGCGCTCGACGACTGGGACGCTGTCGACCGCCCAGCTCGGCATCGCCGGCTCGCGCGCCGCGAGACGGTCTCGCTCGAGGAGGCCCGGCGCCTCTGGGAGCCGGTCGTCTGCCCGACCTGCGGGAGCCGCCATGCTGACACCCGCTCGGTACGCCTGCGCCGTACCGGCCGCACGGTCGAGGCGCGCTGTGGCGCCTGCGGTGCGGTTGCCGCGGTGTTCGCTGGTGGTGTGTGGACGTCGTGAGAGGCTGGTTCGCCCGCTTCCGCTCCCGTTTCCGCGAGCCGCGCGCGGGGTTCGTCGTCACCGCATCGACCGAACTCGCGCCGGGGCACTACGTGCTCCCGGACCCGTCCGACGGTGCGCTCCGCATCGTGGGTGACGACCTCGTCCTCGATGGACAAGGGGTGGTGCTCGATGGCGGTGGACGCGGCGGTGTCGGCATCGTGCTCGCTGGCTGTCGCCGCGTCGTCCTGCGCAACCTCACGGTGCGTGGCTACGCCTGGGCGCTCGTCGCCATCGACTGCGAAGAACTCCTCGTCGAGGACTGCGACTTCTCGCACAATGGCCGGAGCGACGGCACGTTTCTCGATATCACGCGCGTCGACGAGGGTGCTGGCGGGGGTGTCAAGCTCGTCCGGTCGACCGCGAGCCGGATCGTGCGTCTTCAGGCGACTGGCCAGGATACCGGGGTCGATCTCGTCTCCTGCCGCGGCATCGTGGTAGCGGACTGTGACCTCTCGCACAACGCCGCCTGGGGGATCCGCCTGCACGGCTCGACCGACTGCCGGCTCGAGCGCAACCGCGCGCACCACGTGAACCGTTGCGGTGGCACGGGCTGCGACGCTGCTGGCATCCTGCTCACGGCCGGCTCGCACCGGAACCTCGTCGCCGGGAACGACCTGCGCTGGTCGGGCGATGGGTTCTTCCTGGGTAACCAGTTCAGTCCGCCCTCCAACGACAACCTCGTCGTCGGCAACGACGGCTCCTACTCGCCCAACAACGCCTTCGAGGCGACTTTCTCCCGTGGCAACGTGTTCCGGCGCAACCGGGCTTGCTGGAGCAACTACGGCTTCTGGCTCGGCTTCTCCACCGACACGGTACTCGAGGAGAATCTCATCGCCGACAATCGCATCGACGGCGTCCACTGGGAGCACGGCGCGCGTGGCATCCTGCGCGCCAACCTCATCGCCCGCAACGGTCGCGACGGCGTCGCCTTCACGCTCGATCCGACCAACCGCGACTTCCCCGACCGCTGCGTCTCGACGGGGCACGAGCTGCGCGGCAACCGTTTCGTCGCCAACAGCCGGGCGGCCGTCTTCCTGCTCCATACCACGGCGACGCGCCTGGTCGGGAACCGTTACGAGACCGAGCGGACGCCAGTGCTCCTGGCTGGCGACACGTGCGAGAACGATATCCAGGACGTCTTTCGGACGACCTGAGCCTCGCCCGTCCGCAGGAAGGTCGGGAGCTGCCGGCGATCGCTCGGACCTGCTCACCGCTAGGCAGCGGCGGTCACGCGCTTACGGATTGCTCCGCCTGCCGGGCGTGCCCGCAGTGCCTGCACGAAAGCGACGAGCGCGACGACGAGCTGACTCCACACTCCCCAGGCGAACCAGAGGAACCAGCTCCGGAGGTCACTCCACGTGCGCGGGACGACGCGCGTCTGCTCGAGCCACTGCCAGGCGACGAGGGTATCGAACGCGTCGCTCCAGGTGCCGGTACGGAGTCCGGTGACGAGTTCGACGGTGAACCAGGTCAGCTGCTGGCTCCAGAAGGCGGCCAGTGCTAGGCACGCCAGTGCGAGCCAGCGCGCTGGCACGTTCCAGCCGCGCCAGAGCGCGATGCCGGCGAGGAGCGGCGGGACGCCGAGCGCGGCGAACCAGGCAGCGAATCTCCGGAGGTCCGTGTCGCCCGAATATCCACCGTACCAGGTCGCGAGCGACCAGCCAGCCCAGCCCCACAACCAGGTTCCCCAGAGCCCGAGCACCAGCGCGAGCGCCCGCCGGACCACTGCCGTCACGCTGCACCTCCCCTGTCCCGGTTCGGAGCGGATGTCGCGCGTCGAGTATAGCCGGCGCTGGCTCGCAGGGCCAGCCGAACGCTCGGTCGCTGGACGGTGCGGTTGTCCGCCGGTATCCCGGCGCGACCGGTCAGGGGCAGGGTGCGCTGTCCGGTTCGCCGAATCCCCTGCTGGTTCAGCTCGCGCGTTCGCTGGCGGACTCGGCTGGCGCACCGACCAGGAGTTCGGCGAGATAGGCGAGCGCAGCACCGGCCCGTGCCCGCACCACCACTGCGGCTTCCCGGTCGAGTGGTGTCGGTTCGTCGTTGACGATCGCGACGAAGGCGCCAGCTCGGGCGGCTCGGCGCGGCACGTGCGCAGCCGGTACTACGGCGAGAGATGTCCCGACGACGAGCATGACGGGTGTCGCCTCGGCGAGCGCCAGCGCGCGCTCGAGCAGCGGCCGGGGAACCGGCTCGCCGAAGGAGACGGTCGCTTCCTTGACGATCCCGTTGCAGACCGGACAGTGCGGGATCGTCCCCGGTGGGCCGGGGTCGAACCGCTCGGCCGGCCAGAGGATCTCGCAGGAGAGGCAGCGGATCGCGTGGGCCGTCCCGTGCAGCTCGATGACCCGCTCGGGCGGGCTACCGGCCTTCTGGTGTAGGCCGTCGATGTTCTGCGTCACGATCGTGTCGATGTACCCGGCTGCCTGCAGCCGTGCCAGGGCGATGTGCCCAGCATTGGGCTGTGCGCTGGCCAGAACAGGATACCGCTGGCGTCGCCGGTCCCAGTAGCGCCGCCGGACTTCCGGATCGTTCAGGAAGTCGCGGAAGCGCGTCGGGTTTTCCCGCGACCAGAGCCCGTTCGGGCCGCGATAGTCGGGGATGCCTGACTCGGTCGAGATCCCGGCCCCGGTGAACGCGACACCGGGTCCACGCTGGTAGAGCGCGTCGGCGATCGCTTCGACCAGGCGGCGTTGCTCCACCGTCAGGATGTCCTCTGGCATTCCGCTCCCCCTCTCCGGCAGCAATGCTACCAGCCGGCACGGCCGGTGCCGACTCCCCGGCCGGTGCGCGAGCCGGGCATGAGCGAGCCCTGGCGAGCGAGCCGGGGGTGAGGGCTGTTCCACGGGCGACGCACGCCTCGCCCCGATAGGGTGTGACGGGTTGGGGGCGGTGGCTCACCCATCGCCCACCGGTCCCCATCGACCACCGTCACCCCCTGTAGGGGTCGGGCGTGCCCGACCCGGCGGGTCAGGCGTGCCTGACCCGCCCGGCCCGGAGGGCCGGGAACCGAACCCGATTCCCGCGCCTGTCGGCGCGGCCGGGCGACGCACGCGTCGCCCCTACGAGGGAAACGCGGGCGTGGCGTGCTGCGCCCCGACAGGGGACTGGTCGGCACAGCCGCCGTGTCCCCACGGGGACTGGGCCTGATCGATCACCGGCCGTCCCGTGCAGATGACCCACTGGGCACCATGAGTCCACCGTCGATCCACGCCGGGACGCGCGTGCCTCGTCGGACTCGCCGAGCGCTCCTGACCTGCTCGACAATCGCATCACACTGCGGGCCCCCACCGGCCGCGGTGAAGGCATGCCTCTCCGCATGCGCTCGCGTGTCGCGCTCCTTGCGCCAGCTCGCACGCTGTCCGACAATCGACGCGGAAGGGGGCTGCGATGCGGGAAGGTGCGTCGGTCGTCATCGTCGGCGGGGGGATCACCGGCTGCGCCATCGCCGCTGAGCTCGTTCGTCGTGGCTGGCGCGGTGTCCGCGTGCTCGAGCGGTCGACCGTCGGTGGTCAGGCCAGTATCGCCTACGCTGGTCTCCTCGGCATTCCCGGGAGCGGTGCGACGAACGATCCGTTGAGCGAGCTCGGTGCTGCCAGTCTGGCGCGCTTCCCGGCTGTGGCAGCGGATCTCCGCGAGCGGACGGGGATCGACGTCGAGCTGCGCCACACCGGTGCGCTCCTGCTCGCCTTCACGGCCGATGAGGAGGCAGCACTCCGCGCTGCCCTGCCGATCCTGCGTGCTCGTGACGCTGCCTGCTGCTGGCTCGACCAGCACGAGCTGCGCCAGCTCGAGCCTGCTGTCTCACCGCTCTTCCGTGGAGCCCTGCTCCTCCCCTTCGAGCACCAGGTGCTCAGCCCACGGCTCGTCGAGGCGTTCGCTCGAGCAGCGGCGCTCGGCGGTGCCCGCATCGAGGAAGGAGTCGAGGTGACCGGTTTCGAGCGGGATGGCGACCGTGTCGTTGCGGTGCGCACCCGCACCGACCGCATCGAAGCGGAGCGGGTCGTCGTCGCTGCCGGCGCCTGGAGCGGTGCACTCGCGGCTGAACTGGGTGTCCCGTTGCCGCTCGGTCCGCTACGCGGCCAGCTGGTGCTCCTGCACGCTTGGGATGCTCGTGTCCGACACACGCTCTACCGCGGCGACCTCTACCTCGCCGTCAAGGCCGATGGGACGGTCGCTGTCGGCTCGACCGAGGAGCTGGCGGTCTACGACCGCCGGCCGACGCTCGAGGGGGTGCGCCAGCTGGTGACCTTCGCCCACGAGACAGTGCCGGCGTTCGGGCGGGCCGTCTTCCGCGAGGCGCTCGCGGGGCTCCGTCCCTGGTCTGCGGACGGTCTCCCCGTCCTCGGTCGGCTGCCCGGGTACAAGAACGCCTGGATCGCGAGCGGTCACGCGCGTCACGGCATCCTGCTGAGCCCGATCACCGCCGAAATCGTCGCTGATCTCCTCGAGGGGAAGGCACCGGTACTCGACCTCGCTCCCTTCGATCCAGCTCGTTTCGCCCGCTGATCGCTCCCGTTACCGCGATGCGCCCCGCTGCCAACGTGTGGTGGCCAGCAGCGCGAGCGCACCAGCGACGAATCCCAGGAGCGCCGCGAACAGCGCGCTCTGCCAGGCAGCAGCACTCCCGCCGGACGCCAGCGCGGCGAGGACGCCGGACAGGAGCGCCCCGGCAGCGACCCCGACCAGGCTCTGGCCGAGCGGCCAAGCCCGGCGCAGCGTCGCCAGCCGGATCGCGACGAGGGTCAGCAGGAGCATTGGCACGAACACCAGGAGAACCGACCAGTCCATCGTCGTCACCTCCTTCTCGCGGCACGATCGTTCCTGTGTCGGTGCAGACGGGGAGTCACGGATACCGGTCCTTCGAACGAGCTGGTGGATTCGCCCCTGCACCCGTATCGCACTGCATGCCAGTCTTCCAGGCGCGTGACCGGGGCGTTGCGACAGGCGAATGGCAGTGAACAGCGACAGCGGGCGCTTCGCCACATCGTGTTCGTTCCGTCATCGCTGGCACGGCCGTATACGGCCCGAGACGAGAGACAGCCCGTCATGACAGCGCGGGTCGGTCCTGGTTCTCCGGCTGATCCAGCCGGTTCGCCTTCCGGATGAGCGACCACGTCCCGAGGATCGAACCGATGAGAAAGGCGATGGCGATGAGGCTGCGCAGCCAGACCGGGCTTCCCGCGAAGTCGCTGTCCCAGACCGGTCCCCGGCGGATCCCCTGCCAGAGGGCTACCGCGATCAACCAGGTGACGAGCAGCTCAGAGGCCCAGTCGAGCACGCGGAATGACCGAAAGCGCCGGACGATCCAGAAAACATGGATTGCGATCAAGATCGACACGCTGCCGAAGGAGGCGATGACCGAGAAGAGCGGATACCAGCTGTCCCAAGCCATACGTCAACCCACCTCTCGTCCAGACTGCGTGCGCCACTCACGGTGGCTCATGCCAGCAGCCGCCCGACCAGACGCAGGCGGAGAGCAGACGAGCCGGGCAGGCGATGGTCGGACAGCTTACGCAGGCGAGTCTGCCACCGAGCGCGCGGGGAAGCCCGCAACGGGGATACCGACAGCCGTCCGCCCTGCTGCCGCGCGAGCCAGGTGTCTCATCGAGGCACTCGCCCCTCCTACCGGCAGGCGTGCCCAACCTGGTCCTCGGGCCGCGTCTCGCACCGCCATTCGACTACCTCGTCCATCCCTGCCTTCCCGCACGCCCATACGGTGACGATGCACGCTCCCGTGCGTCAGAACGTGACGAACATCATCCCGCCCCCGCACGAGAACCGGTGGGAGGCTCCTCACGCAGCTGTCCCGCCAGCCGCTCCTTTCGTCGCTCCCACAGCATCATGGCCAGTCCGAACCAGACCACCGCGATCACGTACCAGGTCAAGGACGAGGGGCCGTTGGCGCAGACGTCCTGCACGTGGCTGTGCATGCCGACCGCGAGACCGCCGAGCAGCAGGGCGCTCACGGCGAGCCGGAACGGCCGCCACCGCAAGGTCTTCCAGCGACGGGGTAGGTCGAGACCGATAAGGAACAACGTTATTGCGATGGGGCTCACGAAGAGGACGATCCCGAGCGTGCTCAGGACAGCGTCGGCACTCCACATCTCTGGCCTCCTGGACGACTAGGGATCCCACGGCGGGTCTTCCGGACAGCAGTCCTGGCACGCGATACAAGCCCAGAACAGGCAGAAGGGACACAGTAGCGAGATGCAGAACAGACAGGTGGCACACCCGTAGCCGAGTCCGCATTGCACGCACGGTACGAAGCATCCGCGGCCGCAACACTCGGAGAGCCGGCGGAGATCCACACGGCAGCACTGCTCGCATGGCCAGTAACCCGGTGGGCAACCCGCCGGGCTGAACGCGCCACCGGCGGCCACTGGCCAGGTCCCCCTGCCCACCCTCGCTGGCTGCCAGCAGTACCGCAGTCTTCCCCTCGAGCCGGGAGCGGAAGGTCGGTACGGGGCGGTGGCGCACAGCGCATCGTCTCCCCATCCGCTCGTCGTGCACCGGTGCTCGCCCCACCCGGTGCGTCGCGCAAGATACCTGCGGTCAAGCTGTCGGTGCCGTTGAGTTGCTCTGGCCGCGACCACAGCGAGACCGCAAAAGCAGACGGATCCAGTACCAAAGGAAATAGCCGGTGAATATGAGCTGGGACAGTGCGAAGGAAGAATCCTGCATGGACGGTCGGGGACCGGTGCGCAGGCTGGAGACGAGCAGGCCGAGACCGAGCAGACTGCCGGCACCGGCGATCGCGCGGCGGTACCAGCGGCTCGGCCCTGGCTCGTCGGGCCGTCGTCCACGTACGAGCTCGATGGCGGCGATCGGCACGGCGCAGAGCAGCATGGCCAACCAGAGGATCCAGGAAATGCGTGCCCAGTCCATGAGTGGACCTCCCGTGCTCAGCAACGCAGCGGGCGGAGCCGAACCAGCATGCCGGCCCTCCTTCATGTTCCCGGCTCAGCACAACACGTCGTACAGGACCAGCCGCCCGGGCAAGGGACAGACAAATACCCAACGCCGTGAACACGGCTATCCCTCCCCGCGAGCACGCTCATCAGCGTGCGTTGACGGCTCCGTCGTTCGCGCGTCCGTCCCGGGCTTGCTTGAGACCCCTGACGAGGTAGGCGAGCGCGGCCATGAAAAAAAGCGTCACGAGCGTCGCCTCCGCCCAGGGCGGTAATCCAGGCCAGATTCTGGTAAAGAGTGTCTCCTCTCTGCGGAGACTCTCCCAGAGAATCAAACCCGTCCAGACTACCATAATGCTCCAGTACACGATGTCCCCGACGCGGCGGTGCTGGATCGCCGTGAGCAGGCGGATCACGATTCCGATCAGGGTGAGCGTCATGCCGAGCACGAACGCGGCGAGCATCGGACACCTCTCCGAACGAACACGTCTCATCTGCAGGAGCCCAGCCTAGCCCTGTGCCTTCCTCACGGTCCCCACGGCGGATCTTGCCAGCGACAGTTGCACCACCAGACGCAAGCGGATATCAGACAAGCTGGACAGGCGATGGCCAAGCACGCCGCGCACGCGAGCCTCCCGAGGAATGAACACGGGAAGAAGCACCAGTCCGTGCAACAGTCGAAAGCCCTGCCCAGGTCGACCTGGCAGCAGCGGCGTTCGCTGCAGGGCCAGGCGCCCGGCGGGCAACTGGCCGGACTGAACGCACCACCGGCTGCCACCGGCCAGGTCACCTGCCCGGCCTCGCTCACCGCCACGAGGACAGCGGTCTCCCCAGTGAGCCGGTATCGGAAGACTGCCACCCGCCCGGCATCGTCCCGGTACGCGGCCACGACCTCGCTCCTGCCCAGCCAGGTCCCAGGGCATGCGTTCATCAGCTGCACGGAGCATCACCCTCGACCTTCGCTGGCCGTTCTTCGCCGATGGACCAGCCTGACCACAACGAATGCGAGCTGGTCTCTTCCCGGCTACCGGCTGCCACAGTGCTTCCCAGGTCAGTGCGTGGCTCCGGCGGGGTGTCATGCCACTCCTGAGAAGGGACCGCGTTCGGCGAAGAGGGCAGGAACTGCGTGACCACAGCGTGGAGTTACAGCGGATCGCACTGGCCACCTCGTAGCGCTCCTCCTCTCGACCCCTACCTGGGCTCGCCCCAGTAGACTGTCTCCGCTACCCCCTCTCACGAACCTCGTTCTCATGCCACCGTGCTCGCCACACCGCTCATGCCTCCGGCTTACGTGTCACCGATGTGGGGCCACCTCGAAAGGCTCCTCCTCTCGAAACCCATTGGTGAGTCGTTCGAGTGACCGTTCACCGTCAGCGCGAATCCGAACGTCGAGTGTGGTGACGACCCCGCAGGAGCGTGAGCCAGGGCCAGAGGGAGACCAGCACCAAGCCCGCGTTGAGCAGCGTCATGATGGGGTCGTGCATCCATGACTGCGGGCCACGGCGGACACCGTAGGCGACCGCTGCGATCAGCAGCAGGCAACTGAGCACGCTGACGAGCCGACTACGCCAGCTGCTGGGTTCCGGGCGACCTGGTCGGTGACCAGTGAGTGCCTCAATCCCGAACAGCACGATGAAGTTACAGAGCAAAAGCAACCAGAGCACCCACGTTATCGTTCCCCATGCCATGGTGGGCGACCTCCTTCTCAGTACGCGTGTGGGATGTTCTGAAATGACCACACCTGGTCCAATCTCGTCCTCATGTTCCCGGCTCCGCACAGCAACAGGTGCAGGACCAGCCAGCTCGGCACGCGTGCCACAGGCATGCGGGGCACCAGACGAGGATACACGCGGCACAGACGATCCACCAGCGTGACCTGCAGATCCCATAGCATCCCAAGCCACAACACGTAAGCAACTCGAAGAGATCGAGATTGCCGCAGCAGCATGAGCAAGGAATCAGAGGAGGAGAACACGTTTGTTGAGCCAGGAGCTCTCTTTCGGGGAGTGTTGACGCACGCTGTACGTCGCCGGTCGGGGTCACGGGCGCGAGCTGCTGGCGATTGCCGTGCGCCACTATTCGATAGCGCAGCGCGATCTTTCGGCCAGAGTCATCCACGTAGTAGGCCAGTACCTGGTCACGGGACAGCACCCCAGCCACGGCCCAGAGCGTCCGCCCGTCGGCCAGCCCGTGCTCGGCCGCCTGCACCGCGGCCAGCTGCGCCGGACCGAGCACCGCCGGAAGGTCAGGCCCGGCCACGAGTTCCACCCGCAGCTTCTCCGCTGCCGCCGGATCGAGCAGGCTCGTCTTGACCGGCTCGACCGCCCACCAGGGCCGCGCCTCCCCCGCTCCCTCAGCATGTACACCAGCCGGCAGCGCCAGCTTCCCGCTCGCCAGGAGCCCGAGCGCCGTGCCGAGTCCCGCCAAGCGCCCAAGCGCACGCCGCCGCGTCAGCACCGGCCCGCGTGCGACCGGACTCGCGAGCGCCCCCAGTTCGCTCGCCAGCGCCAGCCCCCGCCGCACCCCGAGCAGCCGCACCAGCTGCAGCACCAGCCCTCGCCCGGTGTACGCCCACAGGCGGTCACCAGCGACCGCGAACAACACCGGTTCCCACGGCGCCCTCGCTCCCAGCGCCCGCTCCCGCCAGGCCGCCACCTCGGGCTCGCGCAGGCTCCGCGCCACCAGGCGCCCACCACCCAGCTCGACGATCCGCTCGGCCAGCACCCACTGGATGGCGTACCCTCCGGCCTCCGCTTCCGTCCGTCGCCTAGAGGATCGGCCCGCCT
>CACRWZ010000003.1_pt1 | contig 81662 bp, 96 predicted proteins | sample 5377041 | NCBI WGS metagenome assembly CACRWZ01 (sample SAMEA6061846, study PRJEB28556) | metagenome | reverse complement strand
TTGGACAAGCCGGTGGCGTTGGAGGAAGGGTCGCGCTTTGCCATCCGCGAAGGGGGCCGCACGGTCGGGGCCGGCGTCGTCACGAAGATCATCAAGTAGGCTGAGGGGTGAGCGACGATGTCGCGCAGACCGGCACAACGCATTCGAATCCGGCTAAAATCGCATGACCACCGGATCCTCGATCAGTCGGCTCGACAGATCGTCGAGACGGCTGAGAGCACCGGTGCAAAGGTTGCAGGGCCGATACCCCTGCCGACGCGGATCGAGCGGTTCACGGTCATCCGTTCGCCGTTCATCGACAAGGACTCGCAAGAGCACTTCGAAATTCGCACGCACAAGCGGCTGATCGACGTGCTCGAGCCGAGTCCCTCGACGATCCGCGCGCTCATGCGCTTGACCCTGCCGGCAGGGGTAGACATCGAGATCAAGCTCTGAACGCGGGAGACCGCGTTCCTGATCATGCTCGTCGTGTGGTGAGGGCACGCCAGAGTGCCTGGTGCCACCAGAGAGTGGAGAGAGCCAATGATCGAGGGATTGTTGGGCCGAAAACTCGGCATGACACAGATTTTCGATGAGGAGGGACGGGCCGTTCCCGTCACGGTACTCGAAGTCGGTCCGTGTGTCGTGACCCAGGTGAAAACGAAGGAGCGGGACGGCTACGAAGCCGTCCAGCTCGGTTTTGGCCACCGCAAGCGCCAGAACAAGCCGATGCAAGGGCACCTACGGGCCTCCGGGGCATCCCCACGGTATCTCAAGGAGGTTCGTGTGGATGACCCGAGCCAGTTCCAAGTCGGACAAGTCGTCGATTGCAGCATCTTTCAGCCCGGTCAGCTGGTCGACGTGATCGGCTGGCGGAAGGGCCGTGGCTTTCAGGGTGGCGTGAAGCGGCACGGCTTTGCCGGGGGACCGAAGACGCACGGGCAGTCGGATCGGCATCGCGCACCGGGATCGATCGGACCCACGACCGACCCCGGGCGCGTCCATAAGGGAAAGCGGATGGCCGGCCGGATGGGCCCAGTGCGGGTCACGGTGCAGAACCTCAAAGTCATGCAGGTCGATCCGCAGCGGAATCTCGTACTGGTACGTGGTGCAGTTCCTGGGCATCCGAATGGGCTCGTCATCGTCCGCCATGCGATCAAGCAGCGGCGGACGAAGGCGACGGCGTGATGGGAGGAGCGAGTCATGCTGGTTCCGGTCTACGACCTCGAGGGACGAGCAGTCGACAACATCGAGTTGGCTGACTCCGTCTTCAACATCACGCCGAACATTCCGGTCATGCACCAGGCTCTCGTTCGCCAGCTCGCCAATGCGCGGGCTGGTACGCACGACACGAAGACCCGCGGTGAGGTGCGCGGCGGTGGTCGCAAGCCGTGGCGGCAGAAGGGTACCGGGCGCGCACGGCAGGGAAGCATCCGCGCACCGCACTGGAAGGGTGGCGGTGTCGTCTGGGGACCGCATCCGCGCTCGTATCGCCAGAAAATGCCGCGGAAGATGCGGCGCCTGGCGATCCGCTCGCTCTTGTCGGTCAAGCAGCGGGAGAACCAGATCGTCGTGGTGCGGGGGCTCAACGAGATCGAGCCGAAGACGAAGGCCATGAAGAACGTCCTCCAGCGCTTGCCGTTGGCTGATGCGCGCTCGACGCTGATCGTCGTCGATCAGCGGCGAGAAAATGTGCGCCGAGCGGCCGGTAACCTGGAAGACGTGAAGGTGCTGGTCGCCCATAACATGAACATCCGTGACGGACTCAAGTACGAGCGCATGATTCTCACCCCTGAGGCGATCGACGTCATCCATCGTCTCTGGGCGCAGGAGGGGGTGTGAGCGATGGAACTCACCTATCAGGAGATCATCCGGCGCCCATTGATCACGGAAAAGAACACGCGGCTGATGCAAATGAATCAGTACATGTTCGAAGTACATCCAGCCGCGAACAAGATTCAAATCAAGGAAGCGATCGAGCGGACCTTCAATGTCAAGGTCAAGAAGGTCAATACGATGAACGTACGCGGCAAGGTGCGCCGTCGCTTCCGCAAGCGTGGGGCGCCGATTATCGGTCGCGAGCGGTCGTGGAAGAAGGCGATCGTGACTCTCGAGCCCGGGTACACGATCGATCTCTTCAGTCAGCTCTGATGTGGCTGAGATGAGGTGTCGCGATGCCGATCAAGGTCTATAAACCGACGACGCCTGGGCGCCGCAATATGTCGGTGCTCACGTACGAGGAAATCACGAAGGAAGAGCCGGAAAAGTCGCTGATCGAGCCGCTCAAGAAGCATGCCGGGCGGAATAACCGGGGCGTCATCACGACCCGTCACCGGGGCGGTGGGAACAAGCGCTTCTACCGGATCATCGACTTCCGGCGCGACAAGTGGGGCGTTCCGGCGAAAGTCGCGGCGATCGAGTACGACCCCAATCGCACCGCGTTCATCGCTCTGTTGCACTATGCCGATGGGGAGAAGCGGTACATCCTCGCCCCGCTCGGGCTCAAAGTCGGTGACATCGTGCAATCCGGGCCTGGATCACCGATCCGTGTCGGGAATGCGCTGCCCTTGCGCGATATCCCGCTCGGTACGCTCGTCCACAATGTGGAGTTGTATCCGGGCCGGGGCGGCCAGCTCGCCCGAGCGGCGGGGGCGGTCGCGCAGGTCGTGGCCAAGGTGGATAATTATGTACACCTGCGCCTGCCCTCCGGGGAGATCCGGATGGTGCACGCCGACTGCATGGCCACCATCGGGCAGATCGGGAATCTCGATCATCAGAATGTGAGTATCGGCAAGGCTGGTCGGAAGCGCCACATGGGCTGGCGCCCGGCGGTGCGTGGTTCGGCCATGACGCCACGCGATCACCCGCACGGTGGTGGTGAAGGAAAGGCACCGCGCGGGATGCCACCCAAGACTCCGTGGGGGAAGCCGGCGCTCGGGAAGCGCACGCGCCGGAACAAGCGGTCAGATCGATTCATCATCCGGCGGCGCTACGAGGCCTAGCCGGTGAGGAGGTAGCGAGATGGGACGTTCGTCGAAAAAGGGTCCGTACATCGATCCGAAACTGAAGAAGAAAATCGACGAACTGAACCGAACGGGTGAGCGTCGGGTCATCCGCACCTGGGCGCGCGATTGCACGATCTTTCCTGAAATGGTCGGCCACACCATTGCCGTCCACGATGGGCGACGGCATGTGCCGATTTACATCACGGAACAGATGGTCGGCCATAAGCTCGGGGAGTTCGCGCCCACCCGGACGTATCGTGGCCATGGTAAGGACGCTGAGCGGACGACCCGGCGTCGCTGAGCGGTAGGTGGAAGAAGGAGTGATTCGCCATGGAGGTCCGTGCCAAGGTACGCGAGGTCCGGGTGTCGCCCAAAAAGGCGCGGATGGTGATCGACGTCATTCGCGGCAAGCCGCTCCAGGAGGCGATGGCGATTCTCCAGGTCCTGCCGCAGAAGACGGCACCGATCGCTCTCAAACTCCTGCGGTCCGCTGCGGCGAACGCCGAGCACAATTACGACCTCGATCCGGAGCGGCTGTACGTCAAGCGCATCTTCGTCGATGAGGGGCCGCGGTACAAGCGTTGGCAGCCCCACGCGCGCGGACGGGTCGGTCGCAAGTGGCGCCGGACCTCGCACATTACCGTGATTCTCGATGAGCTGCCGGAGAAGGGAGCGCCGCGTGGGTAGGAAAGTCAATCCGATCGGCTTTCGTCTCGGGATCGTTCACGACTGGGAATCGAAGTGGTTCGCTGAGAAGGATCGACAATATCGCGAGCAGCTGCACGAGGATCTCGATATTCGCGAGATCATCCAGCGCGAGCTGCCGCGAGCCGGGATCTCGCGTATCGAGATCCAGCGGGCTGTCAATCGCGTCGATGTCACGATCCATACTGCGAAGCCCGGTGTGGTCATTGGAAAGCAAGGCGCCAATGTCGAACGACTGCGACAGTTGCTCGAGGCGCGCATCGGGAAGAAGGTACACCTGAATATCCAGGAAGTGCGCAAGCCGGAGCTCGATGCGCGTCTGGTCGCCGAAAGTATCGCGGAGCAGATCACGCGACGTGTTTCGTACCGCCGGGCGATGAAGCATGCTGCAGCTGCTGCGATGCGGGCCGGTGCGAAAGGGATCAAGATCCGCGTCAAGGGACGTCTCGGTGGCGCCGAGATGAAGCGCATGGTGTGGGAAATGGTGGGCCGCGTGCCCCTGAGTACCATCCGTGCGAACATCGATTATGCGGTGGTGCACGCGCCGACGATCTACGGACAGATCGGCGTCAAGGTTTGGATCTATCATGGCGACGTGCTACCCGAGGCGAAGCCGACAGTGGCCTCTGCCGGGGTCACAGCCGAGTGAGGGAATGAGGTGCGGCGATGTTGATGCCACGACGCGTACAACACCGGAAGCAACATCGGTATCGCACGAAAGGGATTGCCTGGCGGGGTAGCACGCTGGCCTTCGGTGACTATGGCATTCAAGCGCTCGAGCCGGCGTGGGTCACCGCGCAACAGATCGAGGCTGCCCGTCGTGCGATCACCAATGCCGTCCGGCGTGGTGGAAAAGTCTGGATCCGCGTCTTCCCGGACAAGCCGGTAACCAAGAAGCCGGCTGAGACGCGGATGGGTAGCGGCAAAGGGAATCCTGACTATTGGATGGACGTTGTCAAGCCGGGGCGCATTCTCTTCGAGCTCGCCGGTGTGCGGGAAGAACTCGCCATGGAAGCGCTCACGCGCGCGATTCACAAACTTCCGTGCAAGTGCCGGATCGTCAAGCGCGAGCGACTCGGCGAGACCGCCGAGGAGGAGGAGACATGAAACCGGATGAACTGCGCGCGATGACGGACGAACAGCTGCGGCAGAAGCTCGAAGAGCTCCGCAACCAGGTGCGAGACTTGCGTTTCGCTGCCGCGCTCGGTCAGCTGAAGGACACGTCGGCCATTCGCAAGGCGCGCAAGGATATCGCACGCATCCTGACGATCCTCACCGAGCGCGAGCGTGCGCGTCTCGCTCAGGAAGGCAAGCTTCCGCCACCGAAGTTGACCCGTCGAGAGCGGAAGCGTCGCAAGCAGCTGGAACTCCAGAGCCGGAAGGGGTGATAGAGCGTGGAGGAGCGTAGCACACCGCAGCAGGGTTCGACACCAGCTCCACAACAGCGGCCGAAACGGCGGATGACCAAGGTCGGTCGCGTCGTTTCGGATAAAATGGATAAGACCGTCGTTGTCGCGGTCGACTACTGGCGTCGCCATCCGCTTTACAAGAAGACGATCCGCCGCACCAGTAAGTTCTACGCACACGACGAATACAATCTCTGCCGGATTGGCGATCTGGTTCTGATCGAAGAGACGCGTCCGCTCAGCAAAACCAAGCGATGGATCGTCCGCAAGATCCTCGAGCGGGCGACGCCGGAGGTCCAAGCTGAGATCATCGAGGAGACCGAGGGCGAGGGTGAGGGCGAGCAATGATCCAGCCGCTGTCCAAGCTGGTGGTTGCAGACAATACCGGCGCGAAAGAAATCATGTGTATCCGTGTCCTCGGTGGCTCCAAGCGCCGCTACGGGTCGGTGGGTGACCTGATCGTGGCCTCGGTGAAGAAGGCGGAGCCGAATGCGGCGGTGAAAAAGGGCGATGTTGTGTACGCCGTGATCGTTCGCACCAAGAAGGAATACCGGCGCAAGGACGGCTCGTACATCAAGTTCGACGATAATGCGGCAGTGCTCGTGACACCACAGGGGCAGCCGCGGGGTACCCGAATCTTCGGCCCAGTGGCGCGGGAGCTGCGTGAACGGCAGTACATGCGTATCATCTCGCTGGCACCGGAAGTGCTGTGAGGGGTGCCGACCATGGCGGAAAAAATCGTGACAGGCGATGAAGTCATCGTCATCCGTGGTAAGGACAAAGGGGCGCGTGGTCGGGTACGTCGCAACTTTCCGCGTGAAGACCGGGTGATCGTCGAAGGGGTGAACATCGTCAAGAAGCACCAGCGCGCGATCCCCGGTGTGCGCCAGGCGGGCATCATCGAGATGGAGGCCCCGATTCACGTTTCGAAGGTGATGCTGATCTGCCCGCACTGCGGCAAACCGACACGCGTCGGTTTCCGTTTCACGGATGACGGTGAGAAGGTGCGCTATTGCAAAAAGTGCGGCCAAACGATCGAGAAGCCGACCGCACAACGTCGAGCGAAGTGAGGCGAGTGAGCGATGGCGACGGAAGTGCATGAGCGAGTCGAGCCGCGATTGAAGCGACGGTACCGTGAAGAGGTGGTTCCGAAGCTGATGCAAGAGTTCGGATACCCACACCGTTTCGCGGTACCGCGGCTCGAGAAGATCGTGCTCAATATCGGGTTGGGCGAAGCGGTTTCCAACCCGAAGGCGATCGACTACGCGATGAACGACCTGGCGGCGATTACCGGTCAACGGCCAGTGGTGCGACGTGCCCGTAAATCGATCGCCGGTTTCAAGCTGCGCAAGGGCATGCCGATCGGCGTGATGGTGACGCTGCGCGGCAATCGCATGTGGGACTTTTTAGATCGGCTCATCGCGATCGCGTTGCCGCGCATCCGCGATTTCCGGGGTGTATCGGCCCGCTCCTTCGATGGCCGCGGCAATTACACCTTGGGGCTGCGGGAGCAAATCGTCTTTCCTGAGGTGGATTACGATAAGATCGACAAGGTTCGGGGACTGGAGGTCACGATCGTGACGACAGCCCGGACCGATGTCGAGGCGAAGCGGCTGCTGGAACTGCTCGGCATGCCGTTCCGTGACTGAGCACGTGGAGGCGAGTGGACGGTATGGCACGAAAGGCGAAGATCGTTGCATCTCTGAAACCGCCGAAGTACGCGGTTCGCCATCGCAACCGATGCAAGCTCTGCGGGCGACCGCGTGCGTACATGCGGAAGTTCGGCTTGTGTCGTATTTGCTTCCGGCAGCTCGCTTCGATGGGTAAGTTGCCGGGGGTCAAGAAGGCGAGCTGGTGAGGGATGGTGGAACAGTCGAGTAGGACGTGGAGAGCGATGACAGTCAACGATCCGATTGGCGACATGCTCACGCGGATTCGGAACGCCGGAATGGGGCGAAAGGCGGAAACCTCGGTTCCGGCGTCGAAGATTCTCGTGGAAATCGCTCGTATTCTCAAGGAAGAAGGGTACATCGCTGACTACGTGGTCGAGCCGGCCGAGCCACGACCCATTTTGCGGATCCGGCTGAAATACACGCCGGATAAGCGTCCTGCGATCCGTGAGATCAAGCGCGTCTCCAAGCCAGGCCTGCGTATCTACGTTGGCAAAGACGAAATCCCGCGCGTAAAGGGCGGGCTGGGAATCGCGATTCTCACGACGTCGCAGGGAGTGATGACGGATGCCGAGGCGCGTCGTCGTGGCATCGGCGGCGAAGTCATTTGCACAGTGTTCTAAGGCGGGGGGCCACACATGTCGCGCATCGGCAAGCGACCGATTCCGATTCCACCAGGTGTCGACGTTCAGATCTCCGACGGGTTGGTTCGGGTGAGCGGACCGAAGGGCCAGCTGGAACTGAAGGTTCACCCGAAGATGATCATCCAGCGTGTGGATGGGATGATTCAGGTTCAGCGCCCTTCGGACGAGCGCTTCTTCAAGCAGTTGCATGGTTTGTATCGCACCCTGATCGCCAATATGGTGCAGGGTGTGACTGAGGGGTTCCGTAAGGATCTGGAGATTCATGGGGTCGGATACCGGGCGGCACTCGAGGGCAAGACGCTGGTGCTCACCGTCGGGTATTCCCACCCGGTCCGTATCGAACCGCCACCGGGTATCAGTTTTCTCGTCGAATCTCCGACCCGGATCGCGGTTTTGGGTATCGATAAGCAGTTGGTCGGAGAAGTAGCCGCTCAGATCCGGCGAGTGCGACCTCCGGAGCCCTACCAGGGGAAGGGTATTCGCTACGCCGGTGAGGTGATTCGCCGCAAGGCAGGGAAAGCCGGCAAGGCACGCAAGTAGACAGTAGGCCTCTGGATAGCCGCTCGGAAACGCCGGCCAGGCGGGGATCGAGCGGCTTGCGTGATGACGGAGGGAACAGCATGCGATACCAATACAAGCGGCGACTCTCGCCACGTAAGCGTCGCCACTTACGGGTACGGGCGCGGGTTTTTGGTACGCCCGAACGTCCGCGTCTCAACGTCTTTCGCAGTAACAAGCATATCTACGCGCAGATCATCGACGATACGCGCGGACACACCTTGGTGGCAGCCTCGACCTTGGAGCAGGAGGTCCGTGAGCGGTTCCCGAGCCCACACCCGAAGGTCGAGGAGGCACGCGTGGTGGGTCAGGTCATCGGCGAGCGAGCGCTGGCGAAGGGAATCACCAAAGTCGTCTTCGATCGTGGTGGCTACAAGTACCACGGACGGGTGAAGGCGCTCGCGGATGGTGCCCGAGCTGCTGGGTTGCAGTTCTAGTGTAAGGCGAGGGCGACAATGGCAGTACTGAAGGAACATCGACGAGTCGATCCGAGCCGCGTCGGCGAGTTGCGGGAACGTGTCATCCAGATCGCGCGCGTCGCCAAGGTCGTGCAGGGTGGCCGGCGGTTTCACTTCCGGAGCGTGGTCGTCGTCGGTGACGGCCAGGGGCACGTCGGGGTAGGAATCGGCAAGGCGACTGAGGTGCCGGATTCGATCCGCAAAGCGGTCGAGAATGCGAAGAAGAATCTCATCGAAGTGCCGCTCGACCGGACGACCATTCCGCATGAAGTGGAAGTCAAGTTCAAGGCGACGCGGGTGCTGATGAAGCCGGCTGCTCCGGGTACCGGCGTCATCGCTGGTGCAGGGGTACGGGCAGTTGCCGAAGCAGCCGGAATCCGTGATTTGATAGCGAAGACACACGGTAGTAACAATCCGGTGAACGTGACGCAGGCTGCGCTACTCGCTCTCAGTCAGCTGGAGTCGCCGGAGGAGGTCGCGGCCCGGCGAGGCCTGCCGGTGGAACGCGTGTTGCGTGGTCGACGGAAGCGGGTGGAAGGCGATGGCGAATAAGCGATTGCGCATCACGTACGTGAAAAGTGCGATCGGCTATCGAGAGGAACAGCGGGCGACCCTCCGATCGTTGGGACTGCGGCGACTGCGCCAGGTGGTCGAGCATCCAGATACGCCAACGATCCGGGGGATGATCGCGAAAGTGCAGCATCTCGTCCGCGTCGAGGAAATCGACCAGAATGGCAGGCAGTAGAGCGGGGAGGATCGGCATGAAGCTGCACGAACTGAAACCAGCCCCTGGATCCCGACGGCCGAAGACGCGCGTGGGACGCGGGATCGCGGCCGGGAAAGGAAAGACTGCCGGACGGGGAACGAAGGGCCAGTGGGCACGGAACCGCGTCCGTCCTGGATTCGAGGGCGGGCAGAATCCGCTTTACTTGCGGTTGGGCCGGAAGCGTGGCTTCAAGAATCCGTTCAAGATCGTGTTCGAAGTCGTCAACGTGGGGCGGTTGAACGAGCTTCCGGTCGAAGGCGTCATCACGCCGGAGGTGCTGCGAGCGTATCGTCTCGTACGGGAAGAGGGAGCCCCAGTCAAGATTCTGGGAGATGGTGAAGTGACCCGCCCGCTCCACGTGCAGGCGCATGCCTTCTCCGAAAGCGCGCGCCAGAAGATTCTGGCGGCGGGTGGTACCGCGGAGGTCATTCGCTGATGCTGGAAGCTGTCGTCAGTGCCTTCAAACTGCCGGATCTCCGTCGCAAGTTATTGTTCACCCTCGGCATCTTGATCATCTTCCGTTTCGTGGCCACAATACCGGTGCCGGGTGTCGATCAGCAGGCGCTCCAGCGGCTGCTGGAAACCAACCAGTTTCTCGGCGTGCTCAATTTGTTTTCCGGTAGCACATTGACGAACTTTTCGATCGTCGCGCTGGGCGTCTACCCATACATCACCGCGTCGATCGTGATGCAGCTCCTCACACCGGTCATCCCGCGGTTGACCGAACTGTCCAAAGAGGGGAACATCGGGCGGGCCAAGATCAACCAGTATACGCACTGGCTGACCGTCCCACTGGCCTTCTTGCAGGCGTACGGCCACGCCGCACTGATGAGTAGTGCGGGTGTCTTACGAGATTTCGGGCTCTTCCACGGTGACACCTGGTTGCGGAGCCTGGCGCTGTTGCTCACCCTCACTGCCGGTACCGTCTTTCTCGTGTGGCTCGGCGAGCTCATTACCGAAAACGGAATCGGCAACGGGGTGTCCATCATTATTCTTGGTGGTATCGTCGCGCAGCTCCCGAGCGCCGTTGCGCGTCTCGTCACTGGGGGTACCCTCTCGCAGAACTTGATTGGAACCGTTGCTTTCTTGGCGATCGGTCTCCTCATTATCGTTAGCATCGTTTTGATTACCGAAGGCCAGCGTCGGATTCCAGTGCAACATGCCCGGCGGGTGCGGCGAGGGCGCGTGTACGGTGGCGGGATGACCTATATCCCGCTCAAGGTGAACTCCGCCGGGATGATTCCGCTTATATTCGCGATTTCGATCCTTCTTCTGCCCGGCATGATCGCCAACTTCCTAGCGACCTCAGAGATCGGATGGTTGCGCGATGCCGCCAACTGGTTGGCCCGAGTCTTCGATCCGAACAGCTTCCCGTACCAGATCGCCTATTTCGTCATGGTGGTTGCCTTCACCTACTTCTACACCTTGATTCTGTTCCAGCAACAGAATATCGCTGAAACCTTGCAGCGTCAGGGAGCCTTCATTCCGGGCATTCGTCCTGGCCGGGCGACCGACGAGTATCTGACGAAGGTCTTGATGCGTATCACGCTCATCGGCGCGCTCTTCCTCGGTGTGATCGCCGTGATGCCGTACATTGTCGCGAAGATCACCGGTGTGACGGTTCTGTTCCTGAGTTCGACCTCGCTGTTGATCGTCGTCGGGGTGGCGATCGACACGATGCGACAGCTCGAGGCCCAGCTGCTCATGCGGAATTACGAGGGCTTCATCCGGTAGGGGGACGTGTGGCAGGACGGTGTCACGTTATACTCATCGGGCCGCAGGGATCCGGTAAGGGAACCCAGGCGACGCGTATTGCTGCGCCTTTGGGACTCGTCCATGTCGCGACTGGGGATCTCTTCCGGCAGTTGATGACACGGGACGATCCCCTCGCACGTGAAGTTCGGAGCTACTACGATCGGGGCGAATTGGTCCCGGACGATGTGACACTGCGGGTTCTCCTCGAGCGGCTCGATGAGCTCGAGCGGGAGGTGCCGAGCTATCGTGGGGCGCTCTTGGACGGGTACCCGCGTAATCGCGCACAGGCGGAGGCGCTCGATCGCGTGCTGCGAGACCGAAACGACACCATCGCTGCTGTCGTACATTTGGCGGTACCGCGTGCCGTGTTGATCGAGCGTCTCAGCGGACGCTTGATCTGTCCGCAGTGTGGGGCGACTTATCACCGTACGTTCGCGCCACCGCGCGTCGAAGGTCAGTGCGATCAGTGTGGGGCGCCACTGGTCCAACGCAGTGACGATACGCCGGAAGCGATTGCGCGTCGTCTCGACACGTACGAGCAGCAAACTGCACCGCTCCTGGAATACTATCGCGAGCGCGGCCTCGTGATCGATATCGATGGTAACCGTCCGATCGACGAGGTCACGCGCACGATCGTGTCGGCACTCGAACCGGTGCTCGCCGATCCTTCCCGATGTCGATCGTCCTGAAGTCACCGAGCGAGATCGAGCGGATGCGGCGGGCGGGGAAGATCGTAGCGCGCGTCCTGGAGGAGTTGCGCTCGCTGGTTCGTCCGGGTTTGACGACGGCGATGCTCGACATTCGGGCACGGGAGATTATCGCGAGCGAAGGCGGTGCGCCCTCCTTCCTCGGCTACCGTGGATTTCCGGCCGCGATCTGCACGTCAGTGAACGATGAGGTTTTGCACGGAATCCCGAGCCAGCGGCGACTGCGTGAAGGTGATCTCTTGAAGATCGATGTGGGTGTCGAATGGGGTGGTCTGCACGCAGATGCGGCGATCAGCGTCATCGTCGGTCGCGGCAGTGTACTCGCCCAACGCCTCGTACGAGCCACAGAAGAGGCGTTTTGGGCGGCCTTCTCCGTGGCTCGGGTCGGTGCGCATATCGGTGACATCGGCGCGACGATCGAGGCAGTTGTGCGACAGCACGGCTTTACGGTCGTTGAAGGGTACACGGGGCACGGCGTCGGTAGAACGTTGCACGAGGAGCCGTCCGTGCCCAACTGGGGTGTGCCTGGTCGCGGTGTGCGCCTGCGCGAGGGCATGACGCTCGCCATCGAACCGATGGTGAGCGCCGGTAGCGGAGCGACGCGCGTGAAACGCGACGGTTGGACCGTCGTCACCGAGGATGGTAGCCTCGCGGCGCATTACGAGCATACACTCTGGATCTCCCCCGATGGGCCAGTGGTACTCACATGCGCTTGAGGGCATGGTATACTGCACATTTGTGATGCGTGCGAGTCGATCGCGCGTGAGCGGGGTGGTGTGTGCCGAAGAAGGACGTCATCGAAGTAGAAGGAACGGTGACCGAGGCTTTGCCGAACGCGATGTTTCGCGTCCAGCTCGACAACGGGTACGAGGTCCTTGCCCACGTTGCTGGACGCCTGCGGATGCACTTCATTCGTATCTTGCCTGGTGACCGTGTCCGGGTGGAGCTGTCGCCGTATGATCTCACGCGTGGGCGAATTACCTACCGGTTGCGTGGTCCGACGCGTGAGGAAGAGTGAGCGTCGAGGGGGTGAGGACGATGAAGGTCTCGGCGTCGGTCAAGCGTCGCTGTGCCAAGTGCCGGATCATTCGACGTCACGGGGTGGTCCGGGTGATTTGTGAGAATCCCAAGCACAAGCAGCGCCAAGGATGAGGGGGAGCAATGGCCCGTATCGCGGGTGTCGACTTGCCGCGTGACAAGCGCATCGAGTACGCGTTGACCCTGATTTACGGCATCGGCTGGTCCACGGCGCGCAAGATCCTCGAGCGAACCGGGATCGATCCGTGGACCAAGGTGCGTGATCTGACGGACGACGAAGTACAACGGCTGCGTGACATCATCGAGAAAGAAATGGTCGTCGAAGGAGATTTGCGGCGCCAAATCGCGATGAACATCAAGCGGCTTATCGACATCGGCTGCTATCGCGGCTTGCGCCATCGTATGGGCTTGCCAGTACGCGGGCAGCGAACGCGGACGAATGCCCGCACGCGCAAAGGGCCGCGTCCGCGCATCGGCGTCAAGAAGAAGGCCAAGCAACAGCAGGCGTGAGGGCGTGTTGCGCCGTTGATGAGGGAGAGCGACGAGGATGGCTGACCGAAGGCGGGCACAACGTGGAGCGCGACCGCGGCGGCGAGAACGAAAGAATGTGCCGCGCGGGCGTGCGTATATCCACGCAACGTTCAACAACACGATCGTCACCATGACCGATCCCAATGGGAATGTGATCTGCTGGGCGAGCGCGGGCTCGAGCGGGTTCAAGGGAACACGCAAGAGCACGCCGTACGCTGCCCAAGTGGCCGCCGAAAACGCGGCGCGCAAGGCGATGGAGCACGGTATGCGCCAGGTCGACGTCTTCGTCAAAGGAGCTGGCGCTGGGCGGGAGATGGCGATCCGCGCGCTCGCCGCAGCCGGCTTGCAGGTCATGTCGATTACGGACATTACGCCGGTGCCGCACAACGGGTGCCGGCCACCGAAGCGTCGACGAACATAACGAACAGCATGAGGAATGACACGAAGGAGGTTCGATGGGTAGGTACATCGGCCCTGTCTGTCGGCTCTGCCGGCGGGAGGGGGTAAAGCTGTATCTGAAAGGTGAGCGGTGCTTCGGGCCGAAGTGCCCGATCGTCAAGCGCCACCCCAATAAGAATTACCCGCCGGGGCAACATGGACCGACGCAGCGCACCGCTCGGCGTCCGTCCGAGTACGCGCTACAGCTACGGGAAAAGCAGAAGCTCAAGCGGATCTACGGAATTCTCGAGCGGCAGTTCCGGCGGCACTACAACGAGGCTGCACGCCGTCCGGGGCTGACCGGTGATAACCTGTTGCAAATTCTCGAATCGAGATTAGACAACGTCGTGTATCGGCTCGGGTTCGCGGACTCGCGGCGTCAGGCGCGTCAGTTGGTTCGGCATGGTCATTTCCTCGTGAACGGACGGAAGACGGACATTCCGTCGTATCTGGTGCGTCCTGGCGACATCATTGCCGTGCGGCCGGAGAGTCGGCGGCGCGAGTACTTCAAGATGCTCGAAGAGACTGCAAAGAATAAGTCCGTTCCGGACTGGTTGAGTCGTGATCTGGAAACGATGAGTGGGCGCGTCTTGCGATTGCCGACGCGCGACGAAATCGATATCCCGCCGGTCAATACGCAGCTCATCGTCGAGTACTACAGCCGGCGGTAATGGACACCGAAAGAGCGGGGAGGCGAGATTCGTGCTCGACTTTGCACGACCGCGAGTGATCCAGACGCATGCTGCACCGACCTATGGGCGGTTCGTCGTCGAGCCACTCGACCCAGGGTACGGAACGACGCTCGGGAACGCTTTGCGGCGGATCCTGCTGCGCTCGTTGCCGGGCGCTGCGATCACGCGTATCCGGATAGCTGGCGTCTGGCACGAGTTCTCGACCATCGAGGGTGTGCGCGAGGATGTCACCGAGATCGTTCTCAACCTGAAAGGTGTGCGCCTGCGGGCATTGACCGACTTCCGGGAGGCGCGTGCCACGCTCTTCGCGCAAGGTGAGGGCGTGGTACGGGCCGGTGACATCGATTGGCCGGCGGAAGTCGAGGTCGTGAATCCGGATCATGTCATCGCGACGCTCGATAACGACGAGGCTCGACTGGAAATGGATCTCTGGATCGGTCGAGGCCGCGGCTATTTGCCTGCCGAGGCGCAAGAGATCCGCTCGATCGGAGAGATTCCGATCGATGCGATCTTTACGCCGATTCTCAAGGTCAACTACGTGGTGGAGCACACCCGGGTCGGTGGAGCGACCGACTACGACCGGCTCATCCTGGAGATCGTGACCGACGGGACGGTCGAGCCAGAGAAGGCGCTGGTCGAGGCGGCACGGATTCTCGTGCAGCATGCCAAGTGGATCGCCGAATTCGAGAATGAGGCTACCGAGGAGCCGGCGGAGGAGTGGGCACCGACGCAAGTAGATGACTCCCGGCTCCTCTCCGAGATCGGCCTGTCGCAGCGCGTGCTCAACGCATTGCGCGCGCGGGGCATCGAGCGAGTCAGCCAAGTGCTGGCCATGCGCCCCGATCAACTGCTCGGTATTCGAAACTTCGGTCCGCGTGCGCTGCAGGAGTTGCGTGAGCGGTTGCAGGAGTATGGCTACACCGAGGGGCCGCTCTTCACCGGAGCGATTCCCGAGGTCGGTGTCGGTGCCGGTGAGAGCGAGGAGGAGTGACCGTGCGGCATCGGAAAGCGGGACGGAAATTCGGTCGTCGAACCAACGCGCGGAAGAATCTCTTTCGCAATCTCGCTGTGTCGTTGATTCTGCATGAGCGGATGACGACGACACTGGCCAAGGCCAAGGCAGTCCAGCCGATCGTCGAGAAGCTCGTGACACTGGCTCGGGAGGATACCGACTATCACCGGCGACTGGCTCGGGCACGCCTCGGCGACGAGCGAGCTGTCGCCAAGCTTTTCGAGGTCATCGCGCCGCGGTTCGTTGGGCAGCCCGGGGGGTATACCCGCATCTATCGCATCGGGCAGCGGCGTGGGGACGGTGCGCCGCTCGCGTTGATCGAGTTTATCGCCTGACGGTACTGGCGATGATGCGAGCATGGAAGTCAAACGCTATCGCATCGACTTCGGCTACGAGGGAACGGCTTTCAGCGGTTCCCAACGACAGCCAGGGCTGCGGACCGTCCAGGGAGTTTTGGAAGAGGCACTGGCACAGCTTGCCGGTGAGCCGGTCCGCGCGACACTCGCTGGACGGACCGATGCCGGTGTCCATGCGGTTGGCCAGGTGGCGAGCTGCGATCTGCCGTGGCGGCATGGAGAATCGACGCTCGCCCGTGCACTGCGTGCCTGGCTTCCCGAAGATGTGGTGGTCTTTCGAACGACCGTTGCAGCCCCTAACTTCCATGCTCGTCGCTGGGCCGTCGATCGGGAATATCGGTACCGTATCTGGCTGGGAAGGCGTCCGCCGCTTCTCCTGCGACGGTTCGTTTGGACCTATCCGGGCGAGTTGGACATCGGGCTCCTGCAGCGTGCGGCCAGGTTGTTTCTGGGCGAGCACGACTTTCGCTCGTTCGCCGGGCACGGTTTGGGGGGACCGAAAGCGACGACCCCGCGCGTACGGACGATCTCCGTTTCCGAATGGCATATTCTGGAGCCCGAGGTGGAGCGGCACGAGCGCGAGGCCGTTCTCCTCGAATACCGGGTCAGGGCGAACGGTTTTCTTCCCCAGATGGTACGCACGATGGTGGCAGCGCTCGTGCGGGTGGGGAGCGGCATGGTGTCGCCAGACTGGATCTCCGAACTCCTCGCGAGGCATGACCGGCGTCTGGCACCACCGCCGGCACCACCGAGCGGATTAGTGCTGTGGCGGGTTCGGTATCCGGAGGATCTCCTCGAGCACCGTACCCGTGAAGGAAGTAGCCAGCCGAATGAGAAAAACGAGGTTGAATCGGGGAGCGAGCAGCGATGACAGTCAAAGCGAAGAAGCGGAAGTACTTGCAGCGAACGTACATGGCCAAGCCGGGCGAGGTGGAGCGCAAGTGGTGGGTCGTCGATGCGGAAGGCAAGCGGCTCGGTCGCCTGGCGAGCCAGATCGCGGCGATTCTCCGCGGGAAGCACAAGCCGCAGTACACGCCGCATGTCGATGTCGGTGATTTCGTGATCGTGATCAACGCGGAAAAGGTGCGCTTGGCCGGGACAAAGGAGCGGGACAAGATCTACTGGCGTCACTCGCAGTATCCTGGCGGTCTGCGACTCATGACCTTCCGGGAACTGATTCAGAAGCATCCCACTCGTCCGATCGAACTGGCCGTCCGACGCATGTTGCCCAAGGGGCCGATGGGGCGGAAGCTGTTCAAAAAGCTCAAGGTATATGCTGGGCCGAATCATCCGCATGCAGCGCAAAAGCCTGAGGTGCTGAACCTCGAGGCCTGAGAGCAGAGGGGAGTGTGAGCGACGTGGTCGAAGCGGCGCGAACGCAACGGGCAGAGCAGACCAAACCGATGTATTACTACGGGCTCGGGCGCCGCAAGACGGCGGTAGCACGTGTCCGCCTCTATCCTGGTAGCGGGCAGGTGATCATCAACGGCCGGCCCGCCGAGCAGTATTTCGGAAACCGGTTGCTCTATCATGTCATGATCACGGAGCCCCTGCGCTTGACCGGGTTGCAGGATCACTTCGACATCCGGGCGCGCGTTGTGGGCGGTGGGCTGTCTGGTCAGGCGGGCGCGGTTCGCCATGGTGTCGCGCGAGCCTTGCTGCGCTACAATCCCGAGTTGCGACCGGTGCTCAAGCGAGCTGGGTTGCTGACGCGCGATCCGCGCATGAAGGAACGGAAGAAGCCAGGGCTCAAGCGTGCCCGCAAGGCACCGCAGTACACCAAGCGCTGAACGTGTACTCTCGTATGTGGTCGTCCTTCGGAGAAGCATTGTTGCTGTCGTCACTGAGGCGCGACGAAGCGCCTCAGTTCGTTTCTGGCGTACTACCTGGAATGGAGGAGGGGGCGCGATCTCTTGGATCGTCGAGCGATCGTCGGACGGCTGCGAGGGCTCGCTCGAGGCGTTGCACCGTGGGCGGGAGGCGAAGCGCGAACAGCGGGATCGGGCTCAGCTCGAGCGTGACATATCCCTGGTAGGTCGACTGGCGGAGCGCACGGAGAAACGCGTCGAGTGGCAGACAACCTGACCCCGGTAGACGGTGGTCACGAAGGAGCGCGTTCGCGAGCGCCAAGCCAAAATTCTGGTCTGTCGCATCACTCAAGTGGACATGTGCGAGGCGTGGCAAGCAGCGACGGAGAAATCCCAGGAGATCCCAACCGAGACTGGCGATGTGAGCGGTATCGGCCGTGATCGCCAGGTCCCACTCCTCGACGAAGCGAAGGAAGAATTCACCATCGTCGTACGGTACCGGTCGGTCTTGCGCGGTGTGCTGGCCGGGCGTTTCCACGGCGATTCTCAGTGGTGCACCGGTTTCCATCCGGGCAGCCTGGAGCGCCTGTACCCAGCGGTGCGTCTGTGTGACCGGTTGGGGTGGATGGATGACGAGCACAGTACAGTCGGGCAGGGCCCGTGCAAAACGCACGGACGCTTGCAACTCAGAGATCGTGCAATCCCGCCACAACCGCAGAACAGCGTGCACAGCGCGGACCGGGACCCCCAATTGTCGTGCCTGTTGTGCCAGCGCAGTGGGGTCATGATGTAACAGGCGAGGTGTCAAGAGCAACTCCAGGCCATCAGCGCCAGCAGCAGCGATCGCGCGGATGCGTTTGTCCAACGGCAACCAGGGAAGCGAGCCGGTGGAGATCAACATGTCCATGACGATGACCTCTGCGAGTCCTGTGCCTGTCCAGCGACAGTCTAACACGACGGAGAGAACGCATGAGGAGTTCATTCCGCGGTGAGGGCGCTGGCGAGTAGCGCGCGTTCGACCGCTACTTCGGTTGCAGCGGCAATCTTCATGATACGCGCTGCCGGCGTCGGAGTCTCGTCTACTGCGAGAACGAAGACCGTGTCACCGTCGAGGATCGTGTGGGCGGGCCGGATGACCCGCGCCAGCGCATCGTGGGCTGCGATTGCCATGCGTGTGAGCGCGTGATAGTCGAGCGCCAAATCGGTCATGACGGCGATGAGCGTGGTGTTCGTGCCCGCCGCCGACTCCGGTTCGCTAAGATTGAGGATCGCTTCTCGACTGTCGATCCAGCCACCGTCGTCGGCCCGAATACCTGCCACGATCTGCCCGGTCGCAGGATCGACGATATTTCCGACCGCATTGACGACGGCGACCACACCAAGATGGCCGTCCTCGATGGCCAGAACGTGTGTCCCGATACCGGTCGGTGTCGCACGCTGGTGGCCGAGGAGCTTCCCAACCGTGGTCGCTGTGCCTGCACCGAAACGACCGCCCCGCCATTGGTCTGGTCGCGCCGCTCGACACGCGGCATAACCTGCCTCGGCATCCGGAAAGACGAGATCGGGCCCATTCAAGTCATAGACGACTGCAGCCGCGACGATGGGAACAGGGAGAAACGGCGTCGGAAAACCTCGGCCGTGCTCGCGTAACCAACGGACAACGCCGTCCGCTGCCGCCAGACCGAAGGCGCTACCGCCCGTCAAGAGTACGGCATCGACACGTCGTACGAGAGATCCGGCGGTCATAAGGTTCGTCTCGCGCGTTCCCGGGGCTCCACCACGCACCTCGCACACAGCCACGGCAGGCCGGTCAGTGAGGATCACCGTGCAACCGGTTCGTCCGGTCGGATGCGTCCAGTGTCCGATAGCAAAGCCGGGAATAGCGGAATTCGTCATCACGCTGTCCTTCCAGGAACCTCCAGTACCAGTCCTGGCCGCGCGATTTCCAACGGTTTTCCGAACTCCCGTGCAGCGGCCGAAAGCTGTCTTATGAAATCGTCGCTTGCCCAATAGTGTGTGATGACGACCTGTCGGACGCCGGCGAGGGCGGCCAGGCGACCCGCTTCGCTGACGGTGAGATGCCCTTCGCGCTCGGCTGCGGCTGCATCGTCTGGTAAGGTCGCCTCAATAATCAACACATCGGCATCGCGGAGGAAGGGGATGAGGGCTTCGTCCCAGCCCGTATCAGCGGTGTATGCCAGCGTTCCCTCTGGCATCTCGATCCGTAACGCCCAACACGGGATCCAGTGTCGTGTGCGATGGAAGCGTATCCGACACTGCTCCACCAGTAGAGGCTCGGCTGGTTCGTATTCGCGGAAGTCGTATGTTTCCTCGAAAAAGGAAGCGCCTGTTTCACTCCCTTGTGCCAACGCTCGTCCGAGCGTTGCGAAAAACTCCTGTCCTCCGGGTGGAATCCAGACAGGAAGGCGTCGGATCCGTGTCGCTGGGGCGTACTTCAAACCGTAGCGCAGTGGAATCAGGTCGAGCATGTGGTCCTGGTGGAGGTGCGAAAGCACGATTCCGTGGAGATCGTCGAGCCGGACATGGGCGAGCAGTTCGGGAACGATCCCCGGTCCACAGTCGAGCAGGAGGTTAAAACCACCATCGGATATCAAGTAACCGCTGCATCCTTGGCGCGGGTTCGGACAGGCTGCACTTCCGCCGAGGACGATCAGGTGCATCCGAGACTCCCCTTCGCGTTTGCGGCTGTATGTCGCACCGTTCGCGAGGTCTCGCAGCAGCGTTCCCGCAGAAGCGAGTCGTGGAATCATGGTCGAACAAGGATACCGGCGAAGCTGCACGCTCCATGATACTGTAGGAGCGCACAGTTCGAGGAGGTGTGCTGATGGCACTGCCGTTGACTGAATCAGCACGAGCGCTACTCCGTATGCGCTACTTGCGGCGTGACGAAGAGGGTCGCGTCATCGAATCCGAGGAGGAGTTGTTCTGGCGCGTCGCCCGAGCGGTAGCGGCGGCGGAGGATGCCTTTCCGAAGGGGCGTCGAAGCGACGAAGTGGCAGAGGAGTTTTACCAGCTCATGACCACCCTGCGCTTTTTGCCCAACACCCCTGCACTGATCAATGCCGGAACGGAGCTGGGACAGCTGTTTGCCTGTTTCGTCCTGCCAGTCCCAGACTCCCTGGACGGAATCTTCGGTGCGGTTCGCGATGCCGCGAAGATTCAGCAGACTGGTGGGGGTACAGGATTCTCGTTCTCGCACCTGCGCCCGCGGGGTGACCTGGTGCGCTCGACGCGCCGGCCGTCTTCCGGTGCCGTCTCGTTCATTCGGGTCTTCGATACGACGAGCGATGTGATCGCTACCGAGAGCGTGCGCGGTGGAGCGAACATGGCGGTCCTCCGGTGCGATCATCCGGATATTCGTGAGTTCATCAATGCCAAGCGCAATCCAGCATTGTTCACGCGCTTCAATTTCTCGGTTCTGGTCACCGACTCCTTTTTGGATGCGGCACGCGCTCGGCAGGAGATCGATCTGCTCAACCCCCGAACGGGGAAGCCGTTCAGTCGAGCGAATGCCGGTGACCTGTTCGACGAAATGGTGGATGCTGCCTGGGAGGTCGGTGATCCCGGCCTGTTGTTCTTCGACCGGATCCAGCGTGACAATCCGCTTCCCGCCCTCGGACCGCTCGAGGCGACCAACCCGTGCGGAGAGGTCCCGTTGCTTCCGTGGGAGGCCTGCGTTCTCGGTTCGCTCAATCTGAAAGCGTTCGTCGTCGAACAGAACGATCGGGCGTATTTGGATGAAGAAGGCCTGCGAAAGGCTGCCCGACTCGCTTTACGGTTCCTCGATGATATGGTCGAGGTGTCGCGCTATCCGAAACGGGAGATCGAAGCGATCTGCCGGGCGAACCGGAAGGTTGGGCTCGGTATCATGGGTTTCGCCGACCTGTTGCTGTTTCTCCGGATTCCGTACGGATCGGACGAATCGATCGCAGTCGCAGATCGGGTGATGCGCATCGTCCAGGAAGCGGCAGTGGAGGCGAGTCGTGAACTAGCCCAGGAGCGTGGCCCATTTCCGAACTTTCCTCTCAGTCGGTATGCTGCGCGCGGTGAGCCACCGCGACGCAACGCAACCGTGACGACTGTGGCACCGACCGGCAGTATCTCGATCATCGCTGGGTGCAGTAGCGGAATCGAGCCGCTCTACGCACTGGCCTATCAACATATCGGTGAATTCGTGGGCGTCGTCGAGCCGCATCCCCTCTTGCTGCGGGAGCTCTCGCGGCTCGGCATCCATGATCCCGGGCTTCTCCGCGAGATCGAGTTGACTGGGCGTATTGGACATCGAACGGATTTGCCCGAAAGTCTTCGCCGCGTGTTTCGGGTTGCGACCGAGATTCCGCCCGAAGAGCATGTCCGCGTCCAAGCGGCCATCCAGCGACATGTCGAGAATGCGGTCAGCAAGACGATCAATTTGCCGTACGAAGCGACACGGGAAGAGGTCCGACGGGCTTTCTTGCTCGCCCACGAACTTCAGTGCAAGGGGGTGACGGTATACCGGGAAGGATCACCACGTGGGCAGGTGCTGCAGGTCCTCGGGCACTGCTTGAGCTGCATGGGTGAAGACGTGGTGCCGGAATCGCGCGCAACCATGTGAGGAAGTAGCCCGGGAGAAGGGCTGTTCCCCGCTCTCCCGGGCATTCTTTCGTCTGTATCCGCGTCAGGAACGAACTTGAACGGGGATGCGTCGCCGTTCTGCAGACTCAGCCTTGGGAATGCGAATTTCCAGCACACCGTGCTGGTAGGTTGCCTGGGCTTCGTCCTCGCGTACCGGTACCGGTAGCGTGATGGCCCGGTACGCGCTCCCGACGCGCCGCTCGCGGACATGCCACTTGCCCCTGGTCTCCTCACGTTCCTCGCGGCTTTCGGCGCGGATCGTGAGAACGCCCTGGCGGATCTCCACCGAAATATCTTCGGGCTTCACGCCAGGCACGGATGCGCGCACGATGATCGCATCGTCGGTTTCCTGAAGGTCGATGGGGATACCGAGTTCCTCTTCACCGCGCCAGCGGGCCAGCTCACCGAAGAGTCGATCGATACGCTCGCGCATTGTCTCCAGCTCGCGCCAAGGATTCCAGGCGGTGATACTCATGGGCTGCACTCCCTCCCGAACTAGAACGTGAACCCCGACATGACCAAGGATACCGTTCCGTGACTGGGATGGGAAGATCGGCAGTTGCGGATGGACATTGTATCCTCAAGGCACGATGCCGGCTATTACCGGTGGGGGAATGAAGACGGAGGGACAGACGATGCGAATTCGCTACCATGATCTCGGTGTCAGTCAAGACAAGGTTGCGCATATCGTCGAGCGGGAGATTCGCATTCTCGAGAAGAAGCTGGCTGATTTGGACGACGATCTGAAGATGCTCGACATCACGCTGGAGTATCTCCAGCGGAGTGGCACTTACGTCGCGAAACTGCATTTGCGCATTCCGGGGCCCGATATCGTGTCCCGAGGCGAGGGACAGAATCCCGCGCAGGCGCTGCGTGACGCGTTCGCCGACCTCTACGATGAGGTCGAACGACAGGTGGCGAAGTGGCGTCAAGAACCGTTCATTCGGCGTGCTCGACAACATCCCAGCCTGGCCAAACCGCCAGTCGCTCCGCCGGAGGAGGTCGAATCGAGTGAATCCGGTGAGTCGACAGCCGGAGGCGAGCGATGAGTGTGTCGGGGCCGATGGAAAGTGAACGCGAGCGGTTACTGGCGCGCATCCAGGAGCATCTTCACCGTCTCGAAGAGGAGGGCGCGGAAGCACGCACGCGCCGGGAGTGGTTGGTACAACAGTTTCTCGACCACTACCGGCCCTTGCGCCGCTTCGTGCGTCGGGAAATCGGGCGCTACGTTGCCTTCGGTGTGATCCCGTCCGGCGTTTTGAACGATGAAGATGTCACCGACACGGTTCTGGTCCGTGCGCTCCAACACTGGCGCGAGGCCCCGGAGCGCGGTCTTTTCCGCTGGCTGCGGCGAACTGCCCGTCGAACGGTCCGGCAGCTGGTTGAGCAAGAACGGCGACGAATCGAGCATGAACGGTCGCTCGAAGAGCCGGTCGGATACCAGGGTGACGAATGGCCGGATCAGGTGGTTCGGTTGATCGACATCCTGGCTGATCCCAAGGCTGAGATCCCGGAAGAGGTCGTTCTGGCCGAGGAAACGCAGCGGATCCTGGATGAGGCGCTGGATCGGTTGCCCGAGACGTGGCGCGAAGTCTTCTTGTTGAAAGTCGATGGTTGGACGAACGAACAGATCGCAGTCGCGGAGGGATTGCCGGCCGATCAGGTCGGCCGCATCGTCGAAGCGAGTCGCGCATTTCTGGCTGACTTGCTGCGCGAACGGCGACAAGAGCTCGAGGCGTGACATGTGGGCCTGGCGGGAGGCGACATGAGTCTGACCCCCTACGAGCTGGCTCTGTCGACCGATCTCTACGAGCTCACCATGGCATCGAGCTACCATGCGCTCGGGAAGAGCGGTCGGGCGGTGTTCAGTCTGTTCATCCGGAAGTTCCCACCGCATCGTCATTTCTTCGTGGTCGCGGGAGTCAACGAGCTTCTCGAACGCCTGCACGCTCTGTCCTTCGATGAGGAAGCGCGTGCTTATCTCCGCTCTCTTCCGGTTCTCCGCCCGGAATTCGTCGAGGCGCTCCGTGATTTCCGCTTCGAGGGTGATGTCTGGGCGGTGCGGGAAGGGACAGTGATCTTCCCGGACGAGCCGATCCTAGAGGTGGAGGCGCCGATCGAGCAAGCGCAGCTCGTCGAGACCCTCGTGCTCAATACTGTTCACTATCCGACCCTGATTGCGACCAAAGCAGCGCGCTGCGTTCTCGCTGCCCCGGGTAAGACATTAGTCGATTTCGGTCTGCGACGGACGCCGAGTCTCGATGCCGGCTTGGCCGCCGCCCGGGCCGCCTACCTGGCGGGTTTCGCTGCGACGAGCGACGTCCTAGCTGGAGCGCGGTATGGTATTCCGGTCAGCGGCACGGTCGCGCACTCGTACATCGAGTCGTTTCCGAGCGAGCTCGAGGCTTTCCGCGCGTTCGCGCGCACGTATCCTGGCGATCCCATCCTCTTGATCGACACGTACGATACGGTACGCGGAGCGGAGCATGCGGTAATCGTCGCACGCGAACTGGCGCAGGAGGGAAGGCGGGTTCGCGCCGTTCGGCTCGACAGTGGTGACCTGGTCGCGTTGAGCAAAGCGGTGCGTGAGATTCTCGATCGAGCTGGTTTTCCGGACATTCAGATTTTCGCCAGTGGTGGTCTCGACGAGTACGAACTCGCAGCCCTCTTGGCCGCCGGGGCACCGATCGACGGATTCGGTGTCGGATCGAGGTTGGGCACGTCTGCCGATGCGCCGCTGGCCGATATGGCCTACAAGCTCGTAGAGTACGATGGGCAGCCGACGCTCAAGCTCAGCACTGGGAAGCGGACGCTCGTCGGGGCCAAGCAGATATGGCGTCGCGTCGGTCCTGATGGAACATATCTCGAGGATCTCATCGCTCTCCGTGACGAACCGTCACCGGGGCCGGAGTGGATACCGCTGATGCGGCCGGTCATGCGACGTGGTGAGATCCTGGATTTACCGGGGCTCAGTGAGCTGCGTGACCATCATCGAGAAGAGATGGCGCGCTTCCCGGCGTGGTTCCGTACACTGGATCCTGAAGCAACCTACCCGGTCCGGCTGAGTACGCGTTTGGCCGAATGGCAAGCGGCAGCGGAGCGGGCCGTCCGGCAGCGGGAGGGCTTGTGATGCTGCGACGCATTCACCTCGCTCCAGTGCCACCCGAGGCCTATCACGACAGCGCGCCCGCCGAGCAGCTCGAGGAGCTGGTCGCTCTCGCGCGAGATTTGCGGGGAGTGCGAATCGCCCACATCAATGCGACCCCGTACGGTGGAGGTGTCTCCGAGCTGTTGCGGTCCTCCGTTGCCCTCCAGCGTGGTCTGGGGTTGACGGTCGATTGGCTCGTCATCGCGGGGAACAACCGTTTCTTCGAGGTCACGAAGAGTCTGCATAACGGACTGCAGGGGGCACCGTTTCTGGCGAGTGCGGAGTTCGAAGAGATTTATGAGCTGAATAGTCGGGCGAATGCAGCCGCGCTCCCGCGCGAGTACGATGTCATTGTCGTGCACGATCCGCAACCGGCCGCCCTTCGGCAACTGGCTCCGGATGCTGCCGCACACTGGATCTGGCGCTGCCATATCGATACCTCCCAGCCGGACGAGGCGGCAGAAGCGTTCTTGCTCCGCTGGTTGGATGGATACGACGCATATGTCTTCACGATGCCGGAATTCGTCTTGCCCGCGCTCCGAACACGGACGGTCGTCACTTTCCCGCCCGGCATCGATCCATTGAGCCCCAAAAACCTACCTCTCGCTGCGATGCTGTGCCGCCGTATCGTGACCTGGCATGGAGTCGAGGTGGGGCGACCGCTACTCGTGCAGGTTTCCCGTTACGATCCTTGGAAGGACCCCTTCGGTGTGATCCGGGTGTTCCGCCGTGCCCGGGAACGCGTTCCTGGCCTTCAGCTCGCCCTCATCGGTTCGATGGCGCTGGATGACCCCGAGGGCTGGCGACTCTACGAGCAAGTCCGGACGGAGGCGGAGCAGGATCCGGATATTCTGGTGGGCACCAATTTGACGGGAATTAGTTTTGTCGAGGTGAATGCTTTTCAACATTGTGCGTGGGTAGTCATTCAGAAGTCGATCCGTGAGGGCTTCGGCCTGGTCGTGAGCGAGGCTCTTTGGAAAGAGACACCGGTCGTTGCTGGGCGGAGTGGTGGAATCACTCTGCAGATGGAGGATGGGATCGGAGGATTTTTGGTCCCGCCGGAGGACGAGGATGCGTTCGTGGAACGGGTTGTCGAGTTGCTGAACGATCGTGAACTCGCACGGGTGCTCGGGCAGCGGGGGCGGCAGCGCGTTCGCGAGCGCTTCCTGGTCACCCGGTACGTCCGAGACGAGCTTCGGTTGGTTGCTGATGTTCTCCGTACTGCCCCGAGGACGGAGGAGTGAGGAGAAGTGCCCGATGAACCAGACGCTGGATCCAGCATGGTTGGAGACGATGCGGCAACGACTCGTGTCTCGCCGAGAGGAGTTGGAGCGGCACCGCGAGGACCTGCTACGTGCCCTGGCGGCGGAGGGACGCAGCCAGGCCGAGGAGGGTACCGTGGCGACCCATCCGGCCGACGCAGCGAGCGACGTTATGATGGCCGAGTACGATCAAACCACGCTCAGAATACTGGAAGAGGAACTCCATGAGATCGCTCTGGCGCTCCAACGTATCGAGCACGGGACCTATGGTGTTTGCATCGATTGCGGACGACCGATCGAACGGGAACGCCTGGAAGTGGTTCCCTGGGCCACACGCTGCGTTGCCGATCAGGAGCGCTTCGAGCGAGAACTCGAGCGACAACGATCGGGTTGAAGAGTCTATTGAAGAAGAACGGCCGGATCCGGCGGTCGTGAAACGACGCGTGACCGTCGGAACGGCCGTGTCAGCACGAGACTGAGCGTCACACCGCTGGCAGTACCGAGGGCGAAGCCAACGAAAAGGAAAGCCCAGCTGCGCGCGGGAGGCAGTCGCATCGGCGTCGCTCCTCTCACTGGATAACGAGCACGCGCTGGGCGGCTGCCCAGTGGTCTTCCAGCCGGTAGTAGGAGCGCTGCTCCGGCGTGAAGAGGTGTATCACGACGGAGCCGTAGTCCAGAATCACCCAACCGGATTCAGCCTCGCCCTCGACTGCGCGCACGTCGACCCCAGCGTCATCGAGCGCGTCGGTGATGTGGGATACCAGCGCCCGCAGCTGACGCGTGTTGTCGGCGGTGCAAATGACGAAGAGATCGAAGAAGGGTGTCAGTGCAGTGAGGTCGAGTACCTGAATATCGCTTGCCAAAGCATCTGCCGCTGATTCAGCGGCTACTCGAGCGATCTCATGCGGTGTCAAGCGAATGTCCTGTTCTACTCGCGTCATCCTCACCTCACACGCAGAGAGTCGGGGAATACCCCGCGGTGGGCCTGGTAGGATTCGAACCTACGACCCTGAGGTTATGAGCCTCGTGCTCTGCCGCTGAGCTACAGGCCCCTGTCACAGTCAATTGTATCGGTGTGCTCGCACGGACGCCAGGTGCTCCGTAGTACTATTGCCGGGCGGCTGGAGGTGGGCCTCGTGGAGCATGGTGCAGCTTTCCAGCGACCTCGACCGGAGGACCGGCGGCGACGCATCGTCATCCCTGCCCTCTCGCTCGTGCTGCTGATCGGTCCCTCTGGTGCGGGAAAGACGACGTTCGCACACGAGCACTTCCGTTCCACCGAGATTCTCTCGTCCGATGCCTTCCGGGCGATGATTGCAGACGATGAAGCCGATCAGTCGGCAACGCGCGAAGCGTTCGCAATTCTTCATCAGGTTGCTGAAGCTCGCTTGCGCCGTGGTCGGCTCACGGTTATCGATGCGACCAACACGCGACGAGAAGCGCGCCTTCCGCTACTCGAACTCGCTCGTCGTTACCACGTGCCATGTGTTGCGGTCATCTTCGACTACCCGAAGGAGGTCTATCTCGCTCACGATCGGCAACGATCCGGTCGGCATGTCGGTGAGGCAGTCATCGAGCGGCAACTTCGACAGCTCGAGGAAAATCGACCGGCTCTTCGCGAAGAACCCTTCCAGCGCCGGTACTGGATCAAAAGTCCGGAGGAAGCAGCGCGGGCTGTCGTTATTCGGCAACCGTTGCCGTGTGACCGGCGCTGGTGGCGCGGACCGTTCGATATCATCGGAGATATTCACGGGTGTTTCGACGAACTCGTCGAACTGCTCGAGCGACTCGGATATCGAGTAGCGGAACAGCGCACACGTTCCGGAGACGTCCACTATCAACTCGCGCATCCTGACGGACGCCGACTGCTCTTCGTCGGGGACCTCGTCGATCGTGGGCCCAAGATCGTGCCGGTGTTGCGTTTGGTCATGGCCGCGTGCGGGCGTGGTCGGGCTGCGGTGGTGCTCGGGAACCACGATCGAAAATTGTTGCGCTACCTCGAGGGGCGCGCCGTGCAAATCGCGCACGGCTTCGAGGTGACCGTGGAGCAACTCGAGGGCGAGTCGCCAGAGTTCAAGCAGCGTGTGCGCAACTTCCTTCGACGTCTCCCGCATCACCTCGTTCTCGATGGGGGACGGTTGGTGGTTGCCCATGCCGGATTACCTGAGGAATATCAGGGCAGGGATTCCCCGGCCGTTCGGCGAATTGCACTTTTCGGTGTCACCTCCGGTGAGGTCGACGAGCGAGGATTACCGATTCGGGTGAATTGGGCACGCGAGTATCGGGGACGAGCCTACGTCGTTTATGGACACACGCCGGTCACCGATGCCGTCTGGATCAACCGGACTCTCAATATCGATACGGGATGCGTTTTCGGTAACCGTTTGACCGCTCTCCGGTACCCGGAAATGGAAGTCGTGTCCGTGCAGGCCCATCATGTCTATGCAGTGCCGCCGCGGCGTTTGCTCGAGCCTCGTGAACTGGCCGAACATCCGTTTCTCCTTCCCCGGGAAGAGTTGGTGGCCTTGGCCGAGCGATCGCTTCTCAACGAGGAGGCGGACTCGCAGCTGGTCTCGAGTTCGCCAACGGTGCGGGAAGCAACAGGGTCTCAGTTCCCCTCGAGGGAATGATCAGGTTGCCGAAACCTGGTATGAGAACATGCGCGTGGTCGTGAGGGGAAGGTGCTGCTGATCCGGCCGGTGAGGGCTTGACAGCGGCGGAACGGATGCCTATACTATGGGGTGCAAGGGCGGTGAGGAACCGCCGGAACGAGAGAACGATGCGGAAGTGGCTCAGCTGGTAGAGCACCTCCTTGCCAAGGAGGAGGTCGCGGGTTCGAATCCCGTCTTCCGCTCCGAACCCCGGTGAAACCGGGGTTTTCTTTTGTTTTCCTCTGCGGCAGCTTCAACCCGTGGCGATACCGCCGTCACGTCTTTGCCGCTCGACGTCGAGCGACCGGAACGCGTGCTCTCGTGAGCATCGAATGGGGCTGACGTTCTTTGGACGGCGCAGGCGTGACGAGAATGGTCTCCCTCTACCAGTTCCGGTCGATTGGTTACGTGTGCGCTCCTTCGGGTTCTGGGCCGAGACGATTCCGTTCCCGAAGGTGAGTCGGCATGGGTTCGCTTTCTCGAGTCATCATCGGGTCGAGGCCTTATAACTCGCAGTGTGGTTCGCGCAGCTCGACGTGAACCGCGTCGACGCCCCGAGGTCTCGCTCGAGGGAAGCCTGGGGCTGCCTCCTCGCGCTGTTGCACGGAGACGATGGTCGTGTTGGGCGAACGCCCGGAAGGTTCTCCGGAAACGGTTGGCGGTGGAGACGCTTTGAATCGCTGCAGATTCTGGTTCGCAGGAATCGTCCGTGTGGTTTCGAACCGTCGGTGCGTGTGCACAAAAGATGGCCAGCGCGGCAGATAACAGGCAGTTTCCGGTGAAGGTGCGAAGCAAGGAGATGAGCTGCACTGTTGGAAGATGCGGCGGGCTCATCGTACCCTCGGACGCAGGTTTCGTAGTGAGCGGTGAACGAGTCGAACCTCACCCGCCGCTAGCCGTATCACCGCTGGGGGAAGGTGAACGGAATTCGACCCCGGTGTGACCCCACTCGTCAGGCAGGTTCGATTCTCGTCAAGCGCTCGAACGGGTGCGGGGAGCGGGACTCGAACCCGCACGGGAGGTCATCCCTGCCGTTTTTAAGACGGCTGCGTCTGCCGTTCACCGCATCAGTTTGCCCCGAACACGGTTTCTGACACCACCGTGACACCACGTGGGCACCTCGTCTCCGCAATTGCTTTGAGGGGGAGGAGGCGAGCGATGGCCCGTACCGTCATGCGCAAGGATGGCCGTTACATGGCGCGGCTCCAAGCCGCTGGTCGTCGGTTCACCGTCTACGGGCGGACCGAGGCGGAGTGCCGCGAGAAGCTGGCCATGCTCGAGCGGCAGCTCCTGCTCGGTCAACCACCAGTCCCAGCGAAGCTGACGGTGGCGCAGTGGCTCGAGACCTGGTTCGAGACCGAGGCGCCTCGCTGGCGCCCTCGGACCAGGCAGAACTACCGCACCCTTCTCGACCGCGTCATCCTGCCCCGCATCGGACATCTCCGCCTGGCGAAGTTGTCGCCGGTCGGCTGGCAGCGGTTCTTCGACTCGCTCGAGGGCCGGGCTGCCAGTCAGGCCTTTGCCGTGATTCGGCGAGCGGGCAACGTCGCCGTCCGTTGGCGCTGGTTACCGGAGAACCCGACCACCTTCGTCGTCCCACCCCGCTACCAGCCCACTCGACGGGTTCTCCCGAACCAGGCCGAGCTCGCTCGCCTCTTCCGCTTTTGCCTCGACACCACCGACCCTGCTGGCCTCTTGGTCGCCTTCGTCCTCGTCACCGGTCTGCGGGTATCTGAGGTCGCCGCCCTCGAGTGGGGCGACATCGACTGGACAGCTGGCCTCGTGCACGTCCGGCGCTGCGGCCAGTGGCTCGAGGGGCGACGGTGGGTGGTCGGACCGCCCAAGACTCGGGCTGGCGAGCGCACCATTGCGCTCGGCCCCGTCGGGCTCGCCATCCTCCAGCGCCAGCGGGAACGAGTAGGGCAGCAGGGGCTCGTCTTCGCCCGGCCAGGCGGCTTGCCGTTGTCGTACGAGTACGCCAGTGCAGCCGTCCGGCGCCTTTGTCGCAAGGCGGGCCTCGTCGTGCCGTTGCGCTTCCACGACTTACGGCACGCTACGTGCTCGCTCCTTCTTGCCAACGGCACCCCGCTTCCCGAAGCGAGTCGTCAGCTCGGGCACTCATCGCCTCAGGTCACGGCGACCATCTACGCCCACGCCATCGCGAGCAGTCGTGCTGCGGCCCTGGCCATCGAGCAGGCACTCGGGGGCTGACGATGAGCGGGCCACGAGCACGCGGCCCACCAGAGCAAGGCGAGTCGGCTGGTCAGGGCGAGTCGAGAGGATGGTGTGTTGTGCGACTGAGTGACTTACCACAGGATGACGTCGTCGAGTTGTTCCATGTGGCATCGATGCATTTTGCGGCGCTGGCCTATCCAGATGCGTGGCTGCTCGCCGTGGCGGGCGATGCGGTGGGGCGCCAGGACTGGGGGCTGGCTCGAGCCTGCCTCGAGCTCTTCGAACGGCGACGGGTGTTCTGCGCGCTCGAGGCGAGCGTCTTGGCCAGCCTCTGGGGTGCTCTGCCGACGCTGGCCGAGGGGCCGGGCGACGGGGACGTAAGTGAACTCATCGAGGAAGGGGTTCAGTAATGCGAAGAGTCGCGTTGACAGACGGAGCTGGTCGGTGGTTCGACGCGTAGAGGCGGCAGAGGGGCCAGGGGCGTCACCCTGGCCCCTCGACTCGAGTGTGACACAGCGAAATCCCCACTGAAGTCCACCGCTCTCACTACCCCTCTGCCCCCTCGAACAGTTCGCCGCCAGCCTGGTCGCTGTCCAGCTCGAACGCTGAGCGCTCTGACTCGACCTGGCCAGGACTCGGCCCCTGGTCGGGAAAGCTGGCTTCGTCAGGGGAGACCAGCGGCTCGACCAGGTCGTAGGGGAGATGTGCGCCGAGGTCGTGCGCCAAGTCCCGGTACCAAGGAGTAGTGCCGGGCTCGAGGAGAACAACGAATCCCAACTCGTTGATGCGGACGTACGGGGCTCGGTCACGGGCGACGGCGATGCCGTAGCGGACGAGCTGGTCGAGGCCACTCCAGGGGCGAGCGCCGAGAAAGCGACCGATGGCCTCCATGCGCTTCGTCCGGGCAGGTTCGTCGAGTGACTCGGCCCGCTCGATGAGGGCTGCGAGCGGGAGGACAGCCGATAGGGGAAGGTCCGGGGCTACTGTCCGCACGAGATAGGTCAGCTCGGCGAGGCGGGGCGAGATTGGCCCCCATCGGACACCAGCCTCGAGCTCCCAGGCGGTCGTAGCCTCCAAAACAACCCGGACGAGTGCACCGTCACGGGCTTCCCACCACTGCCATGCCTCACCGGACTCGGTGTCACCTGCTTGCGAGGCGTGTTGCCGTTTCCACCAACGGTAACGCTCGGCCAGGGTCGAGGACCCGATGGCGAACTCCTCGGCCGGAATATGGCCGTAGCCCCGAGCAATCCGCTCCCGTTCGCTCGCATGCAGTCGCTGCAACTCCCTCTCGACCTGCTTCGGCGTGTACCCGCGGCTGAACAGGTCGTCCACCAGGGCTCGCACTTCGGGAAGCTTCGTCGCGAGCGGGTTTTTCGCTTCCGGCATCGCACCCCTCCAGAGAACTTCAGAAATCTTCCGCTCGTTTCCATAGCCGGGTTCTAGTATACCGGAAATAGAGGACGGTTCGAACGAACGGGAGGGTGCGATGTCAGAACTCCACGGCTACATGACACCAGCCCAAGCGGCCCGACGGCTGCAGGTTTCGGTTGAACTTGTCCGCTCTTGGCTCAAGAGCGGTAAGGCCTCGTGCGTCGTGACCCCACTCGGGCGGCTGCTCCCGGTGGACGAGGTCGAGCGATTGGCGGTCGAGCGCCAGCAGAAGAAGAGCAAGGGAGGTCGACCATGAAGGCTAACCGGCCCAACCGGCCGGCTCGGCGCAGCGATGGTCGGGTCGTCGGCACGTTCGACGGGACGACCCTGAGGCTCAAGCGCAAGCGGTCGAAGCACTTGTACCGCGCGCTCGATGCGTGGGCCGTCGACCTCGCCACGCTCATCACCGCGGCCGATGCCGGCGTCGAGTCGGTTGTGGTTGAGGATGTCGAGACCGGCGAGACCTTCGAGGTCGGACTCGATGACTTCCTGAACTTCGGCGTCGTCATCGACCACGGCAGCCCACAGGTCGCCCTGCCCTTGGCGTACTGGAGTCGCTCGTCGGCGTTGCAGTTGCGGTTCGGTATCTGAAAGGAGCAAACGGCGATGCAGTTCAAGGTACCCGATACCCGCTCCAACGTGCGCCCCGGCACATACCGGGCCGTCTTGACTGGCGTCGAGCTTCGCGAGAACGAGCGGGGGCGCTTTCTACTGTGGTCGTTCGAGGTGCGCACGAGGACTGGCTCGGCCCTGGTCACGGGCACGACCTCCACGAAGTTCGGCGCGGGGGCGAAAGCACGCGCCTGGGTCGAAGCGCTGCTCAACCGCCCGCTGGCACCCGGCGAGGAGCTCGACAGCGATGAGCTCGTGGGTCTGCCGTGCTACGTCGTGGTGCGCGAGCGTACCACGGCCGACGGGACGACGCTGCCCGCGGTCGAGCAAGTGTCGCCGGTGGGTGACGAGGAGTGAGCGCGAGGGGCCAGGGCACTCGCCTGGCCCCTCATCGGTGAGGAGTACGAGTATGCACGACACCGACCTCTTGTGGAACCACCTCTTCGATGGGCTGCGCGGGTACCTCTGCCTCGCGTACCGCACGCCCACTGGGTTCCTGCACGAGTATTACACGTGGCCGGACGAGCGTGAGGCGGCTGCTCGACGAGCGAGCGAGCTCGGCGAGCAGCACGACACCTTCTTCAGCGTGCGCCTCTTCGCCGAACCGCGACGCAAGAAGGACGTCCCCGGCCCCGTCCAGGCGCTCTGGTGCGACCTCGATAGCCCCATCGACCCGGTCGACTGGCCGGACGGCGTGCCGTGGCCGACGGTAATCGTCGAAAGTGGTCGCGGCTGGCACTGCTACTGGCGGCTCGATGCGGTCATCGCGCCGGACGAGGCGGAGCGGCTGGTACGGGTGCTGGTCGAGCGGCTCGGAGCCGACGCTGCTGCGTGCGATAGTGCGCGGCTCTTGCGCCCACCGGGGACGCTCAACCACAAGTACGACCCACCGAGGCCGGTGATGCTGCGCGAGGTCGTCGACGAGAGGCAACCGGTCGCCACGTTCCGCCAACTCGTTGCGACGACCGGGCTGGGGGACGGCGGGCCAACAGGGAACGGCCACCAGGCCGAACCGCTCGACGTGGCCGCGGTGCTCGCAGGCGTCCCCGCTGGCCAGCGCAACCGCGCACTGTTCCGGCTCGCCTGCAAGTTGCGTGCTGTCGGCGTCCCGCGCGGATGGGCAACTCGGCTCGTGGCCGAGGCGGCCGCTAACTGCACCCCGCCGTGGGGGTCGTCGGCCGACGAGGAGCCACCGGAACGGCTGGTCGAGCGAGTCTACCAGCGCTATCAGCCGAATCCCGAGCTGACCGTAGGGGTGTCCGCGAGAAAATTCGATTCGCCCATATATAAGAGTTTCGTGGGCGAATCGAATTTGACCGGGTCGTCGGGGGAGCAATTCGATTCGCCCATTATAGAAAAAACCGTGGGCGAATCGAATTTGCCCTTCCGCACCCCTGACCAGTTGCTGGCCTACACCCCGAGCGACACCCCCTGGCTCTGGCGACATTTCCTGGCCACGGGGGCGGTGACATTGCTAGCCGGCCGGCCGAAGGTCGGGAAGTCGACGTTGACCTTCGCCTTGCTTGCCGCCCTCGAACGGGGCGAGCCATTCCTCGGCCAGGCGACTGTCCCGACCAAGGCGGTCGTCCTGACCGAAGAGCGAGCAGCGACCCTGGCGGCCAAGCTACGCAAGTATCCGCTCACCAGCTGTGAGTTTCTGTTGCGAGACGAGTGTCGTCTCCCCTGGCCCCTCGTCGTCGAGGCCGCCGTCCAGCGGGCCAAGGAGACCGGGGCGGGACTCCTCGTCGTGGACACATTAGCCGCCTGGGCTCAGCTCGCGGCCGACGAGGAGAACCAGGCCGGGGCTGTTCTGGCAGCGATGGCCCCCATACTCCGAGCGGCCAGTGAGGGGCTCAGCGTCTTGGTCATCGCGCACGAGCGCAAGGCGGGGGCGGCCGACCCGGTGACGGCTGTCCGGGGGTCGTCGGCGCTGACCGGGGTTGTCGATATCGTCGTCGAGGTCGGTGCGGGGGCGGCCAACCTTCCCGCATCGACCAGGGTCATCCGGGCGGTGGGGCGGTTCGACGAGACGCCGGGCGAGCTGGTCATCGATGACGGCTACCAGGTGCTCGGAAGCATGACTGAAGCCACGGCGGCCTACGAGCGTGAGCGCATCCTGCAGTGCCTGGCCAGTGACGACGGTATGACCGCAGACGAGGTCGCCGAAGCGCTCGATTTGCCCCGGGCCACCGCACTCCGCCGCCTCAAGGAACTCCACGAGGCTGGCCAGGTCACCCGCTCTGGCCAGGGGCGGAAGGGCGACCCGTTTGTCTGGTGCCTGGCCAAGGGAGAGTATTCGCCATCAGCAGAAGTATATTCGCCGGTAGCGGATTCGATTCGCCCACGCGATTCTCTTATATGGGCGAATCGAATTCCGGGCGAATCGGAGCCGAGCGAGCGCGACCCGGCCAGGCAGGGCTGTCTGCTCGAGGAAGAAGCTCGTTCGCCGGTAACGGATTCGATTTGCCCACGCAACACATATAGATGGGCGAATGGAATCCGAGACGGATTCGAACCGAACGGCCGTCACACGCCAGGCGACAGTTCCCAGCCGCCGCTGGTCGGACAGGGAGCACCGAAGCGAGCGGATTCGATTCGCCCACGCGACACACATATACGGGCGAATCGAATCGGAGACGAATTCGACCCGAAGGACGACATCGCGTGGGCTGAGCAGTTGCTCGCCGAGCTACGAGCTGGTCGGACGCGGCTGCCACACCTCGAGCTCAGTCCTGGCCGCAGTGTGGTCGCTCCCGAGCGGTTCCTGGCGAGCCACGTTACCGAGGCCAAGTTAGGTATCACTGCGGCGGTCGAGAACTTGCGGTTGTTCCGGCGAGCGGTCGAGCAATTTGGCATCGGGACAGGGAGTGGTTGATGTGGCGGATGCGAGCTGGAAGAAGCGTGACTGAGCTCGTCGAGCAGGGGCAGCTCGAGCTTGTCCATGGTGAGCCAGTCCTGTTCCACACGGTCATTCGGCCGCGGAGCAGGAGCGGCCTGGCCTGAGGGGTATGGTGCGGCGGAGACAGAGAGGAGCGCAAGCATATGGGTGAGAAGCGGTGGAAGCGCATCGAGCGAGCAGTCGCTCGGCGACTCGGCGGCCAACGGCAGCCCGTTACGGGACGCCGAGGACCGGATGTCCGGCATCAGTGGTTGTGCATCGAGACGAAGACCCGAAAGAAGCTACCGCTTTGGTTGACTGAGGCTATCCGGCAGGCGGAAGCCGTAGCCACTAGCGACCAGTTGCCGGTCGCCATCCTGCACGAGGCTGGTACCCGACTGAGCCAGGCGCTGGTGGTCATGCGGTTGGCCGACTTCGAGGCGTGGCATGGCAGCATCAAGGGGGTGGCAACCGATGGCGCTAGGTGACTTGCACCGACGCAAGTTGCAGCTCGTCCAAGCCTTGGCCAGTGGACTGTCGGTCGCCGAGGCGGCCAAGCGAGCGGGTATCTCGCCGCGCACAGCCTACCGGTATCTGCGAGACGAGGCGGTCGTCGAGGCGCTGCGGTCCGTCGAGCAGGAGTTACTCCAGACCTTGGCTCGGCGGCTGGCGACGCTGGCCGTCCGTGCGACGGAGACGCTCGAGCGAGCCTTGCAGGACGATGCCGTACCGTGGAGCACCCGGGTGAGAGCAGCCGATTCGTTACTCGACCATGCCGAGAAGCTGGCGTATCTCGCTCGGCTCGAGGAACGGCTGAGCGAGCTCGAGAGCGAGGTACACGATGTCCGCACGGTCGCTTGGTAACCGGCTCGAGCGGCTCGCTCGTCGCCTGGCTCGCCGCCGCTCATGGCGCATCACGGTCCGCTGGCACGACGACCCCCCACCTGAGCCACGGCCAGGGACAATCTTCGTCCGGTTGTCGTGGGATGAGCACGACCCCGCCGAGCTCGCTACCGTTGACCCGCTTGACACACAACCAGACGAGCGCTAGAGTGGGGTCGAGACGGTCGGCACGTTAACAACCCGGAGACGAGGTACCCCGGCGCCGGTGGAGTCAGCGCCGGGGGTTTCGACCAGGTGCGGGGTCGGCGCACCCGGTCGCTACCAGTGTAGCGCATGACCCCCGCTGGTCGAGTCCCCTGGCCGGTGGGGGTTTTTCGTTCGTCGGCGATGCTCGACACCGAACGGGAGTTTTGACCCCACTTTGACACCACTCCGACGTCACGCCTACCTGGCCGAGTCGCCTCTCTCGCGGCGACGCTCGCTTGCGAAGTTCCGCGTCGTGATGCAGTTTTCTGTGGTAGGCCGCGAGGGACTCGAACCCCCAACCCGCTGATTAAGAGTCAGCTGCTCTACCAATTGAGCTAGCGGCCCACGTCCCGCTCACCAGGTGTAGTATATTCACCGCTCGTGGTGGATGCAAGGAGTCCGCTCATGCAGCGGGTTCGGCTGCTTCGCTTGCGTCGGACGTTGCACCCGGGTTTCGGAGCGCGCGGATGCGCAGCGCGAGAGTCCACACGATGAGGCCGAGCCCGAGTACCCCGAGCAGCGGCTGGATGGGCGCGAACCACTGGAGGGCACCGCTCGTCCCGAGGAGCAACACGACGAGCTTGTTGCAGACCGGGCAACCGACCGCGAAGTATGTCGCGACGGTGCCGAGTGTCGTCCGACCGTGCGGCAACGGACAGGCCACTGGCCAGGCGTAGCTGGCGGCGAGTGCACCGGCGAGAAGGATGGTGGCGGCGACGATGACATAATCGACAGTGTCCGGAGGGATCATCCGGCTGAAGAGCGGGTTCGGGATGAGCGCTGTTGGGAGACCGATCAGCCCGGCGGCGGCCAGAGCTCCCGCACCACTGTAGACCGCAGCGTGCCGAACCGACGCTCGCATGCCCACCTCCTCGGATCGCCGTACGGAGTGTAGCATCGTGCGTGCTGCGCTCGCTGGTGCAGCACGCGGTGGCGGTCGAACGGGAGGAGGAACGTGCGGGGACAGTGGACGGAGGCGCTGGCAGCGCTGCGCTTCCGCGATTTTCGTCTGCTCTGGGCGGGCCAGTTCGTCTCGATGCTCGGGACCCAGATGCAAACGGTAGCGCTGAGCTGGCTCGTCTACGACCTCACTGGCTCGCCAGCCCAGCTCGGTGGCATCGCCCTGGCGCGAGCGATTCCGACGATCGTGCTCTCGCTCTTCGGTGGGACGCTGGCCGATCAAGTCGATCGGCGCAAGTTGCTGCTGGTGACGCAGACGACGGCGGCTGTCCTCCTCGGCGTGCTCGCGCTCTGCGTCAGCCTCGGTTGGACAGCGCTGCCGCTCCTCTACGCGCTGGCCTTCGCGTCCGCGGCTGCGATGTCGTTCGATTCGCCAGCGCGCCAAGCGCTCATTCCGGCACTCGTCCCGCGCGAGCGACTCGCCAATGCCCTGACGCTCAACGTACTCGCTTGGGATGTCGCCGCGGTGGTCGGACCGGCACTCGGCGGTGTGGTGATCGCGCGGGTGAGCGTCGCCGCAGCCTTTTGGGCCGATGCGGTGAGTTACCTGGCCGTCGTGGCAGCGCTGCTGGCCATGCGACGCGACATTCCGGCGCCTCGCCCGGAACGGCGTGGCTGGGAGGCGTTCCTGGACGGGCTCGGTTTCGTTCGCCGTCGGCCGATCCTCTGGCAGCTCATGCTGCTGGACTTCTTCGCGGTCGTGCTGGCTTCGACGACGGGGCTCCTGCCGGTGTTCGCGCGGGACGTGCTCGGTGTTGGGCCAGATGGGCTAGGGCTCCTGTTCGCTGCGCCGAGCATCGGCGCGATCGTGGGGGCGGCACTGTTCGCGCTGATTCCGGTGCCGCGTCGTCCCGGGCGGGTGGTCGTCTGGGTGGTGGTCGGCTACGGGGCTGCACTGGCGGCGTTCGGGTTGAGTCGTTGGTTCTGGCTGTCGCTCGGGCTGCTCGCGCTTTCCGGCGCGCTGGATGCTGTCAGCATGGCGCTCCGGCATACGGTCCGCCAGCTAGCGACACCGGATGCGTACCGGGGACGAGTCGGTGCACTTGCGTCGGTCTTCAGTGCCGGCGGACCGCGGCTCGGGCAGTTCCAGTCAGGTATCCTCGCCAGCCTCGTCGGACCGGCTGGAGCGATGGTCGTCGGGGGCATCGGGTGCATCGCGGTCGCACTGGCCTCGCGCTGGTGGGGCCCTGATCTCTGGCGCTATGCCGGTGAGGAGCTCGCCGAGATCGTGCCGGAAGAGGAATCTCCCGAGCGCGTCGTTGCCCGCCCGGCCGGAGAATGACCCTCGCGTTCCGATTGGGAAGAAAGTCCTACTGTGCACCGACGAACGGTCGGGTAGGATGCGAGTACGTTGCGGTGGAAGGGATACGATGGACGAGGCGAGGCTCGACGAACGCTGGGAGAATCTCGACGTTCTCATCGTCGACCGCGATCCGGTGCGGCGGGATCTGGTCGCCCGCCTCGCGCGTGCCCTCGGTGCGCGGCGCGTCGAGATTCAGCATGACTGGCCAGTGCTGGACGTCGACACGCCCGCCGAGCGTCCGACTGTCATCCTGGTGGACGGCACGCTCCTGCGTCGTCATGCGTTCGATCTTGCGAGAGCGACTTCGGCTGGTCGGCTGTTGGTCGCCCTGGTGCATGAGGAGAGTGGGGCGACCCCGGAGTTCCTCGCAGCAGGTTTCGGCGCAGTACTGTACGATCCGATCACGGCGGTTGACCTGGAACGTGTCTTCGCTTTGGCCCGATCCATCTTGACGGAAACCGCGGATCACGAGCGTCGCCTTCAGCTCAAGCTGAGCGCGCTGCGCCAGGTCGAAGCGGAACTTTCTTTGCTCGCGGAAATGACGCCTGATTGGCTGCCGCGGAGCCTCGAGCTCCTGCAGCGTATCCTGGAGGTGCCGGCTTTGGCGATCTGGTACGTCGATTGGCAGGCCGATGCGCTCGTCAACGCCGGGGCGATCGGCTTACCTGAAGCGTTCATCCGGGAACTCGAGAGGGCTTCGCGTGGGCGGGCCAGCACAGTGGTGCACGCGGTGCTCGATTCGTTACTCGTGCCCGTCGATATGCGGGAGACGACCCAGGACAAGCGGGTCCTGACAGCGGCGGAAACCCGGCGGCATCTCGGTCTCGAGGCGGGTGTCGTGGTACCGATCCGGCACGCCGGCCGGATCGTCGGGCTGCTCTCGATCTATCTCGCCCGCTTGGACGATTTTCGGCGTAGCGACCTCCAGCTCTACGATTCAGCGGCGGCAGCGCTGGCCGTTGCCTGGAAGATCGCCGACACGCGGAGGGCGATTCTCCAGAATCAGCTGTTGTACCGCACGCTGGTGGAGGAGGAGCCGATCGGGGTTCTCCTCTGTAGCGTGGACGGAACCGTCCGCCTGGCCAATGGAGCCGCTGCGCGCTTGCTCGGTTACGAGCGGCCAGATCGCCTGCTCGGGCTGCGGCTTCCGGAATCGGTGCGCACGCTGGCGCCGCTACCGTGGGACGAGTGGGTCCAGCGTCCGATCGGTGCGGTACCGCTCGAGCGGGTGATCCCGGTGCTGTCGTTTGACAAGCGGCTCCGGATCATCGAGTTCCATGCCCGAGTGGTGGAGCTGCCGGGGGAGCAGCAGCGATGGGAGCCGCAGGTGCAACTGATTCTGGATGACGTGACGCTGGAGCGCCGCCGCCTGATGGAGCTGGAGCTGTTGCACGACTTGACGCGGATGGTCTCCGAGGAGCGTGATCTCGAGGCAGCGTTCCAGATGGTCGCGGATCGCCTCCAGCGGGAGTTCGGTTATGCACTGGTCGGTCTGGCTTTGCTGAGCAGCGATCGGACTCGCTTCGTTGGCCGCGCCGTACGCGTCGAGGGAGGATTGACCTACAACGAGTGGCGGGCTGATCGTGGTGTGACGGGACGAGCGGTGCGTGAAAACCGCGCCCAACTGGTCGTCGACGTCCAACAGGATCCCGATTACTTCGCACCGCAACCCGATCTCCAGATGGAGAGCGAAGTGGTAGCCGTGCTGCGCCGGAACGGTGAGCCGATCGGGGTGCTCAATATCGAAAGCCGGCGCGGGCATCGCCTCGATCAGGAAGATCTCCGCCTCGCCATGAATATCGCTGTGCACCTCGAGCTGCTCATGCGGCAGGTGGAATTGACAGAACAGCTAGAGCGTCAGGCGCTCAGCGACCCGTTGACCGGGCTGCCGAACCGCCGGGCGCTGCAGGAGCACGTGCGTCGGGCACTCCAGGACCGGCGGGTCGAGGCGGTGAGCGTGCTCTTGATCGATTTCGATAACTTCAAGCCACTGAACGATACGCGCGGCCATCTTTTCGGTGATGCAGTACTTCAGGCGGTCGCTGAGCGGATCACACGGTCGGTGCGTCCGAGCGATCTCGTGGCGCGGTACGGGGGTGACGAGTTCGCGGTGGTTCTGGTGGGGGTCGATCTGCCGCGAGCGGAGGAGATAGCCGAACGGTTGAGGGAAGCGGTAGCGAGCGAGCCGTTCGAGGTACGAGGTGAGCGGGTGAGGCTGACGATCTCGGTGGGCATCGCGACATATCCCCAACATGGCGATGGCCCGGAGGCTCTTCTCCAGGCTGCCGACGAGGCGCTCTACGCCGCGAAACGGCGCGGCGGTAACACGGTGAGCGTCACTGGCGAAGGACCGAGTAGCTTTTAGGGCAACGCGAGGAGGTCGTGCGGCGACCGGGTGAGGCGTTCGGCGCCCTCCTCGGTGATGACCACGACGTCTTCGATGCGCACTCCCCAGCGACCTGGCAGGTAGACGCCTGGTTCGTCGGTTACCACCATGCCAGGGCGAAGCGGCGCGCGATTGCTGCGCACGAGGTAGGGAGGCTCGTGGACGCTGAGGCCGAGTCCGTGCCCGAGCCGATGGGTGAACGCCTCAGCGAGCCCATGCGTGGCGAGCACGTCACGCGCGATCCGGTCGATCTCCTCGCAGGGCACTCCAGGACGCATGGCCGCGAAGGCCGCCTGTTGTGCCTCCAGCACTGCCTCGTAGGCGGCTGCGAAATCGGGATCTCGTATCGTGCCAGCAACCGGTGTGCGGGTCATGTCCGCGTAGTAGCCCTGGTAGGGGCCGCCGATGTCGATGACGACCGGATCACCGTCTTGGATGATGCGATCGCCCGGCTCGTGGTGCGGGGAGGCAGCATTGGGCCCGCTGGCGACGATGCAGAAGGCGACTTCGTCCAGCCCTTCCTCGAGAAGGAACTCGCTCAGCTGTCGTGCCACCTGTCGCTCGGTGCGTCCGACCAGCCGACCCTCGGCGCAAAAGCGAGCCCAGGCTGCATCGACCCGCGCGATCGCTTCGCGCAGGAGGGAGAGCTCGGCTGAGCTCTTGACGATGCGCAGTTCCTGGATGAGCGGGCTGATGCGCGCGAAGCGCCGGCCGGTAAGACGCTCTTGCAGGGGGAGCAAGAAGCCGGCCCGGAACTGGTCGTTGACGCCGATCGTTCGCGCGTCGAGGTCGAGCAGCCTTCTCGCGAGCAGGTCGATCGGGTCGTCCCCGTCCCGCCAGCGATCGAGCCGGCCGAAGGGGAAGTCGGTGAACTTGGGGGACTCGAGTTCCGGTACGAGGAGCGTACACTCGCCCTCACAAGGTACGACGAGCACGGTCAGGCGCTCGCTCTCGCTCGCTGGGTGACCGGTCAGGTAACGGAAGTCGGCCGAAGGTCCGACGAGCGCTGCATCGATCTGGTGGCTACCGAGAGCGGTGCGCAAACGGGCTAGCCGGTAGGCGAGTTCGTTCTGCATCGCTCACACCTCTGTTGACCGTCAGGTCGGGAACCGGTAGAGTCGCTGCGCGTTACCGGCGAGGATGAGGGTTGCGTCCGTTTCTGCCTCGGCCGGGGTGATGAATCCCTCATCGACCAGCACCCCGAGCGCCCGAACCAGAGCCGAGCGCCAGAGACGGGCGACCAACCATTGTCGCTCGGGCAGGAACGCGCCTCCGGTGGAGGCAAGCACCTTCGTCGTCGGCACGCTGGCCAGGAGTTGGCGGAGCATGTCGCTAGCAGTCGCCGGTTCCACCAGAAATGCCGGGCCGGGCGCGAGATGGGCGTTGGGGTAGTGGCGAGCGAGCGCGACGGTGTGCGGATGCAAGTGGGCGTAGCTGACGAGAACGATCGGGACGTGTTGATACCGTGGCTCGTCGAACACGGGCCGGAAGAGGGCTGGGTCGTCACTGTGCGGGTCGCGCGTGAGGCTGCTCCCGATCAAAACGTGCAGCGGAACGGTCAGTTCGGCAGCGACCTCCAAGGCGACCCAGAACACGGCGTAGAGCAAGCGCCGGTGCGCGAGACGCTCGAAGCTTCCTGCGTCGATCTCTGCGCGCACCTCATGGAAGGAGCGGTCGGCCGTCGCCACGTCGACCGGCTGGATGGCGAGCGAGGTGCGGAACGGGAAGTCGCTGACCAGGCCGCGGGCGCCGCGACCGATCGCCTCGGCGAGCGTTTGGGCGAAGAGTGTGCGGAACTCGTCCCAGGAGTTGCAGTGCGGTAGCAGCCGTTCAGCGAGCGCCTCGATCGGGACGAGGGTGGCGACCGGACGATCGACGAGCTGCGCCCACTCGGCGGGCCGGTAGACCCGCTCGTCCTCGTGGTCGACGCAGCAGAGCGGGCCCAGGCGCGCGTCGTCGGCGAGGAGCCGCGCATAATGGTTCGACGGATACCCCGCGCGGGCTTCGACGATCGCAGGTTCGACCGGGTCGCAGTCCAGGAGTTCGGCGAGCCAGCGGAGCGCCAGGCGATGGGCGAGAACGAAACCGGCGTCCTGAAGACCCGCTGACGGTGCATCGGGCAGGAAACAACGCGCCAAAAAACCGACCGGGAGGCGCTGGTCGAGACGTTCCGGCGGCGTGCAGTGCTGGTCGAAGAGGACGCGGTCGGCGAGGCGCTCGCGGAGCCAATCGGTGGCTGACATCGGCTCTTTTCCTCCTCCACTGCGTGCGCCGGCTGCCGTACTGCGAGAGGCGCGAGCCGGTGCGAGGACGGTCGCGCCCTCATGGTACACTGCGGCTGCCGGAGGTGTCCGATGGCCGAACGTGTGCCGGATCGGGTCGTCGTCGCCGAGCGGGACGATTGGCAGGCGCAGCTCGAGTCGCTCTATGCGATCTCCGTCGAGATCGCCGGGCTGCGCGAGCTGAGCGCGGTGATGGACCGGGCCTTGGAGTACTGTCTCGCGCTGACGGCGTCGACCTTCGGCTTCGTCGGTCTGGTCGATGGGCCGGAGACGATGGATGTCGCTGCGATCCGGGGCTTCGTGCCGGATCGGCCGGACTTTTACGAGCGGTTCCGGAAGATTCCGATCCGTCGTACCATCTTCGGTATCGTCATTCTCGAGGGCAGACCGAATATCTCGAACGACGTGCGCAACGATCCATTGCACCGTGGTGCGCCGCGCGGTCATCCTCCGGTGGAGACCTTCTTGGGTGTCCCACTCAGGGTACGCGAGCAGACGATCGGGATGATCGGTGTGGCGAATCGTCCGGGCGGGTACGACAGTAGTCACGAGCGCCTGTTGAGTACGTTCGCCAATCAGGTTGCGGTCGCGATCGAGAACGCGCGGCTCTACGAGCGCCAGCGCCAAATGATCGCGGACCTCCAGCAGCTGCATGCACGACTGGATGCCGCGCGGGTGGAAGCGCTGCTGCATCAGGAGCGCAACCGGATCGCTGCTGAGTTGCACGATCGCGTCGCCCAGATCATGTTCGGCATCGGCATCGAGGCAGTCTGGTGCCGGGAGCAGCCGGGCGTCCCGGAACCGGTGCTGCGGAGCCTGGATCGGATCCGGGAACTCGCGGCGCGTGGGGCGGCCGAGGTGCGACGCGTCGTCTATGACCTGGCGGACGTGCCGGTGACTGGCCGCGAGCTGGTCGAGGAACTGAGCCGGCTCGTCGAAGCGTACCGGAGCGAGCAGTTGCAGGTCGAGTTGGTGATCGAGGGCAAGCCGCGTCGTCTGCCGCACGCTTTGGAAGACACCATCCTGTTGATCGCGCGGGAGGCGCTCACGAACGTGCTGCGTCATTCTGGGGCGGATCTCGCGATCGTCAGCGTGCATTTCACCGAGCAGGCGGTGACGCTCGCGGTACAGGATAACGGGTGCGGCGTCGATCCGGCGATCCTGCAGGCAACAGAGACGCCGGGGGCGCACCTAGGGCTGCGCTCGATGCGTCGACGAGCCGAGTCGGTGGGCGGGACGTTCGACGCGTACAACGGCGAAGACGGTGGCTTCGTCGTTCGGGTCGTGATTCCAGCCGAGCCGCGGTGGGAGTAGGCGTATGCAGCAGCGGGCACTGCGCATCGCGATCATCGACGATCACGAGATCGTGCGGAGTGGCCTACGGCACATCCTGGAAGGTGACCCGGAATTCGAAGTTGTCGGTGAGGCGGCGGATGGGCCGAGCGGGGTCGCGATGGTCGATGCCGTGCGGCCGGACGTGGTGATCGTGGACGTGCGGCTGCCCTCGATGCAGGGGGACGACGTCTGCCGGTTGATCCGCGAGCGGGTGCCGGGAACGCGGATCCTGGTCTTGAGCGCGTTCGGTGAGGACGAGCTGGTGTATCGCTGTCTCGTAGCCGGTGCGCAAGGCTACGTGCTCAAGGACATCGTGCATTTCGATCTCAAGCAGAGCCTGAAGGCGGTCGCCCGCGGTGAGGCGGTGCTGGATCCGCGCGTGGCGACGGTCGTCGTCGAGCGTCTGCGGCATCGGGAGGCGCCGGGCGAGTTTCCTCTGTCGCCGCACCAGTACTCGGTCCTGCGTTTGATGGCGCAGGGACTCTCGAACAAGCAGATCGCGGAACGGCTGTTCCTGAGCGAGAACACCGTGAAGGGGTACGTCCAGGAAGTGTTGCGCCGGCTGGGAGCGCGGAACCGGCTGGAGGCGGTGATGATCGCGAATCGGCGCGGCTGGCTGACCTAACGGAGGTAGGATGCGGATCGGGGCGATCGTACTAGCGGGAGGGCGGTCGGAGCGGCTGGGCCAGCCCAAGCAGCTGCTCCCATGGGATGGGATGCCGCTGATCGAGGTAGTCGTCCGGGAGGTCTGTCGAGCGGAGGGGCTCGACAGCGTCGTGGTCGTGCTGCGACGGGAGGTTGCCGAGCAGCTCGGTCTCCGGGAGGGCAACCGCCTGGCCTGCGCGCGCGTCGTGTTTCCGGAGGAGACGGGAGAGGGCTGCGCGGCGTCGTACCGGCGGGGACTGGCTGAACTGGCCGACGAGCAGCTCGATGCAGTCGTCGTCGTCCTGGGCGATCAGCCGGGCATGCGTGCCGGGACGATCGAGCGGGTGGTAGCGGAGTGGGAGCGGCAGCGCGCGCCGATCGTCGCGGTGCGGTATCGCGATGGGGAGGGGCATCCGCTCCTGTTCGCGGCGTCGTTGTTCGGGGAGCTCGGTGCGCTCCGCGGGGAGAAGGCGGCCTGGAAGCTGGTCGATCGCTATCGGTCGGAGGTGCAGTGGGTGGAGGTCGACGAGGCGATGCCGCGGGACATCGACACGTGGGAAGACTACGAGGGGGTGCGGCGGGGTAGCTGACGATTCTTCCCCGACATATCCCTTGGACTGGACAGGGAAAGGGAGTAGCGGTGGGGACACCCGGGAACGACACGGTGCTCACGATCGAGGAGCTCGTCACGATGCGGCGGCCCTCGGATGTCCGGATCTCGCCGGACGGTGAGCTGGTCGCTTATGTGGTGCGGCCGGTCAGTCGCGAGGGCGAACATTGGGAGAGTGCGATTTGGGTCGTCCCGTTCACTGGGGGAACGCCGCGGCAATTCACGAGTGGCTTGTGGGACGACCGGGAACCGCGTTGGTCGCCGGATGGTCAGCAGCTGGCGTTCCTGTCCGACCGTGCCGAGCGGGGCAAGGCGAGCGTCTACGTCATGCCGCGAGACGGGGGCGAGGCAGTGCGGGCCTTCGACCAGGCTGGGGAGATCAGCGAGCTGGCCTGGTCGCCGGACGGTCGTTTCCTCTCGTTTCTGCTGGTGGAGCCGGAAACCGAGGAGGAACGGCAGCGACGTGAGCGCCGTGACGACGCGCGCGTCTGGGAGAGCGACTGGAAGTTCCAGCGCCTGTGGCTGCTCGACCCGCGCACGAAGACGGGCCGGGTGCTGACGCCGGAGGGAGTCCAGGTTTGGGGGTACGCCTGGGCTCCGGACGGGCGGCAGCTGGCGCTGGCAGTGAGTTGGTCGCCGCGGGTTGACGATCTGTACCGAGAGACAGCGGTGGCGGTCGTCGACGTGGAGGGAACGTACCGCGAGCTCTTTCGACTGCGGGGTCTGGCGGAGGATCTGGTGTGGTCAGCGGACGGCACCTGGCTGGCCTATCGTGGCCCAGCAGGTCGGGTGGTCCACGGCGAGTACGTGTTCCGGCGGCGGGTGGATGGCGGGGAGCCGGAATGCCTGACGCCGGACTACGCAGGGACGGTCGAGCATCTCGGGAGCTTAGCCGGTGGGCGCGCGCTGGTGGTCGTGGCCTACGAGGGGGTAGACGCCCGCATCTACCGGTTGAACTGGGATGGGGAACGGACGCTGCTCTGTCCGCGGGTGACGGGGAGCTGGCACGGGGCGGTGAGTGGGAGCGCGGACGGCCGGCGGTGGGCTGGGGTGTGGTCGGATGGGGAGCACGTGCCGGACGTGTGGGCGTGGGCGGTTCCCGACGACATATCCCCAAGCACTCAGGGCAACTCAGCGCTGGCTGACCACGATCTTCAACGGCTGACCGAACTGCACCCGGAGATCGAGCGCAAGCTCTGTCCGGTGCGGCTCATCGAGTGGGAGAGCGATCCCGGTGTCGTCGTCCAGGGACTGCTCGTGCTGCCACGCGACGAGGGCACCCGGGAGCCGCTGCCTCTAGTGGTCCAGATTCATGGCGGACCGACCAGCGCGTGGGCCAACGAGTTCGCCGGCTCCTGGCACGACTGGGCACAACCGCTCGCTTCCCGGGGCTGTGCGGTGCTGCTCCCCAATCCACGCGGGAGCACCGGACGCGGCACGGGATGGATCAACGCATTGTTCGGGGACGTCGGGGGTGGCGAGTACCGCGACGTGGTCACCGGCGTCGAGGCGCTGGTTGCACGCGGTATCGCCGATCCAGCCCGGCTCGGAGTCGCTGGCTGGAGCTGGGGCGGGTACCTCACGGCGTGGACGATCACTCAGACCGACCGTTTTCAAGCTGCCTTCATGGGAGCCGGCCTGTGCAATCTCGTGAGCGACAACAATCTCGGTGACATTCCATCGGCGAATCTCTCGTACTTCGAGCGGACGCCATCGGAAGATCCCGATGCGTACTGGGAGCGGTCACCGATCCGCTTCGTCGCGCGCGTCACCACTCCCATCCTGATCGTGCACGGTGAGGAAGACCAGCGGGTGAGCGTGTGCGAGAGCATCCAGTTCTACCGAGCGTTGCAGCTGCTCGGCAAACCCTGCCAGCTGGTTACCTACCCACGCGAAAAGCACGGTTTCGAGGAGCGGCAGCACCAGCGGGATCTTCTGACGCGTCTCCTCGCCTGGTTCGCTCGGCATCTCGATTTCGCTGCACCCGAACGGCAAGAGCAGGATCGTGCGGACGTCAACGTGTCCGAGGCGGCTGGAGCTGGTAGGCCATCGGACGGGGCGAGCTCGCGGTAAAAAGCAACGAGCCACGCGAAGAGCAATCCCTGCTGGCCGAAAAGCTGCACTCGTCAATTCTGCGGCGGTGCGCGTGGTGGTATCCTCGTAGCCGATCTTCCGGCAACGCACCCTCCATTCGGAGGATGGTGCCCTCCCTTCGGAGGGGGAAGAACCCTTCGACCCGGTGGTTCCACCGGGAGAGCGTGCCCGGTAGACTCTCCTGCTGAGACGATCACCCACGACTGCCGGGAGAGCGATCCGAACGGGCACGGCATGGGCATACACGATCGGGGCGACTGACCGCCGGTCATCACGTGAGCGTGTGAGAGCGGATCGCGAAAGGAGCGGAGTGATGATTCCCGGACCCTTCCGGTATCGCCGGGCTGAGTCGCTCGAGGAAGCGATCTCGTTGCTCGCCCAGCTCGGTACCGACGCCAAGGTCCTCAGTGGTGGCCAGAGTTTGATACCCATGATGAAGTTCCGGCTCGCCGAGCCGAGCTACATCGTGGACATCAACCGGGTCCCAGGACTCGATTTCATCGAAGAACGCGACGGTGTTCTCCGGATCGGTGCCCTGGTGCGCGAATCGGCGTTGGAGCGCGCGGCGCTCGTCCGCGCGCGTTACCCGATCCTCCACGATACCGCAGAGGTGATCGCCGACCCACTGGTGCGGAATCTGGCGACGGTCGGTGGAAATCTGGCCCACGGGGATCCGGCGAACGATCACCCCGCGACGATGCTGGCACTCCGTGCTCAGGTAGTCGCCCGGGGACCGAACGGTGAACGGGTGATTCCGATCGACGACTTCTTCGTCGACACGTTCGTGACGGCGCTCCAGCCGGACGAGATTCTCACCGAAATCCGCATTCCCGCATCACCGCCCCGCTCCGGTGGAGCCTATCTCAAGTTCGAGCGCAAGGTCGGGGACTATGCTATCGCCGCGGCAGCCGTCTTCCTGGCGCTCGACGAAGCCGGGCGGATCGCCCAGGCCGGGATCGGCTTGACGAACCTCGCCTACAAGCCGCTGCGGGCAGTCGATGCCGAGCGTGTGCTCATCGGCGAAACGCCGAGCGAGGAGCTGTTCCGCCACGCGGCCGAACTCGCAGCACAGGCGACCGATCCGGTGAGCGATCTGCGTGGTCCAGCCGAGTACAAGCGAGCGGTCGCTCGGACGATGACCATTCGCGCATTGCGTCGGGCGCTCGAGCGGGCACAAGCCAGCGCATGAGGAGGCACAGCATGGAGAAGATCCCGATTCACGTCACGGTCAATGGCCGAACCTATACGGCCGAGGTGGAACCGCGTCTCTTGCTCGTCCACTTCATCCGCGACGTGCTCAATCTCACCGGCACGCATATCGGCTGCGATACCACCAGCTGTGGTGCCTGCACAGTGATCTGGAATGGGCGGCCGGTGAAATCCTGCACGGTCTTCGCTGTCCAGGCCGACGGGACAGAGATCCTGACCGTCGAGGGATTGGAGCAGGACGGGCAGCTCCATCCGGTGCAGGAAGGGTTCTGGGAAGAGCACGGCCTCCAGTGCGGCTTCTGTACGCCCGGCATGATGATGACGGCGGTCGCGTTCTTGCAGGAAAACCCCGATCCGACGGAGGAGGAAATCCGCAAAGCGATCTCCGGCAATCTCTGCCGTTGCACCGGCTACGTCAACATCGTGAAGGCGATCCAGTATGCGGCCCGCAAGATGCGGGAGCGAGCGGCTGCAGGCGTGGGAGGAGCGTGAGCCATGACGACGACTGCGGTACGTGGGATCGGTGTTCCGGTCAAGCGGAAGGAAGATCCGCGCTTTATTCGGGGCAAGGGAACCTACGTCGATGACATCAAGCTTCCCGGCATGCTCTACATGGACATCGTGCGGAGTCCGTACGCCCATGCTCGGATCAAACGGATCGACGTGTCCAAGGCGTTGGCCATGCCCGGCGTGATCGATGTGATCACCGGGGAAGAGCTGGCCAAGGCGAATCTCGCCTGGATGCCGACACTGATGGGTGACCGGCAGATGGTGCTGCCGACCGACCGGGTGGTGTACTACGCTCAGGAAGTCGCTGCGGTGATCGCCACCGATCGGTACACGGCGGCCGATGCGGTGCTCGCGGTCGAAGTCGAGTACGAGCCCTTACCGCCGGTCCTCGACCCCTTCGAGGCACTGAAACCCGATGCGCCGCTCGTCCGGCCCGATCGCGAGCAAAAGACCAACCACATCTGGCACTGGGAGGCCGGTGACAAGGAGAAGACCGACCGAGTTTTCCAAGAGGCTGAAGTCGTCGTCGCACAGGACCTCTATATCCCGCGGATCCACGTCGCCTCGATCGAAACCTGTGGCTGCGTTGCCAACTATGACCCAGCGACCGACAAGCTGACCATCTGGATGACGTCGCAGGCGCCGCACGCGCACCGGACGGTCTTCTCGCTGGTGACCGGGATTCCCGAGCACAAGATTCGCGTCATTTCACCGGATATCGGCGGCGGGTTCGGCGGCAAGGTGCCAGTCTATCCGGGCTACGTCATCGCGACCTACGCGACACTCAAGCACAAGAAGCCGATCAAGTGGATCGAGGATCGTTCGGAGAACCTGCAGGCTGATTCCTTCGCGCGGGACTATCACATCCATGCGGAACTGGCAGCGAATCGCGACGGTAAGATCCGGGCGCTCCGCGTGAAGGTCGTCGCCGATCACGGCGCCTTCGACGCAGCAGCCAACCCCTCCCGCTTCCCGGCTGGTCTCTTCAGCGTCTGTACCGGGTCGTACGACATGGAGGCGGCCCACATTCAGGTGGATGGGGTGTACACCAACAAGCCGCCGGGGGGTGTCGCGTACCGTTGCTCGTTCCGGGTGACCGAGGCGGTGCATACGATCGAGCGGATGGTCGACATTCTGGCCGACGAGCTCGGGATGGATCCGGCTGAGATCCGCTTCAAGAACTTCATCCAGCCGCACCAGTTCCCGTACCAGTCACCGACCGGCTGGGTGTACGACAGCGGGAACTATCCGGCGGCGCTCCAGAAGGCGCTGGACGCGATCGGGTATCAGGAGCTGCGGCGCGAGCAGGCGGAACGGCGAGCCCGCGGCGAACTGATGGGGATCGGGATCTCGACCTTCACCGAGATCGTCGGCGCCGGTCCGTCGCATACCTTCGATATTCTCGGCATCAAGATGTTCGATAGCGCGGAGATCCGCGTGCATCCGACCGGTGCGGTGATCGTGCGGATCGGCGTGCAAACACAAGGGCAAGGGCACGAGACGACGTTCGCCCAGATCGTCGCGGAGGAGCTCGGTATCCCGGTCGAATACATCACGGTCGAGCACGGGGATACCGATACGGCTCCGTACGGACTCGGCACTTATGCCAGCCGGAGTACGCCGACGGCTGGTGCGGCAACCGCCGTGGCGGCCCGGAAGATCCGCGAGAAGGCGCGGCTCATCGCGGCGCATCTCCTCGAGGTCAGCCCAGACGACCTCGAGTGGAAGGACTACGCGTTCCGAGTCAAGGGAGCGCCGGATCGCTACAAGACGATGCAGGAGATCGCCTTCGCTGCCTATACCAACTTCCCGCTCGGCCTCGAGCCGGGTCTCGAAGCGGAGTGCTACTACGATCCGCCCAACCTGACCTTCCCCTTCGGGGCCTACGTCTGCGTCGTCGATATCGACCGGGGAACCGGTCAGGTGAAGATCCGCGAGTTCCTGGCCGTCGACGACTGCGGGACGATCATCAACCCGATGATCGTCGAGGGGCAGATTCATGGCGGGCTCACGATGGGGATGGCCCCGGCGCTCTTCGAGGAGATCGTGTACGACGACAACGGGACGATGCTCACTGGTACCTTCATGGACTATCTCTTGCCGACTGCGGTCGAGACACCGCACTGGAAGACGGACAAGACGGTCACGCCCTCGCCGCATCACCCGCTCGGTGCCAAGGGAGTCGGCGAGAGCCCGACGATCGGAGCACCACCGGCGATCGTGAACGCGGTGGTCGATGCGCTGAGCCACCTCGGCGTGCGGCACATCGATATTCCGATCACCCCGGCCAAGCTCTACCGCATCTTGCAGGAGAAGGGTGTGGCCGAGTGAGGGAGCCAGGGCCGGGCCGGTACTGCTGGCCCGGCCCCTTCTCGCTTGGCAACCTGCGAGGCGAGGCGCAGTATGACGCAGCGGCAGGCGAGCGAGACGCAGCTCGGTCGTGACCTCTTCGCGCTGGCGGCCGAGCTCCGCGAGCGCGGGATACCGTTCGTCCTCGCGACCGTCGTTTGGAGCCAGAGTCCGACCTCGGCCAAGCCCGGTGCCAAGGGGATCGTGACTGCGGACGGCGCGCTGTTCGGCTGGGTCGGCGGGAGCTGCGCGCAACCAGCCGTCATGCGGGAGGCGATGGCAGCATTGCACGACGGCCGGGCGCGGATCCTGCGGATCGATCCGGCCGGGAGCGCAGGCGAGCCGGTACGCCCAGGAGTGGTGGTCGCACCGATGACCTGTCACAGCGAGGGGGCGCTCGAGATCTTCCTGGAACCGTTCCTTCCGGCACCACAGCTGCTCGTCTATGGCGAGAGCCCGGTGGCCGATGCGCTCGTGCGGCTGGGCGATGCCATGGGCTACCACGTCGTTGCGCTGCGGCCCGGTGCCAGCGGAGCACCAGCCGACGCCGACGAATGGGTCGATGGGCTCGATCCCGGAGAGCGACCGCGCAGGCGACCGACCGTCGCGGTGGTGGCGAGCCTCGGGGCGTACGACGAGGACGCGCTCGAGGCAGCCTTGCGTGCTGCTGTGCCGCTCGTCGAGCTCGTGGCCAGCCGGAAGCGGTTCGCAGCGATCCGCGAGACGCTAGCCCGGACGCTTCCGGTCGAGTTGCTGGAACGCGTCAAAGCGCCGGCCGGTCTGGATATCCGGGCGTCGAGTCCGGAGGAGATCGCGGTCAGCATCCTGGCGGAGCTGATCGCCCGGAAGCAGGAGTGGTGGAGTGCCTGGCGACCGGAAGGGGCCATCGGCGAGATGGCTGCTCCCCGGGAAGCGATCGACCCGGTGTGCGGTATGGTGGTCGATCCGCAGACGGCGCGTCACGTCGTCGAGTATGAGGGGCAACGCTACTATTTCTGCTGCCCGGCCTGCCGACGTCTGTTCGAGGCTGATCCTGAGGCGTATCGCCGCACCTCCTGATCCCGGTCATTCACTTCGGAACACTGCCGTGAGCGTACCCGCCCGGTTGCGCGCGTGGTCGCTTGCTGCCCTGCTACGGGGGCACACTGGTGGAGACAAACGAGGGCGGGGCGGTCTCTGGGCACCGCCCCGAAGAGAGGGGTAGAGAGGGGGAAACTGGAGGTGCAGAGAGGGTATTCGAACACCGACTCGAGAGGAAGGCCGAGTCGGCCACACGTTGCAGCGCCTTCTTTCGGTTCGGCAGCGAGCCGATCCACGATCGCGCTGCGAACGGTAGTGTAACGCAGCGGAGAAGCCGTGTCTGTCAGGAAAACCTGGACGTTCGTCCGGAGTCGGTCGGTGCTCGACGGCTCCGGCGGACGCTGCAGCTGACTCGACTCGAGCCGCCGCAGTACAGTTGAAGGTGAAGGCGTCACGAGCGGCCCGCGGTCTCGCGTGCGGGAGAGGGAGTCCGGAGGATGCGTGGGAACGATCTGTTCGGAGCACGAGCGGTACTGGAGACGCCGGAAGGACGGGTGAGTTACTTCCGGCTGGAGCGGATCGCTGACCAGCTGGCAGTCGAGCTCGAGCGATTACCGTACACCGTCAAGGTGTTGCTGGAGAACGTCTTGCGTCTGGTGGGCTCGGAAGCCTTCAGCGCGGACGACGTGCAGCTCGTGGCGAGCTGGCGACCAGGCGAGAAACCAGGACGTGAGTTCCCCTTCCTGCCAGCGCGCGTCTTGCTCCAGGACTTCACCGGCGTACCTGCGGTGGTCGACCTGGCGGCGATGCGGACGGCCGTGGCACGACTCGGGGGCGATCCGGCACGGATCAACCCGCTGGTGCCGGTCGATCTCGTCATCGACCACTCGGTGCAGGTCGATGTGTTCGGGACGACGGTGGCGTTCCAGCGCAACGTCGAGAAGGAATACGAGCGGAACCGCGAGCGGTACGCGCTCTTGCGCTGGGCGCAGCAGGCGTTCCGTAACTTCCGCGTGGTGCCGCCGGGAACGGGGATCGTGCACCAGGTCAACATCGAGTACCTGGCATCGGTCGTCACCGTCCGGCAGAGCGATGGCGAGGCGGTTGCTTTCCCCGATACGCTGGTCGGGACGGACTCGCACACCACGATGGTCAACGCGCTCGGCGTGCTCGGTTGGGGCGTGGGCGGCATCGAGGCCGAGGCGGTGCTGCTCGGCCAACCGATCTATCTCCTGCTGCCAGAGGTCGTCGGGTTGCGCCTCATCGGCGAGCCGCCGGGTGGTGTGACGGCGACCGACCTGGTTCTGACGATCACGCAGCTCCTGCGGCAGGTCGGCGTAGTGGGGAAGTTCGTCGAGGTCTTCGGCCCCGGCCTCAAGCATCTCAGTCTGCCGGATCGCGCCACGATCTCCAACATGGCGCCGGAGATGGGAGCGACGGCTGTCATGTTCCCGATCGACGACGAAACGCTCGGTTATCTCCGGCTGACCGGACGGAGCGAAGGGCACGTGAAGCTCGTCGAGGCCTACGCCAAGGAGCAAGGGCTGTTCCGGACACCAGATGCGCCGGAACCGGTCTTCGACCAGGTCATCGAACTCGATCTCTCGACACTCGAGCCGAGCCTGGCCGGGCCACGTCGTCCGCAGGACCGGGTACGACTCTCCGAGCTTCCGGCGAGCTTGCGCGCTGCCTTCCCGGAACAGTTCGCACCGCAGTCGCAGACCGACCAGGAACGGTTCGATTGGGAAGGCGGGTCGGTCAACGAGGCGCAGGAGCCGAGCGAGCCGGTGGTACCGGTGGGCCAGCGACGCAAGGTGGTCGACGTCCATCTCGACGGGCGCCATGTCGAGCTGACGCACGGTTCAGTGGTGATCGCGGCGATCACGAGCTGCACCAACACCTCGAATCCCGAGGTGATGCTCGGAGCGGGCATCCTGGCCAAGAAGGCTGTCGAGCGTGGGCTCGATACCAACCCGGCGGTGAAGACGAGCCTCGCGCCCGGGTCGGGAGTCGTGACGGCGTACCTGGAGCGAGCGGGGCTGATGCCGTACCTGGAGGCGCTGCGCTTCCATCTCGTGGGCTATGGCTGCACCACCTGCATCGGGAACAGCGGGCCGTTGCCGGAGCCGATCGCCAAGGCAGTACAGGAGCATGAGCTGGTGGTCGCGGCGGTGCTGAGCGGGAACCGCAACTTCGAGGGGCGCATCCATCCGCAGGTGCGGGCAGCCTATTTGGCCTCGCCGCCGCTGGTGGTGGCCTTCGCCATCGCTGGTCGAGTCGATATCGACCTCACGACCGAGCCGCTCGGCTACGACCCGAACGGCGAGCCGGTCTACCTGCGCGACGTGTGGCCCACACCGGAAGAGATCCGCGAAGCGATGGAGAAGGCGATCGGTCCGGAACTGTTCATCGAGCGGTACCGTGAGGTGTTCACCGGCGACGAGCGGTGGCGGTCGCTTCCCGTGCCGACCGGCGATCTCTACCAGTGGGATCCGAACTCGACCTACATTCAGGAGCCGCCGTTCTTCAAGGATCTCACGGTCGAGCCGCCGCCGTTGCGGGACATCGAGCGGGCGCGTGTCCTGGCCTGGTTGGGCGATTCGGTGACCACCGATCACATCTCGCCGGCCGGGTCGATCCCGGTGAACAGTCCGGCCGGACAGTACCTGATCGAGCGCGGCGTGCAGCCCAAGGACTTCAACAGTTACGGGGCGCGGCGCGGTAACCACGAGGTGATGGTGCGTGGCACCTTCGCGAACATCCGGCTGCGGAACCGGCTCGCGCAGGGACGCGAGGGTGGCTGGACGATCCATTTCCCGAGCGGGGAGCTGGTGACGATCTACGAAGCTTCGATGCGCTACCAGATGGCGGGCACGCCACTCATCGTCATCGCGGGCAAGGAGTACGGCAGCGGAAGCTCACGCGACTGGGCAGCCAAAGGGCCGATGCTCCTCGGTGTCCGGGCCGTTCTGGCCGAAAGCTTCGAGCGGATTCACCGCAGCAATCTCGTCGGTATGGGCGTTTTACCGCTGCAGTTCCTCCCGGGCCAGAACGCGGAAGCGCTCGGGTTGGATGGCAGCGAGCGGTTCACGATAACCGGTATCGCCGACGGCCTGGAACCGCGCGAACTCCTCACGGTTCGTGCCGAGCGGGAGAACGGACAAACGATCGAGTTCCAGGCGATCGCGCGGCTGGATACCGAGATGGAGATCGAGTACTACCGGCACGGTGGTATCCTGCCGTACGTCCTGCGTCGTCTGATCCGGGCCGAGGCCTGAGCGGCGGCGTCGCGATCGGTGGACGGGGACGGTGATGTCGGACGGTCATCGAACGATCGAAACGCGCTTGACGAACGGGCTCACAGTCCTCGTCCAGCCCCTTCGGCATGTGCCTGTGGTCTCGTGCTGGATCTGGTACCGGGTGGGAAGCCGGAACGAGCTGCCGGGGCTGACCGGCATTTCCCACTGGGTCGAGCACATGCTCTTCAAGGGAACGCCGCGTTTTCCGCCTGGCTCGATCTTCCGCCAGGTGAATCGCTGGGGCGGGACGCTCAACGGCTTCACCTGGCTGGACTACACAGCGTACTTCGAGACATTGCCGACACCGGGCTGGCAGCTGGCGCTCGACATCGAAGCCGATCGGATGGTCGCAGCCACGTTCGATCCGGCTGAGGTGGAGCGCGAACGCACTGTCATTCTCGCCGAGCGAGCCGGGAGCGAGAACCAGCCAGGTACGTATCTGCGGGAAGAGGTGCTCGCCGCAGCGTTCCGGACGCATCCCTATGGGCATCCGGTGATCGGGTACCGCGAGGACCTCCTGCAGATCACGCGCGACGATCTCTACCGCCACTATCGCACCTACTATCAGCCCGCCAACGCGGTACTCGTCATCGTCGGCGACATCGATCCCGACGAGGCGCTCACTGCGGTCGAGCAACGATTCGCTGGACTCCCGAGTAGCGACCCGCCCCCGCTGCTCCGCGTCCGCGAGCCCGAACAGTGGGCCGAGCGACGGGTGACGGTGCGGCGACCGGCACCGACTCCGCAGCTCCTGATGGCTTGGCGGGTACCCGAGGCGACCCATCCCGACGTGCCCGCGCTCGTCGTGCTGGACGCCGTCCTGTCCGGCGGGAAGCCGGTCGCGTTCGGTGGCGGTGGCATGGGACGCAGTTCCCGGCTGTACCGCGCGCTCGTCGCTTCCGGCCTCTGCACAGCGGCAGCCTCCAGCGTTTCACTCACGATCGATCCCTTCCTGTTCACGGTTTCGGCGACCCTGACGCCACTGGCTGAACCAGAGATGGCCGAGCGGATCGTCGACCAGGAGATTGCCCGGTTGCGCGAGGATGCCGTGGATGCCGAGGAACTGGCGCGCGCGAAACGGCAGCTCGCCGTGCAATTCGCGGCTGCCAGCGAGAGCGCGCAGAGCCGAGCCGCTTTGCTCGGGTCGCTGGCGATCGTTGGCCCCGGCCGTTCGCCGGAGCAGTTGCTCGCCGAGATCGAGCAGGTCACAGCAGACGATCTCCTACGGGTCGCCAACGCGTATCTCCGGGCCGACCGGCGCACGGTCGGCTGGCTCGAACCGGCCCCTGGTGATGCGGGCAGGGGAGAGCTGCAGGAGTCCCAGCCTGTCACCGCTGCGCCGCGATACTGGTTCCGCGAGCCAGCGGATACACCAGTCGAGCCGATCAGGCTGCCGCGGGTCCGGCTCACGGCGTTCGAAGACGTGCTCCCGAACGGCGCGCGCTTCGTCGGCCAGGCGATTCCGGCGAGTCGTCTGGCCGTCGTCAGCGTGCGTTTGCCAGCTGGCGCTGCCCGGGATGCCGGGCAGCCGGGGCTGGCGTACGTGACGGGCCAGCTGCTCACGCGGGGAACGCAGCGCCGGGACGAAGCAGCCTTCAACGAGGAGCTGGATCGACTAGGAGCGACGCTCTCGGTGGGCGTCGGCCGTGACGGGGTCGATATCACGCTCACCTGTTTGGCGGAGGTGCTGGATGCTGCGCTCCCGCTCCTGGTCGAAACGATGCTGGAACCAGCGTTCCCCGCAGAGCAGCTCGAGCGTGTGCGGCAGCAAGCGCTCACCGCGCTCAGGCAGGCACAGCAGAGCACGCGGGCGCAGGCCGATGCCCTGCTGCGGGCGCTCCTGTATCCGCCGGGTCATCCGTACCACCATCGGGTGCTCGGCACCGAGGAATCGCTGGAGGCACTGTCGCTCGAAGCTGTCCGCACCTTCCACGAGCGCTTCTACCGACCCGGCGGTGCGGTGATCGCGGTGGCGGGTGGTGTCGATCCCCGGCGGTTGGGTGCGCTGCTGGCCCACGCCTTGCGCGATTGGCGAGGGGACGCACCCGCGCTGGGCTTCCCGCCTGTCGCGCCGCCAGCACGCGGCATGCGGCGCGAGGAGCGGCTGCCGGGTAAAGAGCAAGCCGATCTCGCGCTCGGTATCGTCACCGTTCCCCGGCAGCATCCCGATTTCGAGGCGCTCCGCCTCGCCAACATCATCCTCGGTCGCCTCGGACTCATGGGACGGATCGGCGCACGTATCCGCGAGCAGGCTGGACTGGCGTACTATGCGGCGAGTTCGCTCGAGACCGGCTTGGCGACGGGGTTCTGGAACGCATACGCCGGTGTGGCGCCCATCCATGTGGAGCGTGTGGTGGCAGAGATCCGCCAGGTTGTGGAGGAGTTCCGGAACGAAGGGCCGAGCGACTCCGAGCTGGCCGATGCCAAGACGGCGCTCACGGGGAACGTGGTGCTCGGCCTGTCGACCGCTGGTGGGATCGCGGGTGCGCTGCTCGATCTCGTGTTCTACGAGCTCGGGCTCGATTACTTCGAACGGCTACCGGACTGCCTGGCGGAACTGGATGCGGACGCCGTGCGCGGAGCGGCGCGGCAGTACCTCGATACCGAACGCATGCATGTCGTAATCGTCGGGCCGGGTGAACCGCCCACCGTCACCGGCGCTGAGCCGCAGGTTTGACTGCGCCGCGTCCAGGCCGCGCACCCTCGTTCGCGGTGACGCGGCGATCGGTGTCGCGTGCCGGTATGCGTTCGGGCACGGGCGGAGCGGTCCCGTGCGTGCGTTGCCTCACCCGTCGCTTCACCGGTCGTGAGCGACCGCCGTGCAGACTGGCTGTCGGGAAAGACCCGACTCGACCAAATTCGGCAGGTTTGGCAGAATCCCCGGTGGGAACTGCCGAGAAGGCGGCGAAGCTGGGACAGGAACGGAGACGGCGCAATGCAGGAGGTACCGCGCTACACGGTCTTCTGGCTGGCGGCGCTCGACCGCGAGCGGGTGCCGGCCGATGCGTCCGGTGCGATCGAGGAGTTCGTCCGGCTGGTGGAACGGAGCGAGGGGACGCAACTCCGCGGCACCTATCTCACGGTCGGCTTCCGTCCGGACGTCGATCTCATCCTCTGGCTCGTCGGGTACGATCCGGCGCACTTCCAAGAGCTGGCGCTCGCGCTGCGACGGACGGCACTGGGCCGGGCGCTCCCGTTCCGCTACACCTACTTCGGCATGGCTGGGATGTCGCAGTACGATCCGACGCACGGCCCGGCCTTCCTGCGTGGAGTACCGCCGAAGCGATACTTGAGCGTGTACCCCTTCGTCAAGACGCCCGAATGGTACCTACTGCCCTTCGAGGAACGGCGTCGCCTCATGGCTGAGCACGGGCGGCTCGGTGACGACTTTCCGAGCGTCCTGACCAACACCGTCAACTCGTTCGGAGTTCAGGACCAGGAATTCATCGTCGCGCTCGAGGACGACGACGTCGGCACCCTGATCACGATGGTGCAGCGCTTGCGGGCTGCCGAGGTGCGCAAGTACACGCAGCTCGACACGCCGATCTTCCTCGGCCAGCGGTTCGAACCGCGCGAGGCGCTCAGCCGGCTCGTCGGTTGAGACCAGCGAGCGCCGTGGCCACGGTTGCCGCGCTCAGCGTGGCGAGCGCGTTTACGGCATCGTTGGTCAGTCCGGGAAGCCCGCTCACACGCTGGAGGCGGACCTGGCATCCGTGCTGTGGATCCTCCACGATGCGGCCGCAGCGTTCGCAGCGGTAGCGCGCTTGGAGCGTGGCACCGAGCAGACTGTCGACGAGCGCGCCGGCACAGCCGGCGAGCAGGACGACCCAGCGGGGAGAGCGGCGCGGCGACAGGACTGCGATGAATCCGGCCCCGGCGACCATCGCGAGCGTACCGGGTGCGGAGATGGCACCCGAAGTGCCGTGCGGCACACGGCGACCGGTCCTGAGCGAACGCGGCGGCCACGGACTGAGTGCACCTACTTCGGTCGCCCACGTGTCGGCTGCAGCGGCGGCGACCGCGCCGAGGTACGGCAGGGTGAACCGGGCAGGACGCCTCGCCGCGAGCTCGATCAGTCCGAGCAGCGCGGCGACCCCACCGTTCGCTGCCACCTGCCGTGCTGTGCGAGCCGGCTGTGCGGGTTGATGCCCATTCGTGCGTGTGCCGAGCTGGGCGCGCAGGCGGGTGAGTGCGCTCGCCGAGCCGAAAAAGCCGATCATCGGCAGCGACCAGGCGAGCCCGCCACCGGCGAAGACGAGCGTGCCCACTGCCGTACTCGCGAGGGCACCGCCGAAGTCGAGCGCACCGCGCCGGTAGCCGAGGTGGGCGATCGGTGCAGCGAGCAGAGCGCCGGCGAACAGGCGGAAGAGCGGGCGAGCCTGATGCGCGCTCATCGTTCTGGTGGCGCGAAGAGGAGAATCAGCTCCTCGTCGCGGATCTCGAAGACGAAGCCGGCCAGCTCGGCCACCGCGGGCGAGCTGATCTCCCCGTAGCGAACGCGGACCTCGTAGTCGTCGACACGGACCGTTCTCATGCCAGCCGGCGAAAACGGATGGCGCGGCGACCGGTAGACCGCGCGGGGGCCGCCGAGCTGGTCGAGCGCGCGCAGGACGAGCATGCGGGCGTGGGCTTCGTCAAGCACGGTCATCGGCGCACCTCCTCGTTCGTGCGGAAGGGTACACGCTGGGCGAGTCGCGAGCGGCGAGGCGCCAGCGCAGCGACGCAGGCATGCTCCTGGCGCGCGAACGTGCAGGGGATGAAGCCGGAGCGCGTGGGACAACGGAATCGACGCCCTGGTCCGGAAGGCCTGGCGGTGCTCGGCGCGCAGGTACGCAAAGCGAGCCGGCGACGTGCGCGAGTGCTGCACGAAGAGCTGTCGATCGCGTACACTTAGGATGAATCCGGCGAGTGCGTGTCCGGATTCGCGCGGGCTGGTAGCTCAACTGGCAGAGCAGCGGACTTTTAATCCGCGGGTTGTGGGTTCGAGTCCCACCCGGCCTACCAGCAAAAACCGCGAAACGACGCGGAACCGAAAGAACGGCCGGTCGATGCGGACCGGCCGTTGACGCTCTTTACGGCAATCCTGACGGCAATCAGCGGCCGAGCAGCGCGTTCAATTGCTCCAGGGCCGAGCCGGTGAACCCCTTCTTGCGGAAAGAGGCGCGCCGCACGCGGGAACAGGCAGGCGCATCCGCCCGTGCTGTGAGGGACGCGACCGAGGTAGAGACAAGGCACCCAGCCAGGACGGGCTCGTGTGATTTCTGTCTTGCCAAGCGTCATGGCCCTGAGGCCTGTCTGGTTGTACATTGTCTAAGCATGCGAACAAGTCGATCTGTTGTCGCACTCGCTCACCGGCCGCGGAGCCGGGAGCGATAGTCCCGCGCAGCCTGGCTGATCGGTGCGGGTTGAACCGTGGCACGCACCGTGACCGGTTCGTGACGCTCGATCCACGGACCGCTCCGCATCCCACCGCCGTCCTCGCCCCAGACGAGCAGCACCTCCGTCCCGGGCGTGCTGAACGCTTCATCGATCACCGCCAGCGCGAGGAGCGCTCGTTCGTTCGCCGTATACGCAGCGTAGAGGGCGAAGCCGATCAGCTCGCCGTGCTGGTCGAGCACCTTGTCGTATTGCCAGCTCGCATAGTGAAGCCACGGAAGATCGAGATAGCGAGCCATCGGTCCAGCCTCGAGCAGCGACCGGAAGATGCGCGCCGCATCGTCGGGATGCCACACGAGCGTGACCTTGCGGCGGCGCGTCGTCCGGGCGTGTTCCTCCAGCGCCGCGCGCCCGATGAAGTCGTGGTCGAACTTGACGACGTGACCGAGTCCGAGTTCGAATGGTGTCAGGTAGTAGTCTTCGATGTTCGGCGAGTAGAAGCTCCCACCGAGCGAGCTCACCGCTTCGTGCGTGGTTGCCGGAAGCCACTCGCGGTAAGCGCGGAGCGCCGGGCTCGTGTAGATGGCGGGCAACGGTCGCGGAATCCAACCCGATTCGATGCCACCGCTCGAGAGGTAGGCGAACGAACCGACGAGGCGGATCCCGAACTCCTGACCAGCTTCGACGATGAGCGTGCGGACTGCTTCACGCTCCTCCCACGGACCCGAGAGTTCGTAGCCGGGCACGCCTGCCATGCTGTGGCGGAGAACGCGAACCTGGTAGCTTCCCAGCGAGAGCACCGTATGCCGGAAGAAGCCGATATCCGGAAGTGCTCCTCCGTGGAGCTTCGCGAGCAACTCCGGAGCGTGCGGTCCCTCGACCTGGAATCGGTAGAGCCTGCGCCGGCCCTGCGGGTTGAGCGACCAGAGCGGGTCACGCTCGACGGTGACACGAAAGTCGCCCGTCTGCGCGTGGAAGGAAACCCAGTTGAGCACCGGTTCACCGCCGACGAAGAGGAACTCTTCGTCGTTCAGCGCGTAGAGCACATTGTCGCCGATGACGTACCCCTCCGGGGTGCAGGCCACGAAGTTCTTGGCACGCCCCGAGCCGAAGTTCCGAAAGCTGTTCACGCCCAGTCGCTCGAGCAGTTTCCCGGCGTCCGGTCCGCGCAGGAAGAGATTCGTCATATGAAACGATAGGTCCAGAAGCGCGACCCCTTCGCGGCGCGCCCGCTGCTCGTCGCGCCAGTTGGTGAATTCGGGCGGGAGGTGCGATGGCGGGAAGCTGTGGAACACGGCCCGCCAGACGCCCTTCGGATTCTGGAACAGGTGATCCACGATGTTCGGGACGCGATCGATGAGTTCTTGCAGGCTGCGCGGAGCTTCAGCTGACGCGGTCATCGCCATCGATCCTCTCTCGCTACAGCCTCCCGCGCGTGTCCTTCAGCTGCGCGGCCGCAGCACGGGACGGGTCGCGACCTCCGGTGGCCATTCCATCCGGCTCTCCAGGTTGGGACGAACCCGCTCCTGTACGGCTGAAGCCGGCACCTCGTGTACTGATGCGTACCCGTCGAGGAAGAGATCGATCGCTTCTGCAGCGGCCGCCGCCATCGCCATGCAGGGCCCCATCACCCGGATGCTCGACAAGGCAAAGGGATCGGCATCGACACAGCGGCCAGCGGCAACGAGATTGTCCGCCTCGGCGTGCACGAGCGAACGAAGCGGTACGTAGTGCACGTGCCCGTCGGGGAAGGGTTCCCAGCGATAGCCGGATGCGGTGTCGTGCAGCTCGATCGGCCAGGCAACGCGCGCGACCGCGTCCTCGAACCGGGTACCGGCGACGACATCGTCAACTGTCAGCATGTACCGACCGACGATCGAGCGCGTCTGCCGGATACCGGGATGTCCCATGGTGCGGATGCGTGCCTTGCCGAAGGCCTCTGGGTACTCGTTCTTGAGGAGCTGGAACGCGCGCTCGCCCTCCTCGCGACCGTGCGCTGCCTCTTCCCAGAAGGCGATCGGATCGAGCGGCGTTGCCACGTGCGTCACGTTGAGTACGGCCATGCTGCGACTGGGCAAGGGAAACAAGACCCCCTTTTCCCGGCTCAGACCGTATTCGTGGCGCTTTTCGGCGAAGAGGCGCTCGGCTTCCCACATGATCTCGTGCGGATCGTCAGCGATACTGTAGTCCACGCCTTCGACGATGACGATCTGCGTGCCGTAAATCGGGAAGGTCGCGGTGCGGCAGGCCAGGCCGGCCAGCCAGCTGAGCGCGGCGTCACCGGAGGTCTCGACGAAGGCGCGGGCCCGGATTTCGCACGGTCCGAAGCGCGTCGCAACCCGGACAGCGCGAATGTGCCGGTCATCCCGCTCGACCTCCGCCAGCACGCCGCCGAGCAACAGTCGCACGCCCGCGTCGCGGAGCTTCCGCTCGAAAATCCGCATCAACACCACTTCGTCGTATACCACGTTGACCGTCCGAGCCCGGCGTGACCGCTGGTAGAAGCACGCGTCCTGCTCGGTCAGCTCGGCGAGGATTTCGGTTGCGAAGATGGTCGTCAAGAGATACGGTTCTGGACCACTCGAGAAGAGTCCGCCGATCGTCCCGATCGGGACGCCGACCGCTTGGCCGCCGACCCAAGGACACGCATCGACCAAGACGACACGCCGCCCGCGCCGTCCGAGCAGCGTCGCAGCGGTGACCCCGCTGATCCCTGCACCGACGACACAGACGTCTGCTTCCAGCACCCGCCTGTCGGGTGCCGTCCGCCGGATGACTATGCTGTGCCCATTCTTCATCGTCGTTGCCCTTTCTCCGAAACAGCGTCCAGGCGTGGTCGAAGCCGCTCATGCGGGGTGCCGAACGGCCTCGGCTTCGGTCGGCGCACGCCCGACCAGCTTGAGAAAACCAGGCTCAGCGGTTACCCACACGCGATCCGCCGCTGCGAAGGCATGCGGGGTGTAGAGCTCGAGCGAGACCGTGTCGAATAGCCGCACCCGTGCTCGCCATCCCCAGCGACCAGCGAAGGTCAGGCGGTCGAGCGTCGCGGGCAGACGAATGCGGCCTTCATCCAGGGCGTCCGGGGGAAGCAGGCGGAGCTTGGCGATATCGAGCGCAACCCGAACCGGCCCAGCAGCGAGTCGTTCGCCGTCCCAGGGTACCAGGTGGCCGCCGAGCTCGATCCATGTGCGTTCCTCCGCGGTGCGGATCGTTCCCTCGACGACCAGTTGCCCGAGGAAGCGGGCGACGAAGTCGACAGCCGGGCGCTCGTACAGCTCCTGGGGAGTGCCGACCTGGAGCACGACTCCCGCCTCCATCACGGCGATGCGATCGGAAATCGCGAACGCTTCTTCCTGGTCGTGCGTGACGTAGATCGTCGTGATACCCAGTGTCTGCTGCAGCTTGCGGATCTCGTCCCGCACCTCGCGGCGCAGATCCGCGTCCAGGTTGGAGAGCGGCTCGTCCATCAGCAGCAGTTTGGGCTGGGCGACGATGGCCCGGGCGATCGCGACCCGCTGCTGTTGGCCACCGCTCAGCGCCGTGACCGGCCGGCTGGCAAACGGCCCCAGACCGACCATCTCGAGGGCCCAGTGCACCCGTTCGCGGATTTCGCTGGCCGGTCGACGGCGCATTTTGAGCGGGAAGGCGACATTCTCGGCGACGGTCATGTGCGGCCAGAGCGCATACGACTGAAACACGAACCCGACGTTGCGCGCTTCCGGTGGGACGAGGACGCCGCGTGCGGCGTCGTTCACCAGACGGTCGTCGATCCAGATCTGCCCCGCGTTCGGCCGCTCGAGGCCGGCGATCGTGCGCAGCAGCGTCGTCTTGCCACATCCGCTCGGCCCCAGTAGCGTGAACAGCTCGCCGTCTTCCACGACCAGGTCGACCGAGCGGAGAATGGTCGCGGCGCCGAAGTTGAGACTCAGCCCCTGTACGCGGACACCCATCGTTCCCCCCGGTGCAGCAGCTTCTCCACATTTACGGTTACTCGACACGCCGGTAGCGCTCCGGGTACCGATTGAACTCCACGATCGTCGTTAGTTCGTGCAGGCTCTCGATCTCGTAGTCCGGCAAGAAGTCACTCGCTGCGTGTGTGACCTTCGAGAGGCGCCCTTCCTTGCGGAAGAGCTTGGCAGCGATCATCCCGGTGGCCATCGCGCCCTGAACATCGAACTCCGGTGCGGCGCAATAGATCACGTCGCGCGGTTCGAGGTTCATCTGGTGCAGCACCCACCGGTAGGTGCGTGGATTCGGCTTGTGCACGCCAGCCTGTTCGGTCGTGCCCACGAAGTCGGGCTTGAACTCCTTGAACTTCCTCACGTAGGCCTGCAGATACTCGGTCTCGACATCGGAGTAGATGATGATCTTGACTCCCAACGCTTGCTGGGTGGCGAGTGCTTCCTCCGTATCGGGGAAGAGCGGAACCTCGTACTGCAAGGCTTTGAAGACTTCGATGTCCGCGTCAGCATTCCCCTCGATGCCGAGGAGTCGATACGTCATCGCCAGCGCATTCTTGATCGAGACGTGGGTGATCGGCGTGTATTTGCCGAAGGCGGCGGTCCGTTGGAAGCCCTCGAAGGCGCGAACCCACTGCTCGACGAAATCATCGACGCTGAGCGAGAGCCCATACTTCTCGATATACTGCCGTGCTGCTTCGCGCCAGCTCCAGGCCCAGTCGAACAACGTCGTCTTCGAATCGTAGAAAATCGCCCGCGGCCAACGACCGACGATTGCCATAGGTCCCTGCTCCTTTCCGTAAAAGTTTCCCGAACCCTTCACGCACGCTCATCCGGCTCGACCAGCGCACCGTCGCGGACATCGCGGACCAGCTGGGCGTAGACGCCCAGCCAGCCGCGTGGGCGGGGGCGCGCAGGCCGGTACGGCTGTCGTCGGGCCAGTTCGGCCGGGTCGACGAGGAGGTCGATGCGCCGGGCCGCCAGATCGATCCGGATCGGGTCCCCATCCTGGACGAGCCCCAGCGGCGACCCTTCCACTGCCGCCTCCGGTGTCACCTCGGCGACCACGAGACCCTGGTTGACAAGCCCGGAAATCTGCCCGTCGGTCACGAGGGCAACCCTGTCGGCGAGGTCCGACATCGCCAGGGCAAAGGCAGCCGTCGATGTCATGCCCATTCCCGGCTGTCCGCGTGGGCCCTGCCCACGGAAGATGACGGCCGTGCCCGGTGCGATTCGCCCAGCTGCCACTGCCTCGAGGATCGCTTGCTGCTCGTCGAAGACCAGCGCGCGGCCAACGAACGGCTCGCTGGCCCGGTGCTGGACCCACTCTGTGGAGCGCACGAAGGCGCCGCGCGGTGCGAGCGACCCCCGAATCGGCATGAGCGTACTGCGCGGTCGCTTCGGATTCTCCAAAGTGCCGAGAACCGGCGATGCTGGTTGTGGTGTGGCAGCGAGGTGTTCAGCCAACGTCTTCCCCTCGATGGTGCGTGCCGTGCCGTCCAGCAGCGGCGCGAGCCGCTTCAAGCAGGCCGCGGCACCGCCAGCCGCCTCCAGCTCTTCGATGCGCGTCTCGCCGTTCGGTCGGACCTCGACGAGGAGCGGTACCCTGTCGTAGAGCTGTTCGAGTTCGGCGAAGATGTCGATGGGAACCCCACCAGCCCGTGCGATGGCCTGGAGGTGCTTGACTGCATTGAGCGAGCCGCCGATGGCGAGGAGGAGTGTCACGGCATTTCGGAACGCGCCTGGTGTGAGAATCTGGCTGGGCCGCACATCCTGCTGGACCAACTCGACGATCAAGTGCCCCGCTCGTTCCACTGCGGTCCAGAGGCGAGGGCTGTTCGCCTGAAGCGGTGTGGTGCCGAACGGGGCCATGCCGAGTGCTTCGGCGAGCATGTGCATCGTGTTGGCTGTGCCCAACCCCGAGCAGACGCCGGGTCCCTCGACCGCACGCGGTGCGCACGTACGGATCCAGTCGAAGAGGGCAGGGTCGCGCGACACCGTATATTGGGTCGCCCGGATGAACACCTCCTCGAGATCGACCGGTTCACCCTGGCAGCAGCCGCTCGGCTGGTAGCCGCAGGGGAGGATCACGGTCGGAATATCGAGCCGTGCGGCGGCGATCAGGTGACCGGGGAGCGTCTTGTCGCAGGAGGAGAGACAGACCATCCCATCGAGCATCGCTCCCTCGACCATCGCCTCGATGTCGAAGGCGATGAGGTCGCGCGCGGAGAGGATGTAGCCACCGGCTGCGCCGACGCTAGTGATGAAGTCGCTCGGTGCGACGGTGCGAATTTCGAACGGTACCCCGCCGGCGGCGCGGATAGCGGCTTTGACGCGCTGGGCGACCTGGTCGAGGTGGCTGTAGCAGATGGCCAGTTCCGAGGAGGAGTTGACGACCGCGATCTTGGGCTTGTCGAGCGCATCTGGCTCGAGCCCGAGCACATGCCAGTGCGCCAGTCGCGCGGCCCAGCGAGGGCTTCCGGGTGGTAACTGGCTACGGAAGGGCACGCAGAACCTCCTGTCAGTCACGGGCAGAGCGCAGACGGATCTCGTACGCTTGCAGGCGGCCAACAGCATAACGAGCGAGCAACATCGGAATCATCACGATGACGGAGAGTGCACAGACTTGCTCGAGCCTCCCCCGTCCCCAGAGTTCCAGGAGGGCTGTCGAGAAAACTGCCTGCCCAGGCGGGACAAGCAGTATCGATGTGCTCAGGTCGCGAACGATGTTCACGAAGGCAAGGATCCACGCGATCAATGCGGATGGCCAGGTGAGGGGCACGAGGATGCGCACCATCGTGCGCAGCCAGTTCGCGCCGAGGGTGCGCCCGGCTTCCTCCAGGTCGTGAGACACTTGCGCCAGCGCTCCCGCCATCGCGCGGACAACCAGCGGGAGAACGAGCAGGATGTAGGCGAGAACGAGGCCGGTGCGGGTTGCGTAGAGTGGAAGTGGCGCGAATGCGTACAACCACAGAAAACCGAGGGCGAGCACGATTCCTGGTACGGTAAGTGGAAGCCAGGTGAGGAGATTCAGAGCGAGACGGATGCCGCGTGGCACGCGGCGAGCTCGAACGATGACGTAAGCGATTGATCCACCGAGGATGAGGGCGAGGGTCGCTCCGATAAAACCGAGAACTGTCGAGTTCAGCATGGCTTGGCGAAGACGCGGGCTCGTCAACGTCTCGCGGTAATGGTGAAGCGTGAAACCTGCTTCGAAGATACCGAAGAATCGAGTGAGTGATCCGAAAACGAGCTGCGAAAGTGGCAGCACGACGAACACGACAGTAAAAAGGCAGCATGCGACGAAGGCTGGGAGCCTCCACGATCCTAAGTCGTACGATCCGGTGCGATAGCCACGTCCGCTCACGATGACATAGTGACGGCCACTGAGAAGACGCCACTGATACCAGGTGAGTGGCGAAAGAAGCGCAACGCTCAGCAATCCCATCGCGGAAGCGAGCGGATAATTCGGCGGCAACCGGTTCTGGATGAGGTCGTAGATTTCGACAGAAAGGAGCTTGACCCCAGCTTGGAGCCCCAGGAGCAGTGGCCCCTCGAAGGCCTCGAATGACCGGACGAATGAGTACAAAAAGGTACCTGAGAGCACGGGTATTAGGAGAGGTACCACGATGTGCAGCACGACGGTGGCAGGTCGCGCTCCACTCACTCTTCCCGCTTCTTCGAGAGAGATGTCGAAAGAACGAAAGGCGCCTGCAGCGAAACTGAGGTGGAACGCAATACTGAAGACCATGAGATACCAGATAACGCCACCGGCCGAGTACACATCGAGAAGTTCTCTGCCGAGGAGGGCCTTGGCAACAACATTGATCATTCCCACCCTCGGTGCACCGAGCATCGCCCACGCAACAGCGATCATAATCGGAGGTAAGTAAAGCGGGAGAGTAAAGAGGGCTTCAAAAATCGGCGCTCCCGGGAGGTTCGTCCGGCCGACGAGCCATGCGAGCCCGATCCCACCGACCAGGAGCCCGCCGATAACACCGGCTCCAGCGAGGAGCGCTGTCTCGCCAACCGTGCTGAGATACGGACCGCTGAACAGTTGCAGCAGATTCGCGATCGTGAAATGGCCTTCGGCACCGATCGGTGCGTCCCGGAGGCTCCCGTACAGCAGCATGCCGATCGGAGCGAGCACGAACACGCTGGTCAGGGCAAGAAGGAGAGCTGGCCAGATCGCATCCCGCACCGAACGGGGGCGGAGCCCCGCGCGCAACCGGTCCCGCTCGATCCCGATGTCCGCAGTCTTACTCTCCATAGATCTCCTGCGCGACCTTGATGAACTCGGACACACGCGCTGGATCTTCCAGTGTGCCCCACAGTTTCGCCTTCAGCAGATCACGCACTTCCTCAGGGGCTGCGTCGAGTGCACTATCGACAGCCGGACGCAAGTAGTTCTGGGCGAGATGCTCCTGAACTTTGTCCGAAAAGAGGAAGTCAATGAACAGGCGAGCCGCATTCGGATGGTTCACTTTCTTTGGAATCGATATCCCGTGCAGAGCGAACATCGCGCCCTCGTTAGGAATGATCACTTTGACTGTCGGCAAATCTTTGATTTGTGCGAAGAGGCCGAAGGCGAATGGTGCCATCATGGCGAATTCGCCACGTGCGACCCGGCTGGCTGCCTCAGCGATATTGCGGGTGAGTACAGGTTGGAGGCTCGCGAGTTGTTCTTGGAACTCCCTGCCAAATTCTTTCAGGCTGATTTCGAAGAAGTAGTGCCCGCCACCGATAGCACGTGGATCATCCATGATAAGCTGGCCGCGCCACTTGGGATCTGCCAAATCTCGCCAGCTCTTCGGCTCGTCCTCCGGGGGAACCAGCCGGGTGTTCACGAGGATCCCGTAGAATTGCAGCGCTTCCCAGGCTGCGTACGTCCCGTAATCCGTGCCAATACGCTCGACTTGTTCACGGATCGCCGATGACACGCGTTCGAGTCCGGGGAGCTCGCCTACCGGTTGTGCAATATCGTCTTTGACCATCTGGTAAACCATCGTTATGCCGACAGTCACGGTATCAGCGACATTTTGGCCAGACTGCTGCTCGACACGCACTCGTTCGAGGGCTTCGCTAGCACGCATCGTCGACATATTGACACGAATACCATATTCTTTCGTGAATTCGTCGACAGCGAACGGAATGGTAGGCAGCGCCCCGCCATGCCCGTCGTAGAGCACCAGTTCGCCTTCTTGCTTCGCCTGCTCGACGATCTGATCCCAGGCACTGGCCTGCGGTGTGGGTGTCGGAGCACGGGTGGGTGTCGGCGCGGGTGGGGTCGTCGGAGTGCTGACCGGTGTCGGACTGGCAGCCGGAGCCGCTGTCGGAGTCGGTTCCTCGCGGCACGAGGCCAGCAGAAGACCGAAACCGGCAAGGAGTGTCCGACGTAGGAACCGCCGACGAGAGGTCGGTTCGATCATGGGATTCCCCTCCTCCGTTATTAGTACATCGCTAAATCACACGATACCGATGATGGCCGGTCCTGTCGAGTGCGATGTTCAGGAGTCCTGAACGAGCATCGCGCTTCGGTTTGCGATGAAGGGAACGGCAAAAGTAATAAGAAGAAGTGCTGGAAAACAGCGCAGAGCAGATGCTATGCCGGCGACGACGGACTCGCCGCAGTCGAGAGGACCTGTTCCACCTGAGGAATATCCCGCATCGACTCGCCGTACCAGGCGGCACGCACGATGCCCTCGGCATCGACTAGCAGCACGGCTGGCATCCGTCCCAGCTTGAGGAGCTTCACCTCTTGCCCGAGGAGCCCGGCGATGCGATGGTCAGGGTCAGGGACGCCCGGGAACGGGATTCCCTCGCGTTCCCAGTAGCGGGCGAGCGCCCGCGGCCCGTCGGGTGCGATGGCGACGATCTCGATACTCCGTGCGCGGAATTCGTCGTAGTGCTGGCGCAACTGCGCCAGGTGCGCCCGGCAGTACGGTCAGCGGAGCCCCCGTAGGAGCACGATGACGACCGGGCGGCCGCGCAAGGTTGCCGTGCCGATCGGCTCACCGCGCGTCGTGACGCCAGCCCATTCCGGCAGAGGGTCACCGGGGCGGAGTCGCGCCATCTTCGACCTCCTCGAGAAACCTCTTCACTGTCTCGACGAACCGACTCGTCTCTTCCAGGTGTGGGAGGTGCCCGCTCCGTTCGAAGGTGAAGATCTCGAGCGGTGCACCGCGCACGCGCCATACTGCAGTCAGCTCGCGTGTCAGTGCGTTCGGTACGATGCGGTCACGCTCGCCGAGAATCATCAAGGTCGGAATCGGTCGTGGCAGAGCGGGCAGCGGCATCTTCGATGTGGCCAAGGTCGCGCAGGTAACCCGCCACAGTCGCTCGTCCCATCCAGCGACGCTGAGCGCCGTCAAAGCACCGTCAGCACGCCTCGGCGGTGCTGTACTCCCCCAGGCCAGACGCTGGCCGAGCCGAAGCGCGAGCGGACTCGTCGTGCGCAGCAGCGCACGACCCACCAGCTCGATCGCGCGTCGGCGGAGCAGCCGCGCCAGCCAGGGAGCGCTCGGCCGTTCCCAGGCTGGGGCGACGAGGATCAGCCCAGCCACGCGCTCGGATCGAGCCGCGGCGAGCTCGTAGGCGAGTCGCCCGCCCATGGAATGACCGAGAACGACGCACCGGTGGACGCCCAGGCAGTCCAACAGCGCGCTGGCGATCGGTACTTGCGTATCCGGCGCGTAGGGATCGAGCCCCTGCCAATGCGGAGCGGTCACCACCGTGAGACCGAATCCGGGCCGGTCGTAGGCGAGGACGTGCCGGTCGGTGCCGAGCGCCTCGATGATTCCTGTCCAGGCAAGCGCGCTCGACGCGAACCCGTGCAGGATGACGAGCGGCAGGCGGTCCGCATCCTCACCAGCCTCCAGCAGGAAGATGCGGAGGCTGTCGAGTGCCAGGATACGCGGATGAACTCGCGCCATCGATCGCTCCTCGCCGCGAAAAGGATGACAGGTCCAGTGTCGTTCGGCAAGCACAACCACGAAGAGCGTGCGAGGGCGAGGCGCGGGCGCTGGTTATGCGACCGGTCGTTGTGGTGCTACCGGGGCCGGTGTCGTCCTCTGTCTCCCGCAAGTCGGGGACGGTGCGTCTGGTGCTGCCCCGTAATGGGGCTCTACTTGCTGAGGCGCGGGCGCACATGCCATGCTCCGACAGTGGATTCGGTGCCAAGGGTAGAGAGGAATCCAGTATGGCGAAGCTTCCTGAACGAGTACGCGATTTCCTGGTAGCACCGCGTTTCGGCGTCCTGGCGACCATCGCGCCGGACGGTCGACCACGCCAGTCGGTGATGTGGTACGAACTCGTCGACGACCGGACAGTTCTGATGAACACCGCAGAAGGGCGCGCGAAGCTGGCTGACCTGCGGCGCGATCCGCGGGCCTCGTTGTGCGTGCCGGACGGCTATCGCTACGTGACAGTGAGCGGGCCGGTGGAACTGATCGAGGATCAGGAGCGAGCACAAGCCGATATCGCCCGCCTGGCTGTTCGCTACGTCGGCGAGCGTGAAGCGGAAGCGTGGATCCCTCAGTTTCGGTCGCAACGGCGGGTCACCATCCTGCTGCGGATCGAGCGCGTGGTGGCGGAAGGGTTCGGTGAGGACTGACCCATGGCGCGCGGCGAGATACGCATCATTCCGATTCGAGGGATTCCGGAAGCGAGACCGGGTGACTCGGTCGCAGCGCTCGTCCTCGAAGGAATGGCGACGAGTGGCCTCACCGGCGAGCCGGGTGACGTGCTGGTCGTGACGCAAAAGCTGGTCTCCAAAGCTGAGGGGCGTCTCGTCGCGCTCGAAACGGTCGAGCCGTCGCCGCTCGCGCTGGCGTACGCGGAACGCTGGGAGCGCGATCCACGTCAGGTCGAACTGGTGCTGCGCGAGGCGGTGCGCATCGTACGGATGGATCGCGGGCTGATCATCGCCGAGACGCGGCACGGGTTCGTCTGCGCGAATGCCGGTGTCGACCTCTCCAACGTGCCCCCTGGATGGGCGGCGCTGCTGCCGCTCGATCCCGATGCCTCAGCAGCGGCCATTCGCCGCGAACTCGCCGAACGGGCGAACTGGGAACCAGCCGTGATCGTCTCCGATACGTTCGGGCGTGCCTGGCGCACCGGCATCGTCAACGTCGCGATCGGCGTCGCCGGTCTAAAGCCGCTCGAGGACTATCGCGGCCGGCGTGATCCGTTCGGGAACGAGCTGCGCGTCACGCTCATCGCGGTCGCCGACGAGCTGGCGGCTGCGGCCGAACTCGTCATGGGGAAGGTCGAGGGGTGTCCGGCAGCGATCGTCCGCGGCTTCCGCTACGAAGCAGGCGAAGGAAGCGGACGGGAGCTCCTGATGCCGCCTGATCGCGATCTCTTCCGGTAACGTTGTCCGGCCCAGTGTGCGGGGATTATACTCCACTCGCGTTTGGTAATTTGCCGACCGAAAGGGGGAAGCGATGCCGGTACGGAGTGCCACGGCGACCTGGGAAGGTGCGCTGCAGACCGGCAAGGGGACGATGGCGGCGGGCAGCGGGGCGTTTTCGTTCCCGTTTTCTTTCGGCACGCGCTTCGGCGAGGAGGCGGGAACGAACCCGGAAGAGCTGATCGCTGCTGCCTATGCGGGCTGCTTCAGCATGGCGCTCTCGGCCCAACTGGGGCGCGCGGGCTATGAGCCGGAGCGGATTCAAACGACCGCTCGCGTGCGGATCCAGCAGGTCGACGGTCGCATCGTGATCGACCGCATCGAGCTCGAGACCGAGGCCAAGGTACCCGGGATCGATCCAGCGAAGTTCCAGGAGATCGCCGAGCAGACCAAGCTCGGATGCCCTGTGGGCAACGCGCTTTCGAACGTGCCGGAAATCGTCCTCACCGCCCGGCTGGCCAGCTGACGGATTCGCGCACGGTAGCATTCGGGCCGAAGGGCTCACCCCTTCGGCCCGTTTTGTCGTCCGGGCAGGGTACTCAGCCGACGAAGATGTCGAGCGGCAGGATGGCCGTCACCATCACGTTGGGGACGTCGACGGTTTCGGAGACACGCAAGTCGACGGCGACGCTGCAGAGTGCATAGGCCTGTTGGGCAGTAAAGCCGCGGCGTTGCAAGTATTCGATCATCCGGAAGAGTGCATCGCGCGCTGCGAGTGTCAGGTCTTCCGACTCGTTCCGTCCGTTGCGCACACAAATGCCGGTCGTTGCGTAGAAGCGGCGCGGGGCAGCCATTTCCGGTGCCGTGAAGTAGCCGTCGCGCAGGAACTGGACGGTCCGGATGCCACGTCGCCGGGCCTCGCCTTTGTGCACGCGGAACTCGAGGTGAACCACCGAGCGCATCTCGATCGCTGTGCCGCACACTTCCCCGTCTCCTTGGGCAAAGTGCACGTCACCGATGGAAAAGAGCGCGCCCTCGACCCACACCGGGATGAAGACACTCGCACCGGGCGTCAGCTGCTTGATATCGAGATTCCCGGCATTTTCCCGCGGCGGAATCGTCCGCAACCCTTCCGAGGCGATCGGTTCGGTGGCCGGCACGGCTCCGTTCGGGTCGGGCGGGAGCGCAAAACCGCCGCGGGCAGCGAGTTCGGCCTCCCGACGCGTCGCTTCCTCGCGCAGTTCCCGCGACGGTGCGACGCCGATCGTGCCGGGATGCGGGCACCGAGGGATGCGTACGCCGGGCAGTTGCGGTGACTCCGCGTACTGCTCGTACAAGTGCCAGTGCACGATGTACGGCTGCGGGAACTGGTCGCGGAGAAAGCCGAAGCCGGGAACTTGCACCGTGTAGCCCCAGTGCTGCCATGGATCGGCTTCGATCTCGAAAATCTTCACCTCGAGCAGATCGCCCGGTTGCGCGCCTTTGACGAAGACCGGTCCGGTCAAGGGATGGACCCGGCCGAGGTCGGCTTTCGCCACGTCCTCGATCGTGGACTGGGGGGTGAGTTGCGCATCGAAGGCATCCCAGGTTTCGAGTGCGACCGGTTGTCCGGGCTCGACCTCGAGTGCCGGGGGAATCGCCTCATGCCAGCGGTTGTGTCCCCGATCCGGTTGGGTGGCGAGCGGTCGCAAGGGATCGATCCCGATGCGCTGATGACGGATCATCGCTGAACCCTCCTCTCCGAGTGGACGAACCCGACCCGCCGGGCAGCATACGATGCGTGCTGCGTGCTGTGAAGCCTGTATGCAGGGGTGGAACGCGCAGGTTATGCTTCGCGAGGGGAGAGAGGGAAGCGATGATCCGCACGGTACTGGCAGCGCACGATGGTTCGACCGTCGCCTATGCTGTGCTGCCGGCTGCTGCGTTGATGGCTCGGCTCTTCAGCGCTCCCGTGGTCGTGGTGCGTGTCCTCGAGACGATGCGACCGTTCTACGATCCGACACGTGGCGAAGTGGTGTGGCTCGCTGCGGATGAGCCGCGACTGGAAATACCGGCGGAAGTCCTACTGGCCGAACAACTCGACGCGCTGGCCCGCTCGGGTGTGACGACGAGCGCTGTCGTGCGTCTCGGCGAGGCAGCCGAGGAACTCGTCGCGGAGGCGAGGCGGTGGCCTGATCCACTGCTGATCGTCGCCAGTCACGGGCGCGGCGGGCTCGGGCGTGCGGTCCTCGGAAGCGTGACGGACCGCGTCGTTCGCGCTGGTGCGGTACCGGTGATGATCGTGCGGGCGGGTGGAGTGCCCTTCGAACGCTTGACGCACCTGGTCGTGCCGCTCGACGGCTCGCCGATGGCAGAACAGGCGCTCCCGTATGCCGTCGCACTCGCCCAGCGGGCGCACGCGCGGGTGACGCTCGTTCGGGTCGCGGAAACGCATCGGGAGCTCCTGGTCGAATTCCGTGGTCGGCGACTCGCACCGGGTGTGGCGGAGCGGATGGCAGAACTCGAAGGCGAGGCGGCTGCGTACCTCGAGGCGGTGCGGGCACGGCTACCAGCTGAGGTCGCGGTTCAGACACGAGCGCTCAGCGGCGATCCCAAGCGGCAGCTCGTGTCGGTCGTCGAACGGGAACGTCCCGATCTCGTCGTCCTCACGACCCATGGCCAGGGCGGGGTTCGGCGGTGGCTCATCGGCAGCGTCACCGAGCGGCTGCTCACCACGACCCGGGTGCCACTCTTCGTCGTGCCAGCAACGTGTGAAGCTGATCCGTCCTAACGCGGTACCGGCTCTTGCCTGGCTGGTGGAGCCGCGTTCACCAGTGAACGAGTCGGTCCACGTGCACCCGGATGAGCGTCCGATACTCAGCAGCGAACTGTTCCGGTGTCATGTCGAGTTCGGCGATCCCTTCCCGGTATTTCTGGAGATATGCCGGCACGCGATCGGCTGGTGGCGCATCGGGAACGATTTCGGCCCGGCCGTCGAACCGTGTCACGTGCTCGGCCCACGGGTCACTGTTGAAGTGCAGCGAAACGCGCGGATTGTGGCGGATGTTGCGCACCTTCTGGCTGTTGGGGAGCGAGTAGATCAGGATCCGCTCGCCGTCCCACAGAAACCAGACCGGTACCACTTGTGGCTGACCGTCCTGTCGGACGGTGGCGAGCCAGATCACCGGTTCGTCGGCGAGCTGTCGGAGAACCTCGTCGGGGAAACGTGCGGATGCCATATGTGCGCTCCCTCCGCTCGCGTCGCTCATGCGGTATCGTGTCCACCCCGTCTGGCACGCTCACCGAGGCCGGGAACTGCCGCGCGGAGGCGAGACCACGCTCGCTGCACCGCGTGGCGGTCGATACCGTGCGCGATTCCTCGCTCCTCCAGGAATGCGAGGAGGGCCTCAGTAGCGAGGTTGCCTGGTGCACCTGGGGCGAAGGGGCAGCCACCCAGTCCGCCGGTCGCGGTGTCGAAGGTCGCCACGCCGTACGAAAGCGCGACTGCTACGTTGTCGAGTGCGCGACCGTAGGTATCGTGCAGGTGCAGGGCGAGCCGCTCCTTCGGTATCGAGGGGAGCACCGCCTCGAGGAGACGGGCAACATCGTCGGGCGTTGCTGTCCCGATGGTGTCAGCGAGCGCGATCTCGTCGCACCCGAACGCGAAGAGTTCCCGGGCGACCCGTACGGCCTGTTCGGGGGCAACGGGCCCGCTGTACGGGCAGTGGAAAGCGACTGATACGTAGCCGCGAATCCAGCAGCCAGCGCGCTTCGCCTGCGCGGCGACGTGCGCGTAGCGTGCGAGCGTCTCAGCGATCGAGGCCCGGAGGTTCGCGTGCGAGAACGCGTCGGTCGCGGCAGCGAAGAGAGCGATCGCGTCGCAACCGACGGTCAACGCTCGGTCCAACCCTCGCTCGTTGGGAACCAGGACGAGGTAGCGAGTTCCGGGACGTCGCTGGATGCGCTGCATCACGAGCTCGGCGTCGGCGAGCTGAGGAACTGCGCGGGGCGAGACGAAGCTCGTGCACTCGATGACCGGGAACCCAGCTTCGCTCAGTGCGTCGATGAAGGCGACCTTGAGATCGGTCGGAACGGGTACGGACTCGTTCTGGAGACCATCGCGCGGTGCGACTTCGGCGATCGTCACAGTGGTTGGTGCCGACATCGAGCGATACGCTCCTCTCGCTCGGCAAACTGTGGCGGCAAGTATAGCGTGGGGGTGTCCGGGCTGCAGTGGTTGGAAGGGGCGAATGGTCGCCGTGGATGGAGCGACGGTCGCGGCCGTTGATTCTCGTGATGATGCAGCAATGACGACCATAGCTGACCGGTGACCCAGGAGCGGAGTGGTGCGGCCGAATCGGAGAAGCGTGGAGGGGGCGTCCTGGCTGCGGTTCGGTGCAGATGCGGTGATCTTCGGCGAGGAGCGCGCTGTCTGCGTGGTGAGGTAAAGTCGTCCTGCGCTCGCGCGGAGATACCCTGTGCTCGCTGGTGATGCTGTGAAGAGCCTCCGTCATATACTTGGATCGATCCCCCTCTGTCGCGCGGGCACCCGGTGTTCGCGGTGTGGTGTACGCGTCGATCGAGGAGGGAGACTTCATGTCACGTCGTGGTTGGCTCGTCCTGGGAGGAGCGGTCGCGCTCGCGCTCGTCTGCACCTGTGTCGGCCTATTCGTCGTCGCGGGACTCTGGTACGTCGGTCGTTCGGGGGTGTCGACGACACCGACTGCAGTGGTGGCACACCGGGATCTCCCCTCCGATTGGCGGATGGTCCGGACGCAGGATGGGCGAGTAGCGGTCGTCGCGACGACCGAGACACAGACGAACGAGCTGCCGTTCCAGCCAGGGTTGTTCTGGTACCAGGAACCGTTGCCGCAGCCCTTGAACCCCTTGCAGTATGCAGGCGTCGTCTACCTCCGCATGCAGCAACAGAACGAGCAGCTCTATGCCTATGATGCGCGCTGGGTGTCGCTGGCCGGCTGGCCGGCTGTCCAACTCGCCTATGCCGCTGTCCAGGGTGGGCAACCCTACGAGGGAATACTGTGGATCTGGACCGACGGCTGGACCGGCTACGTGATGAGCTTCGTGACTCCGTATGGGATGCTCGAGGCGTACGTCGGGGAGCTCCCCGCCGTGCTCGACAGCGTCACCGGGGAAGTGGTCACCGAACCAGGCCCCCTGGAAGGAGGGAATGTCCCGGACGTCTGGACCGAGGACTACTGGCAGGCGAACGCTGGCCCCGGTGCGGAACCAGCGGCATGGGATTGGAGCGGAATCGAGGCGAGCGAGCCGAGCTTCGCTGGTTTCGAGGACCCGTTCGCTGGTGCGAGCTGGGACAGCTCGGGGAGCGACCTGTGGAGCGATCTCTATAGCGGTGACAGCAGCGGACTCTACGATCCCTCGCACGATGCCTTCAACACATGGATGGCCGAAGAGTGGAGCCAGGCGCTCAGTGGCGAGAATCCCGAACCGACCTGGCAGGACGATGCCGGTAATCTCTACTGGGAAGGCCCGTCGGGGACGTTGCATGATTGGAGTGCGGACTATGACCCCAGTCTCGGGAGTGACTGGTGACCTGCGGAGGTGGCGAGATGGTGCGCACGGTCGAAGTGCCGGCGTACGAGGTGACGCCGCGAGTCGAGGTCGATCCACGGACGACCGCGTTGATCGTCGTCGACATGCAGAATGACTTCGTCAAGCCTGAAGGGAAGCTGTTCGTGCCCGACGCACCAGCGACGATCCCGCAGATCCAGCGTCTGCTCAGGCTCGCGCGGGAGCATGGGATGTTCACCGTGTTCACGCAGGATACCCATTACCCGGGTGATCCGGAGTTCCCGATTTGGGGCGAGCATTGTCTCGCCGGGACATGGGGGTGGCAGATCGTCGAGGAGTTGGCACCACAGGACGGGGAACTGGTGCTCCAGAAACGGCGATACGACGCGTTCTACGGAACGCCGCTCGACCATGAGCTTCGCGTGCGGAAGATCGAGCGACTCATCATTTGTGGGACCGTGGCGTCGATTTGCGTGCACTACACTGCGGCGAGTGCTGCCTTGCGCTGGTATGGAGTGATCATACCGGTCGATGCGACCTCGGCACTGCATCCGTTCGATATGGAAGCCGCCAATCGGCAAACGGCGTTCCTCTTTCGCGGCATTCTGACGCGCGCTGAAGGGGTGGCGGTCGCAGCGGGCGTGGTGTCGTGAGGGGAACCCTTGACAGCGAGCGACGACCCGAGTAATATCGACTCTCGCCGCGTGCGAAAGCGCGGCACCGGAAGCGAAAGCCGGGTCTTGACAAGATGGCACGCTCCTCGCTATACTGGAGCGATGGAGTCGATCGAGAATGACCCGGCTGCCGCGAGGCAGGGCACCTTGACAACTGAGGTGTGGTTCGCGTGAGGCGCCCCGTCGGCCGATCGTGAGAGACGATCGGTTGATGTGAGGAAATGAGCCCTCGGCTCGCCGGAAGCGAGTCTGGGGCTTTATGTGGAGTGATCCGGGATGGAGAGTTTGATCCTGGCTCAGGGGGAACGCTGGCGGCGTGCCTAATGCATGCAAGTCGGACGGGAGCGCGCGTTGAGCGCG
>CACRWZ010000002.1_pt1 | contig 85455 bp, 84 predicted proteins | sample 5377041 | NCBI WGS metagenome assembly CACRWZ01 (sample SAMEA6061846, study PRJEB28556) | metagenome | reverse complement strand
GTAGCACGGCAGACCCACGAGCTCATCGCTGTCGAGCTCCTCGCCGGGTGCCAGCGGGCGGTTGAGCAGCGCTTCGACCCAGGCGCGCGCCTTCGCCCCCGTACCGAACTTCGTCGAGGTCGTGCCCGTGACCGTGGCCGTACCGGTCTTCAAGCGCACCTCGAACGTCCAGAGTAAAAAGCGCCCCCGCTCGTTCTCGCGAAGCTCGACGCCAGTCAAGATGGCCCGGTACGTGCCGGGGCGCAGGGTGGAGCGGGTATCGGGTACTACGAACCGCATTGTCGTTCACTCCTTTCAGATGGCGAACCGCAACTGCTGGGTCGAAGAGCGAGCCCAGTACGACCGCGGTAGGGCGAGTTGCGCACCATGACCGAAGTCGACTCGGAGGCCCAGCCGAAAGAAGTCGTCGATGCCGACCTCGTAGACCTGGCCGGAGTCGAGGTCCTCGACGCAGACCCGCTCAGCCCCCAGCCCGACCGCTCGAACGAGCGCGGCCACATCGACGGCCCACGCGTCGTGTTGCCTGAGCAGATGGCGCGAACCCCGACGACGCAGCCGCAGAACTTCACCGGAGACTTCACCGATGACGCGGCCAGCGTGGGAGCGGACCGCTTGAGTCGACCTGGTCATCGCTCGCCTCCCTTCTTCTGCTCGAGCTCGCGCCGCAGTCGCTCGATGACAGCCGGGGGGTAGAGGTACCCCAAGCGGGTCTCGATGGCCTCGACGCGGCCGGTCGTGACCCACAGTCGCAGCGTCCGCTCGGCGACACCGAGATGCCGGGCTGCTTCCGACGTAGTCAGACAGGCCTTCAAGTCGACCATGGCACACCTCCTTTCGCACCCGAGTGCGGTATACTGCGGTCGGTAGGTGAGAAACAGCCGAGCAAGAGGTGAGCAACGGGTGAGAAACGAGGCGTGCGATGGCGCGGCGAGTGACGAAGCGACCAGGCAGTCGACTGCACCCGGCCGTGCGCGCCTACATCGTCCGCCTGCTCGCAGCAGGAGCGTCGTCGGAACGCATTCAGAAGGAGTTGCAACAGCTGGCCGAGGACGAGCGGCTGCGCCGGACCCGTCTCCCCGACGACCCGTCGCTGCCGCAAATCCAGCCGGATGACCTCAACGTCTCGCTCTCCACAATCAAGTCGATGAAGAAGGCGCTGCGTGCGCAGCCAACGGAGAGTGACCGGACCGGCGAGTGGTGCTGGTGGGAGGAAGCGGACCCCGCCGTCGCTCGGCTCGTCCTCGCTGCATGCGCCGAGTACGAGACCGTGACCGGACACCCGTGGTACCCGTTGACCCCATCGCTGGTCGAGCGGTTCGCTCGCCTGGTCGAGCTCGCTCCCGGACTCAACCTCCCAGCCTGTTTGACCCTGGCGAGCTGGTGGCTCCAGTGGGAAAGTCTCCCCGACCGCATTCGCCGTCATCGCCTCGACGACCTCGGCCTCTTCCTGTCGTACCGAACCTGGTCGTCGAGCGAAGCGGCCGAGCGGTATCGTCGGGTCGCTTCGCGATGGGGTGTCCGGTTCGAGCTGGACGACCGGGGACTCCCACTCGTCATCGCCACGGGATGGCGACTCGATTACGAGCGAGAGCTGGAGACGGCCAGCGAATAGTGGACACTGTGTGTCAACTCACAACCGGGTGTCACACTCGAGTCGAGGGACCAGGGTATCGACCCCGGTCCCTCGACCATCTCTACGCCTCGAGCCGACTGGCCACGTCCGCAAGACCCGCCTCGTCGGGGTCGTACCCATTGCGCACGAGCCACGCGGCCGCTTCCTCAGGCGTGATTTCCTCGTAGCGGTCATGCGAGCCTTGCCACTGCGACCACCAATGCCGTATCCACCGACCGCCTCTGGTCCGGTAGAGGCACTCGTGGTCCCACTGGCTCCCCGTGGCCAGCGAGATGCGGTTCCGGCCGTCCCACTCCCTGGCCTCGTCGTAGCGGGTGGCCGCATCAGCGTCGAACCAGCGTCCCGACCCATCGGTCAACGCGATACGTCGCATCATGGACCCCCTTCCTCGGTCACTTCGCAGACCAGCTCGTCGTCCACCGTCTCGGCTGGTGCCTCGAAGAGCGACCAGAGCGAGTTCAGGATGTCGGCCTCGAGACCATAGAACACGCGACCCCGCTCGAAGGCGGTCAGGCACTCCCGGACCAGGTTCCAGTCACCCCTCGACCAGGCATCGCCAGCGACACCGAAGAGCCAGAAATCGGCGTAGCCGCACCCCCGGTAGTGCTCCTGTGCCAGGAAGAACAGCCGCACGACGTGTTCCGCCGGCAGTTCCGACAACCGCATACGACCCCCTGTCTTCTCCGTCTCCCGACCAGGCTGGAACAGGTTCAGGTGGTCCGCGAGCACGCATACCGGTCACCCTCCCTCGTCGAGCTCGTCGATGAGGCGGACGATGGCAGCGAGCACTGCTCGCTCAGCGGCCGAGAACTCCCGCTCTTCGCTGAAGGCCTGCACGCAGCTCGCGGCGAAGAGGGTGCCGCTGGTCGGGTCGGTGGCCACGGACCAGGCTGCAGCCAGGAACAGTGCAGCGTCGGGGTAGCGTCCGGCGAAGGAGCGATAGGCTCGTAGCAAGGACAGCAGGAGCTCGTCCCGCAGAGACCCTTCCCGCTCGAGGCGGACGAGCTCGCTGGCCAGGCGGACCCGCTCGTCGTCGGTCAAGCTCGAGAGAACCTGGTCGATGTCGTCCATCGCTGACCCCTCTCAACGACTCAGCGCTCGCTCGACGGTCATGGCGACCGTCCGGCTGCCGCCGAGCGCATGCGAGTAGACGGCGAGCGTGACGTGCGGCGTCGAGTGACCGAGCCGTGCGGCGACGTCAGCGACCGACGCACCACCGGCGAGTGCGAGCGAGGCATGTGCATGCCTCAGCATGTGGAAGTGCAGCCGTGCGATACCTGTTGCACGACAGAGTCGGCCGAGCACGACGCTGGCGTACTTCGCCGTGAGCGGCTGACCGCTCGGCCAGCGGGGGAAGACGAAGTCGTTCCCCCACGCCGGTCCAGCCTGCTCCCGCCACCGGGTGACCTGCTCGTGCTGGCGACGCAGCGCTTCGATAGCGAGTTCGCCGAGGACGATTGTCCGGCGACCAGCTGCCGTCTTCGGCGGCGTCTCCACCCAGCGACCACCGACCCACTGACCGGCTCGTTGCACGTGGACGAGACCCGCATCCCAGTCGACATCACCCCAGCGCAGCGCTGCGACCTCGCCGAGCCGCGTTCCGGTGCAGAGGACGAAGAGCACGAGTGGCGCACCAGGGTCGGGACTGGTGCGGCAGTGCTCGGCCAGCCGAGCGAGTGCGTCACGGCCGGGGAGTTCGATGCGCCGAGGCCGGTAGTGCGGCGGGAGGACCCGCTGGGTGGGACTCTCCGGCAACCAGCCCCAGCGGGTGGCACACACCCCGGCACGTCGGATGATGGAGAAGACCAGGGTCGCCGTGCGACCACTGAAGCTGTCGAAGAACCGTTGCCAGCGCACCGGCGACATCGCACTCAACCGCACCCGACCGATGCGGGGGAGGATGAGTTCGTCCAGCATCCGGCGGTAGTCGTGCGCCGTCCGGGGACGCCAGCGGGACCGCTCGGCCTCGTACCAGGCTTCGAGCCACTCCCGCACCGTCAGCCGTCCGGGGACTGGTGGCTGGCCGAGCAGCAGCTGCCGCTCGAGCGCCTCGAGCTTCGACCGGACCTCGGCCTCGCTCCTCCCGTAGAGACAGTGACGATGACCGTCAATCGTCACCTTGGCGACGAAACGACCGTCCTTGCGCCGTGTGATAGCGACCATGCGATACCCCCTTCCTTCCCCGGTCGACGAGCGTCCCCGGGTCGGGTGGGGTCAAAGTGGGGTCAGAATCGGCGTTCGGCGCTTGGCCGCTAGCTCAACTGGTAGAGCAGCTGACTCTTAATCAGCGGGTTGGGGGTTCGAGTCCCTCGCGGCCTACCGCGAACGATCGAGGAAATCGCCCCGGGCTGAGACCGGGGCGCTCCTCATTTCTACCGCCATCTCATCAGTACACGCATGGCCCGACCCTCGCTCTCGATTCCCTCCTTGAGCACTCGCAGCTGCGGAGTACCGGCTTTGCCTCTCTGTGATGGTTCGTCTTTGTCCAACACCCCGACACACCGGTAGGGCACCAGTCTCGGTCGCTCGCAGTTTCTCTGGCCAGTCGCGACCGGCGCGAGAGCGGACAGCGAACATTTCGCCCCTGTCCCAGAACTTTGCTCGCTAGCTTTCCTTCCACACGCCAACACGACGCCGGCGAATTCGGACAGGAGCTGCCAGAGCCCACCAGCCTGATTCCCTTCTGGTACCCTAGGGGTACAAAACACTGGATCGACCCCGGTCGAAAGGATCAGTATCCATGGGCACGATGATCGCCTATCCCAGCAACGGCACGGAGACGCCGGGCTACCTCGCGCTCCCTGCCCGTACACCGGCGCCTGGTGTCGTGGTGATCCAGGAGTGGTGGGGTCTCGAACCGCACATCAAGGATGTGACCGATCGCTTCGCCGCCGAGGGCTTCGTCGCACTCGCACCCGACCTCTACCACGGGAAGATTGCCACCGAGCCCGACGAGGCCCGCAAGCTGGCGATGGAGCTCGAATACCCCCGTGCGATCGCCGAGATCGTCGCCGCAGCACGTTTTCTCCTCGCCCGCGACGACGTGCGGGGACCGAAGGTCGGCGTGGTCGGCTTCTGCATGGGCGGTGCACTGTCGCTCCTCTCGGCCTGCGAGAGCGACCTCTTCGGTGCCGCCGTCGTCTTCTACGGGCGCAACCCAGATCCCATCGAGCGCGTCCAGTCGCTGCACTGCCCGCTTCTCGGCCTGTACGGTGAACTCGACCAGGCGATCCCACCCAGCGAGGTCGAGCGCCTGCGCGCCGCGCTCACGGCTGCAGGCAAGAAATTCGAGCTACACATCTATCCCGGCGCACCGCACGCATTCTTCAACGATACGCGCGCGAGCTACCGGCCCGAGGCAGCCATCGATGCCTGGCGGCGCACGCTCGCCTTCCTGCGCCGACATCTCGCCGGTTGAGGATCGAGCCCGAAGCCATCGACGACCCGCTCCGGGAGCGCGACGCCGGGCACAACCCGTTCCTGCCAGCGACGCGGCAGGCCGCCCAGGCTGTCGGGGTTTTCCCGTACCACGGCGTCCGCACCTCATGGCACAATCGCGGCGGCGGATACGCCGAGGGGGTATGACGCACGATGACGACGCACAGCGCATTCTCACGGCGGCGATTCCTCGTCGGGCTGGCGGCGCTCCCGCTCCTGGCTGCCTGCGGGCAACGTTCCTCATCAAGCGGTACAGAGATGGAACTCATCGCCTGGCCGAAGGAGGATCGCTGGCCAGCGGTGTTCTACCAGGCCTCGCCGGAGGCACAGGAAGCCTACCGGTACGCCGCCGCGCATCCCGAAATCCTCCAGTACTTTCCGTGCTATTGCGGGTGCGGTGAGTTCGGCCACCGCTCGGTACTCGACTGTTCCATCCGGGAGTTCCGGCCGGACGGCTCGGTCCTGCTCGGCGGGATGACCTTCGGGTGAGCGATCTGCATCGACATCACGCGTGACGTGATGCGGCTCACCCAAGAAGGACGATCCCTCCGCGAGATCCGGGCCTATGTGGAGGAGCGGTACAGCGGGTTCGGCCCGGCGACCGATACGCCCTGGCCTCCGGAGTGAACGAGGCTGGCCCGTGCCTCACTCCGCGTAGTAGGCCAGACCGAGCAATCCCGGCCCGGTATTGAGCGCCATCGCCGCAGTGAACGGAGTGATGTACTGCTCCACGACGTGGAAACGGCTGGCTACCTCCTGAGCCAGCTGCTCCGCTTCCTCCCGGGCCCCGGCCTCCAGCACCGCGACGTGCACCGGCCGCCCGCCGACATCCCGTTCCATGCGCCGCAGCATCGCGTCGATGGCACGACGTCGCGTGCGGACGCGCTCGAGCGCCACGATCTTGCCGTCCTGCAGCGTCAGGATCGGCTTGATCTGGAAAACGTCGACTGCAAGTTGGGCCAGCCACGGTGCACGACCGCTGCGGACGAGATAGGTGACCGTCTCCAACACCGCGAAGAAGCGCAGCTGCGGCCGGAGCGCCTCCACCCGCTGCACGACCGTCGCCAGATCCGCCCCCCGCTCGGCCAGTCGCGCTGCCTCCAGCACGAGAAACCCTTCGGCCATGGTCGCCGCCCGGCTGTCGATGACGACAATCGGTGCGCCGGTGACCATCGACGCTGCCGCGACCGCAGCCTGGTACACACCGGTGACACCCGAGGAGACGTGGATGGAGACGACACCGTCCACACGACCGACGAGATCCTGGTACACCTCGACGAACGTACCGACGGCGGGCTGCGAGGTCGTGACGATTTCCCCGGCATCGAGCCAGGCGAACGCCTCCTCCGCGGTGACATCGATCCCGTCACGGTAGATGCGATCACCCCGGACGATCCGCACCGGTACCACTCGGATGCCGTAGCGTTCGACCAGGTTACGGGGCAGACAGGCAATACTGTCCGTGACGATTCCGAGCATCGGTCACGCGTCCTCTGCCTCAGGTGGCCAGCGTTCCTCGTCCCGGTCGTACCAGAACCGTCGCCAGAGCACCGTTCGCCGCGAGGCCGGATCCCGTGGAAGCGGACGTCGATTTGCCTCCAGCCGCTTGAGCACCGTCACGACGAGCATGCCGAGTGTCCCACGGAAGACGGTTTCCGATCCTCCTGTCAACAAAACCACGCCAGGCAACGCGGTCAACCCGAGCAACGCGACGACCGGTGTCCGGTGCAGCAGACGTCCGATCCCGAGCGCGAGCAGCACGAGCAGCGCACCGAGCGGATACACGACCGCCAGCATGCCGAGGAACGGGCTCAATCCCCGACCGCCGCGGAAACCGAGCCAGAGCGACCAGTTGTGTCCGACCACCGCCGCCAGCCCACACGCCACAGCGAGGCCGGAGCTTCCGCCGAACTGGTACGGGAGGTACGTTGCGACGCCGCCTTTCGTGACGTCGACCAGTCCGACCGGCACGACGGCCCAGCGAGCGACCGCATAGTAGACGCCGGAACCGCTCACCGTCGGCGCCCGCTCGCGCAGATCGACACCGGCGAGGAGGTGCGCGGCGATCTGCGCAGTCGGCAAGGAACCGATGAGATAGGCGACCAAGAGCAGCATCACTCCGTCCATGCCTGCCCCTCCACGGCACTTTCGAGTATAGGACGAAAGGCGCGAGCCGCCGCAGGACGGCTGGTACAATCGCCCTGCACGGAGGCCGTCCCGAGCCGGCTCGCGAGCGGACGCGATGCCCAACGGTAGCGAACGCACCGACGTGGAGCGACGATCCCCGGTCTGGCGCGAGGAGTCCTTCCTCGACGCACTCGAGGCGGCCGTGACTGCGCTCGGCGAGCACGCAGCGCAGCTCGATGCCCTCAATGTCTTCCCCGTCGCCGACCGCGATACCGGCACCAACCTGCTGCTGACCGCGCAGGCGGCCTGGCGCGGCGCACGGGCAGCCGCGGGGAGCGGCCTCCGCACGGTGGCCCGGGCCGCAGCAGATGCCGCCCTCCGTGCTGCCCACGGTAACTCCGGCGTCATCCTGAGCCAGTTCTTCCGCGCGCTCGCCGAGACCGTTGCCGACCGCGACGACCTCGACGCCGCGACGCTCGCCAGTGCCCTGGACCGAGCTGACCGGCTCGCCCGGCAAGCGTTGCTCCAGCCGGTGGAGGGCACGATGATTACCGTGCTGCGCGCTGCAGCCGAAGCAGCCCAGCAGGCTCTGGCCGAGGGAGCAACGCTCCCCGAGCTCCTGCGACGGGTCAGCGACGCGGCGATCGAGGCAGTCGCGCGCACCCCGGAGTACTTGCCGATCCTACGAGAACGCGGTGTCGTCGATTCCGGTGCCCAAGGGCTCGCTCTGCTCCTCGACGCCTGGGCTGCCTTCGCCCGCGGTGTCCCACCGCAACTGCAACCTCCTCCGGTAACGTTGGCCGTGTCCGTACCGGATGGGCAGGGCGCCTGCGTCAACGTGCTCCTCGAAGTATCCGGCAGCGATACGGCACAGATCACCGAGGAACTCGCTCGTCTCGGTGAATCGGTCGAAGTCGTACGTGATACGCACCTGCTCCGCATTCACCTCCATGCGGAGAATCCGGAGCAGGCACTACGGACACTCCAGCGGTTCGGTCGCCTGGTGTCTGTCGTCATCGACGATCTCAGCCTGTCCTCTCCACGTGTGCAGTTGAGCGAACCGCGCGCGCACGCCCTGCTCGTTCTGTCCCCGGCCCCGCGCATCGTGACGTTCGCCCATCGCCTCGGTGCCCTCGCAGTGGCCACCGGTCGCGAGGCGGCGGCGCTCGACACGCTGGCCCAAGAGATCGCTGCGCTCCCGGTCGAGCGGCTGACGATTCTCCCGGGAAGTCCGGAAGACTGGCAACGGGCGTGTGAACTCGCCCGGCAAGTGGAACATCCGCGCCTCGAGGTACTGCCGCTCCAGTCACTGGCCGCCCAGCTAGTCGTCTTGCTCCTGAGCCAGGTCGACGGAGAACCGGAGCCTGCGACCGACACGGTCCAGGAGGTCATCGGCCGCTTGCGGACCGCCGACATCGTCCGCGAGCAGGCTCTCTGGCAGGCAATCCGCCTCGATGCTGCGAGCGAACGCGTGCGCGGCGAAGAACTCGTCGACGTGCTGCTACGCGCGCTGGATGCGCTCGGAGCTGAAGCGGCTGAGTCGTGCACCATCGTCATCGGCGAGGCTGTCCCGCTCGTCGCACCGCTGCGCGAAGCGATCACTGCCCGTTGGCCGCATCTTACCGTCGAGTGGTTCTGGGGCCACCAACCAGCACCGGCACTGTCGCTGGCACTCGAGTGAACACTTGTGCCCAGAGCTGCCTCCTCGCGCGACCACGCGCGCTGGCGACAGTCAGCTGGTCAGCAGACCGACCGCAGACGAGTGCCTCGCTCGGACTCGGGCAACGCGACACGCAAGTACCGAGCCGCACGAACGGTGCGCACGCTCGAACCGATGTCCCGTTCTCTACGGGCACAGCACAGGTCGGGTACTCCAGTACGCTCTCGGGGCGGCCACTGACTGTTGACAGGACACCCCGGGGCTGTTAACCTAGAAGCGGCTCATCGGACGACCGTACCCTCTGACGAACGTGTCACACGAAGGGATGTGGGAGGAAGGAGCGGGACGGCCCAGATGGTCTCGACTGCAGTTCCGCGTGTGGCTGCTCACCGCCGGGTGGCGAGACGGATCAGCTGGGAATTCTGGTTACTCCTTCCAGCCACGGTCTACATCTTCCTCTTGATCGGTTTCCCACTGCTGCTGTCGATCTACTACAGCCTCAGCCATATCTCAGTTGGCCGACGCGATTACTCCTTCGCTGGCCTCAGCAATTTCCGTGCCATCTTGAGCGACCAGGTGTTCCAACATGCCTTGCGGAACACGATCCTCATCACCGTCGTCGTGCTGGTCGCCGTCCTGGTCCTCTCGACGATCCTCGCGACTGCTCTCGCTGAACGCTTCCCGGGCAAGCCCGTGGTTCGCTACTTGCTGCTGCTTCCCTGGGCATCGCCGGTCGTGATGAGCACGATCGCCTGGAAGTGGATCTTCGATTCGCAGTATTCGGTGATCAACTGGGTCGCGCGTCGTCTCCACCTCATCGGCCCGTACGAATTTCCGCAGTGGCTTGGAGTCCCGCATCTGGCCCTCATCTCGATCATCATCGTGCAAGTGTGGCGGATTCTTCCCTTCGCGACAGTTATCACGCTGGCCGGCATGAGTGCCGTGCCCCGCGAGCTGATCGAGGCGGCACTAGTCGACGGTGCCGGGTTCTTCACCCGGCTTTTCCGCATTACCTTACCCCTCGTGCGACCGATTCTGGGCGTAGCGATCCTCTTCACCGCGCTCTTCACCTTCACTGACATGGCCGTGGTCTGGATCTTGACGCGCGGTGGCCCATACAACACGAGCCACGTCCTGTCCAGCTGGGCCTTTCAGGTCGGTATCGTCGCCGGCGACCTGGCGCAGGGTGCCGCCATCGCGCTCTTCATGCTCCCGGTACTCGCCCTGGTCGCAATCTGGGTCCTCCGTCTCTCGCATCGGGAGGTGACCGAGTGACCGCGATGCCCGATACGCGCCGGCTCTTGCTGCGTGCGTTGCTCGTCGCTGTGCTAGCAATCTTCCTCGCACAGGCACTCTTTCCCTTCGCCTGGATGGCCATTACTGCCTTCAAGCGCGACAGCGATCTCTACAACCCGACGAACAATCCGTTCCTCTTCAACGAGCCACCGACGCTCGCGCACTTTCGTCTCCTGTTCACTGAAACGAAGTTCCCTCGCTGGGTAGTGAACACGGCCTGGGTCGGCCTCGCGACGGTTCTCATCACGCTCGTCCTCTCGCTGCCGGCTGGCTATGCATTGGCTCGTCTCCGTGGTCGACTGGGTCAGAACCTCGGCATTGCCGTGTTCCTGACCTATCTGATCCCACCGACGCTCCTCTTCCTCCCACTCTCCCAGATCGTGAGCGGTATCGGACTCCAGGACAATACCTGGTCGCTCGTTCTCACCTACCCAAGCCTGGCCGTCCCGTTCGTCTCCTGGCTCCTCATGGGCTTCTTCCGATCGCTCCCACAAGAGCTCGAGGAAGCAGCACTCGTCGACGGTGCGACGCGATTCACTGCCTTCTGGCGGGTCCTGCTACCGCTCGCTGTGCCGGGAATCCTGACGGCCGTTATCTTCACCTTCACGCTGGCGGTGAACGAGTTCATCTACGCGCTGACCTTCGTTTCCATCTCCGATCTCAAGACCGTGAGCGTCGGTGTCCCGACGGACCTGATCCGTGGTGACGTGTTCTTCTGGGGTGCGATCATGGCTTCGGCACTCGTGGTGAGCCTGCCGGTTGCCTTGCTCTACAACGCGTTCCTCGACCGGTTCGTCGAGGGTTTGACTGCCGGCGCCCTCCGCTGAAGGGCAGACGGCGACGAGGTTCGGCTGAGGGTTCGGTGTTCGTGTGACGTGAGGAGGTCGGAGCGATGCGCCGCTTCACCCGTCGCCAGCTACTCGCCGTTCTGAGCAGCAGCGCTGCGGCTGGGCTACTGGCCAGCTGCGCCGGTCAGGCAACACCGACGCCAGCTCCCGCCGGAGGAGCAACCCCGACGAAGCCGCCGGCAAGCAGCCCTACGGCGGCAGCTGCAGCCACCCCGGCTGCCCGCGCCGCATCGCCAACTGTTGCGGCCACACCCACACGCTCGGGTCCGGTCACGCTCAAGATCCTCCAGTGGAGCCACTTCGTACCCGACTACGACAAGTGGTTCGATCAGTGGGTACAGGAATGGGGTGCGAAGAACAATGTCCAGGTAGTCTCCGACCATATCAATTACGCCGATATCCCGGCCCGTGCCGCAGCGGAAGTCTCCGCTCAGAGCGGCCACGACCTGTTCGCCTTCGGGTTCCCACCGTCACAGTACGAGACCGAGGTCGTCCCCTTGAACGACCTCATCGCTGATCTCAAGAAACAGTATGGCGACTACTATCCGCTCCTCGAGCGGTCTTGCTATAATCCCAAGACCGACGTCTGGTACAGCTTCATGGACTTCTGGGCTGCTGACCCCATCCTCTATCGCAAAGACCTCTTCGATCAGGTTGGAAAGACTCCTGATACCTGGCAAGATATCCTCGAGGCAGGCCGGCAACTCAAGCAGATGGGTAACCCCATCGGCATCGGCTTCTCACCGGAGATCGACACCGGCATGGCGATGCGTACGATCATGTGGGGCTTCGGTACCTCGATTCAGGACGCGAACGGAAACGTGGTGATCAACAAGCCGGAGACCCTCGAGGCACTGCAATTCGCGAAGCAACTCTTCCAGGAAGCGGAGACTGAGGAAGTACTCGCTTGGGATGCTTCGTCGAATAATCGTTTGCTCGTTTCCGGTCGCGGTGCACTCATCCTGAATGCCATTTCTGCCGTCCGGACTGCCGAGTCGACATACCCGGATCTCGCCCCCAAGATCGCGATCGCCAAGACTGCTGCCGGACCGCGTGACCGTAAAGGCAGTGCCCACTGGTACAACTGTTTCGTGATCTGGAAGTTCTCGCCGAATGTCGACGTCGCCAAGCAGTTCCTCAAAGACCTCGTCGCGGCCTATACTGATGCCTTCAAGGCTTCCAAGTTCTACAACATTCCATCCTTCCCGAAGGCCGTTCCGGACTGGCAGCAGCTCGTCCAGAACGACCCCAACGCGAATCCGCCGGACAAGTACGCTGTCCTCGCGACCGCACCCGACTGGACGGTGAATGTCGGCTGGCCAGGCTATATGAACGCTGCTGAAGCTGAAATCTTCGATCGCTGGATCATCAACGACATGTTCACCAAGGTCGCGACCGGCCAAGCGTCGCCAGAAGACGCTCTCGCCGAGGCCGAGCGGCAGATCCAGGATATTTTCAAGAAGTGGAAGGACCGTGGCCTGATCTAAGACCATGGGCACAGTGCCCCAGAGCCGCCACCTTGTCGGGTGGCGGCTCCTTTTGGTCAGGGACAAGTCGTTCGCATCGCACCGAGCGGCCGCGGCTTCTTCACATTCGGTTGTGGTCAGTGGCAAAGTGGCGCTGATCGAGGAGAAGGTTCGGGCAGCCGTCAGGCTGTCTCTGCCTGTGCCGACCGCTCGCGTTGCCGGAGCCAGCGCAGAAAGCGGAGCCAGGCGAGTTCGCGCTCGCTGAAGCGCGGCACGAGCAGCGCACTGGCCGGCGTATCGAGGACACGCCGGCGCGGGAGCTGCATGGCGACGCTCCAGGCAACGGCATCCGTCCGCTCGCCGAGCCGCTGGCGCGGCACGAATGCGGTCGCGCCACCATCGGCCAGGAGCACGATACCGTCCTGCACTTCGACCCAGCCGATCACCGGCACGCCCCAACGCCAGAGCGCGCTGATCAGTTCCGTCAAACCAGTCGTGCGCACTGCTCCTGACTCCCTCGTCCGCCTCCGCTACTGAGAGCGGTTCGGCATCGACCGAGCCCCAGAGCGTAGCACATTCGTCCTGGTTCGACACGATCGAGCCTGCCCGTGCTCCGACGTCCGCAAGCGACGGATCGACACGCGTCATCCGCACGGCCGCCCGCCGGGTGGAGGGACTGGAGCACTCGCACCGACGACCGGGATCGCCAAGCCCGCTGCACCGGGCGCCGAACCGACGGCATCAGGATAATAGCGCTGCAACATCGCCAGACCGATCGCCGCCCGGCGTACCCGCTCCCGCCCCAGCTTCACCGCCAACTCCTCCAGATGGCCACCCGAGGGATAGATATTGGGCGCATTCCGGAGGCCGAACTTGAGATAGACCGGTGCACAGACGCGCACGATCTCCGCGATCTCGTAGTGGCGGACGAATCCCCCGACGTCGTCCGGCACTTCGACGTAGATATCGAGCGGCACGTCGACGGCAGCCCGGATCGCCGCGAGCTGCGCCAGTGTCAGGTCGGTCGCGACGTTATAAGTATCGGCCCCGAGCTGCACGAGCAGCTTCACCGAAGCGGGATTTGCTGCACCCATGAGCACACTGACTTTGAACTGCATGTCGGGCGGGAGCTCGCCAGCCCGCCGCATCTCGCTCGCCACCCACAGTGCCCCTTCGTCAGTCAAAAGCACGCTGCGGATACCGAGCTCGGCTGCACGCCGCACGTCTTCGAGGCAGTACACTAGCTGCTCTTGCCCGCGCAGCTTGGCACCGACCAGCGCACCGGCACTCGCCTTGGCCATGCCGCCGATATCCCACGCTGCGCTCGGTCGCGCGAAGAGACTCACCTCGATTCCCTCTGCCGCAGCCAGGTACGCCATCTCCCGGATTTCCTCGTCCGTGAGCAGCATCACGCCGCTGCCCTGCGAGATCCGGTGGATCACGATGCCGTACCGCTTCGCTTCCTCGATCACCGCCGCGAGTACCCGTGGCCCTTCGGTGCTCGGAATTTCTACCCGATACTGCGCGCCGTCCGGGAACCGCTTGGTACTCGTCGGCAGCTCGTGCAGGTCACCCCGTGGGAGACCCAGTCGTTCGAGAAACGCACGCGTCCGCTCCACCCTGCGCCTTCCCCTCGCTTAACCGCGAGCTCGCCGCGCCCGCATGCGCCGACGCTTCTGCCAGATATCGAGTGCGACTGCCAGGATGATGACGGTACCGGTTACCGCCTGCTGGGCATAGGTGCTCACGCCGAGCAAGACCATCCCGTTCTCGAGCACGCCCATGATCGCCGCCCCCAGGACAGCTCCCAGGACCGTCCCCTCGCCGCCCATCAGGCTCGTCCCACCGATGATCGACGCAGCGATCACCGGCAGCTCGAAGCCGAGCCCAGCCGACGGCTGCGCGGAGACCAACCGCGCGACCAGGATGAGCCCAGCCAGTGCTGCCAACGTCGAGCACAGCACGTACACGAGCAACTTCACCCGTTCGACCGGAATACCAGCCAGGCGCGCCGCTTCCGGATTGCCGCCGACCGCGTAGATGTAGCGACCATAGGTCGTGAAGCCGAGGAAGATCGTTCCCAGGATCGTGAGCACTACCATCACGATGACCGGCACCGGGACGATCCAGACGTATCCTTGCCCCAACCAGATGAACGCCTGGTAGTCATAGGGCACGGTGACCGGATATCCCTTCGTCAACACATAGACGAGCCCCCGGCCGATACTCAACGTGCCCAGTGTCGCGATGAACGGCGGCAGCCCGACCCGGGTGACGAGCAAGCCGTTGACCAGGCCGATCACCGCACCCACCGCGAGCCCAGCCAGGACGGCGATCGGCAGCGGCACGCCACGCTCGAGCAGCATCCCGGTCGAGAGTCCAGCCAGCGCCAGTACCGAACCGACCGAAAGGTCGATCCCGCCCGTCAGGATCACCATCGTCTGACCGATCGCCACGATGGCGGTGAGCGAAAACGCGCGTGCGACCCCGAACAGGTTCCCGGTCGTCAGGAACGCCTCGGTGGTCAACGAGAGGAAGAGACCGAGTACGAGCAACGCGACGAGGATATTGAACTCGCGCAATCCGGTCACGCGCTGGACGAGGCGACGCACGACAGCGAGTGCACCAATCGGCATCGCAGCGCCCGCTTCGGGCCGCTGCACCTCGCCCAGTGTCGTCTCCTGCTGCGGCGAACGTCCGTCCATCGTCTCACCGTCCTCTTCTCCGTGCCGGGCAGATCACCGCCGGATGCCCTACCGGCAGCACCAGTACGCCCAGCGGCAATTCTCGCTCGCGGACGAAGCGCACCAGTTCGCCAGGATCGGCCCGGTTGGCAGCGAACATGTCGTAGTGCAGCGGGACCAGAAGCTCTGCCCCGATCGCTGCCGCCAGCTGCGCGGCCTCGCGAGCGTCGAGATTGCCGACGATATCGAGGCGCTCCCGGTACCAGTCGCGCCCATTGATCGGCAAGAGCGCGACATCCGGCTGGAGCGCGCCCACCGCCTCCTCCAACCCCTCGTACGGGATCGTGTCACCGGCGTGGTAGAGGCGCACACCAGTTAGTTCGACCACGTACCCGAGGAATCGCGGCACCCCATCGACCGCAGCGAAGCCGTAGGCGTCCTGCGCGTGCAACCCATGTTTGGCTGCGACCGGCCACACCGTCACACCGGCCAGCGCGTACGTCTCGCCGGGTCGCGCTCCTCGCACCCGCTCGGCCGGGACGCCGGCTGCGACCAGCTGGTCGACGACCGGCTCGGGACACAAGAACGTCGCCTGCAGGGCGACGCGCGCGATCGCGGCACACGCCGCCCCATCCAGGTGATCCCAATGCTCGTGCGTGACGAGCACGACGTCGACGCAATCCAGCTCCACCGGATCCAGCGGCGGCGGGATCAGACGGTCCGGATGGGGCGAGAGAAACGGATCGATCAGGACGAGACAACCGCCACCAGCCAGTGCGACACTGGCCTGTCCGAGCCGCACCAGCCCGACCCCGCCGGTCACCTGTGTCAGGCTCCGCAGCTGTTGGGCTAGTCCGCTCATCGCCCCTCCTCACGCTCGCTCCGCCTGTCGCCGGTGCCAGTTCTCCGCGAACAGGTTGAAGAACACGCGCCGGCGCGGGTGCTGTTCCAGTACCGAATGGTCCAGTTGGACACCCAACCCCGGGCCGGACGGGAGCGGGAAGAAGCCATCGACCACCTCGGGGACACCGGGTGCCGCGGCTTTGACGAACTCCTCGGCGAAATCGTTGAAATGCTCCTGGATCTTGAAATTGGTCGTGCAGGCAGCCAGATGGAGGTTCGCCGCCGTACCGACCGGACCACAGACGTTGTGCGGCGCGACCAGGATGTAGTACGCGTCAGCCCACGCCGCCAGCTTCTTGGTCTCCAGCAGGCCGCCCAGATGCGTGATGTCCGGCTGGATGATATCGGCAGCCTGCAGTTCGAAGAGTTCGCGGAAGTCGTAGCGGGTATGGATCCGCTCACCCGTCGCGACCGGAATCGTCACCTGGTCAGCGACCTTCTTCAGGGCAGCCAGGTTGTGCGGCGGCACCGGCTCCTCGATCCAGCCGGGCCGGTACGGCTCGAGCAAGCGTGCCATCTCGATCGCGGTCGCCGGATTGAACCGCCCGTGCATCTCGATCAGGATCTCGACGTCAGGGCCCACCGCCTCGCGCACCGCCTCGACGAGCGCGACCACGCGACGCTTTTCCTCCAGCTCGAGCTCGTAGTATCCCGCCCCGAACGGATCGAGCTTGAGCGCCCGGTAACCACGCGCCACGGCACGCCGGGCCGCCTCGGCGAACTCTTCCGGCGTTCGCTCGACCGTGTACCAGCCGTTGGCGTAGGCCTTGATCCGGTCCCGCACCGCCCCACCGAGGAGCTGGTAGACAGGAAGGCCGAGCGCCTTCCCCATGATGTCCCAGCAGGCGATCTCGATCGCCGCGATCCCGCTCATCATCACGTAGTCCGGCCGCGCGTAATCGTCGCGCATCATCCGGAAAACGAGATCCTCGATCCGGAAGGGATCGCTCCCCAGCACATGGTTCGGTACGGCTTCGGCCAGGTAGCCCAGCAGGGCATCGGTGTGGTTGAGCATCCGTGCCTCACCGACTCCGGTGATCCCCTCGTCGGTGTGCACCTCGACGAACGTCAGGTTCCGCCAGGCCGTGCCGAGCACGTAGGTCTTCACATCGACGATCCGCACGCCGATCCCCTTTCCAACGTCTACCAGGCTCGCTCAGGCGGCCACCGATTGCCGAGTCGCCGCAGCGAGCACCCGCTCCTCGGTCGCTTCCTCGCGCGAGAACTCGGCGACGATCCGGCCGCCGCTCATGACCAGCACGCGGTGGCTCATGCTCAGGACTTCTGGGAGTTCCGAAGAAATGAGCAAAATCCCCATACCGGCTTCGGCGAGTTCCGCGATCAAGGCGTGCACCTCAGCCTTGGCACCCACGTCGATACCGCGCGTCGGCTCGTCGAGAATGAGCACCCTGGGGTTCGTCGCCAGCGCTCGTGCCAGCACGACCTTCTGCTGGTTGCCACCGCTCAGGTTCAGGACACGCTGCTCGATCGATGGCGTACGGATGCGCAGTCGCTCGACGAAGGATGTCGCCAGGCGCTCCTCTTCACGCCGAGACGGAAAGCCGAAGCGCGCCAGTCGCGACAGAACCGGCAGGGCGATATTCTCGCGGACGGACAGAATGAGCACCAGCCCCTGCAGCTTGCGATCTTCCGGCACCAGGACGATCCCGTGTCGCACCGCGTCCTGGGGATTGCGAATCGCCACGGTCTTTCCGTCGATCCGGATCTCGCCGCTGTCGATCGGGTCGACGCCGAACAGGCAGCGCGCCAGCTCGGTGCGCCCAGCACCGACGAGGCCCGCCAGTCCGACGATCTCTCCAGCATGGACAGTCAGATCGATCGCGTGCAGCACACCCGCCCGGGTGAGCTTGCGTACCTCGAGTCGGGGTGCTCCCGGCGCCGAGCGAACCGTGCGATAATAGGCCGACAGGTCGCGGCCGACCATCATACGGATCAACCCGTCACGCGTCGCCTCGGCAATCGGCAGTGTGCCGACGACTCGGCCGTCCCGCAGCACGGTGACCCGATCGGCCAGCGCGAAGACTTCCTCCAACCGGTGCGAGATGTAGATGATGGCCACACCCTGCGCCCGAAAGCCGCGCAGGATCGCGAAGAGTCGCTCCGTCTCCTGGAGCGACAGCGAACTGGTCGGCTCGTCGAGGATCAGGACGCGCACGTCCTGCGAGAGCGCCCGCGCGATCTCGACCAGCTGTTTCTGGGCGGTACTGAGTTCCCGCACCGGACGTTGCGGATCGATCGGTGCTCCCACGCGCTTGAGAATCTGCGACGCCTCGCGCCAGACGCGCGGCCAGTCCACCGTGCCAGGAATGCCGCTACGTTGCGGCAACCGCCCGAGAAACAGGTTCTCCCCGACCGACAGGGCCTCGATAACGCTCAGCTCCTGGTAGATGATCCCGATGCCATGGGCCAGCGCCTGTCGTGGGTCAGCGAAACGCACGGGCTGGCCCGCGAGGAGGATCTCTCCCTCGTCCGGCTGGAGCGCGCCGGAGAGGATCTTCATCAGCGTCGACTTGCCCGCACCGTTCTCTCCGACGACCGCGAGAATCTCACCCGGGAAGACCTGCAACGAAACGCGGTCCAGCGCCACCACGCCTGGAAAGCGCTTACAGATATCCCGTGCCTCCAGAACCGGAACAGTCATGGTGCCGCTCCCCAGCGAGCGGGGCTGGCGGCACTGCCAGCCACCAGCCCCGCTGTGCCCTACTTCGTGTAACTGTTCAGATTCTCCTTGGTGACCACCGTCACACCCGTGTCGATGTTCTGGAAAGGCGGCTTGGCCTTGCCGGTCAAGATGTCGTAGGCCCACTGGACCGTGAGGATGCCCATCTGCACCGGCCGCTGCACCATCGTGGCCGCGATGATCCCCTCCTCGATCGCCCGCTTGGTCTCTTCGAGATCGTCGAAGGCGACGATGACCAGCTTGCCGATGCGATCCTGGAACTCCGGCGACTTGAGCACCTGAGCGAGCGTCGGGCCACCCGTCGCGCTCACACAGGCGATCCCGTTGAGATCGGGATGCGCGCGGAGCATCGCTTCGCTCACCGAGAGTCCCTTTTGCAGGTCGTCATCGGTCGCCTGCACGTCGACGACCTGGATATTGGGGCCGACACCTTCTTTGAACCCTTCGATACGCTGGTTCAAGTTCAAGGCGCCGAGGCCACCGGTGATGATGCCGACCTTACCCTGGCCGTTGAGGAGTTTGGCCATCGTCTCGCCCATCGTCTTGCCAGCCGCCTTGTTGTCGGTGCCGATGTACATGACGCGCTGGCTGTTCGGCGAGTCGGCATCGAAGGTCATCATCAGGATTCCTTGCTTCATCCCCTCGGCGATGACCGGCTCGACCGACTTCGGCTCGTTCGGTGAGATCGAGATCGCGTTGACCTTCTTGCGGATCAGGTCCTCGATCATCGCGACCTGCTGCGCCGGGTCAGCCTGCTGCGGCGCGACCCACTGGAACTCGACACCGAGCTCTTTGGCCTTCTGCTCGCCACCCTTGCGTACGTCCTCGAAGAAGGGGTGTACCAGCTTGGGCACCATCGCGATCGTGATCTTGGTACCCGGCGCGACGGTCGGCACCGGTAACGCTGCCGCTGCCGTCGGTGTTCTAGCCGGAGCTGTCGCTCCCGCGGCTGGAGTCGGAGAAGCTGCCGGGGTCGGTGAAGCAGCTGCTCTCGTCGGTGATGCGGCCGGTGCGCTCGTCGGTGTCGGGGTCGCCCCTCCCCCACCACAAGCGGCGAGCAGCGTGGAGGCCACACCACTGACCAGGAGCGAGCGGAGGATCGTTCGGCGTGTCAACCGATTGCGGAACACCGTATCCATGTGCCATCTCCTCCCATCGGGACCATCCAACTCCTAACCGGATCATCCGATCGCTCGACAACCGTCCAGGCCAAAGCGTTCTGCTGGCGACCACCTCCTTCGCTAGCGCTCGGTCACCGCGCTGCGCTCTCGATGCCAGGGTGGGAGTTCTGGCTCACGCGAGTCAGGGTACGGAACGCGGTAGCCGAGCCGTTCCGAGAGTTCGCGCGCTCCCTCCTGCACCAGCCGCGAGAGTTCCAGAAAGCGCTCCGGCGTATCGCGCACCACCGGGAACGAGATGCTCATCGCCGCGACCATGCGGCCACGATGGTCGTAGATCGGCGCGGCGACGCAGCGCACGTCCGGGTTCGATTCGCAGTTGTCCCAGGCGATCCCGCGCGCTCGTGTCCGAGCGAGTTCCGCCCGCAACGCTTCGATCGTGCGGATACTGTTGGGTGTCATCCCGGGTAGCTCGTGCACCCCGGCGAACCGCTCGGCGAACTCCTCCTCGCTCAAGCCCGAGAGCAACATCTTCCCGACCGCGGTGCAGTGCGCAGGGAGCCGCCGCCCGATAGCCGAGACGAGCCGCAGCGCATTGGTGCTATCGACCTTCGCGATGTAGAACGCCTCCCGCCCTTCGAGTACCGCGATGTGCACCGTCTCGTCGCACTGCGCCGCGATCTTGCGCGCGACGATCTGCCCCTCCCGCGCCAGGTCGAGACCAGCGGCATAGGCGTTACCGAGCTCGAACACCCGTGCATCGAGCGCGAAGCGATGCGGGTTCCCCTCGAGTGGCCGGAGATAGCGGCGCGCGACCAGCGTAGCGACGAGTTCGTGGGCGGTGCTGCGCGGGAGCCCGAGCGCCCGGGCAATCTCCGGAACGGACAGCGACTCCGGCTGCGGTGACCGCAAGAAGAGTTCGAGGATATCGAGTGCACGTTCGACTGCTGGTACACGTCGTGGCATGTTGCTTGTCCGATATACCAGACACTATTCGATCTGTCGTCCACTGTCTGGGCACAGTGTAGTCCCCTCGCCACCGCATGTCAAGACGATATCCCGCGACAAGCTTGTCACCGGGGCGAGAGGAGGGTCTCATTCCCAGATCGTGGCCGATCGCTCCAGCGCGATCCCGGTCACGGCATACGCCTGGCCGGGCGCTCGGCGGCGAGTCGGCGCAGCTCGTACTGGCGTACCCGCTAACACCCGGGAAAGGCCGAGCCCTGCGCTGCAGCGACATGCATCTTGACAGCCATTTCCCCACTCGCTATTGTGGACTCTGGCACGATCAGCGCGGAACCGGTTCGCATCCGGCATCGCATTTTCCGGAGCTGGGATCAGGAACGGTCGCTCGAGAAAGGGGACTCGTGGTGCGGTGGGGCCGCCTCCCGCACAGCGTGTCATCGCTCGTTTCTTGGCCGATCAGCGCCAGCCGCCCCCCGCCGGCACACCGCCAGGCTGGAACGCCGGAAGCTGTGTGCGCGCAACGAGAGGGGAAGCACTGCCATGAGCGACCGAACGACGGGTCTTCTGAGTCTCGCCGACCTGGAACGCGCAGTTCGTGCTGGAGAGATCGACACCGTCGTGAATGCCCTCTGCGACATGCAAGGGCGTCTCATGGGAAAACGCGTCCGGGCCGATTTCTTCCTCGAGCATGTCCGCGAGCACGGTACCCATTTCTGCACCTACCTCCTGGGCACCGATATGGAAATGACCACACCGGCCGGCTACCGGCTCATGAACTGGGAGACCGGCTACGGTGACTGGGTCGCCCGTCCCGACTTCACCACCCTCCGCCGCATCCCGTGGTTGGAAGGAACAGCGCTCGTCCTGGCCGATGCAGTGGACGAGGAGACCGGTGAACTGATCCCGGTCGCTCCGCGAACGATCCTCCGTCGCCAGGTCGAGCGCGCGGCAGCGATGGGTTTTCGCGTCATGATGGCGAGCGAGCTCGAGTTCTATCTCCTCAAGGACTCTTATGACGAGGCGTACGAGAAAGGGTACCGTGGTCTGCGCCCCTACGGCTGGTACAACGAGGACTATCACCTCTTCCAGGGGACGAAGGCGGAACCGATCTACCGGCAGATCCGCAACCTGCTGACCGCTGCCGGGATCCCGATCGAGTTCTCGAAGGGGGAGGCCGCTGCTGGCCAGCACGAGATCAACATCCACTACGCCGAGGCACTCGAGTCAGCCGACCGCGCGGTCTTGTTCAAGCACGGAGTCAAGGAGATCGCCTATCTCAACGGTGTCTCGGTCACCTTCATGGCCAAGCCGCACCACACGTGGACGGGTTCCAGCTCCCACATCCACCTGAGCATCTGGGACTCTGCCGGAGAGCGAAACCTCTTCTACGACCCGGACGGCCAGCCGTACCACATGAGCCGCTTGATGCAGCACGCCCTGGCTGGCCTCATCGCTCACGCGCGGGAACTCTCGCTCCTCGTCGCCTCGAACGTCAACTCCTATAAGCGCTACGCTGTTGCGAGCTGGGCACCAGTGAACGCCGTCTGGGGCCGCGACAACCGCACCTGCGGCTTCCGCATCGTCGGCCACGGGCAGTCGCTGCGCATCGAGAACCGGATCCCTGGAGCTGACGCCAACCCGTACTTGGCCTACGCTGCGATGATCGCTGCCGCCCTCGACGGAATCGAGCGCGAACTCCCACTTCCGCCAGAGTATCGCGGCAATGCGTACGAGGCCCGCGACGTCGTCCGCGTACCGCGAACGCTCGCCGAAGCTATGGTGGAATTCGACCGCTCAGCCTTCGCTCGCCAGGTCTTCGGCGACCTCGTCGTCGAGCACTACGTCAATATGGCGCGCGTCGAGCAGGAAGCGTTCGACGCCGTGGTGACCGATTGGGAACTGTACCGCTATTTCGAACGAGGATGAGGGAGGGAGACAATGGTGAGCCGACTTGCAGGCAAGGTCTGCATCATTACCGGAGCTGGATCGGGGATCGGCAGGGAATCGGCCCTGCTCTTCGCCCAGGAAGGGGCGAAAGTCGTCGTAGCCGATGTGAACGAGGCTGGTGGACAGGAGACGGTGCGGCTCATCCGCGAGGCCGGTGGTGAGGCACTGTTCGTCCGCACCGACGTCACGAAGGCCGCCGAGGTCGAAGCCCTGGTGCATGCCGCCGAAGCAGCGTACGGCAAGCTCGACGTGATGTTCAACAACGCTGGCATCTTCCCCGACGAGGACGGTTCGGTCGTGGACACTCCGGAGGACGTGTGGGATCGCGTCATGGCAGTCAACCTCAAGGGGGTCTTCCTCGGCTGTAAGTACGCGATTCCCGCCATGTTGCGCGCCGGTGGAGGCTCGATCATCAACACGGCCAGCTTCGTCGCCCTCATGGGCGCTGCAGTACCACAGATCGCCTACACGGCGAGCAAAGGCGGGGTACTCGCGATGACGCGCGAAATCGCCATCGAGTTCGCGCGCAAGAACATCCGGGCGAACGCGCTCTGCCCGGGCCCAGTCGACACACCGCTTCTGCGCTCGATCCTCTCCGACCCAGCGAAGCGCCAGCGTCGCCTCGTTCACATTCCGATGGGTCGCTTCGCACAAGCGCGGGAAGTTGCGCAGGCGGCGCTCTTTCTGGCATCGGACGAGTCGTCCTACGTGACCGCAACAGCGTTTCTGGTCGATGGCGGCATCACTGCCGCCTATATCACGCCGGAAAGTTAGTACTCGAGAGCGAGGGGAGCAGGCGCGATGAGCAAGGAAAAGCAGCGTCAGGAGCTGATCAGGCAGGACATCCATGACCTGCACCGGCTCGGCTACGCCCAGCAGCTGTTCCGCGAGATGGGCGGGTTCTCCAACTTCGCCATCTCGTTCACCATCATCTCCATTCTGACCGGCGCCATCCTGTTGTACGGATATGGGCTAAAGTTCGCTGGCCCGATCGTCAATACGCTGGGCTGGCCGCTGGTCTCCCTCTTCACTATGGCGGTGGCAGCCTCCATGGCCGAGATCGCCTCGGCGTACCCGACGGCCGGTGGACTCTACTTCTGGTCGTTTCGTCTCGGTGGCCGCGGCTGGGCCTGGGTCACCGCCTGGCTCAATATGATCGGCCAGGTCACCATCACAGCGGGCATCAACATCGCGGCCGCAATCTATATCATCGGTGCAGTCACCCGGATCCTCGACATTCCGGAAGACGCCTCGGTTCCGCTCTTCGGATCGACGACCAACTGGTATTTCCAGGTTTTCGTCATGATCCTCATCATGATCCCACAGATCCTGATCAATGTCTTCGGCATTCGATTGACGCGCATGCTCGGAGATTTCAGCGTCTACTGGCACATCATCGGTGGCGCCCTCATCGTCCTTTTCCTCGTGTTTCTCGGAACCCACCACAACAGCTTCGGTTTCCTTTTCCGATTCGAGAACGTCGTCAATCCCCTCGACGCGGTTTCAGCCGATCTCGGCAAAGGCCAGCCCGAGCCTGCGCTGGTGGTTGGCAACTGGACCTTCCCGTCGCCGCTCTTCAATCTCCTGCCTGCCCTCAAAGACCTGTATGCCAGCGCACCGTTCTGGCTCGTCTTCTTGCTCGCCCTTCTCCAAGCCCAGTGGACCTTCACCGGCTACGACGCCTCGGCCCACGTCGCTGAAGAGACCGTGATGGCACGCCTCAACTCGGCCTGGGGCATCTTTCTTTCGGTCGCTGTCTCGGCAGTCGTCGGCTGGATCTTGCTGACCGCTGTTACCTGGAGCATTCCGAACGGCGACATCGCCGCGACAGCCGCTGATCCGTACCCGGTCCTCTACGTCGCGTACCAGAACTTGCCGGCCGTCCTCGGTCACGTTATCGCCATCATCATCGCTGTCGCGATGTGGCTGTGTGGACTCGCCTCGATCACGTCCATGTCGCGGATGTGGTGGGCCTTCGCGCGCGACGGCGGCATGCCCGCATCGTCGCTCATCGCGCGCGTCCATCGTCACTACCGGACACCCGTGTGGTCGATCCTCATCACCTGCTCCCTGGCCGTCGTACTCACCCTCTACTCGGCAGCCTATTTCGTCGTCACGTCGATCTCGACGATCGCCCTCTACCTCGCCTATGTGACACCGACTTTCCTCAACTTGCGCAACAAGATCACTGGCCGCGGCGAACATACGAGCCGCGAGAATGCACCGTGGAACCTCGGCCGTTTTGGCCCGATCGTGAATGCGCTCGCCCTCGCCTGGGTCGCTTTGATCACGATCATCTTCGTTCTGCCGCCCAACGAGCTCGTCTTGTGGACGAGCATCGCAATGGCTCTCCTCCTGGTGCTGTACTGGGTCGGTTACGCACGGACTCGCTTTACCGGTCCTACACCGGCTGACGAGGAAGAGCTCCGACGCATCGAGCGCGAGTTCCTCGGCGAGCTCGCCGCGGCCGACTCGTAGTCGTGCCTCACGGGATACGAATCCGCCTAGGAGCGTGCGGCGGTTCGCCGCACGCTCCTAGGACAGAGGCCCTGCCGAATTTCTTTCAGAAGCGGGGCGGCGCGACGGTCTCTGGTCACCCCCCTTGCCGCCAACGTATTGACCGCGTATCCTCGCGAATCAGGAGGAAGAGGCGTGTCGACGCTGGCCCAGCGTTTGCTCCAGACGCTCAAGAAGCACCGCTTCCAACCCGTGACGCTGCAGGGTGACGGCTTTATCCTCGAGGTCGTGCCGTACCATGGCAAGATCGAGGCGGGGTTCACGCTCTGGCGTCTCGAGAGCGGCGAGCTGGTTCCCGTCGCCAGTGGCCATACCGAGAACGGCCATCTGCTGACTCCCGAGGGTTTCGCGCTCCATCTGCCTCCCGAGATCGAACGCACTATGCTCACGCTCCTCGCGCGCAAGCGGTGAGCTCCTCGACCAGCCGCCGGTAGTTCCGGATCAGCGACACACCTGGTGGAGGTCACCTGCCCCGGCACCAGCGCACGACGAGCTGGCTCGCTACCGCTCGCAACCGGAAGGCCTCGCCTCCGGATCGTGTTCGCGTGGCTCTGGCCGGCTCCCGCTCTCGGCTTGACGCAGATCCTCCTGCAGCGATTCCGGAGGGCTGGGTTCTACAATGCTGAGGACCTCACGAACCGCACTCTCGAGAGGAGCGCACCGTGCAGGCGATCCGAGCGACACTCACTCGCGGTTGGTTCCAAGTTCTCATCGGTGGCATCGTTCTCTTCTATGTGCTCAACAACGTATACCAGACAACCGGTAACCTGAACTTCGTTCCCTCCTTGCTCGTCCTCGGCGCCTTCCTCGTGCCGGTCGTCCTCGTCCTCTGGGCCTACGAACATCCCCTGCCGGAACGGATCCCGCCCAGTGCTGTCGTCTGGAACTTCCTTTGGGGCGGTGCACTCGGTGTCATCATCGCCGGGACCCTGGAGTACGACACCTATCGGACACTCGGCTTCCTCCCGCTCCTCGCCGTCGGGCTGATCGAAGAGACAGCGAAGCTGATCGTCCCGCTCGTCTTTTTCCTTCGCTGGCGTTACCGTTCGGAAATGGCGGGTCTGCTCTTCGGTCTGGCGAGCGGTATGGGCTTCGCTGCCCTGGAGACACTCGGCTACGGGTTCACCGCCCTGCTCGCCTCGCGGGGAAACATCGGCCTCGCCGAGTTCGTCCTGCTCGTCCGCGGTTTCCTCTCACCGGCTGGGCATGCCGCCTGGACGGCCCTCGTCACGGCGACGCTCTGGCGTGAGCGCCATCGCCACGGGCACGCTGGGCTCACGCGCGCGACGCTCGCTGCGTACCTTCTGGCCGTGGCGTTGCACACGCTGTGGGATACCTTCCAGATCATGAGTACCGTCACCCGCATCGACTGGCTCGGGATCGAGGGCGTCAGCGCTGCGATCGCCCTGCTCAGTATCGCCCTGCTGGCTCAGCGGTACCGGGAGGCACGTCGTCAAGCAGTCGCGGCTGCCAGCGCCATCAGCGGATCCCAGCGGAACGGATCGCCTTCGTAGACCGTCCGCCGGGCTAGACACTGCTCGACCAGCGCCGAGACGTCGTACGCACGCTCGGCTTCCTCCGCCTGTTCCACTGAGACGCGTGTCGCAGGATGCAGGGGAACGAACACCGTGCAGCAGTCATCGTCCGGGACACGCGAGATTGGCTCGGTCCCGATGCGGACTGCCTCGGCAATGATCTCGTCCTTGTTGTTCCCCACCAGTGGCCGCAGCAACGGTAAATCAGTCACTGCGCCGATCGCCCGCATGTTCTCCAGCGTCTGGGATGCGACCTGCCCCAGGCTCTCGCCCGTCACGATCGCCCCAGCCCCCTCTTCGTACGCGATCGCGGTCGCGATCCGCAGCATCAGCCGCCGGTAGAGCACGACACGCAAGGAGGGCTCGGCTGCCAGTGCGATCTCACGCTGCGCATCGCCGATCGGTACGACCACCAGGCGATTCTTCGGCGGCTGGTACCGCGAGAGATGCCGCGCCAGCTCGACCGCCTTCTCGATCGAGACCGGCCGGACATAGGGGTAGGCATGGAAGTGCACGAAGGTGACGAAGCATCCCCGCTTCATCAGCCGGTATGCCGCCACCGGCGAGTCGTACCCGCCGGAGAGCAAGGCGACCACACGCCCGCTGACGCCGATCGGCAGCCCACCCGGGCCGGGATGCGATTCGCCGCTCACCAGCGCACGGTCGTAGAGCACTTCCACCTGATAGGTCACGTCGGGGTCGGAGAGATCGACCGGGGCACCCGTCCGCTTCTGGACGAAACGACCGAGTTCCCGCTCCAGCTCCGGCGATGTGAGTGGGAAGTTCTTGTTGGTCCGCTTGACCCGGATCCGGAAGCTCCCCTGCGGGGGCCCCTGCTGCGCCAGGAGCTCCTCGAGCCCCTGCTGCATCGCCTCGACCGTCAGCGCAGTCTCGAGCCCCAGCGAAAAGTTGGCCACCCCGAAGACCCAGCGTAGCCGCTCCGCGACCTCCGGCCAAGCCGCCGGATCCTCGAGACGCACGATGAAGCGCAATGCCCGCTCCTGGACACGGGAGACCGGCAACTCGCGCAACGCGTAGGTGAGGTTCTCGTAGAGCGCGCGCTTGAAGAAGGGACGGTTCTGCCCCTTGAGCGCTAGTTCGTGCACGCGTGCGATCACGAGCGGGGTCATCCTGGTGCTCATCGCTCACCTCCCGCCCGCACTCGGCCGGTCGATCGCTCCGCCCGCGTCCTGCACGCTCCTGCCGCTAGCGCGAACCGATCCGTTGGCCGACCAGGTCGAGCAACTCGCTCTCCTCGGGAAAGCGCTTCTGCTCGAGCTTCGAGAAGACGAGTTCTCCGTCGACCGAGACCTCGAAGCGACCGCCCGACGAGGGAACGAGCGTGATCTCGCTGATCTCGAGCTCGTACTTGTCCAGCAACAGGTCCACCGCACGGGTGGCTCGCCCACGGTAGCCTCATGACGTACAGTACTCGATCCGAATCCGATGCGCCACAGCATACCCCCTTCCGAGCTTCCGAAATCGGAAGTATACCCCTTCCCGCACGACCACCGGGCAACAACGAGGGAACAGCGCGGGTGCGTCCTCCCTTTCGCGGGGCCGTCGTGTCGCGGCAGCTTCAGGTACGCTGCTTCCAGCGCGGTCATGCTGGCCTTGTCGTCGAGAGCACACTAGTCTCGCGTGCACACCCGACGAGTCATCCCCGCACCCTGAGCAGCCCGCACCAGCTGCCAGTCCTGGTGTCCTCCGGCGACGACATTCAGTCTCGATCACCCGAGTGTCGCGCAGGCCTGCATCCCCAGCGGTTCCACCCGAGCACAATTGACCGCTCGCCGAGCCGATTCCTCGACGAGGAGCTCGATCGTCACGACGACGTGTCCACCGGGCTGCGGCGGTGCGCCGCTACACTCGACTGCAGAACCGCTGGACACACAGCTCCATTCTGCTCCAGTCACCTGCCGAACACTCTGCACGACCATGCCGGATGGCAGCTCGTCGGTCAGGACGAACGTGCTCCAGCCGGCACGACACTGTTCGGGTCCGGTGTTTTGCAAGCGAATCACCGCGGTCATCGCCAGTGTCTGCCCAGTGGTCCCTGGTCGCGCGGCCTCCATCGTCTTCTCGAGACCGAAGAGGCAGCTCACGGGCGTCGGGGTCGGGGGCGGCGTCGGGATCGGCCCGAGCGTCATGCAACGGCTGTCGTTTTCCGCATGCTCGTCTCCGGTGACCGAGACGACCGCACAGTTCTCCACCGCACTCCCCGGCTCACCGACGACGGTGAAGGTGAAGGTCGCGCTGTATCCAGGAGGGAGTGCCGCGGCAGCGCGACACGCGGTACCCGCACACTCCCAGCGACCGCTCCCCCCGGTTTCGACGACTCGCACGTCAGAAGCGGCCGTGAACCCAGCTGGCAGCGGGTCGCTGACCAGCGCACCAGGCGGACACGACGTCGTCCCACGCTGCTGGACCGTCAGCGTCACGATCACCGACGTCGTGCCGGCGACCGGTGCGACTGCCTTGTCCAGTGCCAGGTCACAGGCACCGGACGATGTCGTCGTTTCCGTCGGGAGCGGCGCCGGTGAAGGGAGCACGACCGGTTCGGTGGCTGGCGGCGAGGGCACCGGCGCGACCGGCCGTGGCGGAGGCGTGGAGAACGAAGCCCCGGCAGTCGGCACCGGCGTGGGCGTGGGTTCGGTCGTCGGCGTCGACGCGGCTGTCGGCGTCGCGGCTGGCCTCGGAGTCGTCGGAGATGGCCGCGGTGAGGTCGGCACTGCGCGCGCTTCGACGGTTCTCGTGACCAGTGGCGTCGCTGTGGCCGTCGGCTCCACAATCGGCGACGGCGTGCCGATCGGCACCAGCGTTCCCCCACACGCGGCGAGGAACCAACCACTGAGCAGCAGGACGACGACAGCTGTTCGCGCGTTCGTCCGCTCGGTCGCGCGCACCGCTCTCCCTCCGGCAGCAGGAAGAGCCGCCTCCTGCTCCGCCATCCGATCCTACTCCGGCTGACGAGACCGTGCGGGAAACCACCCCGATTCCCCGCACGGTCGTTTCCCCACCGCTACTGCACAGTGACGCAGTAGGAGTTGTTCGTTGCGTTCGCATCAGCGTTTTGCGGCACGATGACGCGGACGCAGTTCTGAGCGGGCTTCTGATTCACCGTCGCGGTGAACGTGAAGGTCGCACTATACCCGGGCGGCACCGGGCTCCCTGCTGTGCAACTGTTTCCACTACAAGTCCAAGTCACACTGCCGCCACTCTGGCTGATCGCTGGTGGACCGCTCAAAGTGATCGCCGGATCGGGATACTCGATCGCCTGCACTCCAGCTGGGCAGGGGCCGCTTCCCACGTTGGAGACGGTCACGGTAACCGTGAAGACGGTCGGTTGGCTCGTCGGCTGCATGACTTTGTCGATGACCATATCGCATGCTGCGACCGGTGTCGCCGTGGGCTGTGGTGTCGGGGTCGGTGCGGGTGTCGGCGTTGCGGTCGGCACTGCCGTCGGCGTCGCTGTCGGAACTGGCGTTGCGGTCGGCACCGTCGTCGGCGTCGCGGTCGGAACTGGTGTTGCGGTCGGCGCGGGCGGGGGCGAGGTCGGCGTCGGTGTCACCAGCGGGACTGCCACCGTCGGGAAGCCACCACCCGGCTTCGGCACGGTCGGCGTCGCAGTCGGCTGCGGCACGACGGTCAACCCGACGACGACCGTCGGCTTCTTGATGGGCGTGGCGGTCGGTGTCGGCGTCGAGGAGTCCACATCGAGCGGCGGTGGGCCGACCTGGACAGTCGCGGCCCCACTCGGTGTGACCGGTGTCTTGGTGGGCGTCGGCGTCGGCTGGGGAAGGCAGACGGTGAGAGTCAACATGTTCACTTCGGTCGCATCGTGCACCTCGACATCGAGGGCGGCGTGCGTTTTGAGAAGGTTGATCGACGCAGTCCAGAGCGGCATCGAGACTTGAACGAAGTTCGGAAATGTACTCGTGTTCCAATTCGCTGAGACCAGCGTGCCGAATTGCCATCCATCCACTATCACGACAGGATAGGTCCAATCCCGTATCCGGATACCGTCGTCAGCAGCGAAGAAAGAGGCGAGCGGGCGAGCGACGACGGTAATCCACCCTGCTGTGACTGACCCTGCATTGGGGATATTCGTGAAGGTATGCAACACGAGCTTGTGCGGCACTGCCGGCGTCGTTGGAAGCTGTGTGTAGTGCGCCGGAGAGCCTAAGTCACTCACCAGCTGCGCACGCGGCTGGAGTAGCCCCGGGCCGACCGTTAGCGACTGGGGTGCCGAACCGGCCGGACAAGCCGGTACGTTTCCGACCACGGCAACGGTCGGTGTGGCGGTCGGGACAAGCACTCCTCCGCACCCCGCGAGGGTGAATGGCAAGATCACGACCAGGACGATCCTGCATTCCAGCAACTTCCAAACTGTTCTCCCTACTTTCACGATCTCCGCTCCCTACGTCATCGATCGCCCGGCTGGCGGAGGAGAGCGATCGTCAGGTTGCCTCTCTGCCCGAGAAACCGATCGCGCACGTATCGAGCGCCCCTGCGCTCCAGCGACGCTCATGCCGGCGCGAAATGCAGCGGACGGCGGCCATCAGCTCGATCGGCGTGCACCTGGTATGTAGGCGTATCGGTGAGGATACCCGCGCGTACCTCTTTGCCGAGGCGGGACGATCGGTGATCGCGTACTGCAGATCCGCCCTGAGCCGTAGCCTGCTCATGGCAGCGCCTCGCACCAGGTATCGTTCGCCGCGTTCGTATCGGCGCTGCTCGTCACGGTTGCACAGAGCTGCGCTGTGCCGCTCAGCGTCGCCATCGTCTGGAAACCGACCTGGTACATGGTGCCCGGTGGATTGCCAGGGATCGCACCCGAAGACTGGCAACTCGTGCCGCTACACGTCCAGCCCGCCGTACCGTTGTACTCATAAGCCACGGTAGGACTCCCGAGCGTGAGTGCGCCACTCGGCATCACGCTGAGGCTCACCGTCACCGGCGGCGCACAGCCTGCACCACCAACCTCACTGAGCCCGGTCGTCACTTGATACGTGCCCGGGATCGTTTCCAAGAGCCCGATATTGACCGCGAGATCGCACCCAGTTGTGGTGGTCGGTGGCGTATCGTTACCCGGCGTCGGCGTTACCGTCGCTGTGGCCGTCGGGGTCGACACCGGTGCCATGGTCGGCGTGGCAGTCGGGGACGGTGTCGGCGTAGCCGTCGGCGTCGGTGAAGGGAGCAACGTCGGACTCGCCGAGAGCGCGGCGAGCGGCGGAGACGGCGTTGGACTGGCACCCGCTGCGCCGCCGGTCAGGGCAGTCGGGGTTGCGCTCGCGACGGGCCCGGTCGACATCGTCGCAGTGCCCGAGGCGTTCGAGGATGTGGCGCCCCCCATCACAGTGCTCGTCGGTGTGGACGGAATTCCGGTCGGCGACGGCGCAGCTGCACCCCCGCAAGCTGCGAGGATCAGTGCGCCGGCGATCATGATAGTCCGGATCGGACGGGAGAAGCTGGACACGCTCGCGCTCCTTTCTCGCTCGTGCCGGCGCACGGTCGAAGGTGCGTCGTCACGGACCGTTTCGAAGACTTCAACGGAAGAGAACGACTGCTTGCCCTCCTTTCAGGGTTCCCGACTGCGCCGTTCCTCGATGGAAAGAACGGCTGACCAGCGCGAACGGTTACAGGCCCGTGCTAGCGGCAGACGAGCGTCACGGTCGAGGGACGGGAGCGATCGAGTTGAAGCGAAACCTGGTCGTGTCCGAGCAGCTCTTCCCCATTCCAGGTGACTTGGCTGAGGTCAGCGAGGATCCGCAGGTGGAGAGCGAGGCCCGCCACGCGCAGGGTCGCCTCGCCGGGTCGAACGGTCGCTTGGAGCGATCCGCTGGGGAGCCGGAAGGTCACCGGCTGCTCCGGTTCGAACACTGCGGGGACGCCGAGGAAGCGTGCCATCAGTGCAACCGGTGGATCGAGCCGGAGTTCGAGCGGTGGACAGCCAGTCGTCATGACGGTGACCGGTGCCGTACCCCAGGCGAGATAGCCCCAGCCGGCTGCGGTCAGGAGAACGAGCCCACAGACGACGGCAAGGAGCGCTTTCGCCCACGACGAATGACGGATCCAGTCGCCCAGCCGTACCACGCCGACGGGCGCAGCAGGTGGGACAGCCAGCGCTTGGTCGATCGCCTGGCGGATCGCCGCGCGCATCTCCGCAGTCGGCAGGATAGGAGCCAAAGCGGGCAGGAGATCGGCAGCGCTGATCGCCCGGCGAGCGCGCTGGCAGATCTCACAGCGCTCGACATGTCGCGCGACCTCCCGCCGTAGCTCCGGTGTGAGTCCCTCCGGGAGCGGAACGCCCTCGAGCAGCTGCGCCAGCTCGGGGCAGTCCTGGCGGCTCCGGCGCGCCAGTAACAGCACGGTAAAGCTTTCTTCCAGCGCGTCGCGCACACGACTGAGGCGCGTGTTGATCGCACCGCGTCGCACGCCCACCACCTGCGCGACCTCGGCTGGTGTGAGGTCATGCCGCAGGGCCAGCTCGAGGACGGCGTAGTCGTTCGGTGGGAGACCCCGCGCGGCTTGCCAGACGAGCTCGGCCAGTTCGCGCCGTCGAACTGTTTCTTCCGGCTCGGCCTCGGGCCCGCTCGCGGGAATCTCCGGCTCCCACGCTTCACCTTCCGGTGTAGGAAGGTGCGAGAAGGCCGTCGTCCGTTGACGGCGCTGGTAGTCGATCGTTGTGTTCCGAGCGATGGTGAAGAGCCAGGCCCGCAACGAGCCGCTGAAGCGGCGGGCCCGCAGGGCTTGCATCGCTTTCAGGAAGGTTTCCTGCGTGATATCGGCCGCCGCATCGCGGTCACCCACCAGACGCACGACGAAATCGTAGACACGATCGACATAGCGCTCGTAGAGGGTCGCGAAAGCCTGGTTGTCCCCCGCACGGAAACGCTGCACGAGTTCGTCGTCGGTGCGGGACCCTTGCTGCATCCGGGCCATAGCGCGTCGTACTGCTCCCGTTCGGCCAAGCTGCTCGACGGCGCAATAGTAGCACCCGGGTTGCCGTGTTTCGTGTCGCGAGTGCCGAGGACACGCGACACGCGCTTTCCGTACGACGCTCCTCGCAGTCGCTAACGTTCCACGCTATCCTTGCCCATTCGGGAAGTGCGCGCGAGGTCAGCGCGATGGCGCAGGAGGTGGAGGACAGCGACGATGCGCATCATGAAGTTCGGCGGAACCTCGGTCGGCAATGCCGCAGCGATCGAGCGGACAGTGCAGATCCTCGCTGATGCCTACCGCAGTGATGGCCAGCTCGTCGCGGTGGTCTCGGCGATGAGCGGTGTCACGAACCAACTCATCGCGACCGCCCAGGCCGCCGCCGAGGGAGACGAGCATGCTGCAGCGACCTTGCAGCGAGAGCTGCTCGAACGCCACGAGGCCGTAGTCTGCGAGCTGGTTCCGACCGTCTCCCGCCAGGAAGCGACCATCGCCCGTCTGGCCGAACTGGCTGCCCGCTGTGCCCGACTGGTGGAGTCCGTCCACGTCCTGCGCGACCTCTCCCCGCGCGCACTCGACTGGATCGTCTCCTTCGGCGAGCGGATGAGCGCTGTCGTCGTCGCAGCAGTCCTCGAGGAACGCGGCATCCCCGCCGTTGCCGTCGACAGCGACCGGGTAATCGTGACTGACGACCACTTCGGGAACGCCAACCCGCTGCTCGACGAGACGCGCGCTCGGGCGGAAGCGGTGCTCGTGCCGCTGCTCGAATCAGGCAAGCTCCCCGTTGTGACCGGCTTCTTCGGCGCGACCCACAAGGGTGCAGTCACGACGCTCGGCCGTGGTGGTTCCGATTTTTCCGCCTCTATCCTGGCCCATGCTCTCGATGCCGACGAGGTCTGGATCTGGACGGACGTCGACGGCGTCATGACCGCCGATCCGCGACTCGTGCCGACGGCACGTACCTTGCCGGCCATCTCGTTCGCCGAAGCGACCGAGCTGGCCTACTTCGGTGCGAAAGTCATCCATCCGCGGACGATGCAGCCAGCTGCCGAGCGCGGCATTCCGATCTGGATCAAGAACACGTTCAACCCGGACCACCCCGGTACGCGGATCGGGCCCGAGACGAGCACCAACGGCTCGGTCGTCAAGGCGATCACCGCGATTCCCGGCGTCAGCGTCATTACCGTCGAGGGGTCCGGATTCCTGGGCGTAGCTGACGTGACCGCCCGGGTCTTCGAGACGGTCGGCCGCACCGGCGTCAACGTCTACATGGTCTTCCAGGCTTCTTCGCAGCACAGCCTCGGCTTCGTCGTCCGGCGCACCGATGCCAGCAAGGTGCTGCGCGCGCTCGAGCGCGAGTTCGAGCTCGATCTGCTCAAGGGGCGCGTCGCGCGCATCTGGGAGGAGCCCGGGATGGCGATCGTCGCCGTCGTCGGTGCCGGGATGCGCGGCACGCCCGGCGTGGCGGGCCGCGTCTTCGGCACGCTCGGCCAGCACCGCATCAACATCGTCGCCATCGCGCAGGGCTCGAGCGAGCTCAATATCTCGTTCGTCATCCGCGAGGACGAAGTCGCCCGTGCTGTCCCTGCCATTCACGACGCGTTTGGGCTCGGCGGCTCACCGGCTGACTGATCATCGCTGCTCCGGTGCGGATTCCCGTTCGACTGTCGCTCGGTGATGAGCGCCCATCCTGCCCAGGCCAGCACAGCGACAGGCAGGACGAGAAATGCAAGAATGAAGAGCCAGGTTCCCGGATGCGTCCAGTCGATGGCCACGGCCTCCCTGCAGTCGAACCATCGAAGGCGTCATCGTGCCCGGTGGTCGACCGAGCTTCCTGAGGATACTCGTACCAGAACCACTGTGCTGCCCGTGGCCGAGCCCCGCCGCACCCGCCGTACCGGGCCACCAGCCAGGCCCCGGGGCAGTTACCGCCGGTACGTCCTCGTGCACGCCGGAGTTCCGCTATGGAGACGCTCACGCTCCTGGCCCTTGCACTGGCCATCGCGGGTATCCTGACCGCCCTCGTCACGCTCAGTCTCCGCTGGCTCGGTATCGCACCAGCGCGACCGGAAGAGCGCACACGCGGTATCGAACTCCTGATCGAACGGCTACGCGAGCGGTTCGCCCGCCGCGCCTGACGGTGAGCGGTCAGCTGCTCGGCGAGTCATCCTCCGCACCGCCGTTTCCGGCAGGCTCCGGATCGGCAGCCGCTTCCTGAGCCCGCGCTTCGTCCCGCTCCCCTCGCTCGTCACGACGCCCGAAGTCGCGCATCCGCTCCGCATACTCGCGCAGACGATCCATCACCCGGCGGTGCACGGTGCCCTCCGGATACGTTCCGTCGGGCTGGCGTTCGCCGGCCGGCACACCGGTCAGGATTTCGATCCCCTGATCGACCGTATCGACCGCCCAAATGTGGAACTTCCCCTCGGCGACGGCCTGGATCACTTCGTCGTCCAACATGAGGTGCTGGACATTGGCCGTGGGGATGATGACTCCCTGCTCACCGGTCAGGCCTTGCGCTTTGCAGACTGCAAAAAACCCCTCGATCTTCTCGTTGACCCCGCCGATCGCCTGGACTTCACCGTACTGGTTCACCGAGCCGGTCACCGCGACGCCTTGCTTGATCGGCAAGCCAGAGAGCGCCGAGAGCAAGGCGTACAGCTCGGTCGACGAAGCCGAGTCCCCCTCGATCTCCTCGTAGGCCTGCTCGAAGGTGATCGAGGCGCTGATCGCCAGCGGGAAGTCCTGCGCATAGGCGCCAGCGAGATAGTTGGAGAGGATCAAGAACCCTTTCGAATGGATCGGCCCGGAGAGCGCGATCTCACGTTCGATACTGATGAGATTTCCGCGACCGAGGGAAATGCGCGCCGTGACACGCGACGGCTTGCCGAAGGCGAAATCGCCCAGATCGACGACCGCCAGGCCGTTGATCACCCCCACGCGCGCACCACGCGTCTCGATCTTGAGCGTCCCCTCGGCGATCAGTTCGCGGATCCGTTCGGCGATGAGGTCGGAGCGGTACCGCTTCTTCTGGATCGCCGTCTCGACGTCTTCCGCCGTCACGATGTCGCGCCCGGCCTTCCCTGCCCAGTAGCTCGCCTCGGCGACCAGGTTTCCGATCTCCAGAAGCTGCGAGGAAAGTTTCCGCTGGTGCTCGACCTGCCGCGCCCCGAACTCGATGACCCGGGCGACAGCGCTGCGGTCGAAATGGCGCAGTCCTTGCTCCCGAACGACCCGGCTGATGAACGCGGCATAGCCCATCACGTGCTGCTCGTCCCAGTCCATGTCCGGCGCGAAATCAGCGCGCACGCGGAAGAGTTCGCGGAAATCGTCGTCGTATGCGGACAAGAGGTAATAGAGCAGCGGGGAGCCGATGAGCACGACCTTGACGTCCAGAGGAATGGGGTCAGGCCGGAGCGTGGCTGTCGGTAAGACAGCATACTGCTGGCCGAGGTTCTCGATCACCACCTGTCGCGTGATGAGCGCTCGCTTGAGCGCTTCCCAGGAGAACGGATTCTGGAGCAGCTCGACGACGTGTAGGACGAGAAAACCGCCGTTCGCCCGGTGCAGGGCACCCGCCCGGATCTGGCTGAAGTCGGTCACCATCGCTCCGAACGTCGCCCGGTAGTCGATCCGTCCGACGAGGTTGTAGTACGATGGGTTGCGCTCGAAAATCACCGGCGCGCCCTGCGTCTGGCTATTGTCGACGAAGACGTTGATGCGATAGCGGGCGAGGTGTTCCTGTTGTTGCAGTGCCTGGAGCTGAGCGATCGGCGTCGGGACACCGGGTACTTGCGGCGGGAAAAAGTCGTGCAGGTGCTCGGGAATGTCCTCACGTACCTGATCGAGGAACGCGAGCACTTGCGGGATGTCCTGGTACCGTTCCCGTAGTTCCTCGAACAACCCACCCACCGCGAAGAGCGCCACTTCCCGGTCGAGCTGTCGCAAACGCTCGGCCGTTTCGCGCTCCAACCGCCGTACCTCGCGGAGCGCATCGGCCACACGGTCCTGGATGCGCTGGTTGCGTCGCTCCAGCTCCTCCCGCACCGGCTCCGGTAAGCGCTCGAACTCCTCCGGTGCGAGCGGGCGCCCCTGGACGACCGGTACGCTGATCACCCCGGCCGGCGTGAGCTCGACGGCGAACCCGAGCTGCTGGGCGAACTGTTGAACACCTTCCCACAGCCGCTCGCGTTCCTGGTTGAGCCGGTCGATGATGGCGCGCCGTCGCCGGTCGTACTCTTCGCTCTCGAACGCTCGCGGGATCGCCTGCTGCGCTGCCCGCAGGAACTCGTCCATGTCGCGCGCGAGCTGCGCACCGCGTCCAGCCGGCAGCGAGATCGCGATCGGACGTTCCGGATCTTGAAAATTGTGCACGTAGATCCAGTCCGGCGGCGTCGGCTTCGTCGCCGCGAGCTGCTCGACGAGGCGCAGCACGGTACTCTCGCGGCCCGAACCGGGCCGACCAGCGACGTAGACGTTGTACCCGTACGAAGTGATTTCCAGGCCGAATTCGAGCGCCTCGAGCGCCCGCGGTTGCCCGACGGTTCCAGCGATCGGCTCGACTTCGGCTGTCGTCTGGAACGGGAGCGTGGCGGGGTCGAGCCGGCGGCGCAGGCGATCGACCGGAACCCGGAGTTGCGTGACGAGTTCGCTCGTCGTCCCACTCATCGTCCCTTCCCTCCCTTTCCGCCCGCTCCCGGCCCGGTAGGATTCAACCGGCCGAACCGGGTGGCGTCAAAAAGCTCCCGATCACTGCTGCTGCACCGTAGGACAGCACGGCGACGAGGAGCGCGCGGAGCGTACCGACCCCCAGCGTCTCGCGCAGTGCCATCAACGTCGTGAACACGGTCCACAGCAGCGCCAGCGGAACCACCACGATCTGCAGGGCTGGCACTACACCGAAGACCAGGAGGAGCGTCGGCGCCAGTGCCAGGCCGAGCGTGCGAGCCAGTTGGCCCAGCGTCGCCTGCGTCTCCGCGCCGGGTAGCGCCTTCGTCCCGAAAACGAACGCAGCGATGACGAAGACTGTCCAGGAGATGAATGCCGAAGCGGCCATCACACCGAAGGCACGTACTCCTCCGAACGGCAAGGCTACGACGCCGGCCGAAAGCACACAGAGGGCGACGAAGAGCAGCACCGGGACGGTCGCGACCGGATCGTCCCGGACCGCCCGGTACGCCCGCGGATCGAAACGGAGCGCATCGATGATCAATCGCAGCATCGTTTCCCTCGCTCGCTACCGCCGCTCGAGCGGCCAACCGTACTCCTTCACGATCCAAGCGTACAGCGGCGGCACCTCGAGAAACTCGACGCGCTGGCCGAGCGTCCGCGCTTCGATGAGGAAACTCTTGAGTCGCTCCGGATCGCGATACAGGCACTCCGGCGAGGCTGCAACGACGACATCGATCTCGCGCAGCCACATCGCAGTTCGCAACGCTTTGAGCCCTGGTCGTTGCTCGGGGAGCTCCGGCAAGATCTCGCTGAAGACTTTCGCGACCTCGTAGTCCTCGCGCGCTGCAAACGCGCGCAGCCGCGCCTCCTGCTCAGCCAGCTCGACCTCAGGAGCTGGCCGCTTTTTCGCTTCCTTCGGGTCGGTCGGCAAGCGGGTCGCCAGGAACAGTGCTGCGCGCGCTCTCGACATCGCCTAACCCCCATCGGAACGGTCGCTCGAACGTCGCTCGGTTTCGCCACGCTCACCCTGGTATGCTCCACGATACCCCTCAGCGACCGGTCGTTCCAGCCGGTGAAAGACGAGTTGAGCGATCCGCGCAGATCGCTGCAGGCGGAATCCAGCCGGGTTGTACACGACGAGCAAGGCCACCCCCTGGCCGCTGTACCCGGCATCCCACACCGCCGTGTGCAGCGCGACCCCGCAGCGCAGCAAGCTGGAGCGCGGCCGCGCATAGGCCATGCAGTCGGGCGGAAGCGACACCGTCTCGCTGAACCGCACGAGGTACGGGCCAGGCACCAGATCCCACCAGCCAGCGCTATCGGGCTCGATCGGCTCGAATTCCGGCAGACGCCGCGCGGTGTCGCTCGCACCAAGCTGTCCTTTGCTCGCATAGCGGGCGACGGTGGCAACAGTCAGGTCGATCCCGTGCGGCTGCAGCTGTTCGTCGGGCGCTGGTAGGTCGCGGACCAGCGGTGGATCGCCTGTCAACAAGGCGAGCAGCTGTTCCCGGCTCAGCACGCCATCACGCTCTCCCATTCAGCCTCCTCGTACCTGACTCACGAGCCGCGCGTATGGATGACCGATCGCGAGAATCCCCCGCTGGTGCTCCGGGAGTTCCGCCCAGAGCTGCAGTGGACTCGGCTCCGTCCGGGGCATGATGCGACCGCTCACCATCGTCAACGTATTGACGAGCAACTGCGAACCCCGCCGCTCCTCCATCATGACGTCGTAGAAGACGACGTCACCCTCGACGAGCCGGAACAGCGCGATATCTGCCGGTGTCCCCTCGGCTAGACTGCCCAGCTCGGGACGCCCGATGAGCTGCGCTGGACGAACCGTGGCCCGCTCGATCACGCCGGGCAGGCTCAAGCCGAGAGCGAGAAACTTCGAAAGCGTGGTCGGCAGATCGAACATCGGCCCCTGCACGGCCAGCTGGTGGATGTCGCTCGAGATCGTGTCCGGCACGATCCCCTCAGCCAAGAGCGCCTCGGCAACCGCGAAGCTGAACGAACCAGTCCCATGGCCGATATCGAGCACGAGCCCCTGCTCGCGCAACGCCCTGATCGCCGGTTGAACCTTCCCGTCCGGCGTGATGATCCGCATAGTACCGCCGGTCGAGCAGTGGGTGAGGATGTCGCCTGGTCGGAGAAGCGCCGCTACCTCCTCGAGCGTCGGCGGACCATTGTTGATATGCACCATCAGCGGAAGGTGCAGACTGTCGGCGAGCTGTCGTGCCAGCTGGAGCGGCCGGATACCGACACCGCGCGTCGTGTTCGCGTCGATGCGGGCTTTCACGCCGAGAATCCGGTCGCGATTCGCTTCGATGACCCGGGCAGCGACATCGACGTCGCAATAGTCGAGGTTCGCGAACTCCCAGGTCGGAGCGACGAGCCCGATCGAGGAAAGGTTCAACAGCGCGAAGATCCGCACCCGGCTCCGCTCGATGATGTAGCGTCTCAAGCCCGGAAAGGTATACGCCCCCGCGCTTCCTGCATCGAGCCAGGTCGTCACACCGGTACGGGCCGCGATCGGATCCGGTTCGATCCCCCAGTACGTCGCACCCCAGTAGACGTGCGTGTGCAGGTCGACCAGCCCCGGCGTGACGAGCTGCCCGCGCGCATCGATCACCTGCTCGGCGACAGCATCGGCCAGCGAGGGTGCCACCCGTGCGATCACCCCGTCGCGGATACCGATGTCGAAACGACCGAACCGCCCCGTTCCCGGATCGACGAGTTCGCCACCGAGAATCAGAGTATCGAACCGTTCGCGTTCTGCCGCTCTCGACATCGGGGCCCCTCCCGCTCAGGCAGCGCTCACCCTGACAATGCTCGCCCGAGCAAGGGACGTCCGTCAATCCGGTACACCAACAGCGCGCTCGGTCCAGAGCGAGCTCGGACAGCGAGAGCCCCCGGTACAGCGGACGACTCGCGCGGAGAGCGACGAGGTCTCGACTCGGTTCGTCGTGTCGAACAGCGGCCGTGCAGCGAGACCCGCAGCCAGCCGGAGCGTCGCTCACGCACAACGGCAGCTCCGGCGAAGCGGCGCTGGGCACGGAACAGCCTTGGCCACCCGTCGTTCCGATCCAGTCGCCTTCACCGTGCGGCCGTGTGGCCGGAGGAACCGTCCAGCGAGCTTCTGGGACGCCGCCCACTGGGTGAGAAACCGTCCCTTGGCTCCTGGCAGCTCACCGTACCACCGAACCCTCTTGACACCGCAGCACTTCCACAACTATAGTGCTGAGAAAGCTCACGGCTAAAGCGATGACGGAGGGACGGTGGCCGATGGCGCGCGAGCGTTTCCCGTATCCGTGGGAGGTTCCGACCCCGCCCGGCGCCGAGGGCTGGGAGGAGATGTACCCGTACTACCTCATCTCCCGTCCGGAGACGCGCGACGTCGAGCGGAAGCTGTTCTGGATCGCCGACAAGATCCACAACCCGTACGTCTGCGTCCCCTTCGATATCCTACCGCATGAAGCCTGGGGCGTCGCGATCTCGCAATACACCAACCGCACCTTCGTCATTCCCGGAGCACGCGGCATCGAGCGTCGGCTCATCAATGGGTATCTTTACCTCGGCTTCGTCCCCGTCGAAGATCCGCAGGAGATCGAGCAGCGGGTCGCGCATTTCCAGCGCCGGGCCGGGTATTACTACCAGCACTGGAACGACCTCTACGAGCAGTGGAAGCGGGAACTCGAGGGTGTCATCCACGAGATGGAGCAACTCGGCTTCGAGCCGATGCCCGAGTTCGAGCCTGAAGAGGACGTCTTCGCCCGCAAGCTCGGCCGTTCCTTCCAGCTCTATCACACCTATCGCCTGCTGGTCGACCGCGTCTTCCAGCTCTACCAGCGGCACTTCGAGTTCCTCAACATCGGCTACGCCGCCTATCTGACCTTCTTCTCCTTCTGCAAGCAGGCCTTCCCGGAGATCAGCGACCAGACGATCGCCCGCATGGTCGCCGGTATCGACGTGATCCTCTTCCGGCCCGACGACGAGCTGCGCAAGCTGGCCACCAAAGCGCACCAGCTCGGTCTGAGCCAGCGCTTCCTGGAAACACCGGTCGACCAGCTCGACCAGCTCCTCACCGCACTCCAGGAGAGCCCCGAAGGCCGCGAGTGGCTGGCTGCCTTCGAAGCAGCCAAGCACCCCTGGTTCTATTACTCGTCCGGCAGCGGCCTCTATCACGACCACATTTCCTGGATCGACGACTTGCGTCTCCCGCTGGCGACGATCCGCGACTACATCAAGCAGCTTCAGGCTGGCCAGGCTGTCGAGCGGCCGCTCGAGCAGCTGCGCGAGGAACGGGAGCGGATCGCCCAGGAATACCGCCAGCTCCTGGCCACGGATGAAGAACGCCAGCAGTTCGACCAGCTTCTGGCGCTCTCCCGCACGGTCTTCCCCTTCGTGGAGGAGCACAACTTTTATGTCGAGCACTGGAGCGGGACCGTCTTCTGGCGGCACATGCGCACGCTCGGTCGTATCCTGGCCGAGGCGGGGGCGATCGAGCAGCCGGGCGATCTCTTCTACTTCAATCCGTACGAGCTCGAGCGGTTCCTCTTCGACTTCACCTCGGCCTGGGCGACCGGGATCCCGGTCCGCGGCAAGCAGGAGTGGAAAGACCGTATCGCTCGTCGCAAGGAAATCATCGCCGTCCTGCGCGAGTGGACGCCGATCCCCTGCCTCGGCGACGCACCGGAGACCGTGAGCGACCCGTTCGCCATCATGCTCTGGGGTGTCACAACCGACCGCGTCCAGGAATGGCTACGCGGCGAGACGGGCGCCGGCACGGTGCTCTCCGGTATGCCGGCCGCACCCGGTGTCATCGAGGGACGAGCCCGGGTCGTGCGCGACGAGAGCGAGCTGTCAACCGTCGAGATCGGCGAGATTCTCGTCTGCCCGATCACCGCCCCCTCGTGGGGGCCGACGCTTGCCAAGGTCAAGGGCGTCGTCACCGACATCGGCGGCATGATGAGTCACGCCGCGATCATCTGCCGCGAGTACGGCGTCCCAGCCGTCGTCGGCACGGCGTACGCGACCTCGACGATCAAGACCGGTCAGCGGATCCGGGTCGACGGTGACCGGGGGGTCGTGGAGATCCTCGAATGACCCGAGCAGCCTGCACCCGCCGACCGGGGCGGTCGTATCCTCTCCAGCGAAGACCGCTCCGGTGCTACCTTGCGATCGAAAGGAACGGATGGACAGGTGACGAAACACAACGACCGGGAGAGTACCAGCGCGACGCTCGAGGCACAGCTCAAGAAGATCGCGCGCAAGCCGTTCGTCCTCGACGTCGACGGCACACTGATTCTTGCCGATTCGGAACAGTGGAACGAGCCGCAGCCCTTGCCGGGCGCCGCCGCCTTTCTGGCGTCGCTCCGCCAGCGCGGTCACCCGTTCCTGCTCCTGACCAACGGCACGGCGCGCCCGCCCGACGCCTACGTCGAACGGCTGCGGGCAGCCGGCTTGGACGTGCGCCCTGGCGAACTCTTGACCCCCGCTGCGGTCGCGGCAGACCTCCTCGCCAGCGAGTATCCGGGGGAACCGGTCTTCGTCCTCGGTGACGAGGGATCGCGGCAACCCCTGGCCGCGCGAGGGATCCAGCTCCTCTCCCGCGAGCAGGCGGAAGTCGCACGGGCCGTTTTCGTCGGCTGGGCACCGGCGCTGACCTACGAGGATCTGGCAGCTGCCGCCCGGGCTATCTGGCGGGGCGCCGCCTTCTGGACGGCGGTCACTGCGCGCGCACTCGCGGCCCAGGGCGGGCGCGCACCAGCGATGGGCGGCGCGCTCATGGCCGCGGTCGCCCACGTCACCAATACGCAGCCACGGCTGATCGGCAAACCGGCCACCGAGGCACTGGTCGTCGCGGCGCGCCGCCTCGGCGTGGCACCGCAGGAGCTGGTGATGATCGGCGACGACCTCGAGATCGACGTCTCGATGGCACACCGGGTCGGTTGTACCGCCGTGCTGGTGCGCACCGGCACCGACCGCGACGCGCCCACCGGAGCTGCCGACTTCATCTTTAACGGGCTGGCCGACTTTCTCGCTGCGCTCGATCAGCGCTGAGCGAGGACGAACAGGGAGGAACGAGTACGATGACGACAGAGCGCAAACCCCGCACGTTGCAGGAACTCATCGACAGCGTTCCCAGCATCGTCGACTACCTGTATGCCAACCGGAAAGGATCGGTCGTCCGCGACGCAGTCCAGCGGCAGCCACCACCGCACGTGCTCCCGGAGTACACCAACTGGCGCGACGAGCAGCGTGCCTGGCGCGAGACAGTCGCCCTCTACGATCAGTCGTTCCACATGACCACGTCGATCCTGCGCGGCCCCGACGCAGTGAAGCTCGTCTCGTACTTGGCCGTGAACAGCTTCCAGACGTTCCGTCCAGGTCGCGCCCGTCACTTCCTCGCCGTGAGCCCCCAGGGCTACTACATCGGCGACGGCATTCTCTACAGCTTGCAATCCGACGAGCTGTTCCTCGTGGGCCGTGCGGCCGGCCACAACTGGGTCCAGTTCCATGCCGAGACCGGTGACTGGGACGTCCAGTACGAGCGGGACGAGATCTTCACGCAGAACCCGACTGGCCGTCGGACAGTCTACCGCTTCCAGGTCGAAGGGCCGAATGCGTTTCCGCTGCTCGAGTATCTGACCGGTGCACCGTTGCCCGACACACGCTTCTTCGAGATCATCCAGCTTCGGATCGCAGGCCATGACGTCTGGGCCCTACGGCACACGATGGCCGGTGGTCCGGGCTTCGAGCTGTTCGGACCGTGGGACGAAGGGCCAGCCGTCAAGGCAGCGATCATCGAAGCCGGGCAACGCTTCGGCCTGCGCCAGGTCGGCTCCCTCGCCTACTTCACGACGGCTTTCGAGCTCGGCTGGATTCCACGTCCTCTCCCAGCGATCTACACCGGTGAGGAACTGCGGCCGTTCCGCGAGTGGCTCCCAGCGACGGCCAACGAAGCGACCTGGGCGATCGGCGGCAGCTTCGCCTCACCCAACGTCGAGGATTACTACATGACGCCGTGGGAACTCGGCTACGGGCACCTCGTCAAGTTCGATCACGACTTCATCGGCCGGCCCGCGCTGGAACGCATGGCGAACGAGCGGCATCGCGTCAAGGTCTCGCTCGTCTGGAACCAGGATGATGTCGCCGCGGTCGTCCGCTCCTATACCGACGAGCTTCCTGCCAAATACATCGATCTGCCGCTCTCGACGTACGCGACCTGGCAGTACGATGCCGTTCTGAACCGCGAGAAGCGCGTCATCGGCATCTCGACGTACGTCGGCTTCAGCTGGAACGAGCGCGCGATGATCTCGCTCGCCGTCGTCGAACCCGAGTACGCCGAACCGGGCACCGCAGTCACCGTCCTCTGGGGCGAACCGGATAATGGAGCCCGCAGCCAGCCGTGGCTCGAGCCGCACCGCCAGGTCGAGATCCGCGCCACCGTAGCCCCAGTCCCGCTCAGCGAGTACGCACGGCAGCACCTCGCAGCAGCCCGGAGCGGGCGACGCGCCTGAACTCGGACTCTTCCGGCCAGCGATCGACCTTGGGCAGGCAGTACTCTTCCGAGTTCTGTCTGCCCGACGCGTCTGTCGCTCTCACGCACTCCGGTCCGGGCTGAGCGCATGCCGCAGCCAGTCGACCAGTTCCTCGACACGTTCGCAGTGCGTGCCATACCAGTAAATCTGTCCACAGCTCACGCACTGCCAGAACGCTTCCGCTCGCACCCAGCTCCGGGGCGGCACGCGGTCGCGCACCGCCGTGCGCTCGACCGGCTCGAGCACGCCGTTGCACCGCGGACAGCGGACGAAGAGGCGGATGCTGCCGAGCAGATCGAAGCGCCGGACGACTTCCAAGAGCTGCATGCGCGGTTGCACCGAACGGAGCCAGTAGCCGTGCGTGACCGCTCGGCGCTTGAGCAACTCGCGGTCACGCGTCAGGAGGATCCGTCGCTCGCCACTCGCCCGGCTCGCCAGTGCCGCATCCTCGGCCGTACGCTCGTACCAGGTATCGAAGCCCAGGAGACGCAAGTAGGCAGCCAGGCGCCCGAGATGCACGTCGCAGACGAAACGCGGCTCACGGAGCGGCTTCTCCCGTAACCGTTGCACCGGCCCGATATCGATCGCCTCGAACATCGGGTAGATCGCGATCCGCTGGCCAGCACGTAGCTTGTACGCCCAGTCGACCGGTTCACCATCGACCAGGACGAGATCGACCTCCACCGGAGGGATCCCGATGCCAGCGACGAGATCGCGCACCGTCGCGCCGAGCGGCAGCGCGACCTCGAACGAACGCTGGCGCACCGGTGCCGGCAGGAAATCGTTCAGCTCGGCGTATGCCCGAACGACGACCGAACCAGCTGCCCAGCGCATGGCAAGCACACCGGAACCAGGGTGGGGCTTCCAACTCGCGGGTACCTCCAGGCACCTCGCTCCTATCGTAGCGCCCGGCGCGGTGCCGGCGCATCGGTTCTGTGCAGTGCGGCATCACGAAGGGAGCGAATCCTCGGTGAGCTTCCAGTACTCGTCGAGGTAGCGCAGGGCCGAGCCCACCGAAGCAGGCAACCGTTCGTCCTCGACCACCTCGATGCCCGCTTCCTGGACGATCGAGCGCTCGGTCTCGAGCCAGAGCGCCTGACGCTGCTGGAGATCCGACAGGTGGCCGGTGTGCGCCTCGTACAGCCGTTCTAGTGCGATTTCTCGCGCCACCACGCGCGGGTACCAGTCGTTCCAGTACGCCTGCTCACCGAACGTGCGGATGTATGCAGCGAGCCGAGCGTCGCCGCTCGTCGCTGCCAGCGCGCGATCGCGTTCCACCCGCGCGCGGACTGTGGCTTCGTCCGGCCAGAGACCCTCCCGCTCCGCCGCTGCTTCCAGGGCGCGGTCGCGGATGAGCGCAGCGAGCGCGACCGTCGGGGCACCGTACGCTTCGATGAGCGCGATGTGCCGCTCGAGCAGTGCACGTTGCCCCTCATCGGTCGTGTTGGTGAGCGCATCCCGCATCCAGTCGAGGTTCGCCACAGTCCAGCGCTCCATCTCGTCTAGGTCGGCCACCGTCACTGGCCTACCCGCGACACGCAGCACAGGCGTGTCTTGCCCGTCCCGGCGAGCCTCCGCCGCCGACTCCACCTGTGCCAGCCCGGGAATCGACGCGAGAAGTGCGGTTTGACGCAGCAGGAGCAGGGCCACGACGAGCGTTGCGAGGCCGAGAGCACCAGCGAGGACGAGACGGTTCTTCACGCGTCACCTCCTACCAGAGCGTCCAGGTGCGATCCCGCCCGACACCGCCGTAACAGCCCGCGGCATCGCACAGCAGGAACGCCCAGGTCCCACGATCCTGCGCGGGCACCGTACTCGCGAAGCCGCCGAGGTATTGTGGGTCGGTGGTACAGCCGCCGAAGACGGCACCACCCGGTGCGATCGACCCACAGCCGACCATCGACCAAGCGTACGATGGCACCGACTTCCGCACTTGTCCCCCATGAATAAAATACAGCGTTGTACCGGGACTACGAATGTCCCCTGTCGGGTTTCGAACGTAGCCAGTGCTTTGGTGCCGTGTGAGCGCGTTCACGCCGCGCAGCGGGTTCCAGTCTGTACGCCCGAGATAGTTTCCGGAGTAGTACCAGATTGCACCGCCCGGTTGTACACCAACCGCTGACCACTCGTAAAAGAGCTGCTGGTACGCGGCATGCGCTGAGCCTGCAGCTGCGACGACGGGCACGAGCGCTACCAGCATTGCGCAGGCAACCCTTCGCACCATCCTCATCCCTCCGTCTTCACGAGGGTGTGTTTCCTAACGAGAGATTACCAGAGAGAGAGGTGTTAAGATCTCAAAGATACAGTAGGCAAACTCGTGCCTTTCCGCTTCGATGGGGGAGCAAGGCGCACGAGGTCAGGGTACACGTCATCGACCAGCTGGCGTCCATGAGCGGCGCGGCAAACAGTGGGCGAAGTTCGAAGGAACGTGCGCTCGCCGAACGTTCTGCGGACGGCACAGCACGCACTGTTGGATCACTCCACGGGCATGAGGCAGTGCAAGCTGTCTTGCGATCGCTTTCCGGCTGCCGCCACCCCCTCCGAGACGATACACGAATCGGAACCCAGATCGCATACAGGAGGTTCGACGCCGTTCCCATGCCCCTGCCGGATCATGCCTGGCTCTCGAGTGCTTGCGTCAGGCTCTCCGAGAGAGCACGCGCGCAAACATCTCTCCCGGCAAGCGGCACACGCAGATCGAGATGACTCGAAGCCCCCGAGAAAACCGGAACTTCCCAAAGGCAGGCCGAATGCATCGTCTGTCAGCGGGAACCAGTAAGCAGCAGCGACCGGACAGTTGTGCTGCTATTCGACCACGACGGGAGCGACTGCGCCAGCGAGCTGCTCGACGCGTTCCCGTGCGACGGCTCCCGGCTGCAACGTCTCCACGCTGGCGGAACCGGCAGCCACGGCCAGCCGTACAGCGCGCTCGATCGGCCAACCGCGCAGCAGTCCGCTCGCCAGGCCAGCGACGAACGCATCGCCGGCACCGATCGGATTGCGCACGGTCACCGGACTGGGCGCGGGTACGAACCACAATCGCTCCTTCGTCGCGACCGCTGCACCGGCTGCTCCGGCTTTGACGATCGCCGCCTGTCGCGTCGCCCGGGCAAGCGCTCGCGCTGCTGCCAGCGCTCGTTCGCGGAGTTCCACTGGATCGTCGGTGACGAGCTCGGCGCTCGCCTGCCCGAGTGCACCCTCGGCTTCGAACACGTTGGGTGTCAAGATATCCGGTTCGGCAGCGAGTACCGCCACCAGCGCCTCCCGCGCGGCATCGACGATGACCGGAAGCTGGCGAGAACGGGCGCGCGCGACGCATTCGACATACAGCGTGGCAGGAAGACCTGGCGGGAGCGAGCCGATCGCCACCACCAGCGCACTGTCCTCGAGCTTCTGCTCGAGCAACTCGAGCAGCTCCGATGCCAGACGCGCGTCGAGCCGAGGGCCTTCCTCGTTGAACACCGTCACCCGACCACTGTCCTCGAGGACGATCGTGTTGACTCGCGTCTCCGCCTGGACCCAGTACGGGTGCACCGCGAGACGCTCGCGCTCGGCGAGTTCAGCCACGAGCCGCCCGATCCAGCCCCCGAGGAAGCCGACCACGCACACCTCGGAACCCAGCGCCGCAGCCGCCCGAGCGAGGTTCAACCCCTTCCCGCCTGCCGAGGCGAGGGCCGAGCGGAACCGCATGACCGTACCCGGTTCCAGCGTCCCGAGCGACCCGATCCGATCCAGGCCGAGATTCGGGCACAGAACCGCGATCTTCCCTCCGCTCATCGGCAGACCCACCCTTCCCTCTGCCAGACGGTCCAGTCGAATAGCAACTGTCGCGTTTCGGCAAGAGCGTACGAACCGCGTGCAGGAACATCCTACCGGTCCCATGCTTGTCGCGGTAGACTGCACGGTCGCGGCTGGGCCAGCCAGCGCGAGCGCCAGCGGTGGCCACGGCCCGCCCCAGCCGCTCCGGACAACTTCTCGACGAAGGGACGGCGTCGTAGACTGGTTCAGCACGGCACGACCGAGGGGGAAGGGAGAGCTCGAGCGATGACGACGACACTACTCGGCAAACCGCTCAAGCGACGCGATGCCGAACCGAAGCTACGCGGGGAAGCGCGCTATACCGACGACCTGCACATACCGGGGCTCCTCCACGCCCGGCTCGTCACGAGTCCACACGCGCACGCCCGTATCGTCCGCATCGATACGCGTGCTGCCAGCCAGTTGCCGGGAGTCGTCGCGATCCTGACCGGCCAAGATCTCTTGCCACCAGGGCCGGAACCAGCTGAACGAGCCCGGCACCTCCTGGCCCGCGACAAGGTCATCTTTGCCGGTCAGCCGGTCGCGGTCGTGGTCGCCGACTCGCCCTATACCGCAGCCGATGCAGCCGAACTCGTCGCCGTGGAGTACGAGGAGCTGCCGGCTGTCGTGGACCCGCTCGAGGCGATGCGTCCCGACGCACCGGCTATCCGTCCGAAGGAACTCGAGGGTGAATGGGCAGAAGCAGGGATGCACGCCACCGTGTCCGGCGGCGAGGAACTGGATGTCCGCCGACTGCCGGCGAACGTCACGAACGCCGTACGCTTCCACCGCGGCGACGTGGCACAGGGCTTCGCCAGCGCGGATCTCGTGATCGAACGGACCTACCGCACGCCGTTCGTCCATCAGTCGTACCTCGAACCGCATGCCTCGGTCGCCGTGCCGCGCCCTGATGGCGGCGTCACGATCTACACGAGCACACAGGGCATGTTCTATTGCCGCAATGTGACGGCCACCACGCTCGGACTCCCGCACGAACAGGTCACCATCGTCCCGCTGGAAGTCGGCGGTGGCTTTGGCGGGAAGACCGTCTTGCTGGAACCGCTCGTCGCAGCGGTCGCGCTGCGACTCGACCGACCGGTCAAGCTCGTCCTCACGCGGACGGAGGAGTTCCTCCTCGCTACGCCAGCACCGGCGGCGATCTTCGAGTTGCGCGGCGGGATCCGCCGCGACGGAACGCTGGCGGCACTGTCGGCACGCGTCATCTTCGATTCCGGCGCCTACCCGGGCGCCCCGGTGAATATCGCGCTGCTGCTCCTGGGGGGCACCTATCGCTGGGAGCACCTCGATCTCATCGGATACGAGGTCCTGACCAACAAGCCGGGAACCGGAGCCTACCGAGCTCCAGGGGTCCCGCAAGCGACCTTCGCCGTCGAACAACTGGTCGACGAACTGGCTCGGGGGATCGGTCTGGACCCGCTCGAGGTACGCCTCCGGAACGCGTCCCGGACCGGTGATCTCCAGCCGAACGGCGTTCCTTGGCCACCGATCGGACTCGTCGAGGTTCTCGAGCGTGCGAGAGAACACCCGCTCTGGCGCGCACGGGAGAAGCGCCCGAACGAAGGTTGGGGACTCGCGGTCGGCGGCTGGCCCGGCGGGATCGAGCCCTGCGCAGCGAACGTCCGCCTCAACCACGATGGGACCTTCACGGTCACGCTCGGCGCGGTCGACATCACCGGCACGCACACTGTCCTCGCGATGATCGCCGCTGAGGTGCTCGAGCAACCGGTCGAGCGTGTCCGCATCGCGCTCCTCCCGAGCGATGCCGCCCCGTACGCGGGGATGAGCGGTGGGAGCAAGATCACCTACACGGTCGGACTCGCCGTCAAGGCAGCTGCTGAGGAAGCGAGGCGGCAGCTTCTGGAGATCGCTGCCAGTGAGCTGGAGGTCGCGCCGGAAGACCTAGAACTCGTCGACGGTGCCGTACGGGTACGCGGCTTCCCCGACCGGCAGATCACACTCGAGCGGATCGCCGCGCTGAGTATGGCGTTCGGCGGACGCTACGCGCCGGTCTACGGGACCGGCCGGGTCGCAGTGACCCAGCAGTCGCCCGGTTTCGACCTGCAGATCGCGCACGTGCGCGTCGATCCCGAGACCGGCGAGGTACGTCTCCTCGACCTGGTGGCGATCCAGGATGTCGGCCGGGCACTCAATCCGGCACTCGTGGAGGAGCAGGTGCACGGTGGCGTCGGTCAAGGGGTCGGCTGGGCCCTGCACGAGGCGATGCGCTGGGACGCGAACGGCCAGCCGCTCAACCCGACGTTCCTCGACTACGATCTGCCGAAGGCGAGCCACCTTCCGGCGATCGGCGTCGAACTGGTCGAGGTGCCCTCGCCGATCGGTCCCTTCGGTGCGAAGGGGGTCGGTGAACCACCAGTGGTACCGACCGCCGCAGCGATCGCGAACGCGATCGCTGACGCGATCGGTGCGCGTGTGACCGAGCTCCCGATCACACCGGAACGCGTCCGAGCAGTGCTCCATGGAGCATCGGTGAACTGAGGAGAGACGCCAGCGGAGCGGGCGCTCGGGTCGAGTGGCTGCCGGTCACCTGGCCCGAGCGCTTCGCGCCTGTTCCCAGCGAGCGCGACACGAGCAGCCACCGCAGCCTGGCAGGGAGCGAACCCGAGCGCAGTGCCCGGCGGCAGTCGCCTGGCAGGAACGCGCGCTACCCAGCGTTTCCACGAGTCAGCGGCTGCGATCAGCGTAGCGCACCACACCCGATTGGCGGGAAGCGGCGATGCACTACGCGGTGATGCGCCTGCGTCGCCAGGTGGACGCGTCGCGTGCGCGCCGGGCGCGGCACCGGCGTCCGCACGTTCCCCGAGCGAGCCGCGCAGGCAGTCCGGTTTGGCCAGGCAGCACTCACGGCTGTGGCGTGATCGAGACGACCGTTACGGACTCGGTCGAAATCGTACTGCCCTCGATCCAGGCAACACCGAACCAGAGATTGAACAAAACGAAAAGGGCGATACAGGCGAGCAGGAGCGTCACGACGATCGCCGCGATACGGACGAGCAGGCGACGCATCGTCCAGGGTGACTGGAGTCGTGCCTCGTCGCGCACGCTCGACCTCCTTACCCAGAAATCCTCGCGGGGCAGGTTCGATCGAACCCGCCCCCACACCTTCTCAATAGCCACCGTAACTAGACTGGTATCGGCCATCTGCGTAACCGGTCTGGTCTGCCCCGGAGACACGTGGCCGATGCAGCCGTACTGTGCAGTCACGCACAGGGCGAAATGACCCTGGCGGAAGTGGCGAACGAGGTTGTAGCCGACGCCCCCGATCGTGTTTTGCGCGATATCACCGAGATACTGCCAGAATAGCTGCCGGACCGTCGCCTGGCTCCACGTAGAATAATACGCCACCGAGCTACCGTTCCCGCACCAGTACAGGTAGACTCGATACTCCCACAGCGTCACGTTGAACACATTGACTGCTCGCAGAAGAACATCTCGCTGCCAACAGGCAGCTGCCAGCGGCATGGCCGCATCGGACGGCGCGGAGCTGGAAGACTCCGCAGCGATCACCCGAGCAACCGCAAGGTAGTCGAACACGAGGCGTCGATCTTCTGGCGCAAGCTGTTGGAACGCCTGCGCCGGATCGCCAGCTTGCGCCAGCGCAGCCACGATCTGCTCCGCTCGCTCGCGCGGCGCAGTCGTGACCGGCTTCGCTGCGGCGACCGGCATCGGCGCCACTGCGAGGAAGAGCGCGAAGACGAGCAAAGCCGTACGGCGTCGCCAGAGGCTTCGCATCGGAACCCCCTCTCGACTTCCAGAGACGCTCTACCGGTCACGGCGCGCCGTACGTCCAAAATATCAGAGAGAGAGATGTCAACCCCCCGGGCGAGGCCGAGACGCCTGCAGGGTGGGAGACCACGCCCTCGTCGAGCTCAGCAGGCACCTGGAGTGGCGACTACCGGTCTTCCGCGCAGGCACCAGACACCCCCGCGCGCTCTCCAACTCCCCAACCGGCTCGCAGGGGCACTCAATCGAAGAACGATTCGGGAATCGGCACGAACGCGGCGTCAGCGAGGAGTTCCTCGCCTTCGCGCGTGAGCCAGGTTCCGAGCACGACCGCGCGGGCGGGGCGCCGCCCGATGCGCTCGAGGATCGCCGCCCGCTCGCGGGCACGCTGGACATCGGAGGGGCTGACGCCCCAGGAAATCTCGCAGACAAGGTAGACCAGACGCTCGCTGCCGTTCGTCTCGCGTCCCTCGATGACCAGGTCGGCGAGCAACAGTTGTTCCGCTTCCAGCTCGCTGAGGAGCCCGGCATCCACCGCATCTTCGACCAGCCGGGTCAGGTCCTCGTTCGTCAGTACGCGTGGGCGCCGGACGACTTTGCGGAAGAGTCCGCCGAACCGCCGTTCGACGAGCAATGGAAGGACCAGACCCTTGAGTCGTCCGAGGTCACGCTCGACCCGACCCATCCGGACGGTGAGGTCGTCGACCCGCTGCGTCAACGCTTCGATCTGCGCTTCGACGCGTTCCATCCGCTGCGTCAGCGCTTCGATCTGGGCCTCGACGCGCTCCATCCGTTGTGTCAGCGCTTCGATCTGGGCCTCGACGCGCTCCATCCGTTACGTCAGGTCACCCACTCGCTGGGTCAAGGCCTCGATCTGCGCTTCCACACGCTCCATGCGCTGCGTCAAGGCCTCGATCTGCACCTCGACCTGTTCCATGCGGTGGGTCAAGGCCTCGATCTGCGCTTCGACGCGTTCCATCCGCTGGGTCAGCGCCTCGATCTGCGCTTCGACGCGTTCCATGCGGACCGTGAGATCATCGATCCGTTGCGTCAAAGCTTCGATCTGTGCCTCCACCCGGTCCATCCGTGCGGTGAGCGCTTGGATCTGCGCCTCGACCCGGTCCATGCGCTGAGTCAGCGCTTCGATCTGAGCCTCCACGCGTGTGGCGAGTTCATCGATTCGAGCAGCGAGGCCGGCGAGGGCCTGCTCGACCGTCTGCTGGAACGTCGCCAAGTGGTCAGTGAGACGTTCCTGTGCTGTGGCGAGCGACCGTACGAGCTCAGGCAAGCGCAGCAGTTCCTCGGGAAGCAACAGGGCCCGCACCGCTGCCCGAAACTCCGGCGATGACTCGAGCAGGCGCAGAAATTCTTCGATATGCTCCGGATACGCGCTCAAGGCAGCATCTCCTACTCACTTCAGCGACATCATACAAGGTATGCGTCGAATGGACCATGCCCAATGGTCAGTCGGTAGCACGCTCACAGCGGAACCGTCTCCCAACCTGCCGCGCCCAGCACCAGCGTCTCGCGATACCCGACCGCAGCGAGCAGCTCCCGCGCTTCCAGGAACCCAGCCGCTACGTCCCCCGGCTGGTGCGCGTCCGCCCCGACCACGACCGGAATGCCCAGTTCCCGGCAGCGGCGCAGGATCCATTCGCCCGGGTAGGGCGCACCGATCGGCCGACGCAATCCCGCAGTGTTGACCTCGATCGGCACGCCGGCAGCCCGAATCGCTGCGAGTACCCGCTCCACCGCCTCCCGATACCAGCTCGCCGATTCGCTGAAGTATCGCTCGCCCACGTTCCACTGCTTCACTTTGTCCACATGCCCGACGACCACCGGTACCGGCAGCGTACGCGCCCAGCTCGTCAGTCGCTCCAGCATCCCGTAGTAGTCCTCGACCAGTCGCCGTACGTCACCGCGGTAGACTGTCGCGACCTGCCGTGCGAACGATTCGTCCGATTCGTCGACCGCCCACGGCCGCCCCTCGGGGTCGCGCCCCACGAAGTGCAGGCTCGCGACCGCATAGTCGAGCCCTCGACTGAGCACGACCTCGCGCTGGAATGCCGCTCCGTCCGGCACCAGAGCCGGATCCAGATAGTCGAGTTCCACCCCGAGCCAGACCGGAAACCGGCCGCGCCACGTCGCCTGCGCCGCCCGCGCGTCCGCCACGTACTGCGCGAAACGCTCGACCGTCATCGTCCAGTCGCACGCGAACGGCACCGGTGCGTGCGAGGAGACACCGACCGCTACGAGTCCCGCCGCACGGGCCGCTTCGATGTAGTCTTCGACGCTGCCCGATCCATCGCAGTAGCCAGGATGGTTGTGGTAGCTACCCAGCATCTCGCTGTCGCTCCTCTCGTTCGCCAGAGTTCGGCCTTCATCCACCAGCCTACCCGAACCGGCGCGATCCCTTCGCGCGGCGAAGCGAAGCGTGTGCCTGTGCGACTGTGCGCCCCAGCTCGTGCTCGTTCGGTTGCCTGTCCCCGCTGTCCTCGTTCGTCCCCGGCAACATTCCTCGAGAGCGCCCGCTGCTCTGCCGTGCGCTCCCCACACACCGGACGGACATGCAGGTTGGCACCAGCCGCCAGCGGTGACTGACGAGTCCCCACCCGCCACCGGGTGCCGAGTGTCCCTCCACCAGGCGTGCGAACGCCCACTGCGACCGACCAGGACATCGTCAAGGAACACGCTCGCTGGGTGCGTCTCGCGCGCTTCCTCCACGGCTTAGTCGTCGGCACGCCATCTAGGCAACAAGACCGCTTCCTCCAGCACGTGACGATCCCGGTCAGCCGACCGGCCGCTCCTGAGCAGCCCCGACCCTGCGGGCGAAGCAGCTGAGCCGGCCTGCCCGGTCGAACAGCGCACTCTGTTTCCGCTCGCGTCTGCATCCACCGGGGCGACGTCGTACCAGGTGTGTCGCACCGTCATTCCCGGCGATCGAGCACGGCTCTTGCCGCATCCAGAACGAGCGGCGAGCGCCTGGCCTTCCGGCCAGCTCGACCGCCGGAAACTGCCGTCTGCCCGGCTCGAGCGCCCGGACGCGTACCGCGCAGCGGCAAGGCAGCGATGCTGCTCAGAACACGACCGCGTCGACGACCATCGCCGCGAAGAGTAGGCCGAGGTACTGCATCGAGTAGAGGAAGACGCGCTTGGCGAGCTGGTCGCTCCGCTCCCGATAGAGCCGGGCGACGAGCCAGAGGAACCGCCCGCCGAGCACGCTCGCCGCTACGAGATAGGGCAGGCCGAGCACGCCGAGCGGATAGAAGAGCAGGCTCGTCAACACCATGGCGACCGTGTAGAAGAGGATCTGCCGGCGCGTCTCTTCCTCGCCGCGTACCGCGGGCAACATCGGCACACCGGCCGCTGCGTAGTCGCCCCGCTTGTAGAGTGCCAGCGCCCAGAAGTGCGGCGGTGTCCAGGCGAAGACGAGTAAAAACATCAGCAATGCCGGGATAGCGACCTGCCCGGTCACCGCGGCCCAGCCGACCAACGGCGGCACTGCACCAGCCGCCCCACCGATCACGATGTTCTGTGGCGTACTCCGCTTCAACCAGATCGAGTAAACGAAGACATAGAAGAGGTTTCCTGCCAGCGAGAGCAGCGCCGCGACGGGATTGACGAACGCAGTCAAGACGTAGACCGCGAGGACACTCAGCACCACACCGAAAACGAGCGCGTACTCCGGCGCCAGTCGCCCGCTCGGCAAGGGTCGTCGCCGCGTCCGCGTCATCACCGCATCGATGTCCCGATCGATGTAGTGGTTGAGCGCACCCGCGCCACCCGAAGCCAGCGCGCCGCCGAGGAGCGTCCAGAACAGCGTACCCAGCGTGGGCAGCCCTTGCGCCGCGACCAGCATGGCACAGAGCGTGGTGACGAGCAGCAGGATCATCACGCCGGGCTTAGTCAGCGTCACGTAGTCGCGCAATACCGCACCGAGCGGCCGGTCGCCCTCGAGACGGACAGCCGTTCGCACCGGTTCGCGCGCGAGCACGGGCAGTGTCTGATCTGCGAGCAGCGCCAGGACGAGCAACACCCACACCACTGTCGCGACGGCGAGATGAGCGACACTCACTGCCGGATGCAGCCGGAACCAGATATTGGCTGCCCCGACGAAGACCTGCGCGACCATGAGCGCCGCCGCTGCTGTGGTCAGTCCAACGACCCAGGGTGCATCGCTGCGCACGCGCCGCGCCTGCCAGGCCAGCGCGAGGACACCGAGCACGGTGAGCAGCGCGAGCAGCCGGTGGGTGAGGTGCACGTCGACGTTCGTCCAGCCTGTCGGGAACCAGAAGCCGCCGCAGAATGGCCACTCGGGGCAGGCGAACCCCGCCCCACGCTTCGCGGTGTAGGCACCGCTGAGCATCAAGACGAAGAGAAGGCCGAGCACCACAACGAGCCATGGTCGCAGCGCTGAGCGCACCGACCGTGCAGCCGTAGGCAACCAGGCTCGTACAGCCAGCATGACGGTTATCGCCAGGTAACTCAGCGCCACTCCGAGGTGGAGCGCGACGACCGCTGCCTCCAGATGCGTCCACACCGTCACCGCACCGAGCAACGCCTGCACCACCACCAGCCCCGCCGCGATCAGGGGGAGGCGGAAGAGCCAGGGATCACGTGAACGAGCACGCCAGCCGGCTATCACCACCACACCGGTCAGCAGGATGACGCCCAGCGCGATGAGCCGGTGCACGTACTCGATCCAGGCGAGCAAATCCCAGCCCGGGATCAGCCGACCGTTGCAGAGCGGCCACTCGGGCCCGCACCCCAGCCCTGCACCGCTCACCCGGACGGTTCCCCCGACGACGATCAGCGCGAATCCGGCGATCGCTGCGGCGAGTGCCAGCCAGCGGAAACGCCCGCTCCGCGCTCCTGCTTCGCTCCGCATCGCTGCCCCCGCGAACGTGTTGCCACCCGACACGCCCCACCTCGCGGTCAGTCTACCACAGGAGAGGGTAGCGCACCGGCTGCGTCCGGCATGTCGGGGATCACCCGATCTTCCACGGCACCCGGCTCAACTCGAACCACGAGAACCCGTAGAGGAAGATGAACAGGATGAGGAACACAACCGAGACGACCAGCGTCCCAGGAACTTCAAAGCGACCATGCTCGCCAGACGCCGCTGCTTCTCCACTTCCACCAGCAACCACCGGATACGGGCTGAACGCCTCCGGTACGATCCGTCCAACTGCGGGTCGCGGCGTTCGCTGACCGACGAACACCGTCGCGACGGCGACCAGGACGAACATCGCACCACCGACGACCGCGATGATGCCACCGATTCCCAGTAGTGCGAGGAAGACAGCAATCTCCGGGCGCAGCTCGATCAGGTTCATGCCCAGTGCCGGAGCGCTCGTAAACGTGATATCCCAGTGTCGTCGCGGGACGCCCCAATGCCCAGCCAACCCCATGCCGATGCCGAAGATGAGCATGCCGAGCCCGTAGACGTACGGCTGCCACTGGGCAATGCGCCGGAACAAGAGCTGCCGCTGGAAGATCAACGGCACCAGATAGTAGGCGATCCCCATGAACGCAGTCGTCGTCCCTGCAACGACAGTCATGTGGAAGTGGGCTGGAACCAACAAGGTATTGTGCGAAATCATGTTCACCTGGGGACCGCCGATGATCACGCCGCTGATGCCACCGAGGAGCCCGAAGAGGATCATGCTCACGACCAGCGCGGCGAACCCTGGTTCACCCCAAGGTGCTCGCCGCAACCACTCGAAGAGTCCGCGCTGGTACCCGCGCTCCCGCAACGCCAGCTCCATCGAGGCCGGGATGCTGAACGCGTGAATCAAGCTTCCCATTACCGCCGCGTACATGAAGTAGCTCGCATTGACGTTCTTCACCCACGTCCCGAGCCCAGGGTCGACGAGGAGATGGTGCATCGCCCCCATATTGATGAACAGGACGTACAGCACGATCGCGATCCGGCTCAACCCCTCGTTGAGCGGCCGTGCACCGGTGGTCAGACTGGCCAGGCCGTACCACACACCGACCATCGCGGCCAGATTCACTTGCTGTGCACCGTGTCCCAGTCCCCAGTAGAGCAGTCGGTAGATACCAGGATCGACCTCCGGGATCACTCCCAGCGTCCAGAGCCACACCGGAAACAGTGCCAGCGCCCCCGAGAGCAAAGACCAGAGCGCGATGATCGCAGCGCCCATCAAGGCGAAGGTGAAGAGCGGCAGGCTGCCGACATCACCGCGCAGGCGTGCCGCGACGATGTTCACGAAGAAGTGCACCACCGCGAGGATCGCGCCGACCGCGAACGCGAGGACAGCTGCGTAATACCAGTGCGTCTCGGCACGCAGCGGCGGATACGACGTGAACATGACGGTCGCCCGTCCGCTCAGCATCAGGAGCGTGGCGACCACCGAGCCAACCAACATGAGCCCATAAGCGATCCAACCGAGCCAGGGGACGACCATCCGCACACTGAGTAGTACCGTGCTCGCGAAAATCAGCCCGGCAACCTCGAAGAACAGGATCCAAAAGATCAGCATGACCATACCGTGCGTCGAAACGAACTCGTAGAACCGCTGCGGAGCGAGAAGATGGACCGCTTGCCAGCGGGTCAACGCGATGAGCAGCGCGAGGATACCACCGATCGTCAAATAGACCACTGCCGTCACCGCATGCAACATGATGAGGCGCTCGGCGTGCCGGTCGACCGAGAGCCCCGTGATCTCGCACCGTCGCATCGTTCCTGCCGTCGCCATCGCCGCACCTCACTCCGTGACGATGATCCGGCCGATCATCAGATGATGACCGAGCCCACAGTACTCGTTACAGATCAGGGGAAACTCTCCGGTCTCTTCGGGAGTGAGTTTCAACACGGTGACATAGCCCGGCAGAACCTGCACGTTGATACTGTGCGGCGGCATCACCAGCGAAAAACCGTGCTGCACATCGCGCGAGCTGACCAGGAAGCGATACGTTTCGCCGCGCTTGAGCTGGATCACCGGCCTCCAGGCGAAGGAACGGGCTTCGAGGTAGACATCACTCCCTGGAGGCGGCGCGACCACCGGAACACCGTCCAACTCGCCGATCTGGTATCGCTGAATGAAGGCATCGGTTTCTGTCACGAAGGTCGCAGGGTCGACGCGGTACGACGTCAGGCGATTCTGCTCCTGCCCGATGAGCGGCCAGACGAACGCGATCATCAGGAACATCGCGATGCCCCAGATCACCGTGAGCCAGACCCAGAGCCGTTCGTCCGGCCCGAGCCGTTCCCACCACACACCCCGCGGTTTGGCCAGGGTGCTCACCCGGCTCGCCATCTCCCACCTCCGTTACGCGTCAGCGGCCGAACAGCGGTACGAAACCGAGATCGATTAGCCCCCAGATCAGGTAGAAGAGCGTCGGCACGACCAGACCCGCCATCAGAATGAGGAAAATGTCGTCGAGGAGAAGTTGCGGCCAGGGAATGCGCTGCGGTCGCTCCTCGTGCTCCGCCATACCTGCCCCCTCGCGCTCATTGTCGGGTACCTACTTGTAGTGTAACAGAGAGTGGACACTCGCTGTCAAGAGTCGTAATGGGTGAAGACGTTACAAGATCGTTACAATATACAAAGCAACTTCGGATACTGGAATGTTCACTATCTCGTTGGCTCCGGCTCACACACCAGCCGCTAGCAGACCCCACCGCTGCTCCCGCACCGCTCCCCCGAGGTCGGACAAACCTGGAGCGTCCACTCGCACCTGCGCCAGCCTTCCGCCGACCAGCCACCGACCATCGGAGGTGGCGCGGCCTGTCCTCCGTGCCGCCACCACCGCCGCCAGACACTCCAGGTGCTCCTCATCCGCTTCTCCAAGCCACCAGCTCCCTACCGCAGCGTTCGACCCGCTCGCGGGAACAGAGTCACCCACCCTCAGCGACCGCGCGCGAGACCGCGACCGGCACATAACCGCCTGACCGCTTCGCGACGAACAGCACGGGCCAGGGTGGACCGGACCTGATCAGATCAGTCGCAATCCGCCTGGACTCAGGAGGCGCCCGCTACGCGCTCACGAGCAGCGCCGATTCGACGAGCCGAGCGGACCAGGAAGGAAAGCAGAACGACCGCGTAAAGGACACCCCCGGTGCCCCACATGATCGCGCCGCCCAAGCGCTGATCAGTCAGCGGATCGACACCGGCGGAACGTGTGACGTCGACGTACACGCTGTACAGGGGATGCGGTGCGAGCGTTACCGTCGCACAGACGAGGTCGGTCGCCATCCAGACGGCGAAGAGGAGCAGGATGGTCGCACTCGGCCCGAGACGTCGCTGCCCCGGAAACGGATCGAGCAGCACGGACCAGAACAGGAACGCTCCTCCGAGGAACGTCGCATGTTCCAAGGCATGCACGCCCGCATCCCGTACCGCCGCGTCGTAGAGCGGCGGATAGTGCCAGAGCGCGAACGGCACCGTTACCGCCACGAAAGCGATGATCGGATGCCTCGCCAAGCGCCCCAGCCGAGCGACACCACGATGACCAGCAAGCCAGCGCAGCGTGCTGCTCGGCAAACCACGGACGAGCGTCCGCACCGGTTGACCCAACGCGAGCAGCGGAGCAGCGACCAGGATCAGGAGCGTATGCTGGAGCATGTGCAGACTGAAGCGCACGCTCGCACCGTGGTCGAGCGGGCCCAGAACAGCGAGTGCGATCGTCCCGATCCCTGCGAGGAAGGCGAGCAGGCGCCAGCGGGATGGTAGCCGCCGCCTCGCGCGTGCAGCAGCACGGCGAGCGAAGAGATAGCTGGCCGCCGCAAGCAGCAGGAGGATCGTCAGCCCCGGCTCCAGGTGCCAGGAGGTCAATGCCACAGCGCTTGTTGCGTCCACATGGAGCGCGGGGATCGACGACACCACCATCCTGTCGGTCTCCGAACGCACCGCGAATACGCGGCACGATCACTGCGTGGAGGCAGGCTGCCCCAGGAGCTTCTCCAGCGCGCTGATCGCCTCGCGGTCACGCTGGATCAACGTTTCCAGATACGCGCGTAACGTCATCCGCCCACGCGGGGTATCGAATTCCTGCTGCCACACCTCATCCGGCAAGTCGCGCACCATCGCCAGCGTCGCCTCGCGTGCCGTCCCGAACTGGCTGAGCAACACCGTCGGGATCATCCCGAGTGCCGTTTGCTGCAACGTCACCAGCGGCTCGCTTTCGTCGTCGAGAATCGTCCGCTCGCCACCCCGCAGCATCTCCTTGATCGCTTGCGAGGCATTGAGCTCACGATTGCGGAGACGGTACAGGATACCCAGCGGGGTCGCTGGATCATCGAGACCACCCTGTCCAGCGTTCATGGTGGCCAACAACGGTCGAAAGCGCAGATTCAGTTCACGATACGTCGCGATCAGCGCGTCGATTACATCCCGGTCGGCCATCGATTCCCTCCGTCTCCGCTCGTTCGCCCGAATCGCAGTCTACGATAGCTGAGCGCACAAGAACCGGCAAGGAGCGAAACGAGTGGGCCAGCCCACCTGCGCCAGGATCGTCGCCCCCTCAATCCAGCACGAGACAACAGCGCCGCGCGGGTACACGCCGTCACTTCCGGGTAGTCACGGAGACCGGTAGCCTCCGTTCCGTTATGCTGAACGCCCCGATTGCAACCTACCGACATCCATGCTACGATCCGGACGGTTCGCCTGAAGTTCAACGCTAAAAGAACGGGGGACACGATGAAATCTCGAGCCGCGATCCTGTACGGGCCGACGCGCTCCTTCAGCATCGAGGAGATCGAGGTCGACGAGCCCAAGGAGGGTGAAGTCCTCGTCAAGCTGGTGGCGACCGGCCTCTGTCATTCCGACTGGCACTTCGCCAAGGGGCAGTCGCCGGTCCGCTTTCCGATGGTCGTCGGGCACGAAGGTGCCGGGATCGTCGAGAAGGTCGGTCCTGGTGTCACCGAGGTCAAGCCGGGCGATCACGTCGTCCTCTGCTACATCCCGGCCTGCGGCAAGTGCCGCTGGTGCCTGAGCGGGCTGGCCGCGCTGTGCGACCGCGGCATTCTGCTGACGCAAGGCACCCAGCTCGACGGCACCTTCCGGATGCACAAGGACGGCCAGGACATCGCGCAGTTCGCGCTCGTGTCGGCATTCAGCGAGTACACGGTCTGTCCGGTCGACTCGGTCATCAAGATCGACCCTGATCTCCCGCTCGATCGCGCCTGTCTGGTCGGTTGCGCTGTTCCGACCGGCTGGGGGGCAGCGGTCAACCGGGCACGGGTGCGTCCCGGGGAGACGGTCGCCATCTTCGGCACGGGCGGCGTGGGCATGAACGCGGTGCAGGGGGCGGCGATGGCGGGCGCCGAGAAGGTGATCGCCATCGATCTCGTGGACTGGAAGCTGGAGAAGGCCAAAGAGTTCGGCGCCACGCACACGATCAACCCCACTCGCGAGGACCCGGTGCAACGCATCATGGACATCACGCACGGTGTCGGCGCCGACGCGACGATCCTCACTGCCGGCCTCGTGACGCCGAATCTCCTGGCGACCGCCACCCGCGCCACCCGCAAGGCCGGCCGCACCGTCATCGTCGGCCTGATCGGCCTGGATCCGAACGAGCCAGCAACGCACCCGCTCGATCTCATGTTCATGCTCATGGCCAAGGAAGTCTTCGGCACGATTTTCGGACACAACGTCCCGCGTATCGATATCCCGCGGCTGCTCGACCTCTACCGTGACGGCAAGCTCAAGCTCGATGAGCTGGTGACGCACCGCTACCGCCTCGATCAGATCAATCAGGCCTACCAGGACCTGGAGGAGGGCAAGGTCATCCGGGGGGTCCTCCTCTTCGACTGACCGGTCGAGCGAGTGAGTCATCGTGGCGGCCCGCCCCGTGGCGGGCCGCCACAGGTCCATACTAGAGCGCCCAGCCAAACTGCTGACCCCTTTTCAGGAACGCAGCCAGGTGAACTGATGTTTCTCCGTCAAGTTATAGTTCGGCTGTGGCGTCCAGTTGGCGACGACGCCCGGCCGGTAGACGTGCCAGATGACTGGTCGGTAGACATAGATATTGCCGAAGCTCAGTTCAGCGAGCGTGCGATAGTCCAGTTCGTTCACCATCGTCCGCCGCTGCTCCTCGTCGCTCTCGCGCAGGATCCGCTCGAAGAGCGCGATCAACTCGTCCGACCACAGGCCAGTGAACGACGTATCTGGGTCATTCGTCATCCAGGAGGCAAAGGTCGCCTTGGGCTCGTCGAGCCACGGGGCATTGAAACCGAGCACGAGCTGATAGGCACGATCCTGCAGCCGGCTCACGTATTCCCCGAGCTGAAGAATCTGCGTCTGTACGCGGATCCCGACCTGGCCGAGCTGGTCAGCGATGTAGCTCGGGGTCGACACATCGAGGTTGAACGCGAGTAACTCGACATCGAAGCCGTTCGGATAACCTGCCTCAGCCAAAAGTTGCTTCGCCCGCGCGATATCCGCCGCCTTGTCACCACCGAATCCAGGCACACTGCGGACACGCTCCTCCGGCAGCGCCCATGCCCCGTCGGGGTGCATCCAGCCGGAGAGTCGACTGCGTCCTTCGGTCAAGGCAGCGATCAGCCCTTCCCGGTCGAGCGCGAGCGAAATGGCGAGCCGGACGCGCTGGTCTTTGAATGCCTCGACGTTCATCGCGTTGGTGTAGAGCGTCCACACGAGCAGTGTCGGCACACCGACCACCCGAACGTCCGGCTGGCTTTCCAGGAGATCGAGCGGCGGTGCAGTAAGCGACCGGTACAGATGCAGCTGCCCGGCGAGAAACGACTGGGAAGCCGCATTCCAGTCCACCATCGGATAGGCTACGATCCCGTCCAGATACGGCAGGTTCGGGTCAAAATAGTTCGGATTCCGCTCTAGCTCGTAGCTCACCGATGGCGTGTAGTTCTTGAAACGGAACGGTCCCGTGCCGATGATGTTCTGCGGTTCTCGCAGGTCAGCCCCAGACTCGATGAGATGCGCCGGATAGAAGCCGCACCACGGGATCGCGACGAAATAGACGAGCGAGGGATCCGGCTCCGTGAGGACGAACCGCACGGTATAGTCGTCCGGCGCTTCCAGATGGTCCACGGTGTCGAAGAAGACCGCCCGCGGGCTGTTGATACCCTCCGGTGGGTTGATAATGCGCTCGAAGTTCACCACGACATCACGACTCGTGAAGGGACTCCCGTCGTGGAACTGCACACCACGCCGTAAGGAGAACGTGTAGACCAGCCCATCCGGCGAAACCTCCCACCGCTCAGCGAGATTCGGCAGCAACTTCGTCTGGTCGTTCGGGTCGAACTGGAGCAGCGAATCGAAGCATGGGTGCAGACACCAGAGATCGGTACTCGTGCCAGCTTGATGGAGATCGAAGTTCACGGGATCGCCGGGAAGGTTGAACGCCAGTATACCGCCCCGCCGTGGCGCCTCGGTCGGCGTCGGCGCCGGCGTCGCTGCCGCGACAGGCGATGTCACCGGCACTGGCGTTCCCTGGCCGAGCGTCAGTGTCGCTGTCGGCGGCGCCCCGCCGCGACAGGCAACCAGCCCGCCGCTCAGCAAGCTCGCCCAGGCCATCCACAACAACTCACGTCGCGTCCAGGCTGGCATGGCCCGGCTCCTTTCGCATCACCGATTCGACGGCAAGGAACTGTCAGTTTACACGTTAACCCCAAACACTTCAGCTGTCAAGATCATGGGCCGACTGACGGGCAACATCCTGGTCAGCGAGGACGGTGCGCCTCGCAGCGCGAAGCAAGCGCTCCGCACTGCGACCATCCGCTAGGCAACCGCCTGCGTGCCTGAAGGGGTGAGACGGTCATCGCGCGCAGAATAATCGCGCCGCACGGTTACAACCCGCCCTCACGCGGGGTGGCCCGGCTACCCTCGTGCATCGCCTGCCCGCAGTCGGACGGCCCCAGACCGTCCAGCACAGTGTTCAGCTACCCGCTGACCGTAGCAGTGTGCCCCTCTCCCGGTACCGTCCTACCACAGCACGACCAGCCCCGGCGCGACATCACGGCGCTGGGCCAACCGCGGCGTTCCGGAGAGGTCTGGCGTACGGGAGCCCTACCGGTAGCTGCGATCCACCGCTGGGGAGCAGAGCGCTTCTCCGCGTTCCGCTCTCCGGTGTACCGTCGTAGCGCCCGGTGCCGACTCTGACAGCCAGGACGAAGCAGGCGTCGCCTGCCTCGCCCCGACCGCCAGCTGTGATCCAGACCGGTAGCCGGCGTGCAGACAGCCCTCGCCTGAGCACTCGCAGCCACAGCAGAGCCCAGCACCGCACGGGCGCGCATCGTTCCCCACAACCCGCTCCCACCGCTCGTCACCCCCGCACGACACGCCACGACGACGTTGGGAACTGGGGTACGCCTCGCCCGGCGGTGCGAGCCAGCGTGACCGGCCTCGCGCAGACTGCAGGAACCGCCTCGACCGAGCACATGCTAAGATGGTCAGCGAACCGCTCCCGATCCAGGCCGGGAGCACCGGTTGTGCACGTGAGGGAATGACCGGGCCATGAAAACCGTTCGCCGACAGCCGACGACACCGCTACGCTGCCCGCTCTGCCGCAGCGAGCTCGAAGACGTGGTCGTTCGGCACCTCGGGCAGGTGACGGCGCGGCTGCCCTGGCAACTCCATGCCGGACGCTGTCCGCAGCACGGTTGGTTCCAGGCCGAGGTGATCAGCCGCCCACCACGCGAGATCTTTCCGGTCAATCGGCCGGGCGGCATCGCGCGCCGCATCGTGCTCGAAGGGAAGGAGATCTACGCCTTTCCCACCATCTGGAACCGGCTGGACACCCGCCAGGAAGTCGATCCGTTCGATCCGCGCTTCTGGCAGGTGGACTGGGAACGGCTCGGCGTCCGGCCACCCGCTCCGGCTACACGACCAGAAGCGGTCGAGGTCACGGCAGGAGGCGAGCACCGTGCCTGAGCTGCCCGAAGTCGAAGCAGCCCGCCGCGGGATCGCCGAGCAACTGGTCGGTCGTCGCTGCACCGGGTTCGAACTGTACCGGCCTCGTCTCATCATCGCCCCAGACGGCTTAACCCTCGATACCATCGTCGGCGACCCGCTCCAGGAGGTGGGACGCTGGGGCAAGTACCTCTGGCTCGTGTTCCCGCGCCTCGCATTGCTCGTCCACCTCAAACTGACCGGCCAGCTCGTCGCCCGTGGCGCCAGCATCCCCGGCTTCGCCGCCGGGCATCCCGTTCCACCCTACGACGCCCCGCTCCCCCACAAGTCGACGGCCCTCCGGCTCGATTTCGCACCGGATGTGCAGCTCTTCCTCACCGATGTCCGGCACTTCGCGCGCGTCCAGCTCCTCCTGCCGGAGCACCTTCCGGAAACGGTGACCGCTCTCCGCCTCGGCCCGGACGCATTGAGCTCGGCTTTTACGCTCGACGCACTCCGCCGCGGACTCACCCGTCGCCGTGGTACCTCGCTCAAGGCGGCGCTGCTCGACCAGACCGTCGTCGCCGGGCTCGGCAACATCTATGTCGACGAGAGCCTGTGGGTCGCCCGCCTGCACCCGCAGCGCCTCGTCGGGAGCCTCAGCGAGGAGGAGATCGCGTGCCTCTCTGAAGCGATCGGCTCCGTACTGAGCATCGCGGTACCCATCGGAGGTGCCAAGATCCTCAACGGCCGCGCCGTCCCGCCGACCGGCGCCTTCCCGTACGTCCACGGGCGTGCCGGGCAGCCGTGCGTCCGTTGCGGCACGCTGATCGTCAAGCGGACCATCGCCGGACGCGGCACCTACTTCTGTCCATCCTGCCAGCCCGAGCCGGTGACCAGCTCGCTCTCGACGACCGATCGAGCGGATGCCGCGATCGCGGCATCCTGACGAGACTCGCCGATCGTGTAGCCGTTCCCGTTCGCCTCGTAGACCTCGCGCTTCAAGACGCAGATGAACGGCAGATTGCGGTAGAGCTCGCGGTAATCCAGCCCGTACCCGACGACGAACTCGTTGGGAATCGTGAAGCCGACGTATTTGACCGGTACAGGCACGAGCCGACGCTCCGCCTTGTCCAGGAGCGCGCAGACCTCGAGACTCGCCGGCTCTCGCTCGCGCAGCGTGCGCAGGATGAAGTCGACCGTGAGCCCGGTATTGACGATATCCTCGACGAGCAGAACGTGCTTCCCGCGGATGTCGAGATCGAGATCCTTGCGGATCGCCACCCCCCTCGCGCAGGTCGCGGGTCAGCTGCAAGTAGTCGATCGCGAGCGGCCGCGTGATCGCCCGTGCCAGATCAGCGAGGAAGAAGGTAATACCCTTGAGCACGCCCACCAGGACGAGCGACTCACCCGCATAGTCTTCCGAGATCTGCCGGCCGAGCTCGGCCACGCGACGCTGGATCTCCGCCGGGCTCAAAAGTACCCGCTCGATCTGATCCGGCCGGAGCGACGTGATGTCGACCGAGCCGTAGCCGAAGCGCGAGAGGATCTCGTGATAGTCCTTGCGATACAAGAGGACGATATTCACGTGCGGATAGAGCTCCTTGAGACGACGCACCTTGCGGTGCTTCCGGGTAACCAGACTCTGTTTCATCGTGGTGAGTTCGACGAAGAGGTCTTGCTCGGGGAGATAGAAATCCGGGGTGAACTGCTCGATGACGCGACCGTTTTCCCAGCGGAGCGGAAAGGTTCGAGGCTCGTATTCCCAGGCGATACGGTAGAAGTCCAGGAACGCGGCGAATTCCGCTTCAGCCGGATGCGCGAACCGCGGACGTTTCCCGCCGACACTCGCCGGCGAGTGCTGTCGCACCTCTGCCGTCATTCGCCCTCCTCAACATCCCGTCACCCCCCACTTCACCTACCCTCCCCTTCAACCAGTATAGCACGATCATCGGTAAAAGTCTCTCCCAGGGCAGTGCCCATTTGGCACTGCTTCAAAAACAGACGTCCACAACTCTCTCAGCTCGCTGGGGGTCATCTTGTCGTCTATTTGAGCAGTCTCGCCCGAGCCGGAGGTCGAGCCTCCGAGCGCCCGACCGCCTCATCCCGCCCCCTCGAGGCCGTAGCGGTGCCGTGCCTTGCTCGTCACCGTGATCCGGTCGCCGCCTTCGCCAGGCTTGCGCGCGATGAAGCCGCGGCGGGCTTGCTCGGCCACCCACGCCTCGTCGAAACCGTAGCGCTCGGCGAGCGCTGCGAAGGCTTCCACCGAGAGCGGTTCCTGCTCGACCGCCTCTCGATAGAGTAACCGCCGACGCACCTCGTCCTCGGAGTCCGGGCGCAGGAGCAAGCGCTCGACCGGACGATCGCCGGCACGAAGTGATTCGATCAACTCGGGTAGATCGCTCACCTGGACGTTCCGATAGATCCAGCCCTGCGGGTAGACGACGATATTGGGCCCGATGTCGCAGAGGTCGATCGAGTCGCAGGTATTCACCATGATTTCAGCGTCGAGGCCAGCGCGCTTGAGCTCCAAGCGCAAGCGCGCCGCGACCTGTTGCGCGCCCTTTTGCGTGCAGTGGTTGGCCGTACAGACCAGGACATGCAGTCGGCACCAATACATGAGACGTTCCCTCTCGGGTGCTCCCAACACTGTGAGCGATAAAGCGAGGCGAGATCCGAGAAACGTCGAGAGACGGTTCCACGGGCTCGGTCAGGTCGCGAGACCCCCTCGTCGGTCGAGATTGTAAACCTGCGGAGGACTGCCCTGCACCTTGTCCTCCATCCCAATCGCTCAACGTGACCGAACCCAGTGCGCACAGGCAGCCGGCTGGGAGCCAAGAGGATGACCACGACAACAAGAGCCGACGCGAACGAGCTGGCCTCGCGCACGAGATAGCAACAGCCACCGGACGTGGGGCAAATATACGTTTATCCGAGAATAATACGGAAGAAAACCCTTTTTGATCGTCTCTTGCATGCGTTTTTCCGTATGAGTTACACTCCCACCAGGATCGGTCCTCGGCGGCACCGCTGCTTTCACGTATCGCAGCCGGTTCGAACACGTCTTTCTGGCTGCGATCGCCGTCCTGCTCACTCTCGCCGGAATCGTCGCCCGGGATACGTGGTCACGAATCCTGGACTTTGCCCTGGCCGGACTCGCTCTCTGCCTCGCCCTCTTGCGGACAGTTTGGGAGTGGCAACCCACCGCCTTTTGGACCGCTCCACCGCTGAACTGGCTCTTCATCCATCGCCAGCAAGCCCTTTTCGTTGCCTTTACAGGTGCACTCGTGGTTCGACTGCTTCTGGCTCATCTGCATCGCTGGCAGCGGTCCGCTCAGGCGGCCTGTTGCGCAACGTCCAGCGCAGAGGCAGCACTGCTGGCAGGGCACCACGCCCACGTCTCCACGATTGAGGGTGAATCCTAGGCCCTACTCGGTTTCTGGATCGCCGAGTCGGAGGGTGTGCGATGGGTACTGTCCGAAAGATTGCCCTCTTCACGATCCTGACATTGGCCTGCCCGTGCAGCTGGCCAGTCCTCGCGTTCGTCGGCGTCAGCCTCTCGCGCTCGGTTCCGACATCCGTGCTGGTCGCGGGTGTCACAGCGGTTGCGCTCGGAGAAACGCTACTCGTGATGCTGCGCCGGCATCGCTCAGCACGCGGAAAGCTAGAGCCGTGCTGTTCCTCTCGCCTGGAGCGTGCATCACTGGTCGAGAGCCGCTCAGCCGAACGGTAGACCACGCTGCGATCTCGCCGGGAATGAGGGATCGACATGGCGAACATCCCGGAAACCCGAGCGAATCGGAAACTCCCCGTGATCCTCGTTTTGGTACTGTTCGTACTGGTCTCTGCCTGCCAGTCGAATCGTGAGCGGACGGTCCAACGACCGCCGGACGCGACTCCAGCACGAGCGATCGATCGATCGACTCCGAATCCACCTCTCGTGTCCCCATCTCCTGATCGATTCCCGGCCTCGATTGCCCACGCCACGACGGTCCCGTGAGTCGGCTCGGTCGTCACTGCGGACATGCTTGACCTCACGGCGTTTCGGGGACGTACGCTCGCCATCTTGGCGATCAGTTCCCAGGGGTGCGTTTCGTGCCTTCCGGCGATCCGGTCACTCGAGTCGGCCGCTGCCCAGCGACCAGACATGCTCGCGCTGGTGCTCGATCTCGCACCTGGCAGGAGCGAGAGGAGTCTCTTCGAGCTGCAAAAGGCACTCGGCACCCAACACCTCGTCTGGGTCGTCGACCCAGACGGCAAGCTCGCGCGCGAACTCGAACTCACGACCGTCGATCAGCTGCTCGTCCTCGATCCGAATGGCGCCGTGATCTACCGCGGTAGTGCGCTCGTGAACCAGGAGCAATGGGTACCGTTGCTCACCGGTCGCTCTTCCAGCGATCCCGTCACCGCCAGGGCCAGCATCCGGCTGCTGTTCGTAGAGGGCAGGAAGGATCCGCACACGATGAGCGCCTGGACGACGCGACGCACGCCCCGGTCGCGTCGGCAACGAACCGTGCTCCTCGGGTTCGTGCTCACGCTCGCTCTGCTCGGTACCGTCGTCGTTCTCCTGTTTCGAGGCCGCGCGCCCGCTGCGTTACCCGGCACGGCATCGCTTTCGTCAGCTCCGCTCGTGACCCTCACGCTCGACGACGGAAGCACGGTTCAGATCGGTGGATCCAGTAAGGGTCCGGTCGTTCTCTACACCGTAGCCAGCTGGTGCCCCTCCTGCGTTCCCGGTGCCCAAGTGCTCGCGACGCTCGCTCCGGGGTTTTCGACTGTACGGTTCGTTCTTCTGTCCGTTGACCCGACCGATTCACCAGCGATGATGGAGGAATTTCTTCGGCGAGCTAACGTCCGACCTGGCACGCTGCGGTATGCGCTCGATGCGAGCGGCACAGCAGCGAGACGTCTCGGCGCCCGGGGCCTCGACCAACTCATCGTCTTCGACTCGGGCGGCCACGTGATCTTCACGGGCATCCGCGCGTCGCAGGACGAACAGCTCCGCCGTGTGCTGCGATCTCTCTCATCAGATCGCGGTACGAGTTCCGGAGCGGCAGAGCACGCAGCATTGGCGCTCCAGTAGCGAGGAGCAGCTACCCGTACCGGTACTGGACGCCGAAGCCGCCGCGCGGATACGTCCAGGCGATGTTACGGAACTCGTAACAGACGATCCGGCAGGTGCCGCACTCGACGCAGCCTTCGTAGGAGAATTTCACGCGCCCATCCGGCAACGGTGTGTAACACGCAGCCGGACAGCAGACGATGCATTGCTGCCGCTCGCACTGCAGGCAGACGTCCGGATCGATGATCCAAATGTGTGCCCGCTCGCGGTCGACATGGTACGGTGTCGTCGCGAGCTTCCGTTCGAGACCTGCCCGGTCGAGGATCGGGTCGATAACGCGCACCAGCACACTCCGCTCGCTCTCGTCGGCAGTCTAACACGCCTTTCCGCCCCGCGTCACCGCGGGGTACACTCAGCGGGCCGGGGCTTACTGCCCCGCCAACGATGGAAGGCGGAACACTCGATGGCAGATCGTATCGCTCCACCGGAACGTGTCTGCATTTTCTGCGGGTCACGGCTCGGCAACCGACCGATCTACCGGCACCACGCCGCCCGCGTGGCGACGCTGCTCGTCGAACGCGGTATCGGCATCGTCTACGGTGGCGGCAGTATCGGGCTTATGGGGGTCGTGGCCGATGCGGCATTGCGAGCAGGCGGTGAGGTTATCGGCGTCATTCCAGAAGTCCTGATGGCGCGTGAGTTCGCCCACCCGAACCTGACGCGACTGCATATCGTCCGCACCATGCACGAGCGCAAAGCACTCATGTCGGACCTCGCCGATGGGTTCATCGCCTTGCCCGGCGGCTTCGGAACGCTCGACGAGCTGTTCGAGATCGTCACCTGGGCACAGCTCGGCATCCACACGAAGCCGGTGGTGCTGTTGAACTCCGGCGACTACTATCGGCATCTGCTCGCGAGTCTCCGCCATGCCGTCGACGAGGGATTCATCGCCCCAGAACATGCTGGACTGCTCGCCGTGACGGACGATCCTGAGGAAGCCGTCGAGGCCTTGCTGACCTACCAGCCACCGGTCGCTCTCCCCCGCTGGATGGGACGCGAGGAACGCTAGCCGTCGAATCGCCGGAGCTGCAGGCGAGCAGCGCCCAGCTGTATCTCATGCTCCATCCAGGACCAGAGTCGTGCCAGGGCCGGTCCGGGGCCGAGACGTGTCAGACGCTCGGACAGAACCGGATGCGTGCCAGCCGCGGCTAGCAGAACACGGTGCGGCCCGACGACGAAACAGCGCGCCGGTACCCCCAGTACCGGATCCACTTCTTCGGATCCGTCGTTTCCGGTCAGGGCCTGCCACAGCGCGGCCGCGCCAGCGAGGTCCTCGACCGCGATGACGAGTTCGGCGATCCCCCGGGTACCGTTCGGATGCTCCGCGAGCTGGCCATGCGGCACCCGCTCGCTTCGCGGCGTGACATCCTCGATCAGGAATGGCAGAACACCGGTCAATTCGTCCACGGGCGTCGCATTCTTCCACGCGATCGTGACCCCATCCGGGCGCCGCCGGCTCCCCTCGCTGATCTGGTAGACGAGACCACGCTCGGCCAGCCGGTGCACTTCGGCAGCGATGTCGTCGACGAGGAGGCACACATCGACGATACCGCCCCCTGGCTCGACGAACCGATACCAGCGGTGATGCGGGTTCGCCTCGCGGAAAGCGATCAGTTCCAGATACGCGCCGTCGGCGAAGCCGACGAGCGCATTGTGCGTCCCGGTTGGATGCTCCCCGCCACGGATCACCCGGAAGCCAGCTCGCTCGGCCAGATCTATCGCCTCCTCGAGCCGCGGAAAAAGAACCACGAGATGATCCACCTGCTGCAGCACAGTGCCCCTCCCTTCAGTCGCCCTCGCTCATGGGCAGCAGTGTACTCGTCTTGGGGTCGCTGCACCGTGCTCGGTGTCACCTTGCCGGATACGGTATCGGCACGCTACACTGCGCTGAGCCGCGCCTGCGGCGTCTCGTTCCCGGAAACTCCGCGAGGCGACCGGTTCATGCGCCGGCCGTCCCGCGGGGGTTCCATCGAGAATTGACTTTGCCATCGCCCCCGCAGCACGAGCGTACGACATCGAGCGGACGGAGTCGCGATGCTGTTTAGCCTCGTAGCGCTCGCCCTCCTGATCGTTCTTGCCCCGATCGCCGTTCCGTACCTCCAGCGGCGCTTCGGCTATCTCGTTGCGTCGATTTCCTTCGCGCTCTTCCTTTGGTTCGCTGTCCACACTCCTGGCCTCTGGCAGGATGGCCCCCGCAGCCAAGTTTTGCCCTGGCTGCCGACACTGGGTAGCTCGCTGGCCTTTCGCCTCGACGGACTCAGTGCCCTCTTCGCCCTGCTCATCACCGGTATCGGAGCGCTCGTGGCGCTGTACACCGTCGGGTATCTCGAAGATCACCCGCGCCTCGTGCGCTTCTGGATCGCTCTCCTCCTGTTCGAACTCGCGATGCTCGGGCTCGTTCTCGCCGACGATGCCCTGCTCCTGTTCGTCTTTTGGGAACTCACCGGTCTCGCCTCATTCTTCTTGATCGGCTTCGCTAACGAACGACCACGGGCGCGAGCCAGCGCGCAGCAAGCGCTGGTCGTCACCGGTGCCGGCGGGCTCGCGCTCCTCGCTGCACTCCTGCTCCTCGCCCAGCAAGCCGGCACCCTCCGGCTGAGCGAGACCATCAATCTCCTCCAAGCAGCGAGCGACACACCGCTCATGACCGCAGCGTTCCTGCTCCTGCTGCTCGGCGCTGCGACCAAATCGGCCCAGGCACCTTTCCACTTCTGGCTTCCCAACGCGATGGAGGCACCAACACCGGTCAGTGCCTATCTCCACTCGGCGACGATGGTCAAAGCAGGCGTCTACCTGCTCGCGCGCATGAGTCCGCTCTTCGGCACTCACCCCTGGTGGGAACCCGTACTGGTCACGCTCGGAAGCGCGACCGCCGTGCTCGGTGCGCTCCTCGCCGTACCCCAACGCGACCTCAAGCGACTCCTCGCCTACAGTACCGTCAGCGCACTAGGAACGCTCGTCCTCTTGCTCGGGCTCGGCCCAGCCGGCGCCAAGCCCTTCGCCCTGTTCCTTCTCGCCCACGCGCTCTACAAAGGTGGGGCATTCCTCGTCGCCGGTGCAATCGAGCACGCCTCCGGTTCTCGGAATCTGGACGCTATCGGCGGCCTCTGGCACATAAGCCGCGCTCTCGTGCTCTGTACTGGGCTCGTGGTCATCGCTGCCGCCGGACTACCGCCCACCCTGAGTTTCGTCGCCAAGGAAGCAGCACTCGATGCCGGTCTCCGCGGCGCTCCCGTTCTCGTGTTTCTCGTTCTGTTGTTCGGCTTCACCGGCCACGCGGCGGTCGCCTGGCTCCTGTTGCGGCCGATCCTCACCCGCTCCAGGCCGCTGCACGACCCCCACGCGGTGAACTGGACGCTCCTGGTTGGCCCGCTGATCCTCGCCAGCACCGCGCTCGTGAGCGGCGTCGCCGTCTCACGGCTCGCCAGCCTGATCCAGGGCGTCACCGCCAGTCTGCACGCGCCAGCCGGCGAATCATCCGAACTGGCGCTCTGGCACGGGTTCACGCCGGTACTCGGAGCGAGCCTTGCCCTTTTGGTCGTCGCGGCAGCGATCGCCCTCCTCTGGCCCCGTCTCCTTCGACTCGGTGATCGCCTTGCCGTGACAGCTCCGATCGAGGAAGCTCCGCGTGGGCTCGGGCGCTGGGGCGCGCAACGTTGGTATGGTTCCGCTCTCCTGGGGCTCGTTCGGATCGCGACCGTCACCACGGCATATCTCCAAAACGGTTACCTCCGCGTCTACGTGAGTACCGTGATCGTGACGGCTCTGGCATTGGTTGGGGCGAGTGCCCTCCATGCCCGTATCCCCCTACCCGAGTACCTGCCAGCGCTTCTCATCATCGATGTCATCGATGCGATCCTCGTCGGCATCATCGTGGTGAGCAGCCTCGTCGCCGTGCGTGCCACCGAACGTCTCGCAGCCGTCGCTGCTCTCGGCGCACTCGGCTTCAGTCTCACGCTGCTCTATGCCCGGTACGGTGCCCCTGACCTGGCGATCACGCAAGTGCTCGTCGATACTTTGACAGTGGTTCTCTTGGTCTTCGCCTTCTACCGCCTTCCGCGCTACGCACGGCTCTCGTCGACCCGCTCACGCGTTCGTGACGCGCTGCTGGCGAGTGCGTTCGGTGCCATGATGGCTGGCTTCGCACTCGCGACCCATGTCTTCCGGTACCCGGAGAGGATCTCCACGTTCTTCGCCGAACACGCCTATACAGCAGCGCATGGGCGGAACGTCGTCAACGTGATCCTCGTCGATTTCCGCGCTCTCGACACGCTCGGTGAGATCACGGTGCTCGGGCTTGCGGCGCTCGGCGTAGCTGCCCTCTTGCGACGGAGAGGAGAACGTGCGGCATGACCACTCTGGCCTCGATCATTCTGCGGACGGCTGTTCGCTGGATTTCTCCGTTGCTCCTGCTCTTCAGTCTGTTCTTGCTGCTGCGAGGGCACCACGAGCCCGGTGGCGGCTTCGCCGGTGGACTCATCGCTGCCACTGCCTTCGCCCTCGTGACCTTCGGTTATGACCTCGCGACCGCGAAGCGCCTGCTTCGTGTCCGTCCACTGACACTCACCGCGATCGGGATCTCCGTTGCCCTGGCGAGCGGACTGCTCTCCCTCCTCCTCGGTGACCCGTTCCTGACCGGTCTCTGGCTGGAAATCCCGGTCACCACGACGCTTACGCTCGAACTCGGATCACCGGTGCTCTTCGACATCGGAGTCTATTTGGCGGTCATCGGCGCCACATTGACGATGCTGTACGAGTTCGCCGAGGAGTGAAGGCACGATGGAGATCCTCTTTGCCCTTATGGTCGGTCTGCTCTACGGGTGCGGCCTCTACCTTCTGCTGCGCCGTAGCATCGTGAAAGTCGTGGTCGGGCTGATACTGCTCGGCAACGGCACGAACCTGCTGATTTTTACCGCTGGTGGCCTGGTCCGTGGCCGCCCACCGCTCGTCTCTCCCGATGCTACGAGCGTTACACCACCCTACGCCGATCCGCTCCCCCAGGCGCTCATCCTGACCGCGATCGTCATCAGCTTCGGCGTGCTCGTCTTCGCCGTCGCGCTCGTCTACCGAACCTATCGCGCACTCGGCACCGACGATCTCGATGCGCTCACGACGACCGACCGCCTCGGGGAGGTACCGCAAGCCGCCCACGCACCGATGATCCCAGCCCTCGTCGCGAGCGAGCCGACGCGGGAGGAAGGCTGAGCTATGGGACTGACGCTCGTCCTCCCGCTCCTCATCCCGCTCGTGACGGCTCTGGTGCTGTTCGCCGTACGGCAGCGGCGCGGAACCATGCACGGGATCGCGATCGCCGGCGCGACACTCGCTTTCCTCGCTGCAGTCGTCCTCCTCGCTGATGTCTGGATGCATGGGATCCGCGTCGTCGCCGTCGGCAGCTGGCCGCCCCCGTACGGGATCGTGCTCGTTGCCGATCTCTTCAGCGCAGCGCTCCTCGTCGTCTCCCAGCTCGTCTCCTGGGCGACGATCGTCTACGCGACAGCCTGGATGGATCCTGAGCGGGAACGCGTCGGCTTCTACCCGCTCGTTTTCGTGTTGCTTCTCGGCGTCAACGGAGCATTTCTCACTGGAGACCTTTTCAATCTCTACGTGTGGTTCGAAGTCATGCTGATGGCGTCCTTCGTGCTTCTCGTCCTCGGCGTCGAGCGGGGTGAAGTCGAAGGCGGTATCAAGTACGTCTCGCTGAATCTCCTCGCCTCGACCTTTTTCCTGAGCGCTGCTGGGATCCTCTATGGTATCGCTGGAACTCTCAATCTTGCCGATCTGAGCGTGGTTCTCCCTCGCCTCGATCCGGGTATCGTCAACGTCGTCGCGATGCTGTTCGGGATCGCCTTCGGGATCAAGGCGGCAGTCTTCCCGCTGTTCTTCTGGCTCCCCGCTTCCTACCACACGCCACCTGTCCCGATCGCGGCATTGTTCGCAGGGCTGCTCACGAAAGTCGGTGTGTACGCACTGATTCGCGTCTTCACGCTCCTCTTCGTCATCGATCCTGATTGGACGCACCGGATCCTGCTCACCTGTGCAGCACTGACGATGCTCACCGGCGTACTCGGCGCACTTGCACAGTTCGACATCAGGCGGCTGCTGTCGTTCCAGATCATCAGCCATGTCGGCTACATGCTGTTCGGTCTCGGGCTGTTCACGCCAGCGGGCCTCGTCAGCAGTGTTTTCTATCTCTTGCAAGACATCGTGGCCAAAGTGAGTCTCTTCTGCATCGCCGGGTTGATCGAGCGGACTGGCGGGAGCAGCTCGCTCGGGCACCTCGGAGGCCTGCTCCGACAAAAGCCCTGGCTCGGGCTCGTCTTTCTGATCCCGGCGCTCTCGCTGGCTGGTTTCCCGCCGCTTTCCGGCTTCGTGGCCAAGGTACTGGTCATCCGAGCCGGTTTCGCGGCCAACGCCTACGCAGCGACGGCCATCGCGCTCCTTGCAGGACTCCTGACGTTACTCGCCATGCTGAAGATCTGGAACGAGGTGTTCTGGAAAGAACGTCCGGACGCCGATGGTGGCAACGCCGCCCAACCGCTCGGGTTGCGGCTGGTGGCTCCCGTGCTTCTCCTGGTCGTCGTCACCATCGGCCTGGGTATCGCAGCCGAGCCGGTTCTCGTCCTCTCGACCCGAGCTGCCGAACAACTCCTGGATGCCCAGGGCTACCGTGACGCTGTATTCAGTATCGTCGCCGATCTCCCCGCGCACGCGTTCCGTGGAGGTGCCCCATGAACGCGCTTCTTCTCAACATGCTCCTCGCTCTCGTCTGGATGATGGCAGTCGGACGCTTCACGTTCCATCAGCTCCTCTTGGGCTTTCTCTTGGGTTTCCTCGTCGTCTCGATCGTCGAACCGCTCTGGGGTGGCGGCACGTACGCACGCCGCGTGTTCCGGTTCGTTCGCTTCGCGGCCTTCTTCATTTGGGAACTCATCCTCAGCAGCCTGCGGATCGCCTACGACATCGTGACCCCTACCCTCTACGCACGCCCACGGATCATCGCTATCCCGCTGGATGCCAGAACCGACACCGAAGTGACGCTCGTCGCCAATTTCCTCTCGCTCACCCCCGGCACGCTCCCGCTGGACGTTTCGACCGACCAGCGGACACTCTACGTCCACACGATGTACACGGAGAACCGCGAGCGCTTCATCACTGAGGTGAAGCAAGGGCTCGAAGCACGACTGCTGGAGGTCCTGCGATGATCGAGCAGCTGATCGGGCTGCCCACGCAATCGCCGTTCCTCGTTGCGGCGATGGTACTGCTCGTCGTCGCCCTCGTTTTCGCCTTCGCACGTGTGGTGCGCGGTCCGACGATTCCCGATCGCGTCGTCGCGCTCGACGTGATGGCGACACTCGTCGTCGGGCTCTTGCTCCTGCTCGGGGCGGTGCTCGGAATGCTCGCTATCGTCGACATCGCCATCGTCCTCGCCCTCATCGCCTTTCTCAGCACGATCGCCTTCGCCTCGCTCGTCGAACGGAGGACGCGCGAATGATCGAGATCGTGACCGGCCTCCTGGCACTCTCCGGTTCGCTGCTCATGCTGATCGCAGCGATCGGCCTGCTCCGCATGCCCGATTTCTACACGCGCATGCAAGCGGCCGCGAAGGCAGGAACGCTCGGCATTCTGCTCGTGGTCACCGCGACCGGGCTCGTGCTGGGCAGTGTCTCCGCCCTGCTCCATGCGCTTCTCGCGAGCCTCTTCTTCCTCCTCACGACACCGATCTCCGCGCACCTCCTGGGACGCGCCGCCTACCTCTCGGGAATCCGCCCCTGGGTGCTCGAAGATGACCTCGCGGGTCGCTATCACCCGGCGACCCACGAATTGGCGAGCGTCCCTGATGCAGATCCTCCAGAGTGAGCGAGCAAAAAAGCGCGAGACGACTCCCTCCTGGAAATCGTCCCGCGCCGCTTCAGCGCACGAAGCGATGCGGTCTTACGCCTTCTCGGCGCCCGCGCTCTCTTGCGCCTGCTGCTTGCGTGCCCGCTTCGCCTCCCGCCAGCGCAGCATCGCTACCGCGTCTTCCTGCGTCAAGGGCACCCGGCCGCGCTCGGTCTGCCGGTATTTGAACGGATACCGGTGCGGAAGACTGTGCTTCGGCTGCTGGAGCCGCTGGTTGATACGCTTCGCAGCTTGCCGACGGAGCTTCCGGGCCATCGATTCGATCGACATCGTGTCTTCCTCCTCTTCCTCCACGGTTCGTCAGGGTGCGTGCTCGCGCCGCGGCACGAAGGTATTCAACGTCTCCACCTCTTCCTCACCGACGACATGCGCACCGTGCGGAACGCCGCCGGGGATTACCACGACATCGCCCGCTTCGGCGATCAGCTCGGCACCATCCAGCTGGAAGGCCAGTGTCCCACGGAGCACGACGGTGATCTGTTCTTCCGGATGCGCGTGAATCGGAAACACCGAGCCGGGCGCATACCGGTACCGGACCAGCGTCTGCCGTTCGGCATGCACCGTCTGCCGGACTACACCTGATTGCGGCGCCTCTTCCGCCACGTTCGACCAGCGATACAGCATGACACGTTCTGCAGCAGCCATCGGTCGACCCGTTCAATCGAGCGGCGGAAGCCCGAGGCCGCAGCGCTCGCGCACGACCGCCATCTTGGCTGCAGCCAGCTCGCGTGCCCGGGCCGCACCTTCCTGGAGCGTCCGGATCACGATACGCGGATCCGCCATCAGTTCCTCGAGCTTTGCCTGGATCGGTGCGAGCGCCTCGATGATCACCTCGGCGAGATCCTGCTTGAACTGCCCGTATCCCTTCCCGGCGTAGCGCTCCTCGAGTTCCGGAATCGAAAGCCCCGAGAGCAGGGAATAGATCGTCAAAAGGTTCGAGATCGCCGGTTTGCGCTCTTCGTCGTAGCGGATCACCGTCTCGGAATCGGTGACCGCCTTGCGGATCTTCCGGCGGATCACGTCCGGCGGGTCACGCAACTCGATCCGGCTGTCCGGATCCGGATCACTCTTGCTCATTTTCTTGTGCGGGTCAGTGAGCGACATGATGCGCGCCCCAGCCGGCTTGATGTCCGGCTCCGGCACGACGAACGTCTCACCGAACGTGTGGTTGAAGCGGATCGCCAGATCGCGCGTGAGCTCGATGTGCTGCTTCTGATCCTCGCCCACCGGTACGACTGCAGCGTCGTACAGCAAGATGTCCGCAGCCTGCAGGACCGGATAGAAGAACAACCCAGCACCGACCCGTTCGTTTCCCTTCGATTTCTCCTTGAACTGCGTCATCCGCCGTAGCTCGCCGAACGTGGCGAGCGTACCCAGGATCCAGCACAGTTCCGTATGCTCACGCACGTCCGACTGGACGAAGAGGATCGAGCGCTCGGGGTCGATACCGGCTGCGAGCAAGACGCTCGCGACCTCGAGCGTTCGCTGCCGGAGCTCATGCGGATCGTACGGCACCGTCATCGCGTGCAGGTCGACGATACTGAAGATGTTGTCGTACTGATCCTGCTGGAGTACCCAGTTCCGGATCGCCCCGAGGTAGTTCCCGAGGTGAATCCCCCCTGTCGGTTGGATGCCCGAGAACGCGCGCGGCTTCCCCGCCATCCTCGCTCCTCCTGCATTCCGATCGTCGAGGATACCACGGCGCCGGACGATAGGACCCGCTCGCCGCCCACGGCTCCTCACGACGCCGCGGCATGACCAGGCTCTTCGACCTCCAGAGCTCGACGCAGTGCCTCCGGGATCGGTACCGGCCGCATCGCCCGCGTATCCACGAACACCTGTACCATATGGCCTTTCACAGCAGGTTCATGCTCGCCGTCCTTCACCAACTCGAAATCGAGCCGGAGCGACGAGCGCCCGATCTGGCTCACCCACAGCCGGCAGACGCCGCGATCGTAGACCCACAGCGGCCGCTCGTAGTCGACCTCGACATGGACGCGCGGGTTCGCTACACCGAGTTCGCGCATCATGCGGATCGTCGTGAAACCGATCTGTGCGAACAGCTCGTGTTCGGCCTGTGCTACGTAGCGAAACACATTGGGATAGTAGATGAGCTGCGCCGGATCAGCATCGCCCCAGTAGACAGTGAACGGGACCTCGACCTGGCGCACGTGTCCTCCTTTCCGCGATACACACGCTACGGCTATAGAGCCAGCTCCTTGCACATCAGCGCGTCGCCAACGGCTCGGGCATGACACCGGGCGCTTGCGATCGTTCCGTCGTTCGCATCACCAGTGCGGCCGGGACGGTCATGCCGATCAGCACGGCACCAGCGACCGTGAACGGCACCCAGTGTCCCTGCGCATACAGTACGGAGCTCCCCAGAGCACTCACCGCCGCCCCCGCGATCCCTGCAGTCGTGTAGGCCCCCTGAATTCTGCCCTGATACTCCGGCCCGGCGATCGCCGAGAGGTAGGCATCAACTGACGGTGTCAGCAGTCCAGCGATCGCCCCCTCCATCGCCCCGAGAGTGAGCAGGAGCGGTACCGACGGAATGCCGTAGCCCACCACGATGCCTCCGAGAATGACCGAGAGGAATGCAACGCGTCGCCAGCGCGGCTGGCGATTGGCCAGTCGCCCTCCGATGGGCAACGTCATCAGGTTCGTCAACGAGAACGCAGTGTAGGAGAGGCCCAGCTCCAGCTCGCTCGCACCGATCTCATCGAGGTAAATGCTCCAGATGCCGGAAAAGATTCCGACCGGAACCTCGAACCCGAAGGCGAGCAGCATCGCTGCCGCGAGCGCTGGTCCCATGAGCTTCCGGAAGGAACGCCGGCCTGCCTCGACGGGCGGCACCACGGGTGCGAGGCGCACTCGCCGGAAGAGGAACCACGCTGGGACGACCAGTACCATCTCGCCGAGCCCGCTGAACAGGAGAAGCGGAACCTTCCCAATCGCGGCGGCCAGGAGCCCTCCCATCGCTGGGCCCAGGAGCCAGCCAACGTTGAGCATGCCCCAAAAGGCAGCGAAAGCTTCCCCACGCCGCTCGAGCGGGGTCAGATCGGCAATGAGCGCGCGCACCGCCGGGTACACGAGCGAGAGGCCGATCCCTTGAACGAGCCGGAGCAGGATGAACAGCCAGGTCGAGTCAGCCCACACGAACGCCGCGGTCGCCGCACCTTCGATGAGGAGACCCGCGAGAACCGGCCTCACCCGTCCAAAGCGATCGGCCAGCGCACCCGCGGGGAGCTGGAAGACGAGTTGCGCCAGCATGAAGGCCGACGCCATGAGACCGACCGTACCGTAGGACGCCCCCCGCTCGCGTGCGACGAGCGCCAGGAACGGTACGACCAGACCCGTCACCAGTCCTGCCAGAAGCGTCAGCCCCAACACGGCGCGTAGCGGCGCCTGCCGCAGCACCCAGGGACGCGGGACGAGCTGTCGCACGGCTCCGTACTCCTCGCGGTCAAAAGCTCAACGAACCCGCGTCGCTGCCTGGGCGCGCTCGGCAACCAGGGCCGAATGGCGCAGCACCGGAAAGCGAAGAGCGACCAGCACGATCGCGGCGATGGCAACGAGCGTCAACACAGTCACAGCGAGTGGTGCTCCCCAGGTATCAGCGATCGCTCCGGCCGGCAACGTTCCGACCGGGAGCAACCCCCAGGTCAGGAGATAGACGCTGAGGACACGGCCACGGATGCTGTCATCGACCGCGAGTTGGAGGAGCGTATTCGTGGACGCCATGTACACGGCACCCGCCCCACCAGCCAGCAGCAAGAACACGCCAGCGAGCCACGCAGCCGGTGCATGAGCGAACGCGAACACGGTGAGCGCGAAAGCGAGCACACTGATGACGAGGACCCGCGGCGACTCGCCGATGCGCCGTCGTGCAGCGACCGCTACCGAGCCTGCGACTGCACCGAGACCGTTCAATGCCATCAGGATACCGAGGCCAGTCGCTCCCAACCCGAGCTCGTCACGCGCGAAGACAGGTAGGAAGTTCATGTACGGGAAGATGAGCAACGTGGGCAACGCAGCCAGCGCCATCAGGGCCAGAAGTTGTTCCCGCCGCCAGACCGTCTGCAGCCCTTCCACGAACGAGCGCCAGAAGGTACCACCACGCCCTGCCGGTACGACGCGGGGCAAACGCGCAGTGATCGCCACTGACGCGACCTGAAAGACGGCACACACAGCGAAGGCACCAGTCAAACCGATCGCCCCGACGAGCGGTCCAGCCATGGCTGGACCGACGATGCGCGGCGCATTCTGGGCCGTCGAGGTCAAGGCAACCGCATTGGCCAGCGCCTCACGGCCGACCAGGTTCGCGACCAGCGCACTGCGTGTCGCGAAGACGAAGGCCATACCTGTCCCCGAGAGGAAGGCTGCGAGGAGCAACTGCCAGGGACGGAGCCAGTCGAACCACAGAAACACCACCAGAACGACCGTGACGAGCGCCACGACGATTTGCGCGAGGAGCAGAACAGCCCGACGGTCAAACCGGTCGATGAGGACACCGGCTGGCAGACTCACGATGAGCATCGGGATGCCATTGAGAAAGCCGGTCAATCCGACGAAAAACGGGGAGTCCGTGAGCAGCAGTGCCAACCAGCCGATGAGGAGCGACCACATCCAGAAAGCAGCATTGGTGGTCAAGGTCGTCCCGAAGAGCACGCGAAATGCGGGATACATCCGCAGCGAATAGAGCACATCGATGCGGCCGCTCTCCGGCCGCGTGTCCGTACCACCCTGTACCATCGCGGCCCCCACACAGGCTTCATCCTAACGCCTTCTCGCGCGAAGATCAATCGGATCGAAGCAGGCGCCACGAATCTCAGCCCCTCTTGTTCCGATATTCTGAACTCGCCGCTTGCAGAAGTCACCGCGAGAGCTTATTAATGAACTGACACGCGATCACAGGAACTTAAGAAAAGGAGGATACCGTGCGACTCGGCCGCTTCATCATCGACACGCATGTTCACGCCCAGCGCCATGCTGCAGGTTCGCAGCTGCGCGGCAGCACGAAATACGAAGACCTCAGCG